>Ga0209541_10005336_pt1 | contig 22455 bp, 18 predicted proteins | sample RifCSPlowO2_01_FD_184027 | JGI IMG/M metagenome (GOLD analysis project Ga0209541, IMG submission 184027) | Groundwater microbial communities from Rifle, Colorado - Rifle CSP2_plank lowO2_0.1 (SPAdes) (version 2) | ecosystem: Environmental > Aquatic > Deep subsurface > Groundwater | place...
ATTTAAAAGGTAGATCGGTTTTCTATTATGAAACGCGTGACCCATTTCCAAAAAAGTATTTCCGCCGATATAATTTTCAATATTATTTTTTGAATAGTTGAAGACGAGAATCGCGTCCGCCCACTCGATTTTTCCAAAGTGATTTCGAATCGACTCTTCCTTTCTGTCCCACAACCAACCGCTGGTCATGTTCGTTGACTTTCTCATGTCCCAATATTCTTTCACAGGAATCATATTTCCTTTTTCATCGGGAACTTCTAGCGGCGGCATTTGAATTTTGTGCCCAGCCGCTTCGAGCTTTTTCTTCGCGTCCAGCATTTCACCTATGAACGCAATACTGCCACATAGGGTTATTTTCATGGTTAATATCTTTTTCTGAACGTTCGGGCGGGACAAAAACAACTACAACTCCTTCTCTATGTCCTCAAGAGTCTTCTTTGCTTTGCCGCTTATTTTTTTAGGAGCCTTAATGACGAAATTCACCTGCAAATCGCCGCGGCCGAAACTGCCGAACTTGGGCATTCCCTCGCCCGGAATGCGGAAATTTTCCTTAAGATTGAAATGCGCGGGAATTTCTACGCTAACTTTTCCGCCCGCGATTGTGGGAATTTCGATTTTGCGTCCCAGAAAAAGATCGAAAATATTCAATTCTTTTTTAATCATAAGGTCGTCCAAGTGGCGCTCAAAGAGGTGGTGTCGCTTTATTTTTATCCGGACATACAAATCGCCCGCGGCGCTCCCCCGATCCCCTGCCTCACCCGCATCTTTGATTTTTATAAGCTGATCGGTTTCAATGCCGGGCACTATTTCGACTTGTACATTTCGCTCGCCCATAATTCTTCCCGCGCCGCTGCAAACAGCGCACATTTTATTTGGAATTTGCCCCGACCCCTGGCACGAAGCGCACAGTTTTACCTGCGCGAAACTGCCGAAAAATGTTTTCTTTTGCTCCTTGACCTCGCCTCTTCCTCCGCACGTGGAACAGCTTTTAAATCCCGCCACAGGATCTCCTCCTTGCCCCCTGCACGATTCGCATCGCACAAGAGTTTTTATTTTTATGCGCTTGGTCGCTCCCCGGAACGCTTCTTCAAGAGTTACCTCTTCCGTTGTCTCAAGATCCGCACCACGTTCATACGTCCGCCGGCGGGATTTCACGCCAAGCCCCTCGAAAAACGTTTCGAAAATATCTCCGATATCGCCAAAATTTCCTCCATCCGCTGAAAAACCAAAATTTTCCCAATTTGGCATTCCGGAAAACCCTTCAAAACCACCTGCCCCGCCGCCAAACCCCGCGTTCGGCTCCGCAGTTCCAAATCGATCGTAATTGGTCCGCTTGTTCTTGTCCGACAAAACCTGATACGCCTCGCTGATTTCTTTGAACTTCTGCTCATTCCCGCCCGGTTTGTCCGGATGGTACTGATGGGCAAGTTTTCGATATGCCTTTTTAATCTCGTCATCCGTGGCGATTTTCTGCACGCCTAATATTTTGTAATAGTCCTTCATAATTACTATAACTAATAACTTTTGACTGATAACTAAAAGCTAAACGACCAACTGCTAAAAATCTATGACTTCGTGGGTTTTTGTTATGCCAACAATGTGAACAAACCCGGACGTAAGTAATAACTCATAGAGTATAAAGGAAACGAGCGACGCAATCCAGTAGAATATTACTCCAATCCCACGGATTATGAAAAAAACCGAAAGCGCCCAGATAAGTAGAAACGATTGTTTGAAACGATCCTTGAGATTGGCGAGGAGTTTTAATATTGAATTATAAAAAACATCTGCCATTGAGTCTTCCGGGAAAATCGCTGCGTCAAGACTCTTGCTGATATTTGTTGCGATTTGGACTGAAACCTGTTCTACCATCACCTCTTTGTTTACCAAAGAAAGATCATCGAATTCTTTGCTTCCTTGAAGCCCTGACCGAGCAAAACTCCTAGTGAAGGAGATAAATGTCGAATTGAAATCAATGCCTGGATAAAAATTTCTGATTATGTTTGTTGTCCACGCATATAAACTTTTAAAACCTTCCCTGGGAATGAAGGCTTTTTTTTCGTCCCATTGCGGCAAATAGAGAATAACCATAAGGAGCACAAGCGCCGTTGTGAGTTTCTTAAGGGACGTTCGCGCGATTTTGAAGAAACGTATTTCAATGCAGTTTTCAAGTTCCCCGTAGGCAAGAAGCTCTCCGCATATGACAAAAAACATATATATACCCGCGGCGACCGCGAGAAACATAGTGTCGTATCCATAAAAAGGGACAAGGATGCAGATAGTTTGAAGAATAATGACTAAAATCCGGCGTCTAAAAGCCTTTGTAAAAAAAACTTGAATTGTCGAAAGTATAGAAAAGATTCCAAGAGATGCTAAAAACGCTTGCCCGCTGCCGCCGACTAAAAATCGAGAGTACGCGTAGCCAAACCAGAGAGCGGAAAGAATTGAAAGCGCGTCGATGATAAGCGGCTTATAAATTGCGCCCTCTATAAACTGCGGCGATTTTTTTATCTGGTTTATTAAGTTTTTATCGGTGAAAACTTGTGGCGGCAACTTGCTGACATCTGTCATGACTATGTATAGGTTAAAGAAATCCCATTATTTTTGCTGCGGCGGCGCCTCCTCTGGACCTTTTTGGCCTCCCTGATTCCCGCCCTGGTTGCCATACATTGCCTGTCCAATTTTTTGAAGCTCAGCCGAAAGATTATTCATCGCGGTTTTTATGGCTTCCGCGTCCATGCTCTCGCCCGTTTTTTTAAGCGCCTCGATTTTTTCGATAATCGTTGTTTTTATATCTTGGCTGATTTTGTCTCCGGCATCCTTCAGGGATTTCTCGGCGAGATAAATAATTGATTCGGCTTGGTTCTTCACTTCGGCGAGTTCTTTTTTCCGCGTGTCTTCCATCGCGTGCTCCGCGGCTTCTTTTTTGAGTTTCTCGATTTCATCTTTCGAGAGAGTCGTGGATGCTTCAATTTTTATGGATTGAGATTTTCCGGTCGCCTTGTCTTTCGCTGAAACGTTCAAAATTCCATTCGCGTCAATGTCAAATGTTACCTCGATTTGTGGAAGGCCACGGGGAGCCGGCGGAATACCGTCCAAAATAAACCGCGCGAGCGTTTTATTGTCCGCGGCCATCGGGCGCTCCCCTTGAACAACGCGGATTTCCACCGAGTTTTGATTGTCACCGGCAGTCGAAAAAACCTGGGTCTTCGAGGTTGGGACGGTGGTGTTTTTCGGTATCATCGCGGTTGCGACGCCTCCCAACGTTTCAATGCTTAAACTTAGCGGCGTGACATCAAGAAGAAGAATATCCTTGACATCACCTTGGAGAATCCCCGCTTGCACCGCGGCGCCAACCGCCACGACTTCGTCCGGATTTATACCCTTGTGGGGTTCTTTGCCAAAGAGATTTTTTACGGCTTCGGCTATCGCCGGCATCCTTGTTTGCCCTCCGACCAAAATCACTTCATTGATTTCGGAAAGCTTGAACCCAGCCCCTTTGGGCGCGGCCGCGGTTACTGTTTCCCGCGTAAGTTCGATTGATTTGTCGATATAGTCCTTGACGAGGCTCTCAAGTTTGGCGCGGGTGAGCTTTAGAAGAAAATGCTTTGGCCCCGCCGCGTCTGATGTTATGTACGGAAGATTTATTTCCGTTTCCGCGACGGTTGAAAGCTCATGCTTTGCCCGTTCGGCAGTTTCCTTGAGACGCTGAAGCGCAAGCGGGTCTTTTGAAATATCAATCCCTTCCTGTTTTTTGTATTCAGAAACGAGATACTCGTTTATCCGCTTGTCGAAGTCGTCTCCGCCAAGATGCGTGTCGCCTCCCGTCGCTTTCACTTCGACAACATCGTCCCCTACTTCGAGAACGGAAATATCGAACGTTCCGCCGCCAAAGTCATACACCACGATCTTCTCGTTTTTTTGTTTATTGAGCCCGTAAGCAAGAGCCGCCGCCGTAGGTTCGTTCAAAATTCGCCGCACCTTGAGTCCGGCAATTTCTCCCGCGTTTTTCGTTGCCTGGCGCTGTGAATCATCGAAATACGCCGGTACGGTGATAACCGCTTCATCAACTTTTTCTCCAAGCTTTGCCTCGGCATCTGCTTTGAGCTTTCCCAAAATGAACGCGGAAATTTCCTCGGGCGAATACCATCTGTCTGCCATTTTCACCTCAACTCCGCCGGTCGTATTTGCTCGCATCTCATACGGAAGCCACGCTTTATCGCGCTGAACTTCCTGATCGGTAAATTTTCTTCCCATCAAACGCTTCACCGAAAAAATAGTGTTTTTCGGATTGGTGATCGACTGCCGTTTCGCCAAAAGTCCTACAAGACGCTCGTTCGATTTGCTCATCGCCGTGATTGAGGGCGTGGTTCGATTTCCTTCGACGTTTTCGAGTATCCGCGGTTCTCCGCCTTCGATAATTGCCGCCGCCGAATTCGTTGTTCCTAAATCAATGCCAAGTATTTTGCTCATAGTTTTTTAATTTATTTTTTTCTAAACCCTATACCCTATTGGCTAGTGGCTAATTTTTATTTTTACTAACCTTCACTCTCGCTGACCTTATTATTTTATCATATAGCCTATAGCCAGGCTCTATTTCCTCGATTACCGTGCCGGGAGGTTTCTCCGATTCGACTTCCGCTATCGCCTCTGCAACAGCGGTATCCAGCGCGTCCCCGGGTTTTATTATAATTTTTTCGAGCCCTCGTTTCTTGAGTATTTCTTCGATTTGCAAGCGGATCATATATATTCCTCGCTCCACGGCGCCGGCTTTTTCAAGCGTCCGGAGCCCCAAGTCGAAATTGTCGAGAATAACGATAAGCTCCCGTATCAAATCTTCATTGCCATAACGCGCCATCTCCTCCATCCGCTTCATCTCATCCTTTTTATAATTTATAAAATCTGCTTTTGCCCTCTGCCAACCAGAAAGATATTCAGTTTTTTGCTTTTCGCATTGTTCAAGTTTTTCTTTAAATTCGGCGATTATTTTTTCATCCGGCGGAGCGACGCTTCCGTTCTGATTTTGATTTTTTATTTCGTCCATCATAGTAGTAACTAGAGCTTAGGGTTTAGCCAATAGAAGTTTAATTTATTTTTTTCTAAACCCTATACCCTATTGGCTAGTGGCTAATTTTTGTTCGACGTTTTCCGCTTCAGGTTTTTAAAAATTTTGACTGTTTTTTTATAATCCATCCTTTTTGGCCCTATGGCAAATATCATAACCTGATCTCCGTCAATTTCGTAGCTGCCGCCGATAACCGCCAAACTGTTGCTTCTAATTATCTCATTCTTGCCTCCGATAAAAAATTCGGGAGTTTCTTCTATAAGCTTTTCCATCGTATCGAGCCGACTGTCGATCTCCACGAAATCCCTGATGATTGTCTTTATTTCATCCTGCGTTTCCCACTCCAGATGCTCCACAAGATTCTCGAGTCCATTCTTAAACACGTTTTCGTGTTCGCGCACCACCCCTAAAATTCCGAGCTTTGAAGAAAGCGCGTCAAGCAATTCCATCCACGCTTTTTTTTCGAAAAGGCCGGAAATGGCTTCATCCTCATATGATATTCTTTGATCCGGCTGGTGAATGATATGACGCGCGAAAAACTCGAACCCCTTGTCCGACGGGATCTTTCCGGCCGAACGATAAGGATGCTCAAGAAACCCGAGTTCCGCGAGTTCTTCGAGCTCAAAACGGATCATGGCAGGCCGGATGCCGAAATCGTGATTCTCATAAAGCTGGGCCGAACTCACCGGCTCTCCGGTTTCAATAAATTCTTGTATCGCCGCGTTTAATATTTTCTGCGCGCGTTCCGTAATCATCTTCGCCTACAATTATAGTCATTGGCAATCAAGTGTCAAGACTGCCAATAGTGCTCCGATTTTCGCCCTTTCGGAAACGTGCTTGATTTTTCCTGCGAAAATCAGACACTCGCTCTCGCCCTAACGATCCCGCAAACGGGGATACCAAGCCGTCAGGGCTCCGAGATGTTCCGAAAAGGCAAAAACCCTCCGCTTGGAGAGTAATAGTGTTAAATATTACCTACTAAATCAAATCAATCAGGGTATCTACAAACTGAAGAAGTGCGGCCAACGCCATAATTCCAGTAAATATTGTAAGCCAAAAAGATAAACGAGAATTTGATTTTTCCGCTCTTTGAATGCTTTTCGCTAATATTATTGAGGCTTGAGTTTGAGCTTCGTATGTGGCAAGAATATTTCCCTTTGCCGAACGTCTAATTAAGTCTTTTTCAGCGTCTGTAAAATTATATTGTTCCTCTATTGATTTTTTCTGGTCTTCCATATTTTATTTTAATATTGATAACGATTTGGCTAAAACCCATATTTGTTCAGACGGGCATTAAAGTTAAATATTCCAAATCTAAACCAATTTTCTTTGAGCCAGTTTTTCATGCTTGTATGAATTTTTGCAATAATGCACGGTACTGCTTATGTTTTTTTTCGGCGGACTTTATGTAGAAGATTTTCTTCTCATTGATGACCTAACTGCAAATCCAATCATTATTATTAAAGTCAAATAGAAAATAATCGAAGAAAAATCTGGGAAAAGAAAAAACAACAAAAACAAGAAAGCGATAGTTCCATAAATTACTAAATAAGTTGTAATTACCTGCTTTTTATCAAGAGCTATTTTGCTCATTTCATATTGGCTACTCGTACCAAAGAAACCAGTAAATGTAAACTTAGTGCTGATTCGTTTTATCCCATACGACACAATAGGAAATATTGGAAGGAAAAAAATGGTAAACCACATTGTCGCCGTATAAAAATGATTCAATTTATCGTAATCTTTTTCCCCATATAAAGTTTCACCAATTCCCATAAATGAAGACATAATGTTCAAATTAAATGATAAATGTTTTTTGACTGATTCACCATACTCCACTACTCAGCAGTTTTCTCTCTCATGTGTGATCAAGAAAACTCTATCCCAGCTCCGTGTTCGTTCATCGCTTCCACGATGCCCTTTGCCGTATGTTTATTGAGCGGGTTGTGCCGAGGGATTTCAGTAACAAATTCTCCGGATTTCGTTTTGACTTTAGTGTGTTTCGCTCCCTCAAAAAATTCAAATCCGCATTGCTTTGCGATTGCCGCTAACTCTTTATGCGAAGTATCCGCCGTATTAACGCGCAACTTTTTCACTCGTAGAAATGGGAAGCACTATATCTTTTTTAACTTCCAGCACTGGAAATACATCCAATGCTTGCGCGACTTTGAGTGGAGGAATGTAGTTCGGCATATAAGAAATAAATTTTTTGGGAACTTCGTAATATGTTTTGACTGCGTCATTAACCATCTCTATTAATTCTGAAAAATTGCTTCCTTCCGTAAAAAGGCCTTTAAAAGTATCAATTCGAGCCGTAAAATCCCCGTTTTCAGAACGGGCGATATTAACTCTTATTTCATCCGGAAATAAGGCACGGAACCTATTTATTTCTTTAATTTCTGCTTTTTTCATAGGATTAACTATAAATATATACTATTACGAATAAGAAAGCTTTTCAAGATGCTGTATTTTGAGCTTGTGAATATTACTCGGCATTATATCCGCAAGCAGAGCTTTATGGGGCCGCCCGGAGCGCGGCGGCGCGAGGAAGAGCAATTTTCTATCAAGAAAATATGCGTGCTCCATAAAAGCTCTACTTGCGGAACAATAACCCCAATCAAGTTACCCATGCCGCACAACAAGCACGTCCCCGTCTTGCACAACATAATCTTTTCCTTCAAGACGGACAAGTCCTTTTTGTTTTGCCTGAACCCATCCGCCAATGTCTAAAAGCTTTTGCCAATTTATAACCTCTGCGCGGATGAATTTCGCCTCGAAATCGGTGTGGATAACGCCGGATGCCTGCGGGGCTTTCGCGCCTTTCGAAATCGTCCACGCGCGCGTTTCGTCTTCTCCAGTTGTAAAAAAACTCATGAGATCCAAAATCTCATAGGCTTTTTTGATGAGCGTCGGAATCGAATCGTCGGAGGCGAGATTGGCAATCACATAATCCGCGCCAAGCTCTTTTATTTTTTTGACAAGTTCCGGCGAGGCATCCTTCGCTTCGCCGTTTAAAAGATAGAGTTGCTGTTTCGCTGTAAGTAAATTCAATTCTCTTATTCCACTATTCGCGCGAATTAGACTAGTAATCTCCGGGGAACTTGCAGGCAAGTTGCCTTTTTCGAGCCAGTCTTTAAGGATTTTTAGTTGATCACGATCTACAATCGCCGGTTTCCCCCCATTCCGAGCGTCAGTTTCAGCCCTAGCAAGCCGTTTGGTCACCGATTCCAAATCTTTCAAAATCAATTCGGTGTTGATGATTTCCATATCGCGCGCCGGATCAACGGAATTTTCAACGTGTATAATCTCCGGATTTTCGAAGATACGCAGAACGATCACAATCGCCTGCGTGTCGCGGATATTCGCCAGAAATTGATTTCCCAACCCCTCTCCCGTATTCGCGCCTTTCACGAGTCCGGCGATATCGTAAAACTCAACAACGGCTGGCACTTTCTTTTTGGATTTTGAAAGCTCTGCGAGTTTATCAAGTCGCTCATCCGGAACCGGAACAACCCCAACATTGGGGTCTATGGTCGCAAACGGATAGTTCGCGATATGCACTTGCTGTTTGGTGAGCGCTTTAAAAAGCGTTGACTTCCCGACATTCGGAAGCCCCACGATGCCGATGGATAGCTTCATAGTAGAAAAGCTTACCGCATTACTGCGATACTTCAAAATTCTTCTCGATCTCCCGCCAGTTAACCACGTTCCACCACGCGGCGATATATTCCGGCCGCCGATTTTGATACTTCAGATAATACGCGTGTTCCCACACATCAAGCCCGAAAATTGGCTGCAGTCCTTGCGAGATCGGGCTGTCCTGATTCGGCGTAGCTATGATCTTAAATTCTTTTTTACTGTTGCTTGTTTCTCGTCTCTTATCGCTGGCTTCTCTGCCAACAACAAGCCACGCCCAACCGCTCCCAAACACTCCCATTGCCGCCACGCTAAAATTTTTCTGGAAATCCGCGAATGAGCCGAATTTTTCTGCAATAGCTTTCGAGAGAACACCGCTCGGCTCTCCCCCGCCTTCCTTACCCGGTGGCACCATAATTTTCCAAAAAAGCGAGTGGTTAAAATGCCCTCCTCCGTGATTCCGAACCGCGCCCCGGATATCCTCGGGAATCGAATCTGGACGTCCCAAAAGTTCCTCAAGAGTTTTTGCCTTCAGTTCCGGATGCTTGTCCAAAGCTTCGTTCAGTTTATCAACATATGCCCGATGATGCTTCGCGTGATGTGTCTCCATCGTGCGCGCGTCAATATATGGCTCAAGCGCGTCATAACTGTATGGAAGTTTCGGCAACTCATATTTCATATAATGAAGTATACCCCGTAAAAACTATAAAGTGAAAGTGGAAAATAGTATCCTGCCCATTCCCTGCAATGGACAAAACAAGAGCCGGATAAATACCCCATTCAGCATATCCACAACGAGAGCTTTGTGGAAGGGTATTATTCCACCAAGCTCGGAACAAGGGCAATAGACGAAACAAAATAAGTAAGAGATAATTATATATAAATACTGCTTAAAATTCTGCTTATTTTTAAATGAATAGAGGCCGGATTAAAATTTTTATTGGCTTTGGTCTCTTTGTGAATTTAATATTTTTAGCGGGCTTTGGATTTTTCCCCGCCGGGGCGCATGCCCAGCAACAGGAAATTAACATCAGGGCGCAACAGATAATATTCAGATCAAGGCTCTTTCCTTCGCCAAGCTCCGAAACTCTTCTGGTTGATTCTACGTTTCAAGTCGGAATCTACCTTGATACCCTTGGGAATAACATCAATTCCGTTGAATTGAATCTCAAATTCTCACCCGATAAGCTGGCTATCATAAAACCGTCCGGAGATAAATCTCTCATCGGCGTGTGGCTGGAACCTCCGACTTTTTCCAACGTCAACGGCACAGCGCGACTGATTGGTATCGTGCCCGGAGGAATTGTAACCGGCAATGGATTGGTCGCAACTATTACATTTAAAACGCTCAAAACCGGCGAAGCCAAATTAGAAATCAGCCGGACTTCCCAGGTGTTGGCAAACGACGGCCAAGGAACAGGGACCGAAATCTCATTTGGCACTGGTGTCTATACCATAGCGCCCCGCCCGCCGGGGGGTGTAAAAGTTTTCTCCGAAACTCATCCGTTTGAAGATCAATGGTATAACAACAACAGTCCGGTCCTAAATTGGGAAAAAGATCCTGGAGTTACTGATTTTAGTTTTGTACTCGACAATGAGCCTTCAACGATTCCCGACAACACATCGGATACCTCAAGCACAATTAAAAGTTTTGAGAAGCTCGGAGATGGGTTATCGTATTTTCATATCAAAGCAAAAAAAGAAGAAATCTGGGGAGGAACAACAAATTTTCTTTTAAGAATTGATACATCGCAACCGGCCTCCTTCAAACCTTCGGCTGAAATTTTACGCGCCGGCACTTCCACGCGGGTGATGGCTTCCTTCTTTACAACGGATGCCCTATCGGGTATAGACCATTATGAAATAGGCGTCATTGGTAAAGACAGGCCAGTGACGGAATCTCCGCTTTTTGTTCAGATCGAGAGTCCGTATCAGCTTCCGCAGGTGCTATCGGAAAATCTTCGACTTATTATTCGGGCGCTTGATAAAGCCGGCAACGTGCGCAATGAATCCGTTGATGTTGATGTCCGATTACCGCAGCCGTTTCTTTTGTTCATACGGGAAAATCCCATAATCGCTTTTCTTTTTCTGATAGCGTTGTTTATCCTCCTGATCATCTTGCACTACGTGTACGGTCATAAAATTATTGCCCATGCGAGGCACGTCCTTCGCATTTTGAAAATAATTGAAAAAAGAGAGCACGATCCCGCCGGCCATACGCAACCGGATTATGAAGATCCGTCGCTTCCCCTTCCCCCCGCGCCTCCCGAAAATCCCGAGCCGGCCGAAGGAATTCCCTCGCCCGAAGGTCCTGAACCCGTCGAAGGACTTCCTCCGCAATCGCCACAACCCGAAAACTACGAGCCCGCCCGTAGCGAGCCGATTGAATCAACCGAAAAATTTCCTCCGCCATCCTCACTTCCGCCCTCGCCACCCGCAAGTCAATAAATCCTCCCGCTTTTCTTACGTCAATGCCAAATCTTAAGATAATCCCGATTATTAAACCTCACGATCGTGAGGTTTAATAATGATAGTAAAAAAAGCTAGGCAAGCTGTTTAAATGTGCTTGCTTTCCCAATCCACGCCGCATTGGACTCCGCGTAAAAGATATTTGCCGCATTCACAATCGCCGCGGGAAGACCCGTCTTGGGGAAATGCGACAGGATAAATTCGCACCCCCTCCCGCAACTGCTTTCTCACTCAACTTCCTTTTCGAGAGCTTCGATTTTGTTTTCCACGAATTGTTCGGCTTGATCCAGATCTCTCTTAAGACGCTTTATAACTTTTTCTTCTTCCTCGGTAAGCTGTCTCGCGGTTTTGGCCTTCTCGAGCAGTTTAACTTGAACCCGAATGCCTTCTCGCAAAACATCGAAAGCCTTATGAATGTCTTTTTCTGTGCCCTTCACTTCCCGCTTCAATCGTTCCTTAAATTGAGAGAGCTTATGTGATGCATACCACAGCATGATAATAATAAGAATGATGAGCGCTATGAGCGAAATCAGAATCGTAAGGAACGCGATGAGCCAGGATCCAAGCTGGAAGAACGCGGACTGCTCGACAGAAATGGTAACTTTTTCCGATGGGTTACTCTTCGCGCCGCCGCTGTCAACCGCTTGCGCCCATAACATATAAATTCCATTTTCCGGCCTCTTGCTGGCTACGAATGTAAAGGTACCATCTCCTCCGCTTCGGACAGTTTCCACTATCGGGTCTTCTTTTCCTCTCTGTAGCCAGACTAGGATTTCTATATTGGGATATGTAGTTCCTTTTACGATCAACGTTTCGCCGCTCTTCAGTTCATGGGGATATTCGGTTATTTTAGGCGCTTCAAGAGCTTCGACAGAAAAATCAGCGATGCTCGCGAGAAAATTCCCCGCTCTATCCACCGCCTTTGCAACTAATTCATGTTTCCCAGGATTCTTAACGGTAACAGTATACACGTGAGTTCCGTCGTCCTTCCAAATGTTAGATTTTTCATCATCAAGCTGAACTTCGTAATGATCTATTCCCGAAGTTTTATCTTTCGCGTCAAACGTAAAGGAAACTTTTGGATTTGCCAAGCTTTCTCGCCACGTTTCTTGTATCTCAAAATGCTCGGGCTTTTCGGTATCAACATTAAAACCGAAATGAGCCACGTCTCCCCATCCAATGCCGTTCTTCAAGCGAATATGGAAAAACCACGAACCATCCTCGATGTTCTTGTAATTATAGCTGGAAAATAGTCCGTCTGAATTGGTGCCGGGGTTCGTGGACTGATTTCTATCGGTAAGAATATTTACTCCCGCGATATCGCTTGCCAATGGCCACTCAAATTGAGGGTTGTTGTTGGAATACCATATGTCGTGGTCTGGATGAGTCGGCGAGGTAACCCGCGGAGCATCAGGCGCTCCAGCTTGATATATCTCCGAGCTTAGTGTGAACGTGGCCGTCCCTAAGCCATTCAATATATTTGTTCCGTTTCCGTCATTTGCCAAAACAGACCCGGAAGAAAAACTGATCGCCGCTGTTCCCGCCTGCTTAGCTCTAAAATTTATGATAAGCACCTTGCCGACTGCGCCCGTAAAGCCGGGATTCAATACAATTCCTTCCAAGTTAACCGTCCCGGCGGCGTTTGAAAAAGACGGCTCCTGCACCCACAAACTCATAATCGAGCCGGTTTTGGAGATTGAGGCGACTTCCAATTTGTCCTTGGGAAACAAAACAACTCCGGCCGCCGCGTTCATGGCTCTATCCGGGCTTGAGACGATTACGCTTACTGGAAAACTCTTTCCGACCGTGTATGAGCCGGTTGCCGGGGAAAAATAGAGAGTTGCCGCCTCTGCTCTATGTACGCGATCAAAGAAAACAAATACCAGAACGAAGCTGGCCGCGAGAAATACTTTTACGCATGTCCGCAGATCTTTTTCTCTCAAAATTGTGAAATTATTTCTCATATCTCCGCGCCGCTTTTTTTTGTGCGGCAGAGTAGAAAACCGCAAGCAGAACTACAAATATAAGTATAACAAGTATTATATCGTTTTTATACCACGGGCTTGGCATGAGCGGAGGCACTGTCGCAATCCTCACATTTCCGTTTTTATCAACGGCCTTCACTCGGATTTTTTCATCGAGCGCCTGATTTTTGAGTGTATACGGGCTCTCCGCGGTTCGAAAAGGCCTGCCCCCCTCTCGTATTTCATAATGGTCGATCCCCGATCCTTTGTCTTGAGTATTAAACACAAGAAAATATTTCCCGTTAAAAAGTTGTGGATCGCGAGAAACAATGGGCGTAAAATCCTCGGGCGGATTGGTGTCCGCGACGGGAGCAACGATGATCGTCGGACCCACGCTTCCGGGAGAAATTAAAATTCGCATATCGGTTGCGGAAACCTGCGTTTCGGTTCCTTCACCGTCGTTTAGATACGCGCGCGCTTCGCGCGCCTCCAGCTTACCCTTGCCTTCCGCGAGCGCCTGGAATACGGCTGTGAACACTAGCCCATTTTCTCCAGCATATCCTCCGGGCGTGATACCGGAAAAATAGATCTGCCCGGGCGATGCAAGATGCGGCTGCTCAACCCAGAAATTTATAATCGAGTTCCCGTCTCGAATTTCTTTTACCTCTAAAAGATTAGGAGCAAAAGAAACCGTTCCATCAAATGCGTTCAGCTTCTCGTCTTCTGTGTTCAGGAATACGCGCGCCTCAAATTGATCTCCGACGCCAAGATCCTGAACGCTCGGATCAAAAAATATCTCGGCGCCGCGGGCAAGGGAAGCAAGGGCAAGAAACAAGAAACAAGAAACAAGAAAGAAAACTGAAAGATTTTTATTGTTCATCAAATTAATATTCGCTTTTTCAACGATTTAATCAACCCAGTAAGAAGTCGTCCAGTTTCGTCTCTTAGATTTATTAAATTCTTATGTTGACTATCGAGAATGTATCCCAAGCGAAATGAGAAATCGATAAAATATTCGATTTCGGCAAGTGATCCGCGTGAGATAGAATAAAATTGCAATTTTTCTTTTTCCGAAGAACGCGCATATCCTTCAACAATATTTGCCGGAACAGACAAAGCTGCCCGCCTCATTTGCGAAGTCAAACAAAAAATCTCTTCTCTCAGAAAATCTCGAGTGGCGATATAGATCTGAAATGCTAATTGATCAGCTTTATGCCATACAAGTAACTTCCTATAACCTTTAGTATTTTCCATGTGTTGTTAATTTCTAGTTCCTTGTTTCACGTTCCCCATCCCTTGTCCCTAAGACTACCCCGTCCAGTAATACGCCATAATGCTGAAGTCAACCAAATCAACCTTTCCGTCAGCGTTAAGCTTTTCCCTCTCCAAAACTTTAAATGAATCGCTCAGCGGCCGTTTATACCAGTACGCCGCGATTGAAAAATCCACCAAGTTTACCCTGCAATCGTCGTTAAGGTCAGCTTTGGGCAAACAGCTTCCCCCTTCTCCCGCAAGCACGGTTCTGGTTCCCACCTTAAATTTAACCGATTGCGAAAAAGTGGTAATATCGCCGTCTTTTGAAGTCCGCGCCTTTGTTAAGTGATCTCCGTATTCGACTTCAAACGTATCTAGTTTATACAGCCAAATACCAAATGAATCTGATTGCGCTTTTTTTAATAATTCGGTATCTGAATTTACCACAACGGCAACCGATGAACTCGGGGCAGTCTGTCCGAAAATCGAAATTGGTTCGCCTCTGGCAACCTCGATTTTATCCACCGAAATTGTTGGCGGGAGAAAGATGCCGCTCACAATCGTTGTAACCCCGGGCGTAACCATGATATTAAACGTAAATGTAATGGAGCGAACGCCTCTGTAATCTTCTGCCCAAACGCCAAACACATACGACCCGCCGGCGAGTCCGGAAAGCTTGATTTCAAAATTTGCGTCCGGCCCGGCAACGGTTTTCGCCGCAAGTTGCGCGTCTTTTAGCAGATTAACAGAACTTCCGGGATACGCTTTCCCCCTAAATATTACCGCCGTCTCGGCTACGATAGGGCCACCGCCACCTCCTCCTCCCCCTCCGCCACCCCCACCGCCAGTACCCCCTCCGCCGCCAGCGCTCTGCGTTGTGGCGTTTGCTTCGTTGCTATAGCCGGAATTTGCCGCGCCTCTAAAAGCCCTAATCCTGTAAAAATATGCCGTGTCAGCGGAAAGACCGGTGTCGGAGTAAGAATTCGCGTTCGATGCCGTTGTGGCAATCTGCGCGTACGTCCCGCTGCTCAATTTTCGCTCGATTTTAAAACCCCCCTCGGTGTGAGAATTATCACGCCATGCGAGATCGATCTGACTTGAAGAAATTGTTGATGCACCCAAGCTCGAAGGCGGGAAAAGTCCGCCGACAAAATACAAAATTCCCGCCTTGAGCGTATAATTCGTGCTTGTTGAAATGCCGGTTGCGGGCTGACCCAGCGCTCCCGCGCTCATAAAGCTCGTTGAAGTGCTGTGGCTCCCTCCGGTATCTACCACGCTTTGCGTCGTAAAGTTGGTTGAAGTTGCTGTAACCGCGAACGCGGTGGGAGGCAATAGATATCCTCCGCGTAAAAACACGCCGAAAAATAAAACAAAGGAAAAAAATGCGAGAGAAAAAACTGCGCCAAATTTTTTAATTTTTGGGGGCGTTGTGCTTTCTTTCACTTTTTTCCCTTTTAAATTTTATTTTGCGTGCCTATTTCCCTCACGGTTTCTATTTCTGTTGCGTGGAACTCGCAATCGCCCGAACAACAGGGGAATCTGCCCGAAGATTTTCCCAAAACAAAATCTTATCCTTTGGGATATACATCGCGTCTTCCGGACCATGAAGTTCTCCGCCAAGCTTAACTAGCTCAGGAGACGGCTGGGACAACGATCCCGGCTGGAGAGACTCGGTAACGCGGAGATAAAAAATATCCGTCAAAGCAACATTTGTCTTTGTATAATCCTTCAAATGGCCAAAATATACCTGGTTATTTGAAAGAAATACGGCTTGCCACTTCGATGCCGGCGCCGGGAAATCACGCGAACCAATCCCCCCAAAGAAAAACAGCACAACTCCGAAAATCGCGATAATAATTATGACTCCGAGGAAAGGCCGCTTCACTCTCGCTGGATTTTCCGCGGATCCGTCGCCTTCTTGTTTTTCATCATACTCATTTGTCATCGCTATGTTTGATTTTAATTTTACTATTACGCATATATATAACTAATTCGACCTTTCTCTGTATGTGACAAAGTAGTTATTTCACCTTCAGAACTAAAACGTTATGGTTTTGACTCCGGGGTAGTGGTATTTGGGGCGCCTGTTGCAGATGAAGTATCGACGCCGGGATTTCCAATGGTGATCGGGGCTACTTCTATTATCTTGTTAAGTGTTGGATTATAAAGAACTGCTTTCTTCGCCTTTGTATATATGAGTACTTTATCCCCCGCGGAAGCTTGAGCGAAAAATGGCTGGTCTTTCAGCCGTTCGGGGTCGACGACTGTCGCGAGCGTCGGGTCCTCTCCTCCCGGGAGAAGAATGAGTTGGCCTACTTTTTGAACGATGGCTTTCACTTCCGCTTGCGTATCCGCGCTCGTTTTGACGGGATTCATCCGTGTGTAGAAATAATACGCGAGACCTGAACTTGCAACAAAAAGCGTCGCGAATATCAAAACTAGAGCGCTCACTCTTCCATTATTTTTTTTGTTGTTGGCAACGTCCATGCGTTTAATGATAGTGCACCCAATCCTTGTGTCAATTTATTGATGCACCGCAGGTAACGCACTGCTTGGGAAATCATTTTATGTCATTCCCGCGCAGAGCCTGCCCTCGACCTGATCGGGAGCGGGAATCCATCTCTAGAACATGTCTGGAAACCCCGTACAACACACGTCTTTCTGTCATTCCTGCGAAAGCAGGAATCCAGGTTTTCCTTATGTTCTTCTGGATCCCCGCCTGCTCGCCTCGCTAAAGCTCCGGCGAAGCGGGCGCGGGGATGACAAGAAAGGGAGTTTCGTAATTCAAGGTTCCCAAATTTCTACTCCGAAGGCGGGGGTATATCAGGCGGAGATGCTTCACTTGTGGTCGCCGTGGTTGTTGCTGGAAGCGTTGCGCCGGAACCAAAAGTCTCATCTATTATGCCTGTTCCATCCATCGTGCTTGATGCTTCCCCCGATACGGGAGGCGAAGACATCGCTTCTTCGAAAGACGCCGATTCCGCTCCAAGCTCGGTAGATGAAGAAGTAGATGAAGCAGTAGATGACGAATCGGATATTGTAAGCGTGCTCGATTCAGTTGTAGTTACCACTTCCGGCGGCGCGGGCGGAGACGGCAAAGAAGATGGAGGTACAACAACGTCCGCCGAAGACGTGGACGCCTGGAGCGAGAAGAATGTTTTTGCGTTCTTCACCGCGAGCGCGATCCAGCTGAATCCTATATCAGTCGGCGCGGGCTTATTGAGACGAATCGTAAATCCATGCGCGTTCTTTTTTGTGACTACATAGTTTACGTCATTTGAGAAAATGGAACTTACGGCGGCGGACTCAAGGGCGGCGTCATCCATCGAGATTGATGCGTTCACAATCGGCGGGTCAAGGTAGTCTTTGTCGAATTTCACGTCAACCGATGTATCGCCTTGTCGCACCACCGCGAATCCGCCGGTGTCGGAATTGAAGTAGGGTTTTCCAAAGAAAAATGTATCGCTCATGAATGAGATAAGTTCTCCGGATGACCGAATTTCATCTACCGCAAGCCCGCCGTTCAATATAGTAAGTCCGGAAACGCTTAGACCATTCTCCGCTGCAAGAAGCGTTGTGAATACCGGAGAGAGCGCGGATGACGAGGAGGAAGACGCGTTGAACATCTCTTCAAGTATGCGGACTCGGTCTTCGAGAGAAACAATCTGCTCGGTCGAACTCGAAATATTTCCCTTAAGCAAGGAAAGTTCGGGGCTCTCGATGGTATCCGCGACGATACGTTTCGCGCTGACACTCCCTCCGAAAATGGCATCTCCGTTCGCGTCAAGCGTAATTCCTTCCGTACTACCCTGCGGCGAGCTTGTCGAACTGTTCTCATTCCGTATCACGATCGTTCTCCCCACGGTAAGTTTTTCCACCATACCCTCCACAAAGTTTAAGAAACCATGCTTCTCTCCCTCGGCGGCGGAGAGCGTCGCGACAGTGCTCGAAAGCGTGGAAAGTTTGTCGGCAATAATCTCAAGCCCTTGAATCTGGTCCGCCGTGATTTTCTTCGCGCTTATCTCGCCCGCGAAGAACGCGTTGCCGAAAGCATCGAAACTGATAACAGTCCCCGTAGCAGATGAAGCATTGCCAGCCTCAGTAAACGTCGAACCGCCTTCAGTCGACGAAGCGGTACTTGAAACAACGCTCGGAATAGTACCAATAATCATAAACCTGCCCTCCGGCGAAAGCGCCATGCTTATTCCGCTCGTCGCAACTGGCGCAATCGTATTGACCACGAGTTCATCGGTAACCACGCGCGGTGTTACTACCTCCAATCCAGCCGCGAGACGGTCGGTAAGTATCTCGGAAACCGTGGAAGAAGAAGTGAAATTCTGCTTTTCATGAATCATCTGCGCGAGAAGTATGCGCCCGATATCAGCTCCATCTGAAATCGCGTCTAAATCAACTCCATCATTTTTCAAATACTCCTTAAGCATGATGCCGTTCGAATACGAGGTATTCACCAAGACAAGCACTTTGCAAACTATACCGGCCACGCAATTCGAATCCTCCAGAGCGCTACCCAAAGTTAATCCGGCTTTCGCCGCCCGCATCGCAACTCCCGGCGCCGAGGACACAGTGAGTCTATCGCCTGCCTTAATCTTCCCATTCTCGTCAGAAACCTTTACCGGCACGCGACCGGCAAGGGCGATGGGCTTTGCTTCCCGAGCCGAACCCAAAATTTCGCCGCCCATCACTTGAAACGGCATCGTGGAAACCACGCCTACCGCCTTGCTTCCCGGACCAGCTTTTTCCAAAACCGCGGTTTTCTCTAATCCGCCCGCGTCAGATTGATATTCCAAAGAATCAGAGTTTATCGCCACCACGTCCCCCGGCTCCACGCCTCCCCTCGTCTCGTACCATTCGGCAAGGTCCGCGCCCGGCCCGGTGTAGGAGAATACGACGACAACACCACCAGCCCCCGCGCCGCCGTCAGGACCTGAAGCAGTATCCGTCACAGCCGAGCCACCGCCTCCAGAACCATATGCCTCCCCTGCGTTACCAACTGCACCGTCGTTGCCATCGGCGCCGGTAGTGTTTGCGCCCCTTCCACCGCCACCCCAATAGCTTGCCCCGCCGTTACCTCCAAAAGCCACTCCATTTCCGCCAATGCCATTATCACCAGCGCCCCCTGCTAATCCAACATCGCCGGTTGATGTTGCCGCGCCACCTGCGCCTCCGCTATTGGCTTCAAAAGTGGTTCCCCCGCTTTGCCCAGCACCTCCCAACCCACCATTGGCCGTAACAAGTGTCGTACCAAAACTTGAATTCACCCCAGCATCACCGTCATCACCCGTATCGCCAGTACCTCCAGTACCACCACTGCCAATAACGACGCCTTTAGATGAGCCGAGCGTGGCCGCCGTAAGCATTTCAATCGTCGTACCGCCAGCGCCGCCGCCTCCACCGCCGATTTCTGAAGCAGAATCACCCATAGCTTCGCCTCCGCCTCCGCCGCCGCCCGTCACGATCACTTGCGCGAATTTAATGCCGGAAGGCGCGTTCCACGTGCTCGACACCACATACGTGTTTATCGCAAAATTATTCACCGAAGAAGTTACATACTTGTTCCCTTGTCCATCAAAAAGGGTGCCGATTGTCCCGCTAACGCTCCGGAATTCGGTTGAAGAAACTACTCCGAGATTACTGATTTGGAAGTTAATGAGCCCGGAGGAAGAAGCTACTTGGAAAAGATCCGCGGTCTGGGCGGCAAGACCCTGGATTAAAACCGTGGTCGTGCCGACACTTGTGGTTTGCACAAAGAGTTTTGCGGCAGTTGATGTGGCGCCTATACCCACCTGGTCTGTCGCGGTGGTAAGGGAAACAAAACCGGTTTTGCCTGCACTCGTTGCATTTGACCACCCTCCGGCGGCAGTTCCCGCGACTGAAACGCAATCAGATCCGGACGTCGTGACGACTCCTCCAGCAGTTAACCGCAAGCATTGGCTCCCGGGAAGTCCGGACAGTGTCAGGTTAGAAGCAATTGTGACGTTTGTCGAAGACACCGTCCCGGAGAAATTGAGGGTTTGCGTTGAGGTCACAAAAGCAAACGTTGATGAACCGGCAAAGACGCCAGACTCATTGTATTGGATTTGCCCCGGTGAACCGCCAGGAGTGCCGCCGGATGAAGTCACATATTTGTTGCCGCCCTGGTCATAGATATCCTGCGATTGAAGATACCCCGAGAGAGTGATGTTCGTCGACGACACATTTGTAAGCGATGAGGACCCGACGGTCAGAACGCCGGTAGAGGTGGCGAACTTGAACAGCGCGCTTGACGTTGCTCCGCCTCCGACTTGTCCAAAGAGAACTTGTGTATCAACGCCGGAAGAGAAGCTACTGCCAGTCGATGTCGAGTATTTATTGCCTTGATTATCAAACAGCGTGCCAATCGTCCCGCTCGGCGTCCGCAACTCGGTTGAAGAGGCGACGCCTCCATTCGACACGGTGAAGAAATTGCGCGTCCCCACCACATTGAAGAGCGATCCGGCGAAATTCGTACTCGTCCCGATGGTAAGGGAAGAACTCGTGACGAACAGCTTGGTTGATGAGTTGATTTGGAGATTCATAAGGTCGCCTTTATACGTGCTACTCATGTTGACGCCAAGGACGGTTCCGGAGGCATTGCCGCCGATGATGGTTCCGCCCGCTCCGTCCCCGAAGAATGCCAGAGTACCGGTGGTAGACTGCGGCGTACTGCTCACGACGGAAAGGAGTGAATAAGGAAATGCGGTTCCGATGCCGATGCGCGTGTTTCGCACTCCTCCTGTTCCATCAGACTCGCCATAGACGGTAAGAACGGGAGTACCGTCAAGCTGGGCGCTATAGGCAATTGGAACTGTAGAAGGCGTGCTCGACACCGACATATCCACCCAGCTCACCATACCGGCGTCTTCAGGGAACGAGAATGCTCCGAAAGAAACTTGGTCAGCCGATACGACGCCATTCGCGTGAACCATGAAGGGGTTCGTGCCAAGATCGTCCGTGAGCTTGAAGATTGGTTGCTGTATCCTGTAGCTGGTTGCGTTGGTAAGCTCCGTAGAAAAGGCTGTGTCGGTTACAAGCGATGTTGCGTTCGCGATGGCGGTAACGATTCGTGATTGGCCTCCTGCCCAAAGGAGGTCGCCGACGTTGATCTCGCTGGTAAAGAGCGTTGTGCTGGTGCCCTGAACAAAGGTATTTCCAAAGACGGAGGTGCTCGTGACGGTGCCTGTTCCCGTGCTTGAGGCGACAGGGAGGATGTGGAGCGCCGAAGAAGGAGTTGATGTGCCGATGCCGACACGGCCGGTATTCGTAATGTTGAAGAAATTGCTTATGGTGGCGACGGAGAAGAGTGTGGCCGGGGAACTGGTTCCAATGCCGATGTTTCCGCTTGAGAGAACGGTAAAGATATTGGATGATGTCGCGATGGTAAGGAGGGCGGTCTGCGAAGCCGCGGTTGTCGTCGCGATGAGTACTGTGCCGGAGAGAGTTGACGTTGATGTGACGGAGAGGTAACCGGAGGCGGTGATGTTGGTGGAGGAGACGCTGGTGATATACCCATTGGCTCCTTGGAGATACCCTGATGCTGTTATATTGGTCGACGAGACAGTGGTAAGCGATGAGGACCCGACGGTCAGAACGCCGGTAGAGGTGGCGAACTTGAACAGCGCGCTTGACGTCGCTCCGCCTCCAAGCTGGCCGAAGAGAATCTGCGTATCAACCCATGCAGTAGAACTAGGCAATGCCTGAACCGTAAGTCCGCCACCAGTCGACGTTGAGTATTTATTGCCCTGCGAATCGAAAAGTGTCGCGATCGTCCCCGATGGCGTGCGTACTTCCGTGGACGAAGCAAGACCGAAGAGCTGAAGCATGGCAGGCGCGCCGGTAAATTGTAGCGTCGCGGAGCTGTTGATCGGGCTTCCGTTCGCTGTAGTCGCATACAGCAAACCGTTCGCCGCAATAGGCGTAGAAGTAGTTACTGTCCCCGACCCCGCACTCGTCGACGTCACGTACTTGTTGCCCTGGGGATCGTACGTGGTGGCGACAAGAGATCCGAACGTGACAAGCGATGATGTGGAG
>Ga0209541_10005338_pt1 | contig 22453 bp, 22 predicted proteins | sample RifCSPlowO2_01_FD_184027 | JGI IMG/M metagenome (GOLD analysis project Ga0209541, IMG submission 184027) | Groundwater microbial communities from Rifle, Colorado - Rifle CSP2_plank lowO2_0.1 (SPAdes) (version 2) | ecosystem: Environmental > Aquatic > Deep subsurface > Groundwater | place...
GTGCAGCAACTGCAATTCAAAATACAGAAGACCCCCTTTAACCGGAAGCTGCCTTAAATGCGGCGGGAGAATCATATTTACAGTTTCTGAAGGAAGCATCACAAAATACCTGGAGCCCAGCTTAAGCTTGGCTGAGAAATTCAACCTCTCCCCTTATCTGCAGCAAAGCCTGGATTTGACCAAGATGATGATTGAAAGTATTTTTGGAAAGGAAGAGGACAGGCAAGAAGGACTGGGAAAGTGGTTTTAGTAAGATTTATATTTTAGTTTATTATTAATCTTATATGGGTTTATTAGAAAAATTAAATAAATCATCTTTTTTTAGAGATTTAGTGTATTACCCTTTAGTATCAGGACTTATTTCTTTATCTGGATGCACTGGTGGCTCAGGCCCTTCTGATCCGTATAATCCGCCTGGGGGTGGCAATGGCAATGGAGGATACGTTGAAGATAGTGGAAGAACAAACAATAATGGAGAAATTGGCTTAGATGTTGATGGTCAAAAATTTGATATTGAAGTTAAAAATGAAACAGGAAGTGCTTTGTATAATATTGATGTTAAAGGAATTAATTTTACTTATGGCGGGCATAATGTTTATGGCTTTTTAGCTAAAGATGCTAATGGAAACTATTTTCCAGATGTAGTTTATATTGACTTAAATGATATTTCTTCCATTTCTGGAGAAGATGCTTTCAGCATAAATCATTTTTTAAGCGAAGTAAGGGGAAGAGATTATAAAAAAGAAACCCATGATGGAAATGAGCCATATATTTATAGTATTTCAACAAACCCAAGATTAAGATATCTGGATACTGTAACATTGGACGATTTACATGATTTTTATTCTGAAAATGATGCAATTACCAGAAATATAGATATGTTAGAATTTGTTGCAGAAGTATCAAACAGACCTGAATTATCTTTTGCATTAGAGGCTGCTAGATTCAGGCAAACTTTTGTAGATAAACTAAGCAATTATAATGACATTGTTAATAGTGTTGCTTCTTTTTTTGGTGCAAGCTTTGAGAAAGAGGCTTATTATATAGATGTTTATAGCAATAATTTAGGTGTTTTAGTCCATGAATCTTCTCAAAAAGATTTTTCGACTATCAAAGGAACTGTATGGGGACAAAACGGGAATGAAATAAATGGATCATTTATTCAAACTATTGAAGGCCCTGTAAGTGTTTCTACTCTTACAGATATTAATGGGATATATTTTCTTAAGTATCTAACTGGAGGGGATTATACTATTAGGGCAAGTTCTTCTGGATACCAATCAAGAGAAAAAAGCAAATGGATTATAAGATCTGATTATCATTATCCTGAATGCAAGGAGTTGAATTTTGTATTAAATTTAAATCATGAAGTAGAATTGGACACTCTTGTTTTGCAGCCTGGTTATGTAGATGGAAAAGACACTTATTTAAGAAGAGCATATGCTTTTGGGAACCATATTTATGATGGATCTGGTCCAAATGATGATGAATTATGGTGTGGATTTGATAAGGATGGCGACCTTACTGCAGTGAATAGAATATTTTTGGAATTTACGCAATTGCCAAGAAATTTAAATATAGAATCTGCTAAGTTTAGTTTTTTTGGTTGGCCTGTAGAAAATGAAATAGTTTCTTTAAAAATTTATTCCTGCTCTGCTAGTTGGAATGAAAATATGAATTGGAATAGTCAACCTCCCCTAAATACAAACTTTTACAAAAATGTTACTGTTTATCGTAATCCTGGTGTTATGACTGAAGTAAATATTACAGATATAGTTTCTGAATGGTCTAATAACTTAAACAATGGTTTGGTAATGAAATTAGATATAGAAGAAGGATACGGAAGCGATTATCAAATTAAAGTTCATAGTAGTGATAATCTTGATACCAGTTTAAGGCCAAAGTTAGAAGTTATTTATGAACGTTAAATTCTTATTGTATACTCAAAAACATCATCATATGGCATTTCTAATTTCATCATCTGTTTTATTGATAACTTTTCAAAGTATCTTCTAAATGGCCTCATGGAATTTCCATGGGCTGAGATGGCAACATTAACTTTGTTCTTTTTCATATATTTTATTAGATCTCTTATGAAAGATAAAACTCTTTTTTCAACCATTTTTATTGATTCTCCTCCTGGAGGGGATATATTATATGACCTATGCCAAATGTCAAATTGCTTTCTGCCACATTTCTTAATTATTGTTTTATGGTATTTTCCCTGTAATTTTCCATAAGAACGTTCAATTATTCGGTCATCTATTATTATTTTTTTGCATTCAGGATGGTATTTTAAAACTTCTTTTAATGTATTCTTTGATCTTGATAGCCTTGATTGAAAAGCTGCATTTATTTTTTTATTTTTTAATTTTTTGGCAATAATTTTAGAACTTTTTATTCCATCTTTATCCAATTTAGAATCTTTCCAACCAGTGAATCTTTTTTCTTCATTGAAATAAGTTTGACCATGCCTGAAGAGATATATCTTAAGATTCATATAGGATAATAAGCATTAAAATTCATATAAAAAACTATCTAAACCTTTAATAATTTTTGGATTATTTTATGATTTATGGGGGATGTTATAATAACTTATGAAACATTGTATGAATTATTAATGAGAGAGAAATCCAGAGCAGAAATCCAGAAGCTGGACAATGATTTCTTCAATGATGTAATCAAATATATCAAGGATAAAAAAGATATTCTGGATTCCCAAAAAAGCAAGGAAAATGTCTTTGCCGCCAAGGAGATTGAAAGGACAACCAAACAACTAGAGAGCATTTACAGAATTTTAAAGGAATTATATGAGAAGAGAGAGAACAAAATATTTACTTTAGCTTTATTAAATTCAAGAAATCAAAGTAAAATTGACACTTCCCTTCTTTTGGCTGAGGAATTAAAATTTTATGAAAACATTAAGGATAATCTGAATATTTACAGGAAAGGAATTCTTGGAAACATTTTGGAAGGAAAGTTTCCTGTTTTAAAGGAACCGAAAGTAATAAAAAGCGATTTTAAGAATAAAATTCTAATAAGATTTATAAATTCAGTTCCAAAATTTATTGGAAGCAATGGATTTACATATGGACCTTATGAAGAGGAAGACATTGCAAACCTTCCTGAAGATATTGCAAAATTAATGATTGAGAAAGGAAGGGCAGAGGAAATATGATATTACCAAAACAAAAGAATGGATATTGTAGACATTGTAAAAAACATACTGAACAAAAAGTATCTTTGCTTAAATCAAGAGGAAGAAGTGCAACACACTCATTATCACATGGCGGAAAAAACAGGGCATTGAAAAGAGGAAGAGGAAGAGGTTTTGGCAACTTGGGAAAATGGGGTTCAAAGCCTGCAATTTCCAAATTTAAAAGAACAGGCGCCAAAGTCTCAAAGAAGATTGTTTTAAAATTTACATGCAAAATATGCGGAAAATCAATGTTATCCTCACATCCATTTAGATCTAAGAGGGCGGTGTTTGAATGAACAAGGAAACAAAATCTAAATTTATTAAGCTAAGATGCAACAAATGCAAGAATGAACAAATAATATTCGGCAAAGCAGCAAGCCCTGTCAAGTGCCTTGTTTGCGGAGATTTATTGCTGGAGCCAACTGGCGGGAAGAGCAAGATAAAGGCAAGGGTTTTAGAAGTCTTGGAATAACTTTATAAATTTTTATTTACTTTTATATTTAATGAAGGATATAAATAGAAGACATTTTATTTGTCTTGCTGGTTCATTTATTTTAGGATCTTTGGCTGGATGTGGCAATCCAACTTCTCATGAAAATAAAGGCAAAAGAACAACAAGAAGCAGTAATTCACATGGAAGATATGAGACTCTTGAGGACAGAGCAGATAATAATGGAGAAATAAATATTACTTCTGAAATTACTGGCGAATCTTTTAATATAAGAACAGTAGGGTCAGATGGATTAAGATTCTCCGCTGAAATAAGTTTTTATAATGATGATAAAGGAAATTTAATGATAATGTCCAAAGATCCTTCTTTGAATTATTTTCCAGGATTACAAGTTAATAAAGGTAATTTAATTACAAGAACTCTTGGTTTAGATGGATCATTTGATATTCTCATGTATGTTGTAAACAATTACAATAAATTTGAAGACATATATGCTTATCTTTTGGAAGGTATGCCTACTTTTGATCAGAATAATTTATTAAGTATTCCTGGAATACAATATAAAGGTGATTGGTCTTTTAATGAAATTAAAAGATTTTCCACATTTTTGAATGATTCTATAACCATTTTAGTGCCAATTTTTCCAGGAATAGCTCCCGTGGCTGCAGTTACAAAAATTTCCGATGAAATAGCAGACAATGTAGATGATTTAATAGACTTTTTAAATGAAAGAACAAGTCTTAACATAAATAAAGATAGAAAATATGAATTTTATTCAATTTTTGGCATTAATTTTTTCCTTCCTGCAGCATCTGATACTGTTAATTACAGTAAAGATGTGAGGAATTACACCAGGTTTGGCCAGGGTAGCTGGTGGACTTATACTGATGGGCGTAACATAGTGGGTATTGAAATTAATGGTTTTAGGAGAATAAATGGAATTGATGTTCCAATCACAAGAGATACCCAGGGAAATGAAGGTTATCAGGGTTTTGTTGATAATGTTTTCTTAAAATCATTCGGAGGTAAGATAAATCAAGGAAGGGATGATTTTGAATTTATATACAGTCCGCCAATAATAATTGGTGATGATAGATTAGGGGTGAATAGGATTTTTTTCAGTTCTAATATCAGAGTTAATGGAGAAGGAAGTTATAGTTCCAGTTATAATTGGAGAAGAATAGAAACTGTGACAGTTCCATATGGAAGACTTGATGATTGTTGGAAAGCTGAAGAGATATCAGAAGATCAGTCTGTTACACGTTATTTTGGAAGAAATATAGGGCTGGTAAAACTTAATGCCGGCGGCTCTGAACTTAAATTATATGATTTTGGTTCTGGAGGATTGCCTTCAGGAATTTCATTTTCAAAAGTTGATCCATTTCTTTCTATAGCATTAATTGGAAACCCATTGAGACAACATTTATAAATCCATTTCTTATTTTTCTTTTAAAATGTTTTACAAGAAGAAAGGAATACCTGAAGTGAATGATGTTGTTATATGCACTGTGAAGAAGGTTTTGCCAAATTCTGTCTTTGTTAATCTTGATGAATACAGCAAAGAGGGGATGGTCCATATTTCCGAGGTAAGCCCGGGAAGGATAAGGAACATCAGAGATTATGTTGTTGAGGGGAAAAAAATAATCTGCAAGGTTATCAGAATCAACAAGGAAAGAGGGCATATTGACTTGTCCCTCAGAAGGGTTAATTTATCCCAAAAAAGGAAGAAGAATGATGAATACAAGCAAGAGATAAAGGCAGAGAAATTACTGGAAAATATCGGCAAAGACTTGAAATTAGACATGGAAAAAATGTACAAAGAAGCAGGTTATAAAATTCTTGAAAATTATGAAAGCCTGAGTGAATGCTTTCAGGAAATCGTCAATAATGACATGAAATTAAGCAAGATAGGGATAAGGGATGATATTGCCATAAGAATAGAGGAAGCTGTCAAGGAAAAGATGAAACCACCTATTGTTTATATAAAAGGAATATTTAAGATTTCAACAAAAGAGAGCAACGGCGTTGAAATAATAAAAAAAATCCTGAATAACCTTATTGCAAAAGGAGTTAATATAATTTATTTAGGCGCTCCAAAATATAAACTAAGCATAGAGGATAGTGATTATAAGAAAGCTGAAACCAGACTAAAGGAAGCAGTTGATTCAAGCATGCAATTGGCAAAGAAATTAAAAGCTGAAGCCGAGTTTGACAGGAAAAATGCCTAAGATTATCTTGAAATGCAATGATTGCGGTAATTATACCATTAAGGATAAATGCACCTGCGGCGGGAAAGCCATAGATCCAAGGCCTGCCAAATACAGCATCGAGGACAAGTACGGCCATTACAGGAGGCTTGCAAAGAAAAAATGAGCTTTAAAATTAAAATATTAAAAAAAATCAATTTCAATAATCCAATTTTAATAGAGGGATTGCCAGGGATAGGCAATGTCGGGAAAATAACCCTAGATTACATAGTGGACAGCCTTAATGCACAGGCTTTCTTGGAGATTTATTCCCACAAATTTCCAAATTCAGTATTTGTCAATGAAGATAACCTGATTGATTTACCTAGGATTACATTTTATTACAAAAAAATTAAGGAAAAAGAATTTATTTTCTTAGGTGGAGATGTCCAGCCCGTTGATGAAATCGGAAGCTATGAATTCTGTCATGAAGTATTAAAATTATTCAAGAAGTTTAATGGCAAAAAGATAATCACCCTCGCAGGGATAGGATTGCCAAAGATTCCAAACAATCCAAAAGTCTATGCAACAGGAAACTCAAAAGAAATAATGAAATTTTTCAATGACAAAAGGATCAACAATGAGATATTCGGCACTGTCGGTCCGATAATTGGTGTTACAGGATTATTAATCGGATTAGCAAAGGAATATGAAATAGATGCCATTTGCCTGTTAAGCCAAACTTTCGGACATCCAAATTACCTTGGAATTAAGGGTGCAAGAGAACTGCTGAAAGTTTTGGACAGTAAATTCAAATTTGATCTGGATTTTGGCTCACTGGAAAAAGAAATAAAAGAAATTGAAAAGGAAATCAAGAATAAAACACAGGAAATCACAGGATTTACACAGGTAAAACCCAATCAAGAAGTTAGCTATATAGGCTAGTTTTGAATTTTTTCCATTAATTTTTTGAAGTCATTCATGCCATCAGCCCCATTTCTCAGGTAAAATGAAGGATGATATATAAATCCAACATTTTTATTCCATTCACATAACCTAAAATTTTCATTAAGAAAATTCGATGCACTTTTTCCCACGCAGATTATATATCCAGGATTCATGATTTTTATCAACTTATTTATTAGTGGCCTGAAATAATTTATTTCCTCCTTTGTCGGAGGCCTTATCTTTCCATCTTTGTCCAAAGGGATCATAGGAACAGTATTAATGACGCCATAATTTTTTATTCCAGTACTTATCCACATATCAAGTATTTTCCCGCTTCTTCCCACAAAAGGCAACCCCATTTTATTCTCGGTAAATCCGGGAGCTTCACCTATGAACAGAAAATCAGGCTTTTCAGAGCCCCTGTTTATCACTATATTCCCTTTTGTCTTCAGGACATTATTGTACAATTCATGATTTTTAGATGCTTTGATTATCTCTTCCTTTATTTCTTCAATTTCCATACTAAAAACAATAAAAAGAAAATTTAAAAAGATTATTTCTCAAAAATAGTCACTTCTTTTGATGTAGTATCAGTGTACATATAACTTAATGTCAGTCTTAACGTATCTGTATAGGTATCATCTGCTTCCATCCAGCAGCTTACAGTCTCTATGCCATTGTCCAATTCTATAATTCCCTTGTTTGAGTCTTCCCCTGACCTGAATCCACATACAACCCCTGTCGGATTTATGACTTCAAGCAATATCTTGTCTTTGCTTCCTGATTCTACCTGATAATCTTCCAGGCTATCACATGACAATTCATTGGAATAAACCTTTCCAACACCTTTGTTTTCCACTTTTATATCAAATCTTACTTGGTTGCTTCCCCTGGTTTTTTCAGTCACTGAATTTATTTGTATTGGTGCGCTTGATACTGTCCCTTCTGCCATTTTTTCCCCTTCGATAGAACAAACTGCCTCTCCAACCTCCTCAGATGTTGATGATTTTACACATATTGGGATATCTGTCCTTGTCTGGTATGGATAACATACACGGGCCCTTATTATAGTATCCCTTGAATTTATGACTTCTTCATCGTACTTTAAATTTCCGAAATCTATCTCCCTCTCCCCGCCCTCTAGGTTGAATTCACCCTTTCCCCTTAATATACCAGTGGCACTCTTGTAACCTTTTGGAAGATTGAATGTTTCAAGATTAATCCCGTAGATTTCCGCCTCTGCATTTCCAGAAACAATATCATACTCTCCAGAATTTTTCAATACAACAGAAACTGGAATTTCTTCTCCCTGGTTGAACTGATCAGGCGGAGCTGCATCCTTAAATTCTATTGAAACCCCATCAGTTCCACCATAAAAAGTTGATGTTTTTCCTTCATCTTCTTTTTGACAACCAGATAAAACTAATAATAATGCGAGAAAACCAATAATCACATATTTTTTCATCATTTATCACCTTCTTTTATTATAATTATTTGCTTTGATTCTGATGTTTCATAAACATAATTCAAGCTTATTTTTAATGGATTTTCCTCTATATCCTCTACATTTACTGAGATTTCACAATTAATAATGTTTTCGGTGTTTGTTTTGAAATTTAACCTGTCCAGATCCCTGCAGTTTAACTGCCCATAACCTTCATATTCAACATTAATATTGAAATTATCAGAATTTCCTTCAGGCATTTTCCTTAAGTGAATTGATGTTTCCAATTTGATGCTATCTTTTTGAGGTATCAATATCTTATCTATAGAGGAAACAGTTATTGGCGCTGACCTTAATCCTAAAGTTGAAGGTGATAAAGTTTCCTTGGTCCTGCATATCGTTTCATCCTCTATTGTCGGCTTTACGCAAACCTGAGGAGTTAATTGTATCGAGCAGGAATACCTTGCTTTTGCTATTATTGTTGAAGTCAAGTCCCCCGACACAGATGAGTATGAATTATCCGTGAAGTAAATATTTTCTGAATCTATTGTATTACCATCTTTTTTTCTTAACTCAAATGATTGACAATCATCCTGGACTCCTGAAATTGATTCTGCCAAAGTATCTCTTACACAAATCTCTCCCTGAATATCACATTCTGCCCTGTTCTCCAATTTTAAACCAATATCAAAGAATTCATTCTGCCTTAATTCTGTCCTTGGCTGCAATTCGAGAAAAGTTATATGCAAACCATCCGGAGTTCCAGAGCCTTTTCCCTGCTGGGATGCAGAGCAGGCTGTCAGAAGTATTAAGGATAGTGCTATTATTATTTTAATAAAAGATTTCTGTTTTTGATACATCAAAAATATTTTATTTTTGTTTGTTTTCATCTTATACTGTGTTTAGGAATGTAATTGTATCCTGCTTTTCATCGCTGAATTTGTAATTTATTTTTGCTCTTATAAATGTTTTTGAAAGTTCATCTGAAGGGTTGTTTATTGAGAATTCCAGACTTGCCATCATGTTGCCTCTTCTCCAGCAATCTTCATCTATCAATTCCTTCAACTTGCTTTGTTTTGTTGGTTTGCATACATCATTTAACTCCTGGAGCAAGGAATCTTTTGCTTTGTACACTTTAAAATTATCCTCTTCCATTGAATATTCAAAATTCTCAGAAAATATATCTATTTCTTGGGGCACTAACATATCTAATTCATTTATTTTTTCAATGTTTCCCGTCCATTGAATATCATCATCAATTCTCATGTCTAAAGTGTAATAACTTCCTGATCCAAATGGACCTTCTTCCGTATATGGTTGTGTATATAAGCTTCTTAATATTAGTTTTACCGGGCCTTTTGTATAAACTGACTCTACTGTTCCATCCTGTTTGTTCAAATGTTCATCCTGAACATTCTCTTCTTCAAAAATATTATAATCAAATCTTATCTGGCCTTTATTTCCCTGTTCTATTTTGTAATCCAATATACTTTTTTTTATTATGTAAATTGGTATGTAAGCTTCTGTCGTGAAATCATATGATGCTTTTATCAGTATCTTTTTGGCGTCTGTTGATTTACTATCTTCTATTTCAAAATCTTCCCTTTCATAAACACATTTTATTGTAAAAGACTCCTTCCTGTACGGACTTATAAATAATACATTATTTTGGTTTGCAACTTCTCCTTCACTACTTTCAGTCATGCATGAAAATTCAATTTCTGCCGGCTCTGTAGAAGAAGCATAACCCTCTGCAACTGCTTCCATTTTTTGAAATCTTTCTGTTTCTATTACATCACTATTTGATTCAAAGCTTGTTATTTTCACACCCAAATCCTGCTTTATGGAATTTTCATCAATAGTTGATTTCCACGAATAAGATTCAATTAATTCTACCTGTTTCTCCTCGCTGAAGGGAATTGTCAATGCAGACAGACCTTTTTTTATAAAATTTCCAAAACCAGTGTTTAGGATAGGATCTGTTATCTCACTATAATAATATGAAAAGAGAACATTATTTTTGTAAACCATGCTCAATGGCGTTAAAATAATAAGGATAATAATTAATACCCCCAATGTAAAGCCAATAAATTTCCCTATCCACCTTAATGGAGTAGAAGCCCCTTTCTGAATACTACCCTCTTCATAAGCCATAATATACCTCTTTATTCAAGAGTTATCCTTAACAAGTCAATGTTAAACCCTTTCAATGGAATTATCTTTATGAAATTGTTGTTTTCCTTTAATAACCTCGAGATATCTACCTCATAATCAATTTCATCCGTGTCAAGAGAGAACTCATTTCCATTCACACTTATTGTTGCTTTTTTCATTTCATCATCGTTGAACTCCATGTATAGAATTGCTTCTTTATCATCAGAAAGAACATCATCATATTGGTTTTCTGTTATTGGGAATTTGTAATTAACAGCACCGTTAAATTCCGTCTTGACATTCAATTCTATCTCATTGAATATGTAATCCCCTTTGTCTATCTGGAACATGAGACTATTTGTTCCCGTATCAATATCGTTCTTGCTTATTTCTATCTTCCTTTCTATTGTCGTGCATGAAATAACCTCATTCTTTATCTCTTCGTTGTTTATGAAGATCCTCAACCTTGAACCGCCAGTTATACTATTACAATACAAAAAGAAGCTTAATTCCCCATCTCCTGTTTCCTGATCACTTAACATAATCTCCCTAGACTCCCTTGTATTCGTCAATTCATAACTTTCCCTTATTTTTATATTTGACAACCTATAAACATTCTTTCCAAACAAGTTTATTCCCGGAGAGGACAGTGAAAATTCTATGTTATTATTTTTCTGAAGGATATCCCTTGGCAATACAATGTTCTCCAATCCTAAGACCTTATTGTCATAAATTATTATTCCATTAATGCTTATTACCAAATTTCCCCTGCTTTCAGATGCTGAAAAAACCAAATTTACAGATTCCAGATTTTCCAGATCATTTATATTGAACATCAGGTTTCTCTTGGTTTCAGAAAACAATGACCTTTCCAGGTAAAGAGATGCAGCCAAATCAGTTATTTTTGGCTCTTCCTTTGAGTAAAGATTTATCGAACCTATCTTGTGAATTATTTCATCGTCCTTGCTTACCCTAAGAACCCCGGGAGATTGCTCCAATATCAATGATTCCGATACTTTGCTTTCTTCTTTGTTTTCAGTTAAATTCTGATAAAGAAGCATTTCCCTTTCTTCAGGAGGGAGCAATAACACAAATACTGCAAGAAATAAACCCATTAAAAGAATAAAAATGGCCACACTTGAGCCGGAATATGGTGCTGCCTGAGCTTTTTTCATGATAAAAATATATGGTGGATAATATTTAAATGTTTTTATAAGAATTTATTAATGTCATTTTCTTTCCATCCGGCATTTAACAATGAATTTTTAATCTGCTGCCTGCTCATTCCCTGAGATTTTGCCTGCTGGATGAACTGCTGCAGCTTGCTTTGATTGCTCTGGTCCATGCCATAATTTATGGCTGCTGCTCTTCTTGGCTTGTTTTTTATCTTTTTTACAATAAAGAATATTGCTGCTATGACAATTATTCCGATAATGATTAATATTATCATCAATAATGAGGATTTTTTATTGGATATTTTTGGATTTGTATTCCCAATATATTCATCTACATTAATTATCCCGTCATTGTCTGGATCTTCATTTGGCCCCTGTAGCAAATTTCCGAAGAAATTATACTCCCAATAATCAGGAAGTCCATCATTGTCAGAATCTGTCAAATCTTCCTTTTCATCTCCAAATTCATTTCCTAAATCACCAGGCTTTCCTTCTCCAGGAATTGTCTGGCATGAACTGTCTGCAAAATCAGTAAATCCATCACAGTCATTGTCTATTGCATCACTACATGATTCTACTGCTCCAGGATGCACTCTTGGATTATTGTCATTGCAGTCATCATCTTCGCAGAAATTATCCTCATCCTCATCTATGCATGATTCATCTATCCCCTGAATTTGCAATGCAATGCCTTTTGACATGCATAATTCATCCTCATCATCCTCTTTGTATGCCTTTACATATAATTTATAATTTCCATCCTCCAAATCATCAGGAATTGTCAAGTTTAATTCAAATGTTTCGTCTTCAGAATTGTCTATATCTTTTGTTTCTTCGTCACTAACCTCAACTTCTTCCCATGCTTCTATGTCAACCAATGATGCCCTTACAGAAAATTCCGCATCATCACCAAAATTGTTTGAGGCTTTTACTTCAATATCTATTTCATCTCCTGCTTCAAATTCTTCATTTTCATCAGGCTCTATTATATCCAATGTTCTTATCAAATCAGGAGATGCCTGTCCAAATTCACATATCGTGAACTCAGTTACATTTATGTAAGTCATATTTGATTTAAAATCTTCAACAAAATTACAATTATTTAGTACAGAACAGCTGATTATCTTGTTAACACCCTCGTTTCCAACATCACATTCGCTGAACCTGATGAAATTCTGCTGAATGCTTCTTTGGCATTGCATATTTTCATTGTTTAATGTTAAGCTCATGCATTGACTTACTTCCTGCGGTGTTCTTGAAGGAGTTATTTCATAATAACAATCCACTGATATTTTGGAAGGAGCAAAAACTTCTTTCTTTGATGATTGTATGCTTTTTATTTTTAAACCTGGTTGACCATTACAGTCCAAGTCTAAATTATCTGTTAATCCATCATTATCATTGTCTTGGTTATCATCACAAATTTCTACTTTTTGTACACATTGACCACTTATACATTCTTTTCCAGGTTCACAAGATATAGGTGCATCATATCCTGTTCCTTGGGTATTACATACCTTATATTGGTTATTCCCTTCGCATATTTTTCTACCTGAAAAGCACACTCTTTGAATACAATTTTTAGTATTTATTCTACAATTTTCACATTTTAATTCTCCACTTACAAACCCTTCGAAATAATCAACACAATTTCTTGATTTTTCTCCAAAATTATTTCCCTCACATTCTTCATCTCCATTTATTGTTCCGTCTCCACAATATTCTAATGGAGGTTGTACAACATCAGGAGTGTCTGGTTCATTAGGAGTAGGAATTATAATATCAGGCTCTTCTTCTGGAACTTCTGTTGCTCCTTCATCTGCGGGTGATGTTTCAAAATCTTCAAAACCCCCTTCTTCTGGAACTGGAACTTCTGTTGCTCCCTCGTCTGAAGGCGAAGTTTTAAGAATATCCCCTCCAACTTTTTCCTTGCTAAATATTTCCTTGAAGAAATTGACGGCACTGCCAAAAAAACTCTTAACGCTATCAAGAACAGAATAACCGCTCAAAAAAGTATCAGCATAAACAATGGGAGTTGTTAAAAATAAAACCATGACAAAAAATACAATCACTTCCCTGTTTTTCATAAATTAAATTAAACAAAGAATTCTATATAAAACTTTTTATTTGATGGCTTTGTCAATGTCTTCCTGTGACCATCCCTTCGTCAGCAATGCCTGCCTTATCTGGTGCTTTGTGAACCCCTTTTTTAATGAGCCTTCAATATAATCTTTTAACCTAGGATCAACATAACTTCCACTTCCTCCCTTTGATCTTGGCTTTTTCAAAAATTTAAACAAAACAAAAATTATTAACCCCAATACTATTATTCCTATAATTATCCATAGCCAAGTTAAATTAGCCTTTTTCTCTTCTGCTATGTTTGGATCTGTATTGCTCCTGTACTCATCTATGTTGCTTATCCCATCACCATCAGGATCATCATTTGCATTAAATAACAATGTTTCAAAGTTTTGCATCTCCCATGAGTCGGGCAAATTGTCATTGTCAGAATCTGCAGCATTTCTTGGCTCTGCTTGACAGTTTTCATCTGTAAATCCGTCACAATTGTTATCCAAACCATCGTTGCATATATCCTGAGTTGGTTGTACTGTTGAAATGCATTCATTCCATTCACCATTCACGCATTCTTGGGATCCTTGCTTGCATATTCCTTTTAGCTCTGTAAGGCAAACATTCACCTCTTCATTTTCACATTCTTCTTCAGGAGAGGTTTCATCCTCCAAATCTGATTTTATATCCAAGATAGTATAATCCTGTATGCATGATTCATCCTCATCAATATATGCCTTTACATAAACAAAGTAAGTGTCTGTCTTTACCGGAGGAATCTCAAGAAGCAATTCAAACTTTTCCTGGTCAAGATCGTCTGCATTTTCTTCGGTGTATTCTATCTCTGCTGAAACTTCCTTAAGAATAATATCATTCTGCAAGTCTATCAGTGCAGCATTGACAGTTATTGTCCCTGATTCAGCTGCTATCAATCTTCCTGTTATCTTTAATTCCTCTCCAGGCTCGTTTGCCCTGTTCAGTTTGATGCTGTTTTCAACGAATTCAATTGAGCCAAAGCTTATTTCAGGACAATACAGGTATTCATTTATTATTACAAAATTTTCTGCCTGATTCTGGATGTTAGAAGAGCAAGTATCCTTTACCTTGCAAAGCACTGAAGATTCTCCAGGGGTTTCTCCCACATAGCATTCCTTGAATGAAACAATATTATTTGTCAATTTTGCTGTCTTTTTGTCTTCGTTGCAGTTAATTATAGAGTTTTCTGTTGATATGGAAGCTTCAATGCAGTCTCCTATGAATTTTTCTGTTGTCAATCCAAGCTGCTTTTCATCTGCACCCTCTTCAGAGGATTCTAAGATATTATATTCACAATCCACCTGTATTTTTGTATTTGTGTAAGGCTCGTCATTTGAAGGTGTTGCTTCAATTATTTGTATGAAATTATCATTGCAGTCCTTGTCAAATGCAGCCTTTATTCCATCCTTGTCATTGTCTCCTAATGGGTTATTGCAGTTTTCACGAGCAGGGATACATTGTCCCTGTCCGTCACAAAACATTGGAGCCAAGCAGATTTCATCATTTTGACCATTTGCAACTGGTGTCTGACTGCATAAATTATTTGTGCAAGCTGGTTCATAACAGCCGTTATCCGGACAATTTGCTGATGTCTGACATCGAACATCCTGTATTTTTTTGAAATTTGCTGTTATCACCATATTTTCATTCATTTCTATTTCTCTTGGGTTAACAGATCCTAAGATATTTCCAGTCCACATTAAGAAGGTGTATGATCCAGGAGTGGGAATGGCTGTTAGTGTAACCATCTCATTAACATCATATCTTGTTTTGTCTGGAGAAATACTTACTGTTCCAGCATTTGGAGGGATTTTTGTTATTGTTAAAGTATATGTTGTGTCTGGATCATTTATACAATTAGTGGTGTCAAATATACAATTAGCATTACATGACAATGTTCCAGAATCAAAACCCTGAGAAACACAAGTTTCTCCCCCTAGTTGAGTACCATCACATTGTTCATTTTCTTCTTTTATTCCATCGTTATTACATTGAATTTGTTGGAAATTTGCTGTTATCACCATATTTTCATTCATTTCTATTTCTCTTGGGTTAACAGATCCTGATATACTTCCTGTCCATCTTGAGAAAATATATAATTCAGGATTTGGAACTGCTGTTAGTGTAACCATCTCATTAACATCATATCTTGTTTTGTCTGGAGAAATCCTTACTGTTCCAGCATTTGAAGGGGTTTTTGTTATTATTAAAGTGTATCCTATTTCATCAGGAAATTTACATCCCCCATTTTCGCATATTTTTCCTTCTGCACAATCTATTGGGGGGCCATATATACCATCATCTCTGCAGATTTTGTATCTATTATTGCCTTCACAAGCTCTTTCATTAGGAGTACATTCTTCTGCTGCTCCTGTGATTTTATAACAAGCTTTTATGTTGAATTCATTGCAATTTCCTAGGTGAGCATTGTATAAAGAACTAATTGAAAATAAGCATTGATAATCATTGTCACAATTTCCTTTTGTATTTTCATCACCTTCATAAGAAATTTCTAAAGTTGCTTCATCTTGCAATGGTTTTAGTTTTAATACATTATTACCATATCTATTGGTATATGCATTTTCACCCTCTATATATGTTGAGACATGAGTATCATCTTCTGCTATAGAAATTATTTCTTCAGTTCCTCCTACTTTTGTTAATCCATCATCACCCCCATTACAAATCTTGTATTGATATGTGTCGATATTTAGACTTGCATGACCTTCTGAATAAGATAATAATGGAAATTCCCCTTGTTGACATTGAGTTGAATCTTCTGAACCTTCATCAGCATTAGCCTCACACCTATCATTTCCGTCAATGCCAGATCTGGAATGTTCTATATGGGCATTTCTTTCAAAAGAATCATAAGTATAACCTTTATCCCGGCAGTATGCTGCACAACCAGGCCCGCTTGAAGTTTCACCAAATCCAATCAAGTAATCATCATCATCTTTGCATAAACAACAGTTATTTGTTATGCCAACAACATCTTTTTTAAACAAATTAATGAAAAAATTCTTTATAGAGTTCCAAGAAGAATCCCAGACTGCAGACGTTGTTATCAAATTATTTTCTTTTATCTTTTCTGAGCAGGAAGACCAGCATTGCTGATTATTTGGACATGAATAATCCAGACTGAAGTAATTTGTCCCTTCACCTTCTGAACAGCATTCATAATCTTTATCCGTGCAGGTATTTCTTGCTGTTAATCCTGTGTAGTTGAATTCTTCAAAGTAAGTAAACAATACTATTGCTGTGAAAAGAACCAAAAAAATAAATAAATGTTCTTTTTTTATGTGTTTGTACATCTTAAATTTCTTTATAACAAGTTATTTTAGCAATGACTGTAGGAATGGCATTATGTCCCATTGCACCATAATTACATGGTTGTATTTTCCATTTATTCTCATTCTCATTATAATCATAGTATGCATAATACCTATCTGATCTACATGCTGATGTATCCCCTTCTATTTTATCTATATTATACTCTTCAAATCCTTGGTCTAAACAAAATTGTAACATATTTTCTTCAGTTACACTAAAAAAGTAAAGATTATTATTATAATTTATTTTTGCATCATTACCTGAATATGTTTCTTCTATTATATTTGTTTCTTCTTCAGGAACTTCTACTCCTAACTCTTCCATTTTATTAATTAAATCACTTGCATCTATACATTTGTTTTCATCACAAATATCCCCGTCAAATTTGGCTCTTCCAATTGATCTGAATGGACCAGTTACCCTGAGAGTATCATCAATTTCTACAACACCTTCTGGAGTATGAGACCTTATTACATCTGTGTATAAATAATCATGAAACACCTTTGGATTATCCACAGCAATTACAACCAAGCTTCCAACCAAAACCAAAAACAAACCAAAGAAAATCAAATGCCTCTTTTCAATATTCAAACTTATTTTCATTTTAGAATTCCCTCCTTTTTATAAACATGATACAAATTTAAGCAGAGAATTCTATTTAAATATTTCTAATAAGCACTTTTTTATATCTTTTGTTGTTTTTACTGATATTATGAAACTTAATGCATTTAACAATATCATTATTTCTTCTTTGGCTACTTTTTTATTTTTGGGATGTGAGCTTAAAAATCCTGTGAATGTTGAGCATAGAAATTATGAAATAGTCATCCAGCCGGACCCTGAAGAGGGAGAGGATACTTTTGTCAAGTTTGAAGCATGCTTTCCTTATGTTATTTACAACAAGGATAATTTTGGAGACTCTTCAAGAATATATATTAGTTATATAGGAGGATATCCCTTCAGCAACATAATAAAATCAGAATGTCTTTTTAAAATTCCCAGGTTTTCATCCTTGGAAAATGCATTTGATATTGATTCTGTTTCTGTATCCTTATATGGCAAAGTTTGGCCTGTTCCTTTCTGCAATAATTTGCCTGCCTTCAAGGCTAATGGAATAATTAATGATTTCGAAGAAGGAAGTACTTATTGGGATGATTCATTGAGAACTAATATGTTTGATTATAATGTTCAAACTGTAGATACAAATTATTGCTGGACTACCTGGAATCTGGGAGATTATTCAAAATTAAAAAATCTTGAAGGAATTGTTATAAAACCCTTGGAATATGGCCCTTACTGGCTTTCTGATTATGAAACATATAGCAGTGATGAGATGGATAGTACTCATTTAAGACCTAAATGGACTTTTTACTGCAGTTCTAAATAAACTTTACCATCATGAAGAGGATATTTTTATTCACTTTCTTACATATTAAGCTTAAATATTTTTAATCAATGCTTTTCATTGTCAAGTAATTTAATTTATATTTCAATCCCATTCTCAACAGCCTCTTTTACAATTGTAATCTGTTTCTTTAATCTGTTAAATTCTTCAGGAGTATAGCATATAAAATCGACAGGATAATCCAAATTCCAATATTTATAAAATCCTAATGATCTATACCTGAATTTTTTCCTCCTAAAATTTTTTGAAATTATCATCAGATCGAAGTCGCTCCATCTGTTTGGTTTGCCATAAGCCCTTGAACCGAATAATATTATTTTATTTATGTCTATTTTTTTAGATAAATTTCTTTTGAATTCTTTTAGATTATTTATATATTTTCTTTTATCCATTTTAATATTTTCTCCGCAATTTTGATATCCTTCTCAGATTCTTTAGAGGTGTACCTTTCTTTACTAATATCAGGATATCTTGTTTCTATATAAACAGGGTTTAAAATTTCACATTCTCCTAGTAAACCCTCATTTATTTTTATAATCTTTCCAAGTTTGACTAAATCATGAATTTTTGGAAATTTTCCAGTTTTTTCTATTAAGATTGCTTTAAAGGATTTTTCAACTGCCTGTTGGCATAAAAAGGATGTTAAATCATAATTTTTAATCCTAAAACTATCTTTTCCCTTTCTTAAATCATCCTCTGCCTTATTCATCCATCTTTTTGCTTCTTCTTTCATTTATACCTAATTGAATCAATAATTTTTAAATATTTCTAATCAGGGCTTTTAAGGAAAACAAGGCTAGTTTTGGCTTTATGAAATCAAAGTATTTCATATTATCCCTATCCAGCCTGTCCATCTTGTACTCTTTTAATATTTTTATTAAGTTATTGTAATCTTTTTCAGTGAATTTGTTCATAATCTTTCTTGTCAGGTAATTCAGATTTAAACTTTTTAACACATTTCTTGAAAGTTCTTTTTTGTAGTTTGTTTTATTGTTCAGTGAATTAGCCAAGGCATGGGAGGATTTTATTGCAGGAAGCAAACCCCCACCAGAAATATTTTTTATCAAAGAGGCCGCATCACCAATCAAGTAAACATTATCCTTTTGGTATTCCTGTTTTGGACTGTATACAGGAATAACTGCGCCCTGGTTCTCTATTATATCCCCTTTTTTAATGCTTAATTTTTTAATCAGGCTCTCAAAATGCTGATTTATGTTTGATGAGGAAGCACAACCAACCCTTGCTACGCTTTCATCTTCAGGAACAACCCATGAAAAAAAATCAGGAATATTAAAGTAAACCTTGTAGGTATCCGGCTCTGTCCCGTATTTTACCTTTATTTGCTTTCCAATCAAATACTTTTTATCTTTCTGTATTCCAGCCATTCTGTTGACTCTTGACAATGGACCATCTGCCCCTATCAAGATATCTGTTTTTACCTTTTCATTGTTTGAGAAATAAATTATGTTATTCTTAAAGTTTTCAAATTTATGCCTGTTATAGAACTTAACTCCTTTGTCAACTGCTTTATCCAATAAGTAATTGTCATACTTATGCCTGTCAATTATAAACTCAGGATGCTTTAATTTAATTGTGTGCTTTTCATTGTTTGAATTCAATTCTATGTTGAAGATTTTATTGACCACAAACTTTTTTTCCTTTATGAAATCCTGGAATTTATTTGTCAGGACTCCAGTGCATTGAATTGGCTTCCCTATTTCCTCCTTGTAATCAAATAATTTTACCTCATCATCCAGTAAAGAAGCCAGATAAGATCCTGCAGGTCCTGCCCCGATTATGGATATCATAACCCTTTTATATGAGAAATAGTTAAAAATATTATGTTTGATCTAATATTAGTGATTATTGTTGTTTTGGCGCTGTTCATCAGTTCTATAATTGATTTCAAGACAAGAGAGATTCCTGACAAGTTAAGCATTGGTTTAATTGTTGCAGCAGTTATACTGAAGGTATTGCATGCTTATGAAATAAGTAATTTTTCAATTTTAATCAGCAGCTTTATCGGATTCTTGATATTTTTAGGAATATCATTAATAATGTACTACACAAGGCAGTGGGGCGGAGGAGATGCCAAGCTGTTTATGGCTATCGGGATTGCCCTGCCTTATTATCCTGAGGAATTAACCATTTTTAACCCCAATCTTGATGTTAATTTTCTTTTCATAATTGCGTTTAATGTTTTAATATTTGGGTTTTTATATGGAATCGGTTATATGGCCTATTTAATGTTCAAGAATAAAAATAAATTAAGCAAGTTGAGGTTAAAAGTAAGAAAATTATATTTTTTACTGCCCTTATCTATTGTTATTTTAAGCTTGTTTTTTCAGTATGAATTAAGGCTGTTGCTGTTAATACTGGCATTTTTGGTATTGATTTATCCTTATCTGTTTGGTGTTATCAAATTTGTGGAGAAGGAGATTATGACTTATAAATTAAAAGTTAATAAATTAACCGAGGGAGACTGGATATTGAATGATATTTTTTACAAAGGGAAGAAAATTTATTCAAGAAAAAGCCCGGGAGTCACCAAAGAACAGATTAAATTATTTATTAAATATAAAATGAAAGAGGTTTTAATCAGAGAGGGGATACCTTTTGTTCCTGCTATTTTCTTAGCTGTTGTTTTTAGCCTGATATTTGGAAATATATTTCCTTTTTGAGATATTTTTAAATACTTTATTATATTTTAATTTTTATGGGACTAAGAAATTTATTATATTCAACTTTTTTATCTGGAGTTCTTGCATTTAATGGCTGCAACAAAGATAGTCCAGTAGAACCTGTCAATCATGCTCCTGTTATAGAACAAATTGTTGCCAGCGATTATGAACCTTTTACAGAAGAGAGAGTTTCACTGGAATGTGTTGCTAGTGATGAAGACGATGATAATTTAATTTATGATTGGCGTTGTGATAAAGGATACTTTGATTTTGTTGATAAAAGAACAGCTAATTGGTATTCCCCTGAAAATGTAGGGGTATCACACATTACAGCTAAAGTTGATGATGGAAAAATGGGAACTGATAGTCATAGTTTAGATTTAAGAGTTGTTTCAAGATTTGATACTATTTTAGTTAGTGAAGATGCTTATGTTGATAGATTGAATCCAAATTTGAATACTCAAAATTCATCATATACCAAAAATGGATTGAATTTATATAAAGATGATGAAGGAATTTCAAAAGAAGTATATTTAAAATTTAATTTGGATGTTATACAAATGGAAATAAAATCAGCTAAATTAAGATTAGTAGTAAAAGGATTGATGACATATCCTGATGTGGAATTATCATGTGATATGCATATGAGTAAAGGGGTTTGGAATGAAAATAATTTAACATGGGTTAATAGACCAGATTATGATATAACCCCCATAAAACGTTTTTTAGTCCCAAGACTTTTAAATTCTTCTGATCCTGAAATTTTTTATGTAGAAGGATTAATAGATTTTGTTAAATCTTCGATGAATAATCCCTCACAAAATAATGGTTTAGTGATCAAACCTATTGAACAGGATATAGGAAAAATTTTGTGTTCTAAAGAAGGTGCTATAGATACATTAAAGGTAGTAGATTATATTCCAGCATTAATAGTAGAGTATGAATAATCAAGGAATTCTTTCACCCTCTTCATAATCATCTATTTCCTCAATCTTTTCTTCTGTTATTTTAGGAATCTCTTTAGGTATCATTAATTTTCTGGATAATTCCTTTAATTCCTCTTCAGAAGCTTTTTTTGAATGCCATTCCAGATTAATGCCATCATTTTCGTGCCTTGGGATTATATGAATAGATGCATGGTTTAATTTTTGCCCTGCATTTGCTCCATTTTGCATTATTATCGAGGTATCTAACTGAAATGTTTCATAAATCTTATTCACAATCTTTTTTATTGGCCTTGAAAAATCCTCTTCAATTTCAGTTATGAACTTGCAATGCTTTTTTGGCATCAGTATGACATGGCCTTTTGATGCAGGATTAATATCAAGAATTCCCATAAAATTTTCATCCTCGTAAATCCTGTACTGG
>Ga0209541_10005340_pt1 | contig 22449 bp, 31 predicted proteins | sample RifCSPlowO2_01_FD_184027 | JGI IMG/M metagenome (GOLD analysis project Ga0209541, IMG submission 184027) | Groundwater microbial communities from Rifle, Colorado - Rifle CSP2_plank lowO2_0.1 (SPAdes) (version 2) | ecosystem: Environmental > Aquatic > Deep subsurface > Groundwater | place...
TGGATATTATCCAGCGGTTTATAAATTGAGCCTATGACGCCAACCGGCTTTGCTCTCAAACCTAAGCCAACGCTTAAATCCTTGACTAACAAAGCGTGTAACTCTTCCAGATTTTTCCACGTTAGAGTTTTAAAACGGCTTTTATTTTCATGAATGAAATTGAAAGCGTCTTTATGATTTAAAATCATTTGAGCTTCTTTTTTGTCGTGCCCAGGCGCTTCTTTGTTTTCCAAAATCAATTTTTCCGTATCGAGCAGGGTGTAAGTGTTGCCTTCGATTTTAGATGACTTCCATGATAATTCTATGATCAATCGTTCCAGTTCCTTTTTCTGTATGGCCAACGGCAAATCTTTTATCCTTCTTTCATATTCCTTGGTCGCGTCGTTTAAAACCTTCAACTCACCGTCCGAAAAAATTTCCGCCGGAAGTGACGGCAGAAATCCAAAATTATACGAATTTAAACCATGGCGTTTATCCGGTTCAATGAAAGAATAATTTTTAGCGTCAACCTCGGCAAAGATTCTACCCAAGGCGCTGATTTTATATTTGGTGGCCCGGCCTAACCCTTCTATTTCAAGCAATTTTTCCGAAACCATTTCCGACAAAGTTCTTTTAATCGTTACGAGAGAGAAATCTTCTCCCATTTTCAAAATAGCATCATGCGCGTCCGATGAGCTTATAACTCCCCCTTCAAGAAAGATTCCGATAATTTTTTGCTGTTTTTGGCTGATTTTCGTCATTTTCGTATCATTTATATAAATTTATCGTATCAGATTGATACGATTTAAACCTGTGGATAAAATTTCATTAGGTTTTCTTTAAATTATCCATATCCTCCTCCGTCCACCCCTTTACCGGCCAGAATCTTGTTTATTTTTCATTTTCTAACCCCGAAGGAGAGCGAAGCTCCCTACGGGGCAAGTTTTAACTTCAGTTGAAATATCATAATGTTCTAAATTTTTTTATGGTAAATAAGTTTTCCACAGTTGGTACTTGACATAGTATGTGGGGGTGATATAATGGAGACATAAACGGCTTCGGCCTCGATCCTGCTTCGGCAGGATCAGTCAAATCGAAAAGTGGTTATGAATTGCATAAATTTATGACCGCTTTTTGTATTAGCTTGTAATTATCATCGGATACTGTACTCATTTTATCTATCAGCCGTTTTGCATCCATAAGACGCAATTGGGAAATAATAACGACTCTCGGCACGCCATCTCCGAGCTCGATTGAAACGTAAAATTTCCCTTTTTTAATTTTAGTGTTCAGAGGTATCGCCCAAAAAACTTCGTTATTGAATTTTTTAAAAATAAGAATTGGTCTTGCAAAATATTCTCCCCTGCCATCCTGTTCAAAACCAATATTCAGACCTGTAGAACACCACCAAACTTCTCGTTCGTGGAAAAATAGACGCGACAAGTTTTTGTCTAATTCTTTTTTTGCTTTATGCCATTTTTGAAAATCTTTTTCCATATTTAGATTATATCAAAATTTTTATGTCTCATAATCCTTAGTTCATAATTCCAGATTCATCCCGTTAGAAGTCCGACCTGCCCTTTGGGCATGGTCGGCAGACGATCCCCTTTGGGGACGTCTTACTTCTAACGGGATTCACCCTTCTTCAGCTTATCCAAATCCCCCTGCGTCCAGCCCTTTACCGGCCAGAATTTCATCAGCCTCTTTCCAGTCAGTGGGTTTATTTCTAAATTGGTCTTGCCTCCACTCATGTATACTCAAAATTTTCGCCAATCTTCCAAACACCTTTCTCCCTGAAAGCCGGAATGTTCTGCCGACGGGCGGCATTCGTTATTGCCGAAGCAGATATGTGGTGTTTTTTTGTAAATTCGGAAAGCTTAATAATCTTGTCACCCTTAAGGTAGGCGATCCGCTTATGGAGCGACTCCATTAGACCAAGAGAGAAAACTTTTTCCAGTGTTTTGGTGTTTTTATTATCGCGATAGTCGCCAAAGGATTTGTAGTATTCCTTTTTCTCACGATCCCGAATAATAATCATGGGAAAACCAATATGGTGAAGCTGGAAAGAAACCAGTATGCGACCAATGCGACCGTTGCCGTCGCAAAATGGATGAATAGTTTCAAAGTCCAAATGGAATTTAGCAATTTTATCTAAAAAATAAGCGGACAGGTTGCTCGTGTACTCGGTGATGATAGACGCAATCAACCGCTCAACCTGTTCCGGAGCCGGAGCTACATACGTACCAACTCGAACATATTCGCCCGGCCCACGAAAGCGGCCGGCAATTTTGTCGTCAATTCCACCTATAAGCATGTGGTGCAGGAGCAATATAAGATCTCGGTTTACTTCCGTCTCTTTGGATTTACTACGAATATAGCTGATGACTTGAGCAAGATTTTTTGCCTCATATACTTCACGCAAAGAAACATCCCGAGTAACCTCCATATCCAAAAGAATCTTCTCGGTTTCTTTGAGAGTAAGTGTGGAGTTCTCGATAGCATTAGAATTATAGACACTCTCTGGCACTTCCGCCTCGTCAATCATGACCAAAAGCGAATCCTTACCTTCGCGAAGAATATCAAACTCGGCTTTTAATGCCGTTATCCTATCTTTAATTGGTTTAGTTATAGCCATATTATTTACATAGCCCTACTTAACTTAATAGAACCATTATAACCAGTTTACCTCAAAAAGTCAATCTTTAGTGAATGGAGGCCATAAAGTACCCTCCATTCACTAGTATGTCTCCTTCCCAAAAACCGAGATTTCATCAACCTCTTGCCAACAACTTCCTCACATTATCCCAGCCGGGAATTTAGGTTATTCCAAGAATTTATTTCACCGCGTAATTTTTTGCGGCGAAATCATATTGATTAATGAAGATTTTTTTGAAGGGCATTACGGAATTCAATTCATACAACACAAAAACAGCTTCGCGATAATCGTTCTCATCAACACTGCGGTAAGAAAGGGGGACGGAATTATGCGCGAGCAAAAGGCGTCTGCGTTCTGTCCACTGCCGCGGAAAATTTGGAAACGGCCTCCGAGATCTGATGGATATTATCCAGCGGCTTGTAAATTGATCCTGTAACGCCAACCGGTTTGCTCCGCAGCCCTAAACCGACGCTCAAATCCTTGACCAACAGAGCGTGCAACTCTTCCAGATTTTTCCGCGTTAAAATTTTAAAATGGCTTTTATTTTCATGAATGAAATTGAAAGCGTCTTTATGATTTAAAATCATTTGAGCTTCTTTTTTGTCGTGCCCGGGCGCTTCTTTGTTTTCCAAAATCAATTTTTCCGTATCAAGCAAAGTGTAAGTGTTGCCTTCTATTTCAAGCAATTTTTCCGAAACCATTTCCGACAAAGTTCTTTTGATTGTTACGAGGGAGAAATCTTCGCCCATTTTCAAAATAGCATCATGCGCGTCCGATGAGCTTATAACTCCCCTTTCAAGAAAGATTCCAATAATTTTTTGCTGTTTCGGGTTGATTTTCGTCATTTTCGTATCATTTTAGTACATTTATCGTATCAGATTGAGACGATTTCAACAAGTCTAATCCAGAATTTTTACCATTATTTATAATTCTATATTCCAGATTCATTTTTCTTCAGCTTATCCAAATCCTCCTGCGTCCATCCCTTCACTGGCCAGAACTTTTCTATTAGCCAAGAGAGATTTAAGCATAAAACATATCCACAATTTGCTATTGACATTGATGTCCTATTTGCTATAATTAAATAAATTTGGGGAAACCCGATGATTCCCGCCGCAAGGCGGGATGACGATTTTTAAGAACCATAAAACTCCAAAAAAACTCCTTTTAACTCTTTGAAAATCTGTATCACCAATTTGACCAATTTTGCTTGTAAGGCGTTTTTTGTCTAATATTCTGGCTTGATTCAATAATGCCCATCTTTTTACTCCCTTTGTTTCTATTTCAACATACCAGCTGCCTTTTCTGCCATGAGTTGTAAAGGGCAGTCCTAAAAATGAATTACTGGTAAATTTTTTAAAAACCAACACCGGCCTGGTAAATTTATCGCCTTTTCCAAAGATTTCTTCACCCACATTAAAACCCAAGCTACACCACCATATTTCTCCACGCTTAAAAGTTATCTCTTTCTTCTCTGGCCAAAGTTTGATTTTCAGCTCAAGCCAATTTTTTATTTCTTTCACAAAATCCATAGTTATAAATTCATTATATCAAAATTGTTACATCTCATAATTCATAATTCTAAATTCTAAGTTCTATTTTCTTCAGTTTATCCAAATCCTCCTCCGTCCATCCCTTCACTGGCCAGAATTTCATTTATTTTTTTATGGCAAAAGAATAATTTTTAAGAGCAAAGATGGCTTCTTTTTTCAAATTATTTTTGACCCAATCTTTTTGTTTTGGAGTCAAAAGCTCTCCCATACCATCAAGGATGTTATGGTCGTCAAATTTATCTAAATTAACAATGCATTTCTGAATAAATTCCCCGAAAGATATCCCCGTTCTCTTTTCAACAATTTCATCATTGATTGGCCAATTATTTTTTGCAAAAAAATACACATCATAAATATCGCGGTTTGTTTCCCCGAGCCGCTCATACATTGCCACTAGTTTATTGGCAAACATATCTTCTCTGACCATCACTAACATGGGTACGCCCATATAGGACTTCACCTCATATCTTGACCCGAAAGACCTGCGATTAATCTCAACTTTTACATTTTGAGCATTTTTTTCTTTTTGATTATATGAAAGAAGGAAAAACAGATTGAATCTTTTTTTCTCGGCTTCCTTTACCACTCCGTATTTTCTCATGATTTCCCCAACTCTTTCAAAAATATATTCTTCTTTACTTTCATCAAGCAGGTCAAAATCCAAATCCACCGAAAAACGAGCTAATTCATAAAACAAATACGCCGCCGTCCCGCCCTTGAAACCCAAAAAGGGGGCAATGGAGGTATCAGAATAAATATCAACCAATATGTTGTGCAGAATACTGTTGTGTATGCTTGGATTTAATGTCATAATAGCTTACTTATTTGCTTTGTAATCCTCATAATATTTTTGTACTTTTTTACTCATCTTTTTATTGTTATAGATCGGCACTATTTCAAAGACCTTGTTCCAATCTAAGGGTGACAAATTATCAAAATAATAATTTTTACTTCTATATATGGTATCCAGAAAAGCCCTCTCTTTTGAAGCAATTGAATATTCTCTGTCTTGATCTATGCCGGCAGGATTGATTAAAATTGTCTTATTTATTTTTCTAAAAGTATATTCCTGACCGTCACACACTATGTCTCTTTTTACATATGACGCGATAAAAATTTGGGAATAATGTTGAAATGTCATACCGGCGCTACCCAATACAGTTTCAAAACTGATATATGAAGGACGAAGTATGTTGACGGCAAATTCATACTTGTCATAGTTTTTGTCTTTGGCATACAGACCTCGACGAATACGGATAAGTTTTCCGGCATTCACATAATAATTCAATCTAACTTGACTGGCTCCTCCGCCCGCCTCACCCCACAACAAAGCCACATCTTTTGTTGAAAAAATAGTTTTCTTTGACCTAAGCAAAATATCTAAATATTCTCCTTTTTGAGACCTTTTGTTCATATTTGCACTGGGTATTAGTTTAAACCTAACTTCCAGTTCAATTATACTCTGTATTTCGAAAAAACACAAGTTTTGGGTGTGGATAAGATTTTATGTGTTTTTCTTTAACTTATCCAAGTCCTCCTGCGTCCAACCCTTCACCAGCCAGAATTTTTCCAGAAGCCAAGAGAGGGGGTGAACTGCTTTATCCCATTTCCCCTCAAAAAACAAATCTCGGACCCTTTTCTTACATCTTGCAACTTCATTGCCTGATTGCGGATAGGGAAAACCAAAGTCACCTCCTTGTGTCCTGAACATGTGAGCATACCAGGTCTTATGATTAACCAGTACCCTGCCCCCGGAAAGCCATGTTTTCACCGCCACTTCAATTCCTTGATTGCCCCAGTTGCCCAACTTCTCATCGCATAATTCAAGTTTCCAATACTTATCGCGGGTACACATAAAACAAGAGCCCTGAAGAGATGCCGTTTCAGTCAAACCGGTTTTCTCTAATGCTTCTTTATATTCCGGTCGTTTGGTATACTCGTTGAAATATTGAAAATGAGGAGTCGCGTCAAAACAGTAAGAATTGCTCTGGGGATTGCTCTTCCCGACCCACATCATTTTTCTTTTGAAATTCTTGCCGTCGCATGGCTGTCCTGTTCCCTTGAAATTGTTCTCGGCGCACTTAGTTGGCGTTGGACCCTGATACCATTTCTTTCCGCATTTCATGCACTTCCAATCAAAAGCCCAAAGATTTCGCATGGTCGGCACCATGGTCACGTTGTCGCCGGTCTCCTTAAAGGCCTCAAGCATTTTTCTGTCAAACCCCTTGTCAAAAGAACAATGCGCGTCAACTTTCATTATGTACTTGGCCTTGGAAAGTTTACAGGCAAGATTGGCCCCCGCTCTCTGCCCGATCGCTTCCGAAAGATAAACAACATTTACCCTTTCATGCTGCGGGACCGACGGGTCTGCCCATGCGCCATCAAGCACAGCGATAATTTCCGTATCCGCCTCAATATTTTTTAAAACGTCCTCAACGGTATTTTTGAGAAACATCTCGTTGCGGCTCGGTATTAAAATTGATAAATCTTTAGCAAAGCTCATATACTCATGTAATTTGATGTTTTTTAAATAGATTGATTAATCTTTCAGTAACCAGCGGTATGCCTCCTATTCCCTTTCCATAAACACATATATCAACAGGGGTTCCCCAAGGGTTAATCGACCTTGTGTCAAAGGGATGAAAATGAATCACTTTTATAGGTTTTTGGGTAATTTCATATGATTTTTTAACATCCTTTATTCTATTGGGGGCAAAATTGTAGGTTATATTCAGCTTTTCCAGCCTTTCCCTGATGCCATGTTTATTAATTCTGCACCAGGCAAGCAGCCCAATTTCCTCGTTAGCATGGTGAGAGTAGGTTGACCGCATAATAAGTTTAAACACATCTTCGGTGTCTTTTCTGAAAAACAGAACGCCAGTTGACCATCTCTTATCCACCTGTGGTCCTATTTTTGTAATCCCGTAATCTGTTAAACCAACCTTTCCCGGAGGAATATGTGGATTAAGTTCTTCCATCTGAAATGCATCATTATCGTGAAACCAATATAAATCATCTTCCAGCCCTTCTTCAAAAAGCTTACATATAACTGATATCTTGGCTGTTGTTGCCTTCGGTTTGAAGTAATCAACATTCATTTCTCTAGCCCTTATTCCATTATATTCATAGGGAAAATTTGTGATTAAGATAAGATCTTTTCTGTCCCAACCAAGATCCAGAGAATTATCAATTTGTACCGCCAATAATTTCATCGTCTCCTCACCCCAGACATGCTCCCTGTCATTTGGCTTAATATAAATCAGTAAGTTTTTCATATGAATTTTTATTACGGTTTAATCCAAAACCAGGAGCGGCTTGTGTCTCTTATAAGCCCCGGTATTTTAGCACCTAAGCCCAAAACAAACCACGGCTTAATATTATTATATTCTGCGTATTTGTTTACCGCCTTAATTACACCAAACCCTTTCCCGTTGAAATAATCATGGCCCGAAACAATACCACCAGACACAACTTTTTTACTCCATTTGGTTATATCCTGAGTAATATATGGCTCTGTGTGATTAGCGTCAATATAAACGAAATCTAGAGTATCATCTTTAAATTTTTTTACCGCCTCCATGCTGAATTCTTTTATAATTTCATAATTGGGAAAATAACCAAGCTGGTCTTTAGCTTTCTGGCAAAGAAGATTAAGCCCCTCGGCAGAATAATCAGCGTAAACTCCATAAAGCTTCCAAGCGTCAATCCCGTATATTTTCATTTGAGGGTTAATCTCGCAAAGCTTTCTGGAATAATTTCCTTCGGCAAGGCCAATTTCCGCGCCGACTTTAAAATCCAATTCGCGAAGCAGGTACACCAAATCACTCTTCCCGACGTTGGGAATTTCAATGGGCAAATCTGCTTCCGGATTAAGATCATATTTTTTAACTATGTAATCTAAAGCATTCATTAAAATGACTGGCCGTGTTTATAATTTCACAGTCTTTCTTTCCTTAAATTCTTTATTCAGCGCATTGCAAAGCTCTGCCCGAAAACTATTAAGGTCCTGCAATTTTTTGGCATCTGCCCGGGTATGTTTATTTTTCTGAACCTTATCTACAAGCATAAAAATCTTTATGTTCGTTATCATGAGCTCATCAATAATTGTTGAAATTGTTTTTTTCATCCCGTTAGAGATAGGAAACGTTTTAATCTGTTTTTCAGATAACGTTTGCCCATCCCAGATTTAAGATATAATTCTCTCGACCTCGCATCTTGTTCATTTAAGCATGCTTCATAATAAATTAACCTGTAGGGACCCCTGGATTTAGTATACGTAGATTGGCCGGCATTGTGCTGATTAAAACGTTTCCGCAGATCATTTGTAGATCCTGTATACCAGTACTTATTTTTTATACTTTGTATCACATAAACGTACCACATAACAATTTAATCTCTAACGGGATTCATATTAATTAAGTCAATAATTCTTTTAAATCCCAACCGCCGAGTTCGTCTATCGTTGATTCCCTCCAACCGGTTGGTTTGTGAATGAAACTGCCTAAGGTCATCTTAGCAGGAGACATCGTCTTGCTGTGCCTGATGTCTATGTTTGGATATTCTGAACGCCATTCTGCTGTTTTTTCTCCAGTCTTTTTGCCCGGTTCATACCCCATCTTTCTTGCCCAACCGGTCTTTCTGCCCGGCAATTTGTCAAATCCTTTTTTTTGTATAATCAGCAATCGTTTTTTATAGTGCTCCAGCGCCTTATTTCTTGACACACAAAGACCAGACAAAGAACGAAGATGGTCATAAGTGATTACCTTATCTCCGCTAAAGTCCCACCGCCAAACGTTTGCATTATAATAAAAAATGTCTTTGCTGGGCAAAACGAAATCAAAGTGGGTTAAGTGATATAATACATCATGTTCACAAAAAAATACATAATCAGATTCACTGGCTTCTAGGGCGGCAATAATCTGTCTTACCATCGTAGTGGGACCACGTTCTAAATTAAAAACAATATTTTTCCCGAAATTTATAGGCCTAAGAGAGCAACTCACAATTGGCAAACCCGCTTTCAATATTTGTCTTTGGACGGCGAAAAAAATCGGCTCATCCAACCTGTTGTCGGTATAGTAAATAATGCCTTTCATGTCATTGGTTAATCCAAAACCAAGAACGCTCTTGGTCATATTTCCAATTTACTAATATCTATGAAATTGCTCAAAACACTGGTATGCGGCTTAACGTTTCTATATTTATAATGGTATTTAAAAAGCGGATAAATCTTTGAATAATGGTATGCGAATTCGTTCCTTTTCTGCGTGTCATGAACTACAACATATTTTGCAAATTGGGATAATCGTGTTATTTCCTCAATCCTCCTTTCGGCAGGGGCATGATCCACCAAAACTACATCCCACGGCTTTTCTATGTCTATTTTATCCCAATCTTCAACCAGATATACTTCATGAAGCGGACTTTCGTATTCCTTGTTCCAATGAAAATATTTCGGATCGTTGTCATACGAAACCAGTTTTCTCTTTTCAAAACAAGCCCAGTACAAAAAGGGAGAACTGTATAAGCCCATGCCCAATTCCAAGACATCCCCCTCTGTTATAGAAAGGACTTTCATCAAAACCGGCAAATGTGAACCCCAGGCTTTTCTAATTTTCATGTTGATAGATTTTCCATTAATTTGTCAATATCGCCCCAATATGGCAAACCCGCGACTGAAAATGTTCCTTATATTTCATGTGGTAATGCCGTACCGAACAAGGATTTTTCTGAATCTCTCGGTCGCCAGTATTCGGCCGGTTCTGTTTTGGGTTGTTAAAAAGAGGGGGATAAATCTGGGCGTCAAATGAAAGTGAATGACTCTAATTGGTTTTTCTGCCTGGCGGAAATTGCTGTCCATATTAGTGGTGTTAAAGTTGAAGGTAATATTCATCGTTTTTACCCATCTTCCAAGGCCGACCTCTCCTTCGTGAACACTCGAGCCTGCGATGTAGCGGAGACCTTTCTGCTCAGTGACCTGCCATTCATAACACAGTTTCTGGATGGCGAGGAATAAGACAAGAGCACTTTTTTTGAAGAAGATGGTGCCCGAAGCCCACATCGGCACCCGGCCATAGTTGCAGACGCCCATGTCTTTGTTCCCCAAATTAACATCTTCCTCCGTAAATTTTTCTTGTTGGAAAGCATCCAAGTCGTGGAGCCAGTAAAGCTCATCTTCGATGAGGCCCATCTCAAACAATTTTAAAACGGCGTTAATTTTAGAAACGGTGGGCTTAAAAGGACAAAAAGTATCATCATCAAGAACTAGAGCTTTTATGTCGTTATATTCATGGGGAAAATTCGTGATTAACACGATGTCCTCTCTTGCCCAGCCTAATTCCAAAGAGTTGTCTATCTGCACCTTGACCAGAATTTTCCCTTCTTCGTCAAATTCTTTCTGGGGACTGATATAAACCATTAAATTTTTCATAGATATGTTTTTCTAAATTCTTTGCCACTGCCCCAGTATGGCAATTCATAAATCGGAATTCTCTCCGAATGGGAGTAGTGCCTCATGCCTCTTCCGGACTTTATTGAGACGCAGGGATTGGCTGTTTCAAACCTTTTAATTTGCGCTGCTGTAAATATGTCCTCGCCTTTGCCCCTTTCTTTTGGGAAATTCTTTTCTTCTATACTCCACTTCGGCGCACCTTCAAATAATTCTCTTAATCTTTTAATATAGAAATCTCTTCCGATAATCTGTGCCCAAGTTCCACCCTCATTTTTTTTGTAAAAATAATCGCGCCTAAGCCCGAGTAAATAAGTATTCGCGTTACGATAACAAATATCTTCTCTCTCCGGTTTAAACGCAAAGTAATCCTGCGGATATAAACAATCGGCTTCAGCAAAAATCACGAATTTTGTTTTCGCCGCTTCGCATCCAATTAAAACCTGACGGAACATATTGAATCCAGAAGCTCCGACATCACCGACACAAATATTCTTTCCGAAGTTAATTGGCTTCTGTGAAATACTTATGATTGGCAAATTCCCGCAAACCTTTAGCGTATTATCTATTATTCTTTGCTCAAATTCCGGGGTTTCCCTGTTGCTTGTATAATAAAGTATTGTTGTATCCATAAAAATCCCGAAGGTTTATTTTAACACTTGATATAATTTGGCTATTTCGCTTATGTGATATTTTTTGGCTTCTTCAAAAACCTTATCCGACCATTGATTGTAATAATTAATGTCCTTGAGTTTCTCGGCCTCTTTTACCATAGAATCCGAATCAGTTATCGGGATATAAAATCCATCAAATTCTTTATATCCGGCAACAGGCTGGCTCAAAACAGGAATACCAAAAGAAGCAGCATTGATTATCTTTGTCGGGTGACTATGTGGATAATCCTTATACTTATCGACGTTCCAGGCAACTAGAAAATCTATTTTCTTAAAAAAATCAAGCATATCCTGCCTAGTCTGATAGGTAAGGATACTAACAAAATCAATCCCACTCCCAGATAGGGCATCTTTAATCGCGCCATATAAGTCATGGGCATACTTAGAATGGCCGATAGCACCGCCAACAAGATTTTTATTTCTTGTTCTTTTGAATCTCTCAAAATTTATATGGTGGTGATGGATCAGGAAAATTTCATTTTTAAGGTTCTCTTTTAAATATTCATATTGTGCTTGAGACATTGCAATCACATTTAGCCCGGGGCGTTCCTTTAATTTAGGTATCAGGCTTATTTCGTCTAGGATATCAACATAGTCTCCGTCCTTTAAGCCATCTAACCCTCTTGGTTTTAAGTAAATACATACGCCATCTCTTTCTTCTGGATTATACTTAGTCCCCATATACGCAGATATCTCCTCGCCTCTTATACGCGAAGAAACGCGATTAACGAAAACACCGGTTGTTTTATCTATCCTTAAAAATGGAGTTTTTGCATAAAATGAAATCATAATATTTAATTTTTACACTTTGAAATCTTTAAGGTCGACAAAATTGCTTAATATACTCGTGTGCGGACTGAGCTCTCTAAAATCATAGCGATACTTAAATAGAGGATAGATTTCTTCTAATCCATAGACATGCTCTTGGCGTTTTTCGGTATCATGAACGACAACGTATTTAGCAAGGTTAGCTAGGCGAGCTATCTCCTTCTTGCGTCTTTCTCCTGGTGCGTGATCGATAAAAGCTAGATCCCAGGACCGTTCTATGGAAATGCCGTCCCAATTTTCCACAAAACCTACTTTATGGAAATCGCATGCATATTGTTTTACAATATCAAAACAATTGAGGTCATTCTCGTAAGTAACCAACTCTCTCTTGCTGGCAAAGCAAGCCCCATGCAAGAAGGGCGTGCTAAATATCCCTCCGCCAAGCTCAAGAATAGGACCATTCGTTATGGCTGCAATTTTTATCAATACTGGTAAATGTGAACCTCCATATTTTCTTAAATTTATTCCCATAGCTTTTTTTATATTCATTTTATTAATTTCTAAATATTTTAATAATTAAATCCGCTTCTAACATCCCCTATATGCATGACTATGGGTTTATCGGTGCTTTTGCCCCAATAAGCGCACTTTGCATTTGGGTCTTTAAATAACACTCGCCCGTATTCACGTTCTGAACGCGGCACGTCTAACCAAGGATATTCATAAATCAAAGATTTTTTATAGACGCAAGGATTGCAAGAAAAACCAACTCTGTGCTCCACCCAATAATTAACGCCATCGGTCTTATCTTCATATCGTTCGGGGTGCGAAGCTATTATTCCTCCTTTTATTTGTTCCCGCGAACGGTTGCCGATTGGTTGCCTAAGAAGCACCATCTCTTTAATGTAATTATGGTTTTTAATGACATCAATCATATTATCAACATAGACATCGTCCAAAAAAAGAAAATCCTCTTCCAGGTGGAAAACCCACTCATTAGAATCTTCTTTCAGCTTCTCCCATGCAGAGATCATGGCTTTTGTGAACCCGACCTGTTTGGTGGTAGCCAGTTCATAATTTAATTGTGAAAGCCAATTATGATAATTTTCATCCCCCGAATCGTCGTGGATCAATATTCTAGAAAAATCACCATGCAGTTTATCCAAGGTGGGTAGGGTTCTTTCAAGATAATCTCTTCGGCCATTTGTCATAATAAGAAGCGTTATCATAAATTACTTATTATTTTAGTAGCTATGCTTTTTTAATATTTCCATTAAATAGTCGGGGATAAGCGGTTTAACTTCTTCATATTGTTGCTCTATTCGGGGATGGAAATGAAGCACCTTAATGGGTTTGTCGGCTTTTTCGTAAGTTAGTTCAGGATGCCGCTTTCTTCCCAAATTATAAGTATTATTAAGTTTTAAATATCGTTCATTAATATTACCTACATTTCTGGAAGTTAGCAGATTCAAAGCCTGCTCCTCATTTATACGCCTCCCATTCATTTTTTGGCGGATAAGCTCAAAAATATCCTTTGCTTTGGGAATAAAAAAGAAGCTCCCGGTATTCCACGTCTCATTAAACCCATAATCGGTAAAGGCAGCGTCTTTATCCCCCAATATATCTTCCGGGAATTTATCAACTTGATACGCGTCAAAGTCATGAAACCAGCATATATCCCCTATCAAGCCATTATCTATCATATAGCAAATTACGTTTATTTTACTAGCCCTCATATGGTGATTGCAAAATAGGTTGTCGGGTACCACTATTGAGTCAACCCCTCCGTAGGAATAAGGGAAATTGGTCACTAATAAAATATCTTTTTTGTCCCATGTTCTTATGGAATTATCTATTTGCACCTTAACTAATCCGGCATAGTCTTCGGTAAATTCCCTCAGCGGATTTATGTAGGTCATCAGATTCTTCATATAAAGTTCTTAATCATATAAATCTTTATATAATTTTGGCTATGTCGGATATTTTCCAAAGCCCTAACGATTTATCTGCATAAGACGACTTTTTTTGCGTGCATTTTTCGTTTATTATTCTAATTGGTTTCGGTAATGAAAATGGTGCAATTTGTAGATTAAGCGGACGCCATTCTCCTGTAATAATGTCTTCATTGTCTTGCCTGTCTGTAAATAGCGTTGTTAAAAGATATTGAGACATGCTATTACAAACATTATGCAATGACTTAAAGATATCACCGTACGACATATGCACCAAACAGTCTCTTGTAAGAATTAAATCTACTTGCGGCAGCGTATCCTCAATTAAATTCATATGCCGAAATGAAATATTGTCTTTTTCATATTTATTTTTATTATTTTTAATAATTTCTTCTACAATATCGGTGCCAATATATTTGATTCCGCTTAAATCAACGTGCTGCATCCAGTTAAAATCCCCGCAAGGAATATCTAATACTGTTGAAATGCCCATATCTTTAAATAAAGCTGGAATCTCTTTGATTATATGTTTGGTTTGGTCTAAATCTGAACCTCTTCCTGAAACTGAATCATGTCCTCCCCAAGAATTATCCTTGAATATATTTCCAAATCTTTGTTCAGTGTCCATGATGAAATTATTGGAATTTTTCACGTATTTCTTCGGCTCGACCCCAAATCGGAATATCAAAAGCTCTAACCGGCCAAGGCCATTTTTTACGTATCTTACTTAATCTATCCGAACCTTGATCATGATCAAAACCAAGAATCGGCTCGGCAGTATAAAACGATTTCCACTCTTGCATGTCATACCCCATCGTTTCTTTTGCTGTGCCAAGTTCGCGACATAAGCGGCCAGGTAAATTTTCCCCTGCTTTCAAATTTTCCAATCTTTTTTCGAGGGCTTTTATCATTAAGCCCCTCGAGCATATCATACAGCTGTTCGCGGGACGCGGTTTATGGAAATAAAACGGATTTCCCCACGTAAATATGTGCCAGCGGTTCAAATTGTAGTAGTAGCCCGGCTCGGTCGGCCTGAATTGAAAATGCTGTTTAGGATAAAGAGTGTCATCTTCGGCAATTGCAACTAAGGGTGTATCTGCCTCTTTTGCTCCTCGCAAAATCTGACGGTATAAGTTTGACAATCCATATTCCGTCTGGATCAAGTTTTTTACCCCCCAATCAAGAGGTTCTTTGGAAATGGTTATTATCGGATTATCTCCCGCCGCTTCCAAAAGTTTTTGTTTGTGAAACTCAGCCCATTTTTTAGGGACAAGATTAGGGGTCGGCATTATTATTGTAAGATCTGCCATAACATTCTATTTTAAACCGGTTTCCAAATTCTGCATATTACTTTTTCAAACCCTAATTTTTTAGCTATGATAATCCTGTGATCCCCGTCAGTCAATCTGTTTTTGTTATATATTCCATTTTCATCTAATCTGCCCAACAATAAAGGCCTATTTATTCCGTTTTTGCGTATATCTTTAATTAATTCGACACGTCTAATCAATAATTTTTCTGGACCATCAAATCTTCGCCATTTAAGATAGCTATAATAATCGGAGTTAAAAGGATCAGAACCATCATCTATTAATTTACTAAGGGATTTTAAGAACTTCCTGCTTTTTGTTAAGGGCTGATTATTAAACACTTCATCAACGTTTTTTTCTATCAACTCGGGGTTATTAAAAATAACCGAGTAGTGCTTCTGGCCGACCACTGATTTGATTTCTGTAAAACCGTGAAATAATGCTCTTAATGAATCTATAGTACAAGGCGATTTATGTTTGTCTGATTTCCAATTCCTCCCGACCACTATCACAGATAGCGCTCTTTCTCTTAAATTATCCATCAGTTTATTCAGCCGTAACTCGGTCAGCCAATAATGAACATTGGCCAATAAAGCTATTTGGCAAACAGGCAGATCATATTCACAAATATCAGCTTGAATTATTTCTGTTCCCTTTGGTTCATTTTTCTCCCAGTATCTAGCATGTTTAATATACTCATCATCTATCTCAACTCCTATAGCTTTAAACCCCAGATCAACCGCCTTTCTTGTATAAAATCCCGCGTTGCACCCCAAATCAACAAATAATCCCTCTCCGGACAATACGAGCAATAAAGGTTTAATAAACTTTTCCCACCTTTTTTCGCTAGTATCATTATTTCTTTGGGTAGGCATTTTAACCCCGCGAATTACAGCTTCTTGATACCATTTTTCCATGAATCAAATATTATCACAATAATCGCTTGTATAATTCTGCAATCTTGCTGATGTGGTATTTCTCGGCTTCTCCATAGACCTTGTCCAACCAACTTTGGTAATAATCTATATCTTTCAATTTCACCGCCTCTTTCACTAAAGAATCCATATCTTCAATGGGAATATAAAATCCGGCAAATTCTTTATACCCTGCTATCGGCTGGGTTAATGTTGGTATCCCGAAGGAAGCGGCATTAATTATCTTTGTTGGATGACTATGTGGGTAGTCCTTATATTCATCGACGTTCCAAGCCACTAGAAAATCTATCTTCTTAAAAAAATCAAGCATATCCTGTCTGGTCTGATAGCTAAGAATACTGACAAAATCAATCCTGCTCCCAGATAGAGAGTCCCTAATCTCGCCATATAAATCGCTGGCATATTTAGAATGGCCGATGGCACCACCTATAAGTTTGTCATTTCTTGTCCTCCTAAATCTTTCGAAGTTTATATGGTGATGATGAATCAGGAAAATTTCATTTTTAAGATTTTCTCTCAGGTATTCATACTGGACTTGAGACATCGCGATAACTTTAATACTGGGGCGCTCCTTAAGCTGTGGGATGAGGTTTATATCATCTAGAATATCAACGTAGTCCCCATCCTTTATACTCTCTAATCCTCTTGGTTTTAAAAAAATACATAAATCATCTGCGAATCTTTCCTGCGAATTATACTTCGCTCCTATATATTCAGATATCTCCTCTCCTCTTACACGCGAAGAAACACGATTAACAAAAACACCAGTTGTCTTGTCTGTTTTTAAAAAGGGACTTTTTGCATAAATAGAAATCATAATGCTGGTTTATACTTAAGTCCAAACCTATCCATTAACCACTTAAGGTCGTGGACTCTCCTGTCCCATCTATTATTGAGCCAAAAATCTTTTGAATATCTGTTGCCATCTTTTACTTCTTGTGAACTTGACAGTCCAGAAATCGTACGCCCAAACTTGCGATGCTTATGGGCATACCAAGTATTCTTGTTAACCATCACTTTTCCTCCCCCTAACCACGTTTTTAGAGCTAATTCAATGGGTTCTTGAGTAAATGTCCCATATCCCTCCTCTTGCAATCCTCCTAGCCAGTCCCAGTGCGCACGAGACATAAACCAGCACGACCCCTGAAACACCATTGTTTCGTCTATCATGACATTTGCTCTTTCTTTTGTTCTATACTTCCATTCTACTCCACCAATTTTTTCCGGATTATCTATAAATAATCTTTCATAATCTATCGGCGGTTCATCACAGAGTTTCCAATTATCAGTATCTAATTTATATCGCCTTGGAATAACTATCCAATTCTTTTCTATATGAGAAAGGACCTTTGTATCAAACCCTTCATCAAACACACAATGAGCATCACATTTCATTAACCACTCGCCCCCTGAAGCCATCACTCCCTTATTAATACTTGCCCTCATTCCAAGTTGTTTCGCGTTTTCAACAACCGTAGCATTCGCTACTTCTTGATGAAATCCGTCAAGAACTACAATTACTTCAATATCCCCTTTTGCTTTAGCGCGGATATCTTCAATAGTTCTTTGCAGATCTTTGTCGTTATAACACGGAATTATGATGGAAACCATTTTGGTGCGATTACGTTTTTATAATAGTCTCCCCAAGTGTCTAAGCAGTATTTAATGTCAGGGTCCTGGTCTTGACTGCCGTGTTTATGGGTTCTAGGAAAAGTGCAGTGTTTGTGGGCAAACCATGTATTTTTGTTGAGCATCATCTTGCCCCCCGCTTTCCAAGTTTTGAATATCATTTCGTGGGAATCCTGATACATCGGACCATAATGTTCAGTGTCTAACTCTACTATGACATCGTCCCACCATTTGCGAGGCATAATCCAAAAGCTTCCCTGCATTGCCATGGTTTCGTCTATCATTATGTCTTTTCGTTCTTCGTCCCTGCTTGGCCACCTTTGGCCTTCAAACTTTATATTATCTCGTATTCTCAACTTTTCATAGATAAAAGGTTTTATCTCCTTCATCACTTCCCACTTAATAGGGTCAAGAAAATATCTAACGGCCGTCATTATCCAGTTGGGCTGACAAACATCGGTCATTGCTTTGTCAAATCCCTTGGCAAACGAACAATGCTCGTCTGTCCGCATGATAAACTCTCCTCTTGAAACTTGCACTCCTGCGTTTATAGCCCCTCTCATGCCACGATTCTTTCCTAAATGAACGTAACGCACTCTTGGGTCTTGCCTCAACTCAAAAAACGGCCAATATCCGTCCAACACCGCAATTATTTCTACCTCCCCCACTGAATTTTCTAAGATTGAATCTACCGTTTTTATCAAAAGGGGGTCTTTATAGGAGGGAATTATTACTGATAGCATGTCGAAAATGTAGCAAAATATTAAAAAAAGTCCAATATTTTTAGACATTGGAAATTCTTCTTAGTTTTGCCTTTTGAATTTATTTAAGCGTGCGTCAGATAGTCCGCAGATGGATTAAAATAAATTCTGTCTGTACCAATGGCAATTCCTACCACTTGAATGACATCGTTTAAAACCGAGGGTTGAGTTTGGGTTGTTCCTCCCGCCGTAGTTGACAGATAACAAACGCCTCCAACCGTTAAGACGCTTCCGCCGGTCCATTTAGTGGTGTCTTTATAAACACCGTGCAAAAGAACATTATTTGACCCGCTGCTTGCAGTGGCTAAAGCCAAACCCATTACCGGATAGGTGGATGTCCCGTTTGCGTCCGCTTGATAAACTTTTCCGTCTGATTTGAAATACAGAAGATCGCCTATAGTAATGGATTCGCCATAAGTCATACTGACTATAATGCCGGAAGCGGTTTGATTGGTTGTTGGCGTTTCAACCAACTTAATACCAAGAACATTATTTATGGGCAGTTCGCCCATGTCCAAGCGAAATCGAGAAATTTTTATTGTCTTCTCGCCGACTTTCAAATCCCCGCATTTTAAGCAGGTAAAAAGAGAGGTGGAAACAAAAGAAGTGCTGGAGTGTTTTCCTTTGTTTAAGCCCAAAAGAGGGATCCATCTATGATTTTTACAATCTATTCTCTTTGTCATTATTTAAAACTCCGACCTTGAATTTATTACAGTTTTACGTTTCCTTGTCAATTTGGAGTATTTCCTCTCCGGAACTATCGTAAACGGATAAGCCCTTTTTGTTTTCCGTAACCCGAAAACCCAAAAGATTAGTTTTGTTAGGCAAATCGGTTTTAGTGGGCGTAGGCGAATCATTTGAAAACCTTGAAAACAAAGGGGTTAAAACCTTTTCTATCAAAAAAGCTCCGCTGCCGATTAGCATTGCCGTCAGAAATTTTCTTCTATTTTTGTCTATGCTTTCTTGGCTATTTTGGTTCTTCATCCTTTGGTTTTTCATCCAACTTCAACCCTTCTTTAGCTTTTTCTATTTCTTCTTCTATCTCTGCTTTGCCTTTTTTAAATTCTCCAGTAAATCTGCCCAAACCCTTTGCTAATTCACCTATCTTTTCTCCGCCAAAAAAGAAAACCACTACCAACACCAAGATGATTCCTATTTCTGTAGGTCCAAGTCCAAACATGCGATAATTGTCCGCGAACACAGTGAGTGGTTACAATTATTAGCACCCCACACATAAAACTTATGTGTGGGGTAACTTTTTGTTACCAATCGCTACACTCTTGGACAAAAAATTATCTACACCTTACTCCTGTTTTTCCACCAAAGAAAGTATATGACGGCTACTGCGACCACAATCATTGATATTTCCGGAATTCCTAATCCAAACATGTTGTTTGTTGATAACTATATTAATTTTTACTAATTCGACCACAAAGGAGATAATTCTTATTTTGCTCCTCTACGGTAAGTTTAACAACAAAAAAATACCCTGTAAAGAAACTCGTCCACAACCCTTTTTAGATCCTGCGGGCCAACCAGGTAGTAGATTTTTCAAATACGCTTTGAGCACAAACGCCGAAGGCAATTGAAAAATTCACTACTTGGCCAATAAAGAACCCACCATGTAAAGTCCTGCCAGTGGGGCAAATAATAATATCATGGTAACGCCTGTTTGGTCCGGCGTTATTATGGCGGAAAAAATCAACAAACACAGGAAGGCGAATCGCCATTTTTTTCTCCAAAAAATCGGACTTACGATCCCCAAAGAACTCAAAACAAGCATGAAAATCGGGAGAAGGAAAGTTATTCCATTGGTTATTAAAATAGCAATTACCCAGGACATAAAAGCATCCAATGCAAAGAAGGTTATTACCCCAAGCGATGAAGCAAACGGATACATAAATTTGAAAGTCAAAGGAATCATGTAGTAATAGGCGAAAAGACAGCCAAGCATAAACAAAACAGTAAACATAATGACTGACCTAAAAACCGCCTTTTTCTCATGTTTAAAAAGAGCCGGGGAAGACCATTTTATAACCCTGTACAGAAAAAACGGTAAGGTAACTATAAAAGCCAGAACAACTACTATTTTCAGTTGAGCGATAAAGCCGCTCCAAGGATTGGTCACCATAAGCTGAACCCCCGGAGGAACAAATTCGCGTTCAATGATCTTGAATACCTGAACAGAAAAAGAGTCACCGGAAAATGTCGGTAAAATGAAACTCCTGCCGTAGATTACTGCTTTATGCAGACCAAAAATAGAAAAGAAGGCAGAAAAACCGATCAAAGAATAAAGCCAAGGCGCGATATTTTTTATAAATATTTTGAGTTCTTGGAGAAGGGTCATCGGAATTTATCAGTTTTGTTCCTCGTCAAATTCAAGTATCGGGTTGCTTGCCGAATCATACATATCTACAGACTTTGACCCAGTACCCCCGTCAACATTTTGTTTAAATCTAAACGTGTTGCCAAAAAGAACTGATGTTTCTATTATCACATTTCCCTTTTCCGCCGGGTCATCCGGTCCGCAGGCCGTACCGATACAAGCAAATATATTTGCGTCATCCCCTCTGATATTTCCGCCGGCGCCGGCGCCATTGGTCGCGGAAAGATGGATATCGCCGGAACCATCAATATAAAATTCGCTATAAATAGAATCCGTATAACCCAGGCGAAATTGCGCTACGCTGACTTCTTCTAAAACGTTAAATTTTCTCGTTAGACCCGATGTACCGACACCAACCCGGTTAGTGCCAGAGTCAATAACCAAAGTATTGGAATCAAAGTTCCATTCGCCGGCGGCGGAGTGGGAGCCAGTGCCACCAAAGGTAAGAGTTCCATCAAAAGCTACCGAGCCGTTCACTTCCAGACCGCCGGATACCAACAAGTCATCAGAAGAATCTATGGTTCCGGCATGAGTTGTGTCTGCCGCGCCAAATCGAGAAAATGCAGCCGTCGCTAATCCCCCAAATTGTCCGACGCCAGTTGCATTTAAAAATCTTCCGCCATGAACCGTATCGGCATTAATGGCGAAACCGGAAGCAACTACCCTTTGGCGCGGAGTTAATGTTTCGTGAGCTGAATCAGTTGCAGAAACCCTAACTTCAAGATAATAACTAGTACTGTCAAAATCTAAACTTATTGCCTCAAAACCGGCAGTTGTATCTCCAACCAAAACGTTAAAGACCCCTTGGGTTACTTTTAAGGTTATTGTCGTGCTATCTGCAATAGTAGTAGACGGCCACAATTGGGTGCCACCAGATAGAGAGTCAAAAATTGCAAATTTAAAATAAAAGTTTGTTCCGCTACTGCCCAGAAGGTTCCCCGAAGCATCTGTAAGCCGCCCCTGAAAACTTAATATCTTGGGAACGCCGGCATGAGCATAGTTAAAAGTTAAAAGTGAAAAATGAAAAGTTGGTATAAAAACAAATACAGCAATAAAGATTGCGACAAAAAACTTGAGTGTATTGCTCTTTTTTGGTCTCATTAATAACAATTTTAACACAAATTTAACACAAAACCCCGCCTTTGCGGGGTAAGTTATCAACATTTATCCCGTTAGAAGTCCGACCTGCCCTTTGGGCATGGTCGGCAGACGATCCCTCTTAGGGACGTCTTACTTTTAACGGGACTAGTCGTTTTTAGTGAACATTGTTATCTCCTGCCAGAAAAGAATAACCGCTTTTCTAAAAGAAAGAATTGAGACCAAATATCTAAGGTCAACCAGCCCTCTTACTACCCAGCCCATAAATCCCGCAATATTCCAACCGCCCCATAAATGAGC
>Ga0209541_10005341_pt1 | contig 22446 bp, 16 predicted proteins | sample RifCSPlowO2_01_FD_184027 | JGI IMG/M metagenome (GOLD analysis project Ga0209541, IMG submission 184027) | Groundwater microbial communities from Rifle, Colorado - Rifle CSP2_plank lowO2_0.1 (SPAdes) (version 2) | ecosystem: Environmental > Aquatic > Deep subsurface > Groundwater | place...
GGTATCATGCTTAGCCCCAATTATTTTCGACGCAAAATCTCTAGATGAGTGAGCTGTTACGCTATCTTTAAAGGATGGCTGCTTCTAAGCCAACCTCCTCATTGTTTGAGAAATATCACCTTCTTATCTTACACTTAGCATGAATTTAGGGACCTTATATTGAGATCTGGGCTGTTTCCCTTTTGGCCGATGGAGCTTCGCCCCCATGGCCTAACTGCCAAGCTCTGGTCTCTAGTATTCGGAGTTTGATAGGTTCAGCGGCCTTTCGGTCTGTCCGAACCTTCCAGTGCTCTACCCCCAGAGAAAACGCTTGACGCTAGCCCTAAAGCTATTTCGGAGAGAACCAGCTATTACCAGGTTCGATTAGCTTTTCACTCCTTACCACAAGTCATCGGAAGACGTTGTACGATCTACCCGTTCGGACCTCCATAGGTCTTTCGACCTACTTCATCCTGCTCATGGCAAGCTCACCTGGCTTCGGGTCTTATGCATGTTACTATTATGTCGCGCTATTAACACTCGGTTTCCCTTTGGCTCTGCTGTTTTAGCCAGCTTTGCCAGCAGTATGCATAAACTCGTTGGCTCATTCTTCAATAGGCACGCCGTAGCCCCGCCGAAGCGGAGCATCGACTCCTTGTAGACATACGGTTTCAGGTCTATTTCACCGCCCTAATCGGGCTGCTTTTCACCTTTCCCTCACGGTACTAGTTCACTATCGATCTTTAAGAGTATTTAGCCTTAGCGGTTAGTTCCGCTGGATTCCCCCCGGCCATTCATGTCCTGGGGTACTCAAGAATAACAATAAAAGAGATAAATTATTTTTGCTCACGGGACTATCACCTCCTGTGGTGTCGCTTTCCAGCAACTTAAGCTAATAATTTATTTTTTGACTCTCCTTTAATTAAATAAAAATTGTTACCTTACAACCCCCACGTATTGCTACGCAGGTTTGGGCTCCTTCCTTTTCGCTCGCCGCTACTTAGGAAATATTTACCCCGCCGAGGCGGGGCAAGTTTGTTTTCTTTTCCTCCTGGTACTGAGATGTTTCACTTCCCAGGGTACGCTCTTTTGTCATAAAGACAAAAATTGTCTAGGTTTACTAGACAGGGTTTCCCCATTCGGAAATCTCCGGATCAAAGGTTGCTAAGCACCTCCCCGAAGCTTATCGCAGCAACGCCACGTCCTTCTTCGCCTCTTAAAGTCAAGGCATCCACCGTACGCCCTTAAATTTCCTGTTAAGAAATTTGAAAACCACAAATAAACAAAGTCAAAATAAACTTTTTTCACGACCGCTCGCTACTTAAATATTTTTCTTGACTTTTTCCTGTTTCTGATAAAGACCCCAACATATAAAGTATGTTAGAAAATCACAACAGGAATTAAATTTTCAATATTCAATCAATTCTGACAAATAAAAAACCGCCTTTCAGGCGGCCTACAGACAAAAAAGAAGTCTGCTCTTAGCGCCGCCTTTTTAAACCCGGTAGTGAGCCCGTTTTCGCGGATCTACTACTGGGTAAACTGTTTCTTGTGATATTCATACTGATGAAGAGAGTATAGACGAAACCAAAAAAGATGTCAACAGGGGACATCTTTTTTGGTGAAAACTATTAGAAACTATTTAGAAAATTATCCTCTATGAGATACTTCTTCTCCAACTTTCGAAATGAATCTTGCAGCCGCATCTTTACCACCCAAGCCAAAAGCCAGAGCTCCACCCAAAGAAAGCATTGCGATTATTCCAGTGAAAAGAACACTCATGTAATAATCCGCCACTCCAAGCTGACCCAAGGCAATAATGAAAGCAAATACCCAAACAGCGTATTTAGCAACTGCGCCAAGCATATTGGCTGAACTTAAATTCATAGATTTTGCCATGGCAACAGCTGTCTTAGAAAGACCCTCAGAAACAACGGTGGCGATTATCAAAATCAAGGCGGCAACAACGACCTTAGGTAGAAAACCCAACACGTCATTTTGTAAGAAATCTTTAATACTGTTTAAGCCTAGTAGGTCAAGTGAAGGAAGAAGAAAAACAACAATTATAAACCACTTAACTACTTGCCCGACAAAGTATCCAGAATTTAGAGCTACCCCAGCTTTTCTAAGGAGTCCTTCCACTCCAATAGCCTTGAAAAGATTATCTATTTTCAAAGTACCAAAAACCTGCTCAAGAGCCCTGGCAATCACATTGCCTAAAAGCCAACCTATCACAAATAACACAACCGCTATTATAAACTTAGGTGTGAATTGGATGAAGCCCCACCATAAATTTTGAAGCGACGCATTAAAAACATCACCCCACGAAAGCCAAATATTATTCATAAATTAACAGAAAACATTAGCTAATAAAACTTTTAAGTTTCGACCTTAGAAAGTGCTGTATCTATTATACCAATTTTTATATCTTGTTTAAAGATTATGTGGATAACTCTAAATATGCTGTGCATACCGGGTGATCCCCGTAGAGTTTAGCTCCTTAGCCTGTAAAAGAATCTCATGCGGGTAGTCAAGGATATCCCGAACAAGCTTATCATACATATTTAGTCTATAAATAAACTCTTTTGTGTCAAAAATAGCATAAACAAGCTCCGCCCCAATCTCAGCTTCCAACTTACGAATTCCCCCTTCAATTTTGCCCCGCTTCAATTTATCTCCGATTATCAATAAATCTACTCGGCTATTGTCATTTTTTATAAAAACGCCAGAAACTATAATAAGCTTAACTTGCCCGATGTTTTTAAAATTATTTAAAATAGATTGTTTATTTAAAGTGTCAGATCGCACTAATAACTCTTCAAATTCTTCCGCGTATTTGAAAAGAGAATTAAAAAACCATTCCCGAGAAGTGGAAGAATGTTTTTTAATAAAACCAACAGAAGCCAATAATCTCATTTCTCGGCGAACAGCTGGAGCATTTACTCTACTTCGCTTAACAACCTCTTTGCTCTTAAAACCCTTGTTTTTGTTGAGTAAAAATAATTTCATTATTTTTACTCGCGCCGAATTACCCAGTATTTTCCCCAAAATTTCCATCCACGTATTCTATTACTTTTTACAGAAAAGACAAGCGAAAATAACTATTGAATTAATTACAGGGCTGACCTGAAATAAAGCTGAACAAGTCGCCGATAGCGCAAACAACCGAAGCAGACATTGAAGCGTTTGATTGCATGGCTGTAATAGCGCTAATGGTAAAATTTATTGTTGGCGATGTGTAAGAGCCGAACTCCACCCATTCTGTCCAATTTCCCGCATGAGAACTATCCCAAGTTCCAGACCAAGAAAGTCTTCCACTGGAATTTGTCGGACCAGCCGTTATACAGCCAGTAAGATTAGAGCAAAGCTGGAATGAGGTATTGGGCTGATTTGAAATCAGATAAAGAGTAAAGACATCATCCGGGTGAAAATTTGAATATACATAATTTCCTATGCTAGGACGCCATACGGAAAGCGCAAGACTGGCGCTAGTGGCAAGAGGGATTACAACTGGAGCAGTGACTGTCAGCGTGACTGGAATTGTTTTTGGCGAGCCGGTAAAATTGCCAGAAAATGTAATATAGTCAGAATAAGATCCAGCCACACGATTAGTAATATCGGCTGTTACAACTAAATTAAGAGAGGAATTTGCGGCTAAAGCAAACGCACCAATTGCCACGTTTTGCCCTGAATTCTGAATTGATAACCAACTAGGTGTCACCGCAGACCAATTTGCCTCTGCATTTCCAGAATTTGTAATTGTGACGGCTCGGTTTTGAGGATTTGCGCCACCCTGAACTGCTGTAAAACTAAATGATGTTGGAAAAGTAGAAAGAATGGCGGTAGGGTTGGGAGTTTGAACCACCGGGGGAGCAGTGACTGTAAACGTAATTGTTGGCGAAGTATATGCGCCGAATTTAACCCATTCTGTCCATGACCCGGCAACGGAACTATCCCATGTTCCAGACCAGCTATAACCACCAGAGGAGTAGGTATAGAGAGGACTGGTAATGCATCGGTTGGTATGACTCACGCCAGTGCCGGCAGAAGAAGCGGTAAAGTTGGAACAAAGATAAAATGGGGTATTTGCTGGCTGATTGGAAGTCATATTGAGAGTAAAACTGCTACCAACGGTATAGCTGTTGGCGGAAAGATTGAGAGTGGCGGCGGGGGTTGTGGTGGTAACTACGGTTGTTGGAGCGGTAACAGTAAGTGTTACTGGTACTGTTTTTGGCGAATTGGTAAAATTACCGGAAATAGAGATGGTTCCTATGTATATTCCGGCTGGTAAATTATATGTATTGACATAAACATATACTGACTCAGCAGAACCACTATTATTATTTGAATAACTAAGAGGAACACTAAGCCAATTTCCTTGATTACTTTGTTCTGAGATACTATAACCATTACCTATCGGAGCAGTAACAGAAAGCAATTTATACGCTGGACTTGCGCCATCTTGAACTCCTGTGAATGTGAGAGAGGATGGAAAAACAGATAGAGTACTACTAGTTTGCGTTGTTGGCAGATCTACGGTCAAAGTAAATTGTTTGGTAGCAGTCTGAGTTGCGTTTTTAACAGTAAGATAAAAATTATAAACTCCCGCCATGGTCGGAGTACCCAAAATATTCAGATCTTTCTCATCAAGCTTGTTCAAACCAGGAGGTAGACTACCTGAAATTGATGAAGTGTGACCATTCTCAGGATTATTGAGACCTTCAAATTTTAAATTAACCAAATAATAATTCCTCACTTTTGCATTAGGAAGAGGAGAAGGAGTGGTAATGGTGAGAGAAGAGGTGGGTTGCATAGTAGAATTTATAAGAAACGAATTATTGCTGGCGTCCATGTAACTTTGACCGTTAATGGATGTCTTTACTTCTGCTTTATATTGACCATCAGCGAAACTAGACGGAATAGTTATTAAGAAATATCCAGTATTTAAACTATTAGACGTTAGAAGTTCTTGTCCTGTGGACATGCTTCTTAATCGGATAGTCATATTGTTAGCATAAGGAATTCCAATTGTGTTCCACTGAATTGTCTGTGTTGTTCCTTTCGTCCACGTCTCCCCGCCATTTGGAGAAAGCACAGTGATGGAAGGTTGAGTAGTTGGAGGTGGAGTTGGAATAGTAATTCCCGCACTATTCAGCATCGCGCGAGTTTGAGCATCAACTATACCTGTTACAGGAAGCCCATTGTCAATTTGAAAATCACTTACCGCTCTGGCTGTTCTAAGTCCATAAATTCCATCAATTGTTCCCAAGGAATAACTATTATTTTTTAAAAATTGTTGAATAGCTCGAACATCCTCACCCCTTGAACCAATGGTTAGAATGCTACTAGTAGCAGAAGTTGATGCAGAACAACGCTCACCCGTAAAGGGATTGAACAAATAACCAGTTATACATCCAGTAGTGGTGGTCGTGCCACAAGGTTGACCTGTGAAAGGGTTAAATTTGTAATTACCGATACAGCCTGACACTGCTTGAGCATTTGTAGAATTTACATTAAAATTAAATAAACTAAAGGCAAAGACAAAAACTAAAGCAAATAATATAAATTTTTTCATGGTTCTATTATATCACCATGACCCTGATTATTATAAGAAGGGTCATATTCCTATAGCATAACCCCCCCCCTGCGCGTTTGGCAAGGTCTTGTGTTGATAAACCCTAGTGTTGATAAAATCCTCTGGCTTCTGAGTCCGGAAGCATTATGAGATTCACACCTTTTGATTTGCAAAGTTCTATTATTTTTTCATCATTTATTGAACCGCTGGTGGAAAAAATGGTCTTAATTCCACGATTAATGAGCACTTCCGGCGCATCCGGAAAAGGAAAAAAGCTATCACTATATACTACCGCATTTTCTAAATCCGCCTTTATTTCTTGCGTTAGGTCTTGCCTAACGCAATTAAACATTGTTGCCTCATCGGCCCGAAAAATGGCCAGTTTGGCTGCGCCAATACGATCTTGTTGTCCAACGCCATTTCCAAAAAGCCGCCCCTCCTTGACAATAGTTATCGTATTGCTGTTTGATGTGCATCCAATAGCCCAAGCAAGCACAACACTGTCAAGGATGCCCCTTGACAGTTCTTTGGCAAAGGGCATCCTTGACAGTTCCGGCACAAAAGTATAGTTTGGTTGTTTTAAAAATCCTCCGCGCACATAACGAAATCTTTTTTGGTTATCTAGAGAAGATAATCCCGCTTTCAAAATTGCCGGATTAGCTAAAAGCCGGCATTTGCCTTTTTTGCGGGAAAGAATTTCAATCGCTTCATCGGAAAATGATGACGCGGCCACGACATCAAGCAAACGTCTATTTTCTCCGGCATATTTATGTATAAGCTCTTCGGCAATTTTTTTATCAACATTAAAATTAAGCATTACTGACCCGCCAAAAATCGCGCGCAAATCCCCAATGAGCATTTTATCAACAGCACGCACTTCGGATTCATCCACTCCTGCCCCGCAAGCATTACCATGCTTTGCGCCGATGGCAATTTGTGGCACTTTACCGAAATTTTTTTCCATACCAGCTCCGATGTGCGTTATTGTTTGCATCATTCTATCTATATCGCAAATATTATTGTAGCTCATCGGACTCCCGGCAACTTGTTTCCAATTAACTATCGCTAGGGGATCTTTTTGTGCATCATGAACTCTATATAAAAAAGCTGGAGTTTGATACGCATTTTCACCATAGATGCATTGTAAAAATTGTTTGGAAAAAATTCCTTTATATAGACCATGGCTGTGATATTCTCCCGACAAAGAACAATAGCGAGAAATAGTTGCTTCGGCTTTGGCAGCCAAATGATTCAGGAATTTCTCTCGATCTGGTTCTCCATTCTTTAACCATTCTATAACTCTTGTTCTATCGGATACATCGCATACCACTATCCGTCCACCCTTTGCGCCGGAACGAATCATCGCCGGACCGCCGATATCTGTTTTTTCTAGAACTGATTCGCGCGATGCACTAGGGTTATCAATTTCTTTTTCTAAAGGATAAAAATCAGCGCAAACCATATCTATCCAAGGAATATCATATTTTTCTAATTCAGCTAAGTGTTCAGGTGTATTTAATGCTAAAAGTCCGCCATGAATTTTCGGATGGAGTGTGACCACCCGATGGGAAAGAATTGCTTGCATACCGGTAATGTCAGCCACATCGGTAACTTTTATTTCAGCCTCTAGTAGATGCTTGGCAGTGCCGCCAGAAGAAATTATTTTCCAACCCAAATCCACCAAACTTTTTGCAAAGTTTTCTATGCCTGTTTTGTTATAGACGGAAATAAGCGCTACTTTTTGTCTGTTTTGCATATTTCTATAAAACTTTTGAAACATAGTTTTTCGAAGGGGTTTCGAGGCTGACGAGCCGAGAATTTCAGGATTTTTTAAGCTTCAAAAAATCTGTACCGTGGAAAAATTTATGTTTTTAAAAGTTTAACTATTTAAGCTCGACTTTTCCTCCAGCTTCTTCAATTTTTTTCTTTAATTCTTCGGCTTCCGCTTTCTTCACCCCATCTTTAAGCGTTGACGGAGCCGCATCAACCAAATCTTTAGCATCTTTAAGCCCGAGACCTAAAACTTCTTTAACAATTTTCATCACAGCTATTTTCTGTTCTCCGGCAGAAGCGAGTACTACGGTAAATGTACTTTGTTCTTCAGCTACTGGAACTCCTGCTCCGCTTCCACCTCCGGCCTGTACTGCTACAGCGGTAGCTGACACGCCAAACTTTTCCTCGATTGCTTTCACTAGTTCGTTTAATTCTAAAACTGATGCGCTTTCAAGATCTTTTATAAATGAATCAAATTTTGACATAATATTTATTTATTAATTTTTAATTTTTTGTTTTTGCGACCTCGTTCACAGCCAAAGCCAAGCGTTGTATGGGACTCTTAAGCAAGAATGCTAATTTAGATAGCAAGACTTCCCGACTTGGAATCATTGCAAGCTCTGTCATGTATGTCCCATCTACAAACTTTCCTTGGAAAATTCCGCCTAAAATACTTAGTATGCCTTTGTGAGTTTTCTGGAAATTATAAACTTCACGAGGCGCGATAGTCCCATCTTTGGAACCCGCCTTCGCCAAGGCTTCGGCGGGTAAATACGCGATAGCGACTTCACCAGCAAGTTCTGGAATCTCCCCTTCCGCTTTTCCCTTCAATGCGCGAGCAAGTAATGTTTTTCTGGAAACTTTATAACCTACTCCTTGATTTCTTAAATCTCGACGTAGTATTGTTTCATCGCCGACTTTTAGACCATGAAAATTAACAAAGACAAGGGATTCAGATTTTTTGATTGTCTCTTCAAGGTCTTTTATCATTTCTATTTTTTTTGATTTTAATAGCATATTTTTTCAATTAAAAAACGGCTCTTAGGCCGCCAAATATCGACCCACTAAATAGGACTTACTTGCCCCGCCGTGGCGAGGTAAACCTATCTTCTTTGCGGTAAATACACTATATCACTATTATATTATTTTGCAAACCCGATATTATCAAATATTTTTGAGTTATTTTCTTTATCAAAATGGCCCACCAAAAAGATTCCAGTGAGTCCAAGAATTATCATCCCCGTAAAAATAATTAATGTTTTTAAAAAGTGCTTTGTTACCATCTTTAAAGTATAACATAGTTTCCAGGTGTCCAACACCCGAATTCTAGGTGTTTGGATCAGGTTCGGGTTCAGGAACAGGATTAACTACAATAGATTCATCTACAATCTCAATTGTGCCGTTTCCTGCCGCAGAAGCGCAACCAGAAAAACAATATATGCCACCTAGAGCGGTTGTCGTTCCAGAGAAATTAGAAGTTTGATAATGTATTACAATCCGTCCCCCTCCGCCTCCGATAGGTCCATAAGGCCAAGAACCATTACCGCCATTTGCTTGAAAAAAACCATCGCCACTTATTTTATTTGCTGTCACATAGATACTACCACCACTAACACGATCATAAATTCCGTTTACTGAAATAATTCCTTCATTATTGAGTATATTTGACACAATCAAACGAATTGCGCCGCCGCCACGACGACCTTCTGTTCCACTGCCAAAGTCTACGGGTATTGTGATAGAACCATAAACAGGTTTGGCCGTAGCCCCACCACCCATTCCTCCATAACTAGCTCCGGCTTCATAATTTTCAGCAGGAGTACCAGGTCCATCAAGATAACCTTTTTTTTCAGCAGAAATAGAAGAACCATTTTCAATATTAAGATTTGGAATTGTTAAAGAAAGTATTTGTTCTGGAATTACAGTAATAATTGAATTTCCTGAAAGAGTAAGAGTATCAGCTGTAATTATTTCATTTCCAGAAAGAGTAAAAGTTGAAGCATTATCTATGAGAATATTATTAGTTGTTATATTTATACCATCCTCTGACATTACTTTAGCGCCATCTGAAATATAAATATTATTAAAATCAAAAGGACTGTCAATGTTTCTGAATTGCCAAGAACTATTAACTAAAAGATTATTATTCACAGTATCAAAAAATCCCACTGTGCCATTGCTTGCGCAAGTCATACTCCAACCATCATAACTGCCACACCCCCCTTTTGCTTCTGCTATTCCGGTAAATAAAGAATTTTCATAATAAAGAGCAACTCTGCCCCCGCCTCCAGCGGCATTAATAACTGAAGTCAAATATAATCCTCCACCATTTGCGCTCAATTTTCCATTACCAGTTATATTTTTTGCGGTTATATAAACACTGCCACCGCTTGAATTAACATCTCCATTTGCGGAAATAAGGCCTTCGTTTAAAAGTGTATCAGTAACAATAAGTCGAATAGCTCCACCACCATGATGTCCGCCAACCCCCCCACTGCCTAAATCAACTGGTTCAATCGCAGAACCATAAACTAATGGGGGTGAATTTTGTTTATCATCTCCACCATAAATTCCACCGGCATAATTTTCAGTGAGGGTACCGGGTCCATTTATATATCCTTTTGCATCAGCAGAAATAGAAGACCCGGCTTCAATTGCAATATTAGGAATTGTTAAAGAAAATATTTGTTCTGGGGCTACCGTAACAATTGAATTGCCTGTAACAGCGAGAAGGTTCGCTGTGACTGTTTCACTGCCTGAAAAAGTAAGAGTGGATCTTCCATTTACTAAAAGCGTATCGGTATTAATTGTCTCTCCTTCAGAAAAAGTCAGGGTCGATCCACCATCAATTGTAATGTTGGGAATATTAAAAATTTGATTACCCAACAAAACCAAAGAAGAACCTTCATCAATAAGCAAACTATCAGCATTTATAATTACATCATCTTCTACTTTTGATTTAGCATTTGTCTTTAAAATTATTTTACTAAAATTAAAAGGATTATCGTTTTTTTGAAAACGCCAGGTTGTAAAAATATTTAGTGAATTATCAGATAAATCAAAAAGGCCGACTGTTCCCGCTTCGGCCGCAGGATTGCAACCAGAAAAACAATATACTCCAGCTAGAGCAGTCGCTGGGCCAATAAAAGAAGAATCTTCATAATAGATCGCAATCCGTCCGCCTCCGCCAGAATTTTGGTAAGGCCAAGAAGTAGAAGCTCCATTTGCGCTAAAACTGCCTTCACCAGATAAATAATTTGTTGTTACATATATACTACCGCCACTGGTACGATAAGAAGTTCCATTGGCTGAAATAACACCATTATTTTTTAATGTACCTGATACGACCAAACGAATCGCGCCACCACCACGATGTCCGCCAACCCCCCCACTGCCTAAATCAACTGGTTCAATCGCAGAGCCATAAACAGGTTTGGCCGTAGCCCCGCCACCCACTCCTCCATAACTGGACCCATTTTCATAAGAATCATCAGAAGTTCCCGGACCTAATAAATATCCTTGCCCATCAGCAGAGATAGTTGCGCCAGAATCAATTGTAATATTATACGCATTTATTTTTACTCCCTTAAAAGAATTTGAAGAAAGCGGATCTCCTTCAAGTGTCAGTGTCGCGTTATTGGTAATTATTAAATTATCATAATTATATTCGCCAGCAGTTAAAATAGTATCTTTATCAATGGTAAAAGTATTGAGTGGTGGAAGTGGGGGCGCGACAACATTTACCGTACGAGCCAATGTTGAAATATTGTTGGAGAGATCGGTGGTAGTGTAAGTAATAGTATAAGCGCCGAGGACTGAAGTATTAACAGCATCAATACCCGTAGCAACAATCTCTCGCGCTCCGTCTGTTTCATCAATCGCTGTCGCTCCGGCGTCAACATAAACAGTTTCTTTTGTAACATCTACAGGATTGGAACCCGCAATGGAAATAACTGGCGCGGTCGTGTCAGGATTAGATGGTGGTGGAGGCAGAAGAGGATTTTCGTCTGGAGATGCATTAGATTCTGGTTGAGGTGTTGGCGCGCTGCCATCGCCACTGCCATTTCCGCCTCCTCCCCCAGATCTTCTATGAAAAACAACATTATTGACAATAGGAACACTAGATACAACAGGTTGCGAAACATTATTTAGCGCATTTTTATTTTCGTTTTTACTCGGCGCGGGCGCAGGTTCAACAACAATCGTTGTCTGATTATTATTAGTTATTGTTACGGGTGGGGGCGTTGCCTTCGCCGGTTTATTTTCTGAAATTGACTGAACTACCGCGGCGGGTTGGTTTGTCGCGTCTTTGTTCCACCCATCTGTTATTTTATTTAAAATCCCGGAGGCGGTTTTTTCAACCTTTTTCACGACAGAAACCGTAGAATTTATAACTTTTGTGATTTCGCCGTAGATTGAAAAAATGGCTGAAGTATTTTCCGGCGGCGGCTGAAGCAAACTTGGATCTTTTTCCATTTTTTCCGCTTCTTGGAAAAACAAATCAATCACGCCGCTACCGCTTAAAACCGCTTCGCGAGAAAGACGAATCCAATAGGCGTTGAGGATGGGTTCGTATAATTGATCTTTAGTCAATAAATAAACTTTGGTGTCTTTATATTCATTACCTTCTTTTATTCTTCTTGTTTCAACACCAACTAAAACAAATTTTTTATTATCTTTATCTAAACCATAACCATATTCGCTATCACTCTTTATAATTTTTGGCTTTTCATATTTCGGATCATTCACCGTATCCTTGCTAAAAAAATAATTGTTGGAATAATTTGCCACATATTCAAAATATTCGTCTAAATTATTAAAATTTACCGGCTGAAAGTTTTGTTTTTTTAAATCATTGGCAATGTGGAAATTATTTCTGGTGAACCGCTGGGAATAATTTTCATAAGGGCTGTCGTTGGGATGAGTATCGTTTCTGGTGTGTTCAGGCACAGACATATCCTCCAAGAGGTGGAGGATATAACCTAAATCAGAAAAAGCTTCTTTTTTGTCTTTATTTTTGACATATTCATAGAGCGCTTTTTCCCAAGTGCGGTTTCCCTGGTAACGTTTGTATTTCTCCTGCAATTCCTGATTATGAGCCCAATTTAACGCTGAAACTCCGTTTTCCGAAGACAAAAACACATCGGAAAATTTTTGCATCAAATCTTTAGAAAACCATTCTCCGCTATGTTCTCCTGTCCAGCCCTGTTTATAAATCGGGTCATAAAAATGATTGATGTATCTCGGCTCGGTGTCCTCCAAAATAGAGCCCTGAATAATCCGCTCTTTTTCTTCAGCGGTTATTTTTTTATCAAAAGACAGATTGTAAAAATCAACTATTTCATCGGTTATGGCCGGATGGGTTGTTTTATCATCATAAGCAAAAACAGTTCGATTTATAAACACCGAACTGATTAGAAAAATTGCGATAAAAATTATCTTCCGCATATTAAATTTCCTCTATTTTCCAATTGCCGGAGGGATAAAGGATGAAACTAACCAAAATTGGATTGTGAATATTGTATTCCTTTTTATCAAAAGAATACCCTTTATTAGAATAAATAACCTTTTTCAGTGGATCTAAAAGGGTGTTTAGTTTTTTAGCTATTCCAACTTCTTCTAAATCTTTCTCCCATTTTTCTTGCTTCTCTACCACAAAATACTTACTCGCCAATTCGTAGTCGCCATTTTCAACGGCTTGGATAAATAAATCTAAGGTCTCTTGAGGAGTTTTGCCGCCGATTTTATCAGCCGCTTTTCGTTCGTAATCCTCTTTGTCTAGACGCCTCAGTTCTTGAGCCAGCTCATCTATCCTTTTTTCTCCTTTCCATTGGTCATAATAATTCCAACCGTCAATTACAATGATTAGAAAAAAAACAACGGCAAAAAATATGCAGACACCCAAAAAAAATTTATTTCTTTTTATATTTTTAAACAAAGTCATATTTGAAAATCTATCAAACTATTTTTTTATTTTATTATTCAATTATATAGTTAAAACCAACCTATGTCCAACACCCGTCTGTCGGGTGTTGGACACCCGACAGACCTGACGGGTGTTATGGAAGTGGGTCTTCTTCTAATAAAGAAGTCTGTCCTCGTTCAGCGCGAATTGTAAATATGACATCTAAACACTCCTTTTTAAAATTTTCCTTGCCTCCATAAAAAACCAGCACTCCTTTTGCTTCTTCTTTTGAAACAAGAATAAAATTATTCGCGCTATATTCTTTGTCGCTTGATAAAATTAAATGCATTTTTTCTTTTGGAATATCGTGTACCAAATAATTTAAATTTACATAAGGCCGAATTTTTAAAAAATATGCATTATCATTTATTAAATTTGACTTGAATCTTCCTTGGAATAATGCTCCATTTCTTTTATGGATTAAATTAAAATAATTTGTATATCCACCCAATAAACGTTTAAAAAATTCAGAAATGCCACCATCTATCTCTTGTTTTATAATAAAATGAAAATGATTTGGATTAAAACAATAACAAACAATAGAAACAAGCATTTTCGGGTGTTGGACACCCGACGATTCTTTTAATTCAATTAATCGTTCTTTTATACTACCTATGGGTTTAATTACATTAAATTCTTTAACACAAAGAGCAAATCTATCAAGATCAGCTTTATTCATGAAAATATCTCTTTTATCTACGCCTCTATTGTAAATATGATAATAAAGACCAGTTATTAATGGATCTTTCCTCATGCTTAGATTATATCATACTGTCGGGTGTCCAACACCCGACATCTAACGATAGCCATAACCCCACAATATCAATAGTAAAATAATCAATACTACGATTAAAAAATAGGGTATTATCCACCACCAGTTTTTCTTATTCATAAGCGCCTTAAATTTAGAAAAACCCTCAAAGAAAATAAGGACTGGTAAAATAAATATTAAAAATATAATTTTGAAAAAAATTTCAAACATCCCCTATATTCTACCATTTTTTTAAAAACACAAAAAACCACCCCGTCGAGTGGTTTTTTGTTGCAAATAAACTTCAGATAAATTTCAGAAAATTTCTAAAATTTATTGAGTTAAAGCGTTCATCTTTGCCTTTGTCTTTGGACCGACGAGACCGTCAGCGACCAGACCACTATCTGCTTGCCATTTTTTAATCACAGCAATACTCTTTGGGCCGATTATTCCGTCCACTACTAATCCGAGATTTAATTTAGCATTCAAAAACCTCTGAAGTTCCTTGGCTGCTTCACCCCGGCTTCCATTCCTCAAAGTCGTGACGCCGAAAGCGTAAGCGCGACCCGGAGTTCCTAGAGCAGAAGCTGGAACAGCTGGAGTGGCAGGTATAGCTGGTGTTGCCGCGTTACAATTCCTGCCCGTTGAAGGACTGAAATTGTATCCAGGCAAACAGTCAGCCGGTGGGGTCGTAGCAGGAACAGCTGGAGTGGCAGGCACGGCTGGGGTGGCTGGAGTAGCAGAAGACCCTCCACCTCCACCTCCAGAACTAGGAGCAACGCATGCAACGACAGTGGCAGTATCGGGAGTAACGATAGCATCAGTTACAGCTCCAGTAATTACCAAAGTATTTACTCCAGAGACACACGTCGCTGTCAGGTCTTGATCGTTGTTCAAAGTATAATTATTAGGAGAAGATAAAGTGAATGTGGATAGGGCTGGAACTGTAACGGTAAGAGTAGTCGCATCAAAGGTGAGAGTAGTCGCTTCGGAGTTGGATTCAATTCTATAATCTGCAGATCCTATAGTAACCGTAGTGTCATTGTTCCAAGTTAAGTCAACTGCGCTCGCAGAACCTGCCAAGCTAAAGACAGACAAGACAGCGACCAATAAACCAATTTTTAATTTTTTAATCATTTTGTTTTCCCGGATAGTAGAGCTTGGCGATGCTTTGACTCTAGTCAAAGCGCACTTTGTGCTTCGCCAAGTCTCACTACCGGGTTTTATTTTTTATTAACTAACTACAGAACCGACCTGTTATGAATAATTTTCTGTAGTATTTTTTTTAATTAAGAATTGGTTAAATTAGTCAGAATCAGCACTGTAAAGTCGGATATACTTTATTCCTACTCCTGGAATATTTACTCTAATTCCAGCATAAGCGGCTCCTCCTGCTGATCCTGTTTGAGCTGTATCAATCGTATTTCCTGTTCCTGCGGCAATTCCATAAAAGTCAAAAAGATTCATAGTGTCATCCATAAGAGCAATACCTGTTGCATCTCCACCCATTCCAACTCTAAAGAATGATTTGGAAGTTGCGCCAGCAAGGTCAGAAGCTGCCGCATCTGCCCAGATTTCAGCAGTTTGAGAAGCGTAAGTTCCACCAGTCATAGCGCCAGGAATATGCAGAGTGGTTGCCAAGGCATTACCAAGACCAGTTATAGAACCGGTTGTGCCAAAAGAAGCTGAAATGTGCGCGCCATAAATATTGCCTGCCGCAACATCTGTCACCGATCCAAAGGCGCGGAGAGCTTGACCGCTACCACCTGCTCCGGTTACATATAATCTTTTATAGTCCCCGACGGATGTGCCGGAAGTAGCACCATTGTCAAAGTACGCTGACATAAATTTCATATCAGCAGTGTCCTCCGTGATTGGAGATCCTGAAGTTCCAGCTTTTATAACTCCACCATCAGTGTTAGCAGCTAATACAGTTGCTCCGGACAAATCAAGTCGCGCAACTCCAGCCAACTCAAGCGCGTCTGCGCTTTCATCCCATAATAGATTAGACGAAGCTGTTGCTCCATACAAAAGAACATCATGTCCTGTATCATCAGCACCAACAGTAAGTGTTCCCTTAACAGTCGTTCCAGATGCTACACCACCGATTGTAATGACGTTTGCAGGCGTAGCATTATCACCGATTTTAATTGTGTTCACTGCGTCTCCAGCGCCAATACTTATAGTTTTAATAGTATCGCCATTACCGATGGTAATGCCACCAGTATTTGCAACACCGATTGCTATCGTACCGCCTGTAACATTATCAAACAAAGTGTTAGCGGCAGCCGTACCACCATGGATAGTAGTTATACCGCTTGATTGGGTTGCTTTACCAAGAGTCAAGTTGCCAGTAGTTAGACCAGCGCCAATAGTAATTGCAGAAGTAGAGGAAGCAGCAAAAAGACTATTTGTTCCAGCTAATGTACTACCACTAATAGTGGTAACGCCAGTTTGAGCAGAATTACCAAGTGTAATAACACCGGAGGTATTTGTTGCGCCGATGTTTATTGTTTCAGCAGCCGCTCCGCCGATGGCAATAGTTTTAGCTGTTGCATCAGCACCGATGTTGATAGTGTTTGCTCCCGCCACCAACCCCAATGTGCCGGCGGAAGTAATTGTAAGCGCGCCGGTTTCTGTGATCGCGTTAACTGCGTACGTCGTAGTAGCGTTAGCATTGTTTGCTCCCACTCCCACGACGAGGGCTAAAGCGAGAAAACCTAAACCTAAACCTTTAAATATTTTTTTCATACTTTATAATTTCTAATAATGATTAATAAAAAAAACACTAATAATGAAAACGATATTCCTTAATTACCTAATAATGCCCTTAAGAACGCACTGATAGATAATAAAAGACGCCAAAAGAGTATTCGACACTCTAATGTATTTATAATTATACCAATAACAATTCAAGATAGAAAACAAAAAGTGGGGATAACCCCGAACCAGAGCAAAGCTCGGTACGGGGCAAGCTCCACTATTTTACCTGTTCCGTTAAAGTTTGAGCAATTTTACTATCAGGGCTAAGTGGACCATAAAAGACAACACTGTCCTTTACTAAATGCAAAACTTTCGGCGTCCAAAGTGTGTCCCTTAGAGGTTGAAGTTGAAAACCATTTTTCGTCGGGTCTTTTTCGTCTTTAGTAATTTGCAGAGCATAAATGTCCTTAAGCTGTAAATCAGGAACAGTCGTTAATTTGCCTATATACACCTCTCCTGAGGTTAAATAAACTACGGAATAATTATTATTATTAACTATCCCCTTTAATTTATCTTTAAATAAAACAAAAACAAGCCCAATAACCAAAACTACCACTAAAACAACTAAGATTTTTACTTTATTTTGTGACATATAACTTTAAAGTTAATTAATAATTAAACTACAATAACCTCATTATATCACAAACAAAACAAAAAAACCACCCCCGTCGGGGTGGTTTTTTTGGAATACTTTTCAAGCCTGCCAGCAACGCTTGAAGCCCACCCGCAACGATTCGCGTAGCGATTCGGGCAGGCGTAGCTGATGCCTGCCAGCAAAAGCTTTGCTTTAGCTAGTGCGGGCTGGCGGGCTCTGGGCGTATTAATCTAGCCAATCCCCACAAGCAACTTGGGGCTTATTAAGACTACGATTCTAGCTCAAGATACTTGTCAGTTTCTTTTTGAATTTCCTTTTTCACTGTTTGCCAATTCGCAGGTAACAAACAAACTGGCTCAGCGTCCGAGTCCGCATCGGCAAAATAAGCCAAGCTTTTTAATATATGCATTGTATTGTAGTTGTACAAAGCGTATTTTTTATGAAAAAAACCCAGTATATCCTTCATGGAATACTTTTTTAGTAGAAAGTACAGGTCTATAAAATCCTTTTTACTGCCGCGACCCGAGATAGCTAGAATTTTCATCGCAGCGATATCGCGCTCATCAGCTATTTGTACCCCGAAAAATTCTTTTGGCGAAAACAAAAGTGCAAATGGTAGCCTGAAAAAACTTATCTTTACCTCGCAAAGTGAGCCGTTTATAGTATCTTCCGACTGGGAATCAATTTCCAAGGGGCCTTTAGTGCTCAACATCCCCAGTATTTCTTGAGTAATAAACTGCTCTTGGTTGAAGAAATCAAGGTCTATTGACATGCGATGCCCGAGCTGCAAGGCAAGCGCCGTTCCACCCGCTAAATAAAAACCAGAAACCGAGTCTTTAAGCAAGTCAAAAACCTCCCTGGTTTCTTTAGTTAAAGTCTCGGCGTGCATTTGAATCCAATCGATAAAAATTCGACCAAAAGTTTCTTGATTTCATATCCAGCTGGCTCCTCTCTCGTGTAATAGTATTTTTGATATCTCCTGGAGAGTATGTATCCCTGAGCCACTTATATTCATCCAAACGCCCTCGGTCAAGTATGCGCTCTATCACATAGCGTTTATTTTTATTTAAATCAATTTTTTTGAGATCAGCATCCCAAAATAATGTTTGCCGTAACTTCATATTAGGACATTATAGCATATTTATGAGATAAATTCCACAACAAAAAACCACCCCCGTCGGGGTGGTTTTGAAAATACTTTTTAAGCCTGCCAGCAACGCTTGAAGCCCACCCGCAACGATTCGCGTAGCGATTCGGGCAGGCGTAGCTGATGCCTGCCAGCAAAAGCTTTGCTTTAGCTAGTGCGGGCTGGCGAGCTGGGCGCATTAACCAGATAATTTTGAGTTGAGAAAATATATTGCTCTATAAATATTTCTTTCATGGGAATTAAGGAGTTTTTCTCATAAAAAACTAAAATTGATTTTTTATAAGTATCTTCATCAATACTACGATACGATAAGGGCGCGCAATTTTTTGATAAAAGAACGGCATTACAAAGCAGACGAGCGGTACGTTTATTGCCATCTTCAAACGGCTGAATATAAGAAAGACCAATCAAAAGGGTTAAGGCGCTACTATAAACATTCTCCATTTTATTAACCAATTGGCAAAGAGATTCTAATGCTTCTTTAACTTGATATCTATTGTCCAGCGGTTTATATTTTGTACCAATAATTCCAACCAACCCATTTCTAATACCACGAGACACTCCCAATTTTTCAATAATTATTTCATGCACTTTTTCCAAAAAAGCGACAGTAACTCCCCTTTTTTTAAAATTTTCTATGTTATCTAAAATAAAAGAAAAGGCTTTTTTGTGATTAAGAATCATCGTTGTTTCGTTTTGTGAATGACCTTTTGCGGGAATTCCTTCACGAATCAATCTTTCAGTATCTAATAAAGTATAAGTATTACCTTCAATTTTTGAAGATTTCCAAGATAATTCAATTATAAAACGCTCCAATTCTTTTGAATGTATCATCGGTGTTATTTTTCTAATCTTTTTTTTATATTGAATCGTGGCAGAATTAAGAACATTTTTTTCGTCAGCAGAAAAAATATTAAGGGGAAATTCTTTAAACAAACGAAAATTAAAACTGTCACTTCCCCTTCTTTGGTCTGGTTCTACGCTATCATACTCTGAAAGATTGGCTGGAGAAAATAGAGTTCCTTTGATTGTTTTTTGATACACAGTAGAGCGTCCTTTGCCTTTTCTTTTAAGATATTCAAAATCAGTCAAGTAATCCAAATCGCGTTTTATTGTTACTAAAGAAATCTTCTGTTTTTTATTTATCAAATCTAAAACATCTGAAGAAGAAAAATCTTCATTTAATGTTACTTCTTCTAAAATATTAAGTTGCCTCTCATTTAACTTATCCATAATCGTATCATTTTAACCTCTTAATCATATCATTTTGATACGATTAATGCAACCATCTGATACGATAACTCAGTCTCTTTTAACTTTAAGGGATAATCTCACACAACTAAAAACCACCCTTCGCAAGAAGCTCAGGGTGGTTTTTGGAATACTTTTTAAGGCGTATTAACCAGAATAGATTGAACTTAGATTACAACAATTAAGCCGCTGTAAACTCCAGATAAATGGAAGGTGTTTCCCAATCTGGTTGCAAGCTATATGTGTAGTCCTCATTGGCAGCATTACCACCACCAACATTAGTTAGACCCCACTCAACTGTAGACATACCAACTGATTGGTAGCCATCAGCTAAGGCGGTAAGCGTTACCTTGTAAGTGAAGGTCTTTGTCTGTCCTTTGTAAACTACCCAACCATTGGTTGATGTAGATGCATCAGACGAAGCTAACGCAACTGGCGTAGGCTCGGTGCCTGCGTGTTCATCAAGGAAATAAGTTGAACCTGACCCGTAAGTGGTATCAGTCTCATCAGTATCCTCCACAAACTCATCCGGAACATAAACATCGGCCTCAACTGCTTTCACTGTGAAAACAATAGTAGCTTCCGCTCTTTCCGCTTCTCCGGCAGCGCATACACCGTCACAAGCAAGCGTCTTAACAATAGTTGAACTTACGAAAGTAATCAACGGAGCGCTCGCAAAGACAGCGTGTGTCTTTCCGGTAATATCTCCTGTTGCTACAACCGCATCCCCATCATTGCCTCCTGAGGCCTGTTCCGCAACAGTGTCTGAGGCATCCATTGTTAGAACGATTGTGTCCGTATCGATAACAATAGTTCCATCAAGCGGCTGGAAGTCGGCATAAAACTTGACTGTATAAGTATCACCATTCGGAATAGTCAAATCAACATTACTGAATGTGTGATCAATGTTTGTAAGGTCAGCCGTCGCATTGCCCGCTGCAGTGCTGGTGGCTACCAAATCTCCATCCGCATCATATACCTTCGCGCGGAATGTTTGAACAAGGTCGCTTGTTTGATTCATCGTTCCACCTGTTGTTATAGTGGTTTCAATCAAGATATCCTCAACGAAGATGTCTTGATTATCAGCCTCCAAGTTATACACCGCCAAAAGCACATTATTGGTATCTACCGCATCATCAAGAGTGATAGCCATTGCGTCTGGATTATCGGAATCTTGCGACCAAGAAAGTGTTCCTGTATCAGAACCCGCTACAGTGAAATCAGCATTTAACTCTGTCGCTGGATATGTTTCAGTCAATCCATTAGGACTTATTGCGCGAATTCCATTGACCGGAATTGCAGCTTCCCATGATTGGCCTTCATCACTTCCATCAACATTGTCTATAACATCAACGGCTACCGCAAGCTGGACTTCATCTCCGTCTTTAATGATAAAGTCTAGATTGGAGAATCTGACTGTGTAAGTATCATAAGTTACACCTGACTCATCAGTTTTGTCCCAATCATCTGTACTTGTAACGGTCTTGGTAGCGATAACATCCCCACCAAGCGTCAAGGAAACCTTCTTGAAGTAATCCCATGGCTTTGATGATTCTGTTGAATCAGCCGCCTGGAAATCCACATCAACGCGGGTAACTTTCTGGTCAGCAGTGTCTGCTTCAAAAGATACATTTAGAACTTCCTGTCCAGTTGTACCTTCATCCACATCCGAAGTATCTGGCGCATCTTCCTCAAACGAAGTTAGTTTTCCTTCTTCTGTGCCTTCAAATGTGGTTGTAGTTGTTCCACCGGAGCATGATGCGCCAGTCATTGGGTTAACCAAGTAACCTGGCAAACATCCTGCTGGAAGTGTTGAAGCAGTACATGGTTGACCAGTAGTTGGATTATATGCCCAGCCTGCTTGACAACCGCTTGCGGGAACCATTGCAACTGAACCACCGCCAAGCGCTGCGCCAGTCATCGGACCGACTACTCCATCAGCTACTAATCCTGCGCTTGTCTGAAAAGCCACAACAGTAGCTCTGGTTATAGGACCAAATTTACCGTCTGCAGTTATTCCCAAGGTCTGTTGCAGTGACGCAACTTGAGAACCAGTTGAACCTTGTCTCAAGGTTTCCATTTGCGTGTAAGCTAAAGCCACAGTCGCAAACATTGCGAAAGCAACAACAGCCCCTGCAATCATCACCCCGAGAAGATATTTTAATTTTAATATATTACTCATAATATTTTTTTAATTACTACGCCATTAATTAGTTTCGACTTGACTAAAAGCGTATTTTTTTCCTATCACTATTTTTCATCCGCCAATAAAATAATAATAACTAATAATGTGGGGGATAAATAAACAATGAACAGATATAAACTAAACATTGAAAACATTTTATCCTTCGAGAAAATCTCTCAGGACTATTCAGTTTTCAATGGACATCTATTTTCACTAAACATCATTTGAGATTTTTTCGACGAAATCGCAAACGAAAATAAAAGCGAAAACAAATATAATTTGCGAATATGCAATACACATAAAAATGTGTAACGCATAGACACAAAGACATTATAATATACTCCCAAAATACGGCAATATATTATGTGGATAACTCGCTTTTGGGCGAGTAGATTCCATATACCAATATTTACATACTTTAATCTAAAATGCAAGTATAACCCCCTCCATACCTCCCCCAAA
>Ga0209541_10005342_pt1 | contig 22444 bp, 22 predicted proteins | sample RifCSPlowO2_01_FD_184027 | JGI IMG/M metagenome (GOLD analysis project Ga0209541, IMG submission 184027) | Groundwater microbial communities from Rifle, Colorado - Rifle CSP2_plank lowO2_0.1 (SPAdes) (version 2) | ecosystem: Environmental > Aquatic > Deep subsurface > Groundwater | place...
ACGCGATCACAGCTGCACGCCATTTGCATAATTGGGGAGCGAAGGTCACTGTGATTGTCCCAGATCACCCTGACAATTTTTCTCAAATAAACAAAGAGCAGCTTGGCATTCTCAGATCTATGTTTTTGGAGCGCCTTTTTAGCACACAAAAACTGCTATGGGAAGATTCAATACAAAAAGCAGATTTGATAATTGACGGGCTTTTGGGTTACAAAATTAACCGACCCCCTTCAGGCGATTATGCTTTACTAATAAATTATGCAAATTCCTCAAAGGCCAAGACACTTTCCATAGACACACCTTCTGGCTTGAATCCAGACACAGGAGATCCATATACCCCATGTATAAAAGCAGACTTTACTTTGAGTCTGGGTTTACTAAAGCGCGGCTTGATTGAGAAAAAAGCGCGAGATTTTGTTGGCAAGCTCTTTGTCGGTGACATAGGGATCCCACATGAAGTGTACGAGCTGCTAGGGTTGAAGCTCCCAAAGATCTTTGGGAGGGGTGAGTTGGTTAGGGTTTAGAAAAGTAATATAGCCAGCAAAATAATATTCTAATATGCAAAACGTCGTTATCAGGTCTGCCAAAAAACAAGATTATAAGGAAGTAATCAATCTGTTCGGTAAATTTGTTGAAGATGAAAACAGATACAAGAAAAAGAACAGCGAATCTTTCCACAAATTTATCAAAACTAAAAACTGCTTTGCAGATCTCGCGATTATTGATGGTAAAATTGTCGGATTCGTAACCTACTCAATTAGGACAGTTGTACGATATCCAACACCTATCCTAGAAGTTGAGGAATTTTTTGTCCTTGAAAAATATAGGAGGCTGAAGATCGGAAAACAGTTGATGGAAAAAGCAATAAGTGCTGCAAAGAAGAACAGATGCTACGGCATTTTTCTAGGATCAAGCAAAGACAGAAAACCTTCTCACAACTTTTACAAACATACAGGTTTTAATGAATATGGTTTTCATTATAGGCGGAAGCCGTGAGTCTATACCTTCTTCACCATATACTCCCCTTCTTGTGTGTACCCAAGCTTTTTGTAGTATTCTCTCACACCAACTCCTGAAATCACTACAACCTTGTCAAAGCCCATTTCTTTTGTAATCCTTTCGGCCTCTGCTATTAATTGCTTGCCAAAACCTTTGTGCTGGAAAGTTGTTGTCCAGGAAGTCTGGTTCTGGATGCCTGCTTCGACACCAAAAACATGAAGCTCACGCACAATTGTTGAAGTTGGTGTGATCTCTGGCCGCAAAGGTTTTCCCGGAATTCTCAATCTAAGCAAGCCTATTATCAAATCATTCTCCATGTCATCTAAACTCAAGAATATTTCTTTCCCGCCAGAAGCTTCGTAATCAATCCTGTTCAACTTTATATTCTCTTCTTTCACTTGTTTACCTTTGAGCAAACCATAACCAACTTCCCTGCATCTTATACATTCACACTTCAAACCAAGTTCTTTCATTTTTGTTTTTGCAGAGTCCCTTTGGTGACAATGTTTTGTTCCACCTACAATATATTCTGCAGGCAAATCTCTCATCACTCTTTGTATTCTTGAATATCTTGGAACCATTGATTTAATCCTGGTCAAAATCTCAACAATCTGCTCATCTGTGTATGGTGTGTATTTGCCTTCTTTCATCCACTGCTCAAGATCTGTGTCTTCCACAACCACACAGGGATACAGTTTCACACCATCTGGCCTGAAATCTGGGTTAGAAAAAAGCTTCTCAAACATTTTTATATCATTCTCAAAATCAGAGCCTGGGAGGTTGCACATATAATGGTAGTATATTTTGAAACCAGCGTCCTTTAGCGCTTTTGTGGATTCAATCACATCCTGGACAGTATGCCCCCTTTTTGTCAGCTCATAATTCTTGTCATCTGGAATCTGGACGCCAATCTCAACCCTTGTCGCACCGAAACCCAACATCTCAGCTATTTGGTTTGGTCTGCACCAATCTGGCCTAGTTTCAATACACAGACCAATACACCTATGTTGAGTTGTTTCGTTTGTTTTTTTGGCCTGTTCAAGGGTTTCAGAAACAGTTCCGTTCAATCCATCATATATTCCTTTGATAAACTCAATTCTATAATTTTGAGGTGAAGCCATGAAAGTCCCACCCATAACAATCAATTCACACTTCTCAGCTAAATGACCGTTCAAATCCAAAACCTGTATCCTACCTTCAACCTGCTCCTTTGGGTCATAATTATTTCTAACAGCTCTCAAAACAGTAGGAGATTTTGGCAAGTAGCTTTTTGGTGTTGGAATTGGCTTGTCAAAACCGCCTGGACAATAAACACATTGGCCAGGACATGGCAATGGCTTAGTCATCACCGAAAGTATTGTAACACCTGATATTGTCCGCACAGACTTCTTTGGCTTGGTTAAGGTTGTATTGAGCATAATCTACCTTATGAGATAATGATTTAAATCTTACGGTCAACTATTGATTGGTGTTATTATGGGACTCGCTAATGACTTCAAACCTGTAGCAGTGGTTAGGGTGCCTGATAGAAAAAACTACCTTAGAGTTCGTGAATTTTTAGAAGGGACAGAAACACCAGCTCGCGCAAATGACGCAGATCAAACATATAAGTTGGCAACAGATGTACAGGTCGCTATTTTAGAATCCGAGTGTTTGCAAGGTGGTCTAAAGTTTAAACCAACAACAAGGCTATACGAAAAACCAGACGACACTGTTCCTGAACGCGAGAGAGCATTGGCAGCTTTTAATGATGATATGGCTCACACGGATCCTGTTCCTTATGGTGTATATGTTGGCTCTGAGGTCACTATAGATGGAATTGAATTGGAGTTGAATGGAGAAGAAAGTTTTGGTGTGATTGATGAATTTATGAAGCGCCAAGGCTATAACCCAACTAGAAATGTCGGTTTTGTGGTTGTGTAGATTGTATTAACTTTGGTTCTATTACAATCTCTTTTTCATCAAAGCATACTGTTTACTTTCTTTATAATCCAGTGTTTTATAAAAAGCAAATGCGCCCGACTTTTTGTCGCTGATGAGAGTAATGGTTGACACCCCTCTCTTTCTATACTCGTTCTCGATAAAACTCACAAGAGCCCTCCCTACCCCTTTTCTCTGATGTCCAGACTTTACCCAAAGTTCATCGATAAACACGTTTTTTCCTTGGTGTGTTTTCCGGCAGGAAACAAAACCCAGTAAATTATCCTGAACAGTGACATAAATGTCACCATTTTTGAACAGCTCTTTTATTTTATCTAGGGCAGTTTCTTCTGTCCACTCCTGGGAGTATGGTTTCTTTGAAGACTCTTTATAAAATATTTCTGAAACTTCTTTCAAATCTGTCTTTGAAGCTTTTCTTATAGACAATTTTAATTTCTCTATCATCTTTATTTATTGAAAAGAGTTTAATTTAAATCAGTTATGCCCAAATAATATCATGAAAATAAAAGTTTTAGGTTCTGGCGGGTGGGAAGGAATTCCGACGCCTTTTTGTGCTTGTAGAATTTGTGAATCGGCAAAAAATCCTGGTTCAAAAGACAATAGAACAAGGCCAGAAATTTTAGTTGAAACAGAGAAAGGTAGCTTCTTGATGGAAATCAGTCCTGATATAAGATTGCAGTCAACTAGATTTGGTTTAGAAAACATTCAACACTTTTTGATTAGTCATTGGCATTTTGATCATATGTTTGGTCTCTATGAATTGGATTCTTGGTCAAGATTAGTTTCGCAAGAAAAACCAAAAATATTTTGTTCAGAAAAAACCAATGAGTGGTTGGAAAGGAATTTTGCTCACATAAACAAAGATGTTGTTATAGTAAAGCCGTTTGAAAAATTCGAGTTGTTCGGGATAAAAATCACACCAATACCGGTTTACCATATGCGGAAAAAAGATGATAATCTGAAAGAGGACTCGTTAAATAACGCTTTCGGCTACGTTCTACAATCAAATAGGAAAAAAGTAACATATCTAGGAGATTACTATAAGTTACCAGCCAAATCACTACAACTTGTAAAAAATTCCGATCTGGTAATTGCCGATGGAACTTTCCTGTTCCAAGAATTGTTCCCAAACAAACCAGAGCAAAAAGGCCTAAAAACAGATCCAGACCATTTGCATGGAAATCAGATTTTAGATTTTGCAAAAGAGTTGAATTGCAAAAATGTGATTTTTCATAGTATAACACATCTGACGGAAAAGACGCATGAAGAGCTTCAAAAGCTGTTGCCCAAAAACATGTTTATTTCTTTTGATGGGATGGAGTTTGATTATGGACACGATTAAAATTATTGGCGCAAAAGAGCACAACCTCAAGAACATAAATATAGAGATACCTCGCAACAAGCTCACGTGCTTGGTTGGTGTTTCTGGCTCTGGAAAATCTACAATAGCTTTTGATATAGTTTATGCCGAAGGCCAGAGGCAATATTTGAATTCTTTGAGCTCGTACGCTGCCAGATTACTCCAAAGGACAGATAGGCCAAACATCGACGAGATAAAGGGCCTGTCATCAACAATAATGATAGAGCAAAAGCAACTGCGCGGCAGCCCGAGGTCAACTGTCGGCACGCTCACAGAGCTTTATACTTATTTGAGGCTACTCTTTTCACGTGTTGGTTCAAAAAAACTGAGTGCGGCGCACTTCTCTTTTAACAGTCCGCTTGGCGCATGCAAGGCGTGCAAAGGAATAGGCACAGAGTTCACGGTTGATGCTAACTCGCTGATAGACTTTAATAGAACTTTAAACCAAGGCGCGATTAAACATACACTATACAAACCAACTGGCAGGTACATGAATATTTTGAAAACCACCAGCAAAATTAACTTTGATAAGCCAATAAAAGATTTTACACGAGAAGAGCTTAATTTCTTGCTTCATTCACCACAAATAAAGTTAAAGAACGCCGCCCAAGGTTTTGTACAGTCGTATAGTTGGATGGGAATAGCTAACCAATTAGTAACGCGCGCAAAAGATTTGCGTGGCATATCTGAAACAAAATCGAAAACAGACGCTCTGTTCTGGGCAACAAAACCATGTTCTGCTTGTGATGGCGCAAGGCTAAACGAGCAAGCTTTGGCAGTTAAATTTAATGGCAAACACATCGGCGATTTCTCGGATTTGCCAATAATAGATTTGGTTGAAGAAGTTAGAAAAATAAATGATCCAATTGCAAAGCCAATTTTGGCGCGGATGCAAGAGTTACTGAAATTATTGGTTGATGTTGGGATTGGTTATGTATCCCTGAACCGTTCAGTAGATACGCTATCTGGCGGCGAGGCTCAGCGAATAAAACTTGCCCGAGAACTGGGCAGCGATTTAATTGAAATGATTTACATTTTGGATGAGCCAACTGCCGGCCTGCATCCACGCGACACTAATAACTTGATTAATATTTTGAAAAAATTAAGGGATGGTCAAAACACAGTCATTGTAGTCGAGCATGACGCTGATGTTATGCTGGCAGCAGATCACATAATAGAAATTGGTCCCGGCGCAGGCAGATATGGTGGAAAGCTCGTTGCTTCTGGAACGCCCCAGCAAATAATGAAGAATGGTGAATCGATAACTGGGAAATATTTAAGTGGTAAGATCGAGACACACACAAAAAATACAAGAAGACAACCAAAAGGCTTTTTAGAAATAAACAATGCGTCACTTCATAACTTAAAAAACGTTTCTGTAAAAATACCAGTCGGCGTGCTCACCGCAGTTACTGGTGTATCTGGTTCTGGCAAAAGCACTTTGGTAAATGATATATTTGTGAAAAAGCACAGAGATAAAGTTGTGTTTATTGACCAATCACAGATTGGTGCATCGCCAAGAGGAAACATCGCAACCTATTCTGGTGCATTCGATATCATCCGAGAAACTTTTGCAAATGAAAATAAAGTTGGTAAGTCTATTTTTAGCTCAAATAGCGAAGGCGCTTGTCCAGACTGCGAAGGTCTTGGTTACAATAAAATCGACATGCACTTCATGGCACCAGTAAAAGTAGTTTGCGAAGCGTGTGGCGGGAAAAAATACACACAAAATACGCTAAATTATACATATAAAGGGAAAAATATTTTTGAGGTTCTAGACTTGACTGCAGAAGAAGCAATGAAGTTGTTTGAAGATGAAGAATTGGGAAAAAGATTGAAATTACTTGTTGATGTCGGTCTTGGCTATTTGAGTTTGGGTCAAACTCTCGACACTCTTTCTGGTGGCGAGTCGCAAAGATTGAAGTTGGCGAGCAACTTGCACAAAAAAGGCGAATTCTATGTTCTTGACGAGCCGACTTCTGGACTGCACTTTGCAGACATAGAAAAACTACTTACAATTTTGCAAGGGTTAGTCGACAATGGCAACTCTGTTCTCGTCATAGAACACAATCTCGATGTAATAAGAAGCGCAGATTGGATAATCGACCTTGGGCCAGAAGGAGGAGATCAAGGCGGCGAAATAGTTGCAGAAGGCACACCAGAGAATGTAGCTAGTGTTAAAGGTTCGTATACAGGACAATATTTGAAAAAATTATTATAATTGTTGCCAATCCACTTCATATACACCGACATAACCTTTTAGATTGTTGATAATATTATATATGGTTTTAACAAAGAGTGTTTATCTGCCCCCATTCAATAAAAGGTATTTGCTTAAGGCAATTTCTGACCCAAGAGCACATTTCGCTCATTTCAAACACGCAATAGATTTCATCCTTCCAATTGGAGCGAAAATTATAGCTCCCAAAGACGGTATTGTGACAGACATTAAGGTTGATTCTAAAGAAGGTGGCTGGGAACCGAAATACAACAATATAAAATATCTTAACTACATGACACTGAAGCACAGTAATGGAGAATATTCACAATATGTTCATCTGAAATATAGAAGTGCCCTTGTAAAACTTGGCCAAAAAGTCAAAGCTGGCCAACCAATTGCTTTGAGCGGAAATACTGGTTTTACAACTTCTCCGCATCTGCATTTTCAGGTGTTTAAGTTCAATAAGACGAAGGTTGGTTGGGAAACGCTACAGATTAGGTTTAAAGAAAAAATAGTCATTGACAGAACAAAAAGACATATCCCCAAAGAAATGAAAGTCACATTAAAGGAGATTGAGAGAATAAGAAAGAAGCTGAAGGTTGAATAATATGCCAAAACCAAATGACAAAAACATAAAAGAAGTCTACAATAAAATAGCTGAAGGCTTCTACCACCTTAGGCAACAGCCAATAACTCCTGAAATAAAAAAATTAGCAGAAGAGTGGAAGCCTGGGAAATTGTTGGATGTGGGTTGCGGAATTGGAAATTCTACTTTGCCTTTTGCAAAAGCCGGTTTTGAATGTGTTGGAGTTGATATTTCTCCGAAAATGGTAGAATTGGCAAAAAGATATTCAGAGAAACACAAGGCGAAAATAAATTTCAAAAAGGGAAATATTCTTGATATACCACTCCCAGCAAACAGATTTGATTATGTGATTTCTATTGCCGCTTTGCACCATTTGGATTCTGAGGAAAAAAGATTGAGCGCTTTGGAAGAGATTAAAAGAGTTTTGAAGAAGAAAGGAAAGGTTTTCTTGACTGTGTGGAATAAAAAAACCAACCAAAGGGACGCTTACGTACCTTGGACAAGCAAAAGTGTGAAACACCAAAGGTATTATCATTTTTTCAATGTGGATGAACTAAAGGGTTTACTGGAGAAGTCTGGCTTCAAAAAAGTAAAAGTTTTCTTGGACGGGAGGAAGAAGAATATTTGTGCGTTAGCTAGCAGGTAGGTCCAGCCATCTTCTTGAAATCCTTGTTTTTAACCTGTATATACAGGCAATATCCTAAATTCTTTTTCAGAGGCCCATCTAGCTTTTCACCTGGTATTTCTTCTATCTCCTCTTTTGTAAATGCCGGCTTTTTTAGATTGGTCCACTTCTCCTGGCCGTACTTTTGCTGGATTAGCTTGTAAGCTTGGGCGAGAACTTTGTTGTCCACTTTTTTATTCACAAAGCTGCCTTCAGACACAAATTTCAAAATTTCCTGGCCCACAATAACCTTTAACGCCTCTGTCCTTTGTTTTTGGTCAAGGTTTTTTGCTGTTTTGTCCAGTAACTGGGAAACAGAGGGGATGTTTTTCAAAGCCTGATATTCTGTGAAGGTATTTTTTCCAATTTTTCTTGACCCAAGTGACAGCCTAGAGGAAAGTTTATCCACATTATAAGGGTCTATTACAATCAGCCCATGCAACAAAGCTGAGTTCACGCCCCACACAACCGCGTGGCTGGCGACAACCTTTCCATCAACATTGATTGTGGAAGCCTTATTATCCACTGTGATATTGTTTACACCCAAGTTTTCGAGTGATTTGGCAATTTTGTCTGCGTAGTATGATCTCATATCCTCATAGCTTTTGAAGGAGCCGTCTCTAGGTACAGTGATTGTATAAGCCAATATGTTTGGACCAATTTGTATGTGGGACCCTCCAGAAGCGCGCCTGACAACATTGAAGCCAGAACCAAATTTTTTAATCACATCAGTTGCCTGGGAGTAGCCAAGGACCCCAGAATCTTGGGGCACAGACCACAACCTTAAGCAACCCTTTTTGGCAGACCGCCTAAGGAAATACTCTTCCAAAGCCATGTTGACACTAGTAGGATATAAATCTGAAAACCAATATTCATACTCAAACATAATTATTAATTATTTGTCAGGTATAAATTCTATGAACCTTCACGAGCTGAAAAGGCTTTACAGGGAAAGGAAAGACGAGATAAAAGCGAGGCTCGTGGATTTCAAGGCTGTCCAGGGGATGAGGGACGAAAATATCTTTGATGAGCTCTGCTTCTGCACGCTTACACCACAGTCAAAAGCATTGAATTGTTGGGATGCGATAGAGGAATTGAAGCAGGCCGGACTCCTGTACCAAGGCGAGCATCAAGAGATAGGCAAGGTTTTGCAGAAAAATGTCAGGTTCCACAACAACAAGGCAAAATATATAGTAAAGAACAGGGAGTTGTTTTTTGGGAACGGTCTGAAAGAGCGCGTTTTAGGCCAGAAAGATGAGAAAGTCCTTAGGGAGTGGCTAGTTGAAAACATTAGCGGATACGGCTACAAAGAGGCTTCACATTTCTTGAGGAACATCGGTTTTAGGGACCTCGCAATATTGGACAGGCACATATTAAAAAACCTAGCTGACCTTGGGATTATAGAAAATGTCCCGGAAAACTTAACCAAGGAAAAATACATGGAAATCGAGCAGCGGTTCAAGCAGTTCTCGGATAAGGTTGGCATATCGATGGACGAGCTTGATTTGCTGTTCTGGTCAATGCAGACTGGAAAAGTTTTTAAGTAAATATGGAAGCTGAAAACGGCCAGGAGTCAGAGGTAAAAAACCTTTTTATCCAAAATATCTTGCCAACAGGCAAAATCACTGTTTTTGCAGACCACCGGGAAAACAACATGGTACCTGCATACATTAAGGAGTACGGTGCGGATGTTGTGTTAAAACAGCTAAAGGTGGCCGACTACATCTGCTCAGACAGGGTTGCGATAGAAAAGAAAAGCTCCTCAGACTTTTTGCAGTCGATAATCAACCAGAGGATTTTCAAGCAGATGGAAGAAATTGCAGATTCGTTTGAACGGCCGCTCTTGGTTTTGGAAGGGAACCCAGAAATGTTGTTTTTTGAAAGGAAGATCCACCCAAACACGATTAGGGGGGTTTTGTCTTCAATAGCAATCGATTACAAAGTCCCGATAATCTGGACGTCAAACCCAAAAGAGACGGCTGGAATGATTTACTGGATTGCCAAAAGGGAACAAGATCACGAGAAAAGAGGTCTTCAGATCCGCGCAAAGATAAAAACAGAAACACCGCAAAACCATCAAGAATTCCTTGTCGCTGGCCTCCCTTTGGTCTCCAATGTTTTGTCAAAAAAACTGTTGAAAAAGTTCAAGACAGTGAAAAAAGTTTTCGCAGCGAGCCAGAAGCAGCTGCAGAAGGTTGAAGGCATAGGAGAGGAAAAGGCGAAAAAGATCTGGGAGATTTTGAATATGGGATATGCGGAAGAGACATAACATGAAACTCTATCGTTTTAGTCCAATAGTTAGCGAAAAACGACTCATAGAAGCAGTAAAATATGTTGCAAATCAAACTACAAGACTCTCTAGAAAAATAATAGGTAAAGAATTGCCAATAAGTTCACTTACAGTATTTTCTCATTACAAAAAAGAACACGAAAATCTTGTTAAGATCGTTTATGGGTTAGGTAAATTATACAAAGAACACAATGGGCCTTATATAGTGTTGAAAAAACCGATAAAAGTAGGCAATAATCTAATAAAATATTTGCGTATTAGAAAACCTGACCCATATCGCGTGCAAGTAGGGTGCAATGACTTTGATGTCCAAAATTATCAATCTTTCAAAACTAAACATCTGCAAAAGAATACTGAGAATTTACGCTTGTTAGAAAGGCCAGAATATGAAATGGTCGAGTTTTTCCACCCGGATTTTGATGTGCTGGCTTATGTTGTGAGTAAAGGAATATGAGTATCAGTCTACCTAACCTGTTTCTTGGCCCAATCCAAAAATAGGTGCGAGCTGTAGCCTAAAAACACGAGACCGGCAAAATAGATCTGTAAATTAATTAGCCAGAAAATAAGCGCAGAGGCAGCTGTGACAAATATCAAAACCCATATCTGGTGCATTGATTTCTTGCCGCGGTGTTTTAGCCTGATTTTTGTGACTGTGAAATAAACAGCTCCGCCAATTATCACGGAGATAAAAATGCCGCCAAGCAAGCTTAGCTGGGTGTAATTTACTAAAGCTTTCAATGCAATTATAAAAGAGCCAAAACCAGCAGCTATCGCGGTTATCTGCCTGATCAATGACTTTGGGTGGTCAAAGTCTGGAAGCAGCGAGGCGAAGCCAAGGACTATAAACCCTATTAGACCGCCGACCAAAGAGATGTTGAAAACAAATGCTAGGATAATGTAAACAGCGAAGCTGAACGCAATGTGGTAATTCCAATTTGGCATGTTAGAACCTCTATATAAATTGGTTAGAAAAGCTCTAATATAACCCCAACTAATTATCTATATGCAGACCAAAGTTTTATTTATAGCCTTATTTTTATCATTGATTTTAGCTTCCCCAGCATATGGGTTGCTCACAGACGGCGCTGTGGTTGGCATAGGCCAGGAAACGACATGGCGGGCGACAGTCGAACTGCCAGACGATTTTGGTGTGGTTGGCGGTGTGACAGAGTTTGTTGTGACAACAGATTGCGAGGACTGGTGCGATCTCCATTATGCAAAAGTTATTACAGATCCGCAGAACCCAATAAGGTTGCCCTTATACATCTCGAGCAAAGGAAAGCCATTAGGCGCGGAAAAGAGTTTCAAGATCTCAATAAGTGCACTGGGCCTGACAAACAGTTTTAATTATGGGGTCTGTGTGACACAATCGGCGAATGTAAACAATGGTAAAGGAAGCCCATGCAAAGCTGTCAATTCCAATAATGATGTGTTAAGCCTGTCAATTTCACCAGATACTGTATACGCCTTGCCGAACAGGCAGTTTCAATATAACATAACCCTCTATTCGCAAGCTGTGCTTGATGTGGAAGTAAAGTCATCAACTGGAGCTACATGGACTGTGACAACTGATCCTGATAAAAGGACAGTGCTCACAGACAAATACACTGCTGGCCAGGATTCAGAGCAAATAACTGTTGAGGCCACAATCAAAAACTGCAAAAACTCTGCCTTTTGCAAGAAGACAGCGTCAGCCATTATAATACCGTCAGCCCCTCCAGCCAACCGGGCTTCAGGCGACTTCGCAATAAAGATAGACCCGCAGAAAATATCTGCAAAAAAAGGCTTCCCAGTAAGTTATTCTTTGGACATCACAAACTATAGGAAGGAAAAGTCTTATGATATAGACATAATTTTGCCAACTGAAGGGTTGGAGTCAGACTTCAGTCCGGCTAAATCAAAACCAATCGCAGGCACAGAGACCATAAACTTCAAGGTCACACCAACAGGTGACCAATCATCTTATACATTCCAGATAAAAGCTAGTTCAAGTGAAAACGTCACAAAGCTCACAGACGCGACAATAAACATGGACGAGGTCGTAAATGATGCTGGTAATGCAGCCGCAACAGCAGGTACAGACGACGACACAATAAGGAAGCTTAATGAGTTTAAAGCCAGATACAGCAACTCTGATCTTGGCACGCAGCTAACTGGCGCAGATTCCACACTTTCCAACTCTTCCAAACCCACAACCAGGCCTTCGCCAAGGAGCACTTTGCCATCCCAACCAGCGCAACAACCGATTAATATAGTCGACCTGTTGATGATAATAATCCCAGCTGTCATAGTCGTCGCTGTGCTGATGGTTTTGTTGGTTAGAAAAAGGAAGCCTGTCAGGCAAGAAGGCGAAGAAGAATACGAAGGCGATTACAGTTGGAAATAGATATGCAGTCATGTCTCCTCTATGAGCCTTGACATGAGACATCTCTTCACCTATTATTGGAGATGAAGAATCTATTTCATCCCTTCGTAGCTGGAAATAGAGACTAAAATAAAGCTTAATGTACTGATTTTACCAAATATTACAATACTATACTAATAGGTTGGAAATAGATGTTAATCCTATGAAAGGGCAAGCCGAAATAATTATAGTCCTTGCAGTCATGATAATCTTGATTGTGGTGGCCACCTTTGCTTTGCAAATTGGGTTGAAGACACCAGATATATCAAGCCTAGCCTCGGTTTTCAGGGACGAGGTCAGCAAAAGGCTGTATGATGGGTCGCTTGGTGTGGTAAAAACAATCAGCGCTCAAGGTGGGCTTTTGGACCCAAGGCAAAATACTGTGGAGTACCTTGGAAACAATGTCCCTTACTGGCAGGTGTGCCAAAACAAGCTCATACCAAGCCTTGCAGACATAAGGAAGAACATAAAGGCCGGGGTAGAAAATTTTGTAAACAAGCTTGACATAAAAGATTTCCAAGGTAAACCAGTAACACTGTTGTTCAAGGACACTGATGTTATAATAAGGAACCAGGACATACTCATTACGCTTACAGTGGAGACAAAGTTGGCAGGTTATGATTTGGATCCTGTGTATGAGATAAGGGTACCGGCTAACCTAGCTGAACTGCATGCCTTCGCCTCTGATTTTGTTGAAGACAACTCGGTAAACAGGCACCTTGAGCGCGCAATAATCTACTCCTTTTTCAGTGCAGATGAGAAAGTTTTCCCGACATCAGGCATCTTGACAAAATGTGGCGAATCAATATTCATGACATGGGACGATATAAAAGGCGCAGCGGACAGGATAATAAAATACAGCCTTGGAAATATTGTCTTTTGGGCCAACGCAATGAAAGAGTCACAATACAGTATATCAGCTCTTAATGGGAAGACCTACCCCGAAATCGGTATAAAGTTTAGCCCAACAAAATTGACTAAAGAAAACTTCCAGTCTTCTGTAAATCCAGTTTCAATAAGAAATTCCAAAACCCTGCACCTTTTCGTGCCAAAGTGTGTGAAGGACTACAATGTTGCCTACTCCTTGAACGCGCCTGTGGTGGCTTCTGTTGGTTCTCAAGATTACAGTTTTAACTTTGCTATGCAACCTTTCATCGATAATAATAAAATAGGCAAGTGTTCAGTTGCAGAAAACTTCTCTTATTCAGATGACCCTTGTTTGGTGGCTAAATGTGATGCCAAGATTTCAGTTGTTGACCAAGACGAGAGGCCAGTTGTCTCAACAACAGTTTCCTTCGGCTCCTGTCCAATTGGCAAAACAGATGGAATGGGTTTGGTTGAGGGCAAAATACCTTGTGGTATATCAGAGCTGAATGCATACAACCCAACATATGCGCAGTTTGCTGATATCACAAGCTCGAAAGACTTGGCTGACACGAAAATAAAAATGAAAAAACTGCCCACACTAAACATCCACTTTTACAGGGGCAGTGTATACACTGGACCAGAAATGGCCTTGTTAGGGGGGCCGGTGGAAATAACAACAGGCCAGATAACCTCTGATAGCATAATCGCCATATTCAGGCCTAAAACAGCTAGCCCATGGGCACAGAAGGAGTTCTTGATGTCAAACATAGATTTTAATGGCTCTGTGATAACCTCACAGTTAGTTGATTACCTACCACCAGACAATTATACTGTGGAAATCCAGACATTCAAGAGTGGACAGCTAGCTTATCTTGTCTGTGAATCCGAGCTCCTCGGTCTTTCAACAGACTGCGATCGCAGAAGAGCTGACGTTGTATTTCTGGGAAAAGTTAACTATGATTTTAATCTGGAAGAAGGCGCAAAGGACGTTTACATAACATCCCTAATACCTTTTCTAAAGATAATATCAAATCAGGCAGTTGACTTTGATTACACCAAAATCGTGCCAAATATCAACAACTGTTTTGGTTTGGTCTCAACAAGCCAGCCTTCAGAAACCTGCCAATTTACTTTGCCAAAAATTGTCGCGCGCAAAAAGTGATTATTTGTATGAAAAGCAAAATATTGGTAATCTTAATCGGGGTTTTCTTAGCTGTTGGCGCAGCCTCGGTTTTTGCAATTGAAATAAACATGGTTTTTGGTGGCAGCTCGACAGCTTCTCTTGACAGGACAAAGTTCTTTGACAAAACCCTGACAATCGACAAAAATAATCTGCACATCTCGATTTCTGGAAAGGGTGGTTATGTCTTGAATAGTATACTGCTCTTCTTGTGTAAAGACAAGGACCCTGTTGAATGTGATTTATCAAACCCAATAGAATATGAGAAGTTTGCGGAGACAGATTTCCTGATTGATCAGGTCTCAACAAACGGGAAGCTAAATATATTTACCTTAGTCAACGCAAACAGTTCCTGGATAGGTGGCTGGGACACAATAGAAAATGGCGTCCTAAAAACAACTGACATAGACAAGGTTGAATTGACTTTGAAGCATAATGTTTCTGACCAAATAAAAAGTGTGATAGAAAACTTTGGGTCAATACCGTCTGGTAGCATAAGCTCTGTTGATTTCGGCGGCAGGCAATTCTTTGTTTTGGACGCGAAGAAATCCTCAGGTTTATTCAGGAAAGAAAAAATAAACATAACCGAGAAACGCCTTGAAACTAAATTTGTTCCCAAAAAAGGCTACAGTTTTGTTTTTCCAAGGGACAATATAATATATAATCCACTGACATTTTTCAACACACCTGAGACATGCGGCAATGCAAAATGTGATATAGGTGAAACTCACAACACTTGCTGGCAAGACTGTGCATGCCCTGAAGGCCTAGCGGCAACACCATCAGGCTGCGTCCCAAAAACTGACATAAGTCTTGAGATAGTAAATATTGACAAGAAAGATTTGGAATGTTTCATACCGCCAAAAACAAACGCTTTTAATTCTGTGGAAGGATGTGGCTTTTTTGACGTGTTGAATATAAAACTTCAAATAAACAACACACCACTGGCCTACATACTCAACCAGCCATATTTTGATTTTGCAGGGAAATCCTACCTATTTTCTGGAAGCACATGCACACATGAAGATGGTGAAGTCCTTTCAGTTGTTGATGCCAATTCCACAATAAAACAATTGGTGACAAACTCCTCTAAGTACAGTTGTACAGCTATCCTGCCACCAATAGAAGCAGACCAAGCATTTGAGGAGAAGAAAACGTTGGCTGTTGTGTTTCCAATAACCTTTACTAAAAGCGATGAAAGTGGAAGAGTAATAGGCGGCCATGAGCTTACAGCAATAACATCTGTAAATGTGAAAGGCACTGATATCAACGTTGATTTTTCAGAGATTGCTGACATGAAGAGGAAGGCCAAGGAAATGGGAAAGGACATCAATAAATTGAGTGAATATACAAACATATTAAATACAGTGTTGTTAATGGCTAGGGGAATTCAATTTAAAACAATAACATGTTGTACAATTCCTTATTCGTCCCTTTACTGTTGTCCGCAGGCCAGTTGGTGGACAGTGGTGTCAGACGTTCTGAGTTTGACTAGCATAGCATATAAGGAATATATGAAACATGACATAAAAGAAAAAATGGAGAAATTGGAAGATGAGAGAGACAGAAAAATAGAGGAGTCACTACAAGAAGTGCGTTCCTCTGTGAAACAAGAGCTGCCTAACTTGGTTTGGGCCAATGGTGACAAATCCGGCGGTTATACTGGTTCTGTATGTGGACAAGAAAATGTTGAAATCTGGTACACTAACTTCGAATCATTTGGCTGTTCCAAAGGCGACGGTTTGTGGTTTAATTTTAATAACCAGTCCCGTCCTTTTTGCGACTGCCAATCCTCTACATGGGTAGGCAATTCAATAGAACCCGCTTCTTGCAATTGTAATTCCACCTCCACAGACTTTTCTTGGGTGATAAAGAATGAGGATGGTAGGGATGTTGGGTTCAAAAAATACAACCCAACTGATAAACACTTGTTGATAAAAAGCACCGCTGACAAAATTTTCCAACAAAACAGCGAATTAAACCTGACAATATCCTGCGCTTCAAACGATTTTGGTGATTTGCAAATTGGAAATATAAAATCAGAGTTTGAGCTGCTGAATTACACGGCAACTTGTGGAGGCTTATGAAAGGCAAAGTTTTGTTTTTGGTTTTTGCATTTTCAATTTTGGCCAGTTTTGTCAGTGCCAATGCCTATCTGGAATCAAACTTCTATTTCACAATGGCCCCAAATTCAACAGAGTGCTTGTATACAACACTACCATCAGATCTAGGTTTCTTAGAGGATGACAACTACACTCTAAAAATCAACTCTGGGTTCGAGACAAACATCAATTTCATACAAACCCGTGCAAACAAGGAGAATGCAGTAAAAATCCCAATATGCTTTTCTTCAGAGAACAGGAAAGAGGGCGACAACGCCTTTTACAATATCACAATCTCAAGCAACAAGCTGCGTGACTATGAATTTAAAGGCGGCATCTGTGTTTCCAAGGTAAAGGATGTTGACAAGGCAGATCCAGACACAGAGAAAAACCCGTGCGAAGTTGTGAATGGGCTGGCTGACTTATTTTGGTTTGACATGTACCCGCTCCAGATTATGGCACAGCCTGGGCAGGAAGAGACAGTTTATTTGAACATCTGGCCCTCAACTGACATGGAATTGGATATCAATATCAGCACAGATGCGCAGATAAACACAGATAACCTCTACTTCAGGCTGAAAAGGAACGAAAACAAACCACTTGAGTTCAAGGTTAAAACCCCTGGCAGCGGCCAATATTACCTTAACCTCACCGTGCGCGCGGTCTTGAACAGGAAATATTGCGATCTCCCATTCTGCAAAAAAACTGCTTCAGCAAAAATATCTTCTGGTGGTGTTGGTTTTTCACCAAGCAAAGCAGGTACATGGTCCTTCACAGTTTCTCCCCGATTCATCTCTGTTTACGACACAAAACCTCTAGAGTATACTGTTTTTGTGGAAAACAACAAGGAAGATTCAGCATTCGAAATATCCCTTGACACGCCAAATGGCCTGACAGCTGACGTAAAAGATGTTACTGATTTCATCAAAAAAGGTGAAAGGAAACAATACAAGTTCAATGTCACAATAGCTGATCCAAATACCAGAAGCTATACAATTGACTTTGTTGTCAAGGCAGATGTTGAAAAAGTTTTGACAGCCTTCTTATCCTTGTACGAGGCAGGCGACGACATCAAGAGGTCCTGGGATTCAATAAGGCAAACAGTTGATGACAAAACCAGGGCCGAGGTTGATGATTTGGTAAACAAGTATTTGATAGACCTGAAGGACAATGGCTTTGATGTGGAGCAATACAACAAGATAAAAACCAAGATAGATGAGGCTCGTGGCAGGCAGGGTACCCAGCCAACCCAGACAACAGGCCAAATACCAACTGCGCCAAAAACAGGCAATGTGATGGACTTGATTATAATAGTCCTGGTGCCAATCATAGTGGTTATAATCATGATAGTTTTACTGTTCGCAAGAAAAAGGGAGGTCTAACATTTATGAAGGAGACAAAAGTCTCGCTTATTAATGGGAATAACGAAAAACTTGTTGGTATACAAACTTTTCCACTGGCCAAAAAAGAAAAATACTCCACTGTAATTCTTGTCCATGGTTTCGGCGTCGATAAATCTGAATATGGGATGTTTGACCAGCTGGCAGAAAGGCTTGGTGAAAGCGGATTTTTAGTTTATCGGTTTGATTTTTCTGGACGAGGTGAAAGCCAAGGCGACTACAGCCAGACATCTTTGTCAAAACAAAAATCAGATCTGTCAAAAATAGTTGATTTTGTTAAGTCCCAGACAAATGTTGACAAGTCAAGGATAGGGATCTTTGCCCAGTCTTTTGGGACACCTGTTACAGTGGCGTTAACACCTAAAGTAAAGGCAATTGTGTTGATGGGATCGGTTGCCCATCCAAAAGAGATCACCGGAAAACCGTCAAAGTGGGACAAGTTGGATTATAATGGGTTGTCAAAGAGAAGGACTTCTGCTGGTGAGGTAATAACAATTGGCCCAGAGTTTTGGAAGGATTTTGACAACTACAATTTGTTGGATTCAATAAAGAAAATACACTGTCCAATACTTTTTATCCATGGGTCAGGTGATGAGCGCGTGCCTTTGTCTGAAATGGAGGCGTATTTTGAAAGTGCAAACGTGCCAAAAGAAAAAATAATAATCAAAGGCGCAAACCACGCTCTAAATCCACATAGAACTAAAATGTATGAAATCGTGGTTGAGTGGTTTAAAAAACGTTTATAAATCGTAACTAGCCAAATATAATTATGAGCCAATTACAAGTTCATGGTGAACATAAAGCAGCTTGGGTAACAATATCTACTGATGAGTATGAGTCCATGAAGGCTACAATAGAAGCTTTTACAGATTCTGATGTTATGCAACAGCTGATCAAAAGTGAGGAGGATATAAAGGCTGGACGAACAAAGAGATGGGATAGTTTTGTGAAAGAGTTCAAAAAGACTAAATGTGTTTAATTTACATATCATCTTTGTGTTTCAAGCCAACTATTTGCACTAAATTTTCGGCATCAAAAACTTTGTAGAAAACCCTCCATCTTTTTTCAAACCTTATTTCCCAAATACCAGATAACGGACCTCTTCTCTCTTGATTAGTATTTAAAGTTTCTTAAGGGTGTAGTTAGTCATTGGCGGAGTACTATTTCTCCTCTTCGTACTCTTCATCGCCGCCTTCCTCTTCTGTATACTCGCCTTCTTCCCCGTAGCCATCGTCTTCAGCCTTTTTCTTACCCTTCTTCTTTTTTATTACAACCAGAAGGATTACTGCGACAACCATAACTATGACAATTATAATCCAGATTGGGAAGCCACCATCAGCTGAAGGTGTTGGTAATTTTGATGGTGCAGACGATGAAGAAAGTATGGATTTGACAAGGGCGAATTCTGATTTTGCCTGTTCAAAGTTTTGGCTCGCTTCAGAATAGTCCTTGTTATCATAATCACTTTCCGCGCTGTCAAGCTTTGATATCGCTGAGGACAAGAACCTGTCGGCATCGCTGCTGCTCACACCTTGTTTTGTCAGGTTGCCTTTATATGAGCCTAAATCTTTCCTAAATTTCTGGAGCTCTGAATAAATGTCATCATATGCGGTGAAGTCAATGTACACAGGCTTGACCCCGCCATTGCTTTTTATCTTAACCCTGCCTTTGTAATTGGCCGGGTTTGATGGTCTGAGTGTTATTGTTATTTCGCCGGGGGTTGAGGAAACTGAAGTTGGCTGGTTAACCGATACAACATCTGCTGTAAACCCTTCAAGTTCCGGTGTTTCTAAAGTCAGATTGCCTGCGCCAATATTTCTTACAAGAAGTTTCTGGGTGCTTGTGTTGCCAGTGAGTATATTTATCCCTGTGATTACAAGCGGATCGAGATCCAGTATTGGCTTATCCCCGGTTGTTTGTGTGGTTGTCCCGCCTGTGATGGAAACCCTGATGTCCAGAGGGACGGTCTTTAATACAGTTGTAATACCGTTCTTTGTTTCAACAAGGTCAAAGCTGTCCCTGATCACAATGTTCTTGTCAGCGCGCACCTTTATTGTGTATTCTGTAGAGTTGGAAGATTGTAAAGATGTGGAAAGCAGTTCTATTGTCACGTATTGCTTTGTTTTATCTGGGACAACTATGCTGAGGTTAGAGTAGCTTGTGTTGGTTGGGTTGTTTATCACAAATTGCCTGTCAACGGTGTCCCCGGCGACTGTTGTCGCGTCTATTTCTGCTATGCCAACATCTATTCCAGATTGTGTTGGTGGAAGTATTGATGAGCCGCCGCCGATTTCAAAGTAAGTTGCCCTGCCACCTTTCTGGCCAGTGGGCACCGCCACATCGAAAACAAGATAATATTTCCCTGAGCTTAGTGTTAGGTTGACATAATAGTCTCCAGTGCCTGACCTGTAAACTGTCTGGCCGCCTTTTACTAAATTAAGGTTTGTTGAATCAAACAGCCTGTAGGTGACGTTAGCAGTCCCAGGGAACTGATCAACTGTTACTGACGCATCTATTGTCGCGCCATTTACCTGCTTGAATGGAAGCCTCACATTTAGTGCCCCTACATCCAGTCCAAACTCCTTGGTCTCGTTCGATCCACTGGGGCCATTAACATCTATTCTACCGCTAAATGCCCCTGTTTTGGCATATGTCACTGGTTGTATAAATGGTGTCGGGCCGCAGGTTGAAGAAGTATCATCTGAGAAGAAGCAGACCCATTTTGAAGGGATGATTTTGTTAAAAGAGCCTGCTGCGACCGGTCCTTGGTACTTCTGCCAAGAAAGTCTGTTGCCTGCTCCCAAATCCTGGGTTTCAACCACCCAGATAAAAGGCCCGTCTGCAGATAAGTTTGTTGGTAAGGTATACCATGACTTTATCTGTGATGTTTGGGCATTTACGCTAATGGACAGCAACAAGACTGCGCTTACTAAAGCTACCAAAAAAAGGCCACTCTTATACATATATAGTATATTGTCCGATTACCCTATAAATATCCTATTTGTGGGCAATCTCGGTTGGAAATTGACTGCAGTCAATTTCGGTCCTTTGTAAGCCAATCTATTCCAGTTTTAATCATCTTTTCAAATACTGCGGGTTCTCTACAATAATGGTCTGAGCCTTCTAGTATTTCCAGCGCCTTTTCGCCTTTAAGGTTTTTCAGAATTTCCTTGCTTCCTTCAAGTGGAACCAAATCGTCCTTGTCCCCATGCAAAATTAATGTTGGAACATCTATCTTTTTCGCTAGGTCAATTCCGTTGTATTTGAGATAATCCTGATAAAAAGTATAGTTCAGCTTGCAGTACTTGTTTGCAGACACTAAGTTAATGTAAACATAACCATTCTCTTTACATTTTTTCATGAGGTCTTTCAATTCTCCAGTGCATAGATCAAGGCTGGCTACAGGGGAAATCAAAACCAGACTCTTTACCCTTTTGTCTTTGGTTGCAAGTATTGTAGCTACAAGGCCGCCCAAACTGGAGCCGACAAGTGATATGCGATCCTTTTCCACAAAACCCATTTTGAGAACAAAATCAATTGCACATCTTAAATCATCTACATATTGGGTTATTGTAGTGTTTTCAAAGCTGCCTTCACTCTCACCAATATTTGAAAAATCAAACCTTAGAAATACAAAACCCTTTTTTGTCAAAGCCTCTGCTAGCGCAAGTGGTTTCGGCCCATCCTTGCACCTTCCCCTAAAACCGTGCGCAAAAACAACAGCTGGAAATTTACCTTTACCCTCTGGAATATGCAAAACCCCGGCCAACTTCTGCCCTACACTATTTTTGAAAAAAACTTTTTGTTCTGCCATATTCTAATCGTCAACTTCTTTGTGCGTAACCCTTATAAAATTTGTTAGCGGGTCATAATATATGTCCATATGGGTTCCGATGTTAACAGGTTCGTCTATTACAACTTCCCTTATCCGAATCCCGTGTTCCCTAAGCCCTCCTTCTATCTGTTCTAAATCATCTTTGTTACCTATATTAAGGATAGCCTCTGCACTTTTTGGGTAGAGTCCATGCTTTCTCGATTCCCTGACCAGATCGTCTGCAACTGTCGCTGTGCAGCTCTTGTAATGGAACGATTGGAAAGCATGTGCAAGCAAAGCTTCATTCCCATAGTCCAAGATCACAGCGCTACAATAATGAAAGCCTTTGGATTCCAGCGGTCCGTTGTTGTAACCGATTTCTCCCCAACCAACACTAACTGTTTCCGAGTTGGGGGTTCTATTTACTGAATCGTTTGGAAGGGTTAAACCATAAACCAATCCCAATCCAAGCAAAAACCGTCTCAAAGCGCCCATATAGATCAATCTAAATCCACTTCTTAAACCAACACAGAACAAGCCTTAGCATCTCGTCCATCGCTTCTTTCCCTTCAAACCCATGCTGAGTGTTCTTGATAATGTGCAGTTCCTTCGGCTG
>Ga0209541_10005343_pt1 | contig 22442 bp, 25 predicted proteins | sample RifCSPlowO2_01_FD_184027 | JGI IMG/M metagenome (GOLD analysis project Ga0209541, IMG submission 184027) | Groundwater microbial communities from Rifle, Colorado - Rifle CSP2_plank lowO2_0.1 (SPAdes) (version 2) | ecosystem: Environmental > Aquatic > Deep subsurface > Groundwater | place...
CACGGCCCAAAGCTGAAGGCTGAGGGCAGTTGATAAACATGGGTCTTGGAGATTTTCTTAAAGGCGTGCTTAAAGGTACGGGTTCAAGCAGCTAATTTAACAGTTTTAACTGTTTTAACAAAGAAACGTTTAAATAGTTAATTATGATAAATTTAATGTGATTTTAATGGCAAATCCTTTTAGACCGGGCGGCATTGTTGAGCCTGAATATTTTGTTGGTAGAAAAGAGGAGATAATAAGATTTCAACAATATCTAAGGAATACGCAGGAGGGAAACCCACACCATTTAGCCATTTTAGGTGAACGCGGAATAGGAAAAACCTCCTTATTACGTTATTTGGGGCATATATCGAAGTCTCAGAAATGTCTGATAGTAAGAGTAGAGTTTGATCCAGCAACGAATTCAATAGAAGAATTGGTGCTACTAATTCTTGCAGAGATTAAAAGAGCGGGCATTGTATATTCTTTAATTGATAAAAGTGCTGAACGCTTTAAAGATTTTTTTCAAAAATACAATATCTCAGTTTCTTTAGGTGTTGCAAAATTTGAGCAGCGTGAAGAAAAAGCAATAGAGACAAAAATCGAATTTAGACATAGACTTCAGGAGTTATGGGACAAAATAAAAGGAAAAATACCTGCAATAATTATCATGATGGATGAGGCAGAGCAACTTGAACAAATAAATGGTTCTTTACAATACTTAAGAAATGTGTTTTTGAGATTATCAGAAAATAACTGCGGGTACATACTTGTTTTATCTGGTAAAATAGGACTTTTTAAGCAAATTAAAGAGTTACATTCACCTCTTGCAAGATTTTTTACTCCAGTTACATTAGGTCCACTGAAACCAGAAGAAGTAAAAGAAGCAATTGAGAAACCATTTCTTACAGTTAAAAGAAATATTAATACGAAATTAATTAATAAAATTATAGATGATAGCCAAGGACATCCTTATATTGTACAAACAATTGGTTATGTGCTTTTTGAACAAAACAAGAGAGAACTATCGCTTTTGGATTATGAAGTATTGAAACCAATGATAATGAAACAACTTGGTGATCAATTATTCAGGGACATGTTAGATAAAACCAGTCCGGAAGAGCAGAAAATCCTCAACGTAATCGCAAAAAGTAAAAAGCCGTTAGAAATGAAGACAATATCAAAAATGGTTGGAAAAGCGTCTAATCAGATTGGTACGCAGATAAAGCGACTTCTGCAGCAAAATTGTATAAAAAAGGTAGGTAGAGGCAAATACGAACTTTTCCATAAGTTATTTGGTGAATTTATAATTGATAATTTATTATTCCAAAAGATGTTATAATGGGTCTTGGAGATTTTCTTAAAGGTGTGCTTAAGGGTACTGGCTCAGGCAGTGGTAAAGGTCAGTGGCAGAAATGCCCAGGTTGTGGCGAGCAGGTAAACTTATCTTGGGAACGCTGCGAGAAATGCGGTGTGCGCATAGGTAGTATGTTTCGTAGAAAATGCCCAAAATGCGAAGAGCTGAACGAATTGGATATTAAAGCGTGTGTTAAGTGCAATTACAGCTTTGAGGCTGAATTAGAAAGGGCTAAAAAAACTTACTTTCAATGTCCTATATGCGGTTATCAAGCTGAAGCGTATCTTACGAGCTGCCCAGTTTGTAATACGAGATTTATGTAATTGGCCTTAAGCTATAGGTAATGAGGTCTGTGGTCATTAATCAGCCTTTTAATACTTTGTATACAAAGTATACATATGGACAAAACATTACGTGTTTCGGAAACAACCTACCAAATGGTTATGGTGGCAGTAGGGCAAGCGCAAGCAGAGAAAAAAAGAAAGGTTAGTGCAGATGAGGTAATAAAAGAACATTTTCTAGTAGGGAAATTACGATTTAAAAAAGACCCTAAGGCATGGGAAAAACTAGAGAAGCTAATTTTCAAAGGGCCTAAAGACATAGATTGTCTAGATGTTGATATTTATCAGTGAGGAAATGGTTTTTGTAGATTCGAATGTTTGGATCGGTTATTTTAATAGCAATGACAAGCATCACCCTAAGTCATTTAATATTATTAATGCAATAAAAGAGAATCAAGAAATAAAAGTTATCTACGTTACATCTGGTATTGTTCATGAAGTAGTGAACCATCTTTTTAAGATAAGAGGCGAAGATTTTGCAAGAAGAACTCTTAGTATAATTTTAAGTTTGCCAAAGCTGCAAATATTATTTCTAACAGATATACTTTGGGAAAAAACAATAGAAAACTTTAATATCTATAAGATGGGTTTAACTGATGCCCAGATCGTCTCTGCAATGAGTGAAACAGAAGATAATTCTATTTACTCATTTGATGGTCATTTTGATCAGGTAAAATGGATTAGAAGAGTTTTTTAATTTCTATTATAAGAATGAGAAGATATAAGGTGTACACAGATGGTAGGCGAAACATTCAAAGTGGATGAAAAAAAAGAAGTCAAGGATGTAGGTCCCAAGAAAAAATTTCTACATATGTTAGATGAAGATGAAATAGAAATAAAGAAACTTAGCAGGGATGACCTAGAAGAGGCAGTTAAGGTAATGAGAAAATGCTCTTTTGATGTTACTGACAAGGAAGTAGCAATGATTATAGACTATAATATGAGCTTTGGTTGCTATGTAAACCGTATGCTTATTGGCGTAGGTCTATCCTGGCCTGCACATTATGATGAAAATGAAAAAGGAATAAGAAACGGAGATGCAAATGCGATTTATGTCGAAGACCCGGCAGTTTTGCTTTCTTATGAAGGCCGTGGTATTAGAAGGATATTATTAAAAACAAGAGAAGATGATGCAAAAAACAGCGGCTTTAAATACATTTTATCTTACTTAAACGAGGATTTACCAAAAGGGGGTTTAGAAGATTACATTCTTGAGAGTGGCAGCCAGCTAGAAAAACTTTATCTATCTGAGAACTACCAATTTCTTAAAACAGATCGAGGGATTCTAGCGGTTAAAAATTTGTAATTTAACAGGATATTTATTTTCTTCTTCATAACCATTAATTAGCTTGTGGCTAGTGGCAAGTGGCTTGTGGTCAGAATAAAATTCATCAACTATTACTTTCAAAATAGCAGCAGAGCTTGGTGTGACTAATTCTTTTTTTATTTTACTTTTGTAAAATGGTAGTTTATATATATTTAAAATTTCCTTTGTTGCTGGTGCAGGCACGGGTAGCTTGCCATGCGCAGTGTTTACAAATCCAGATCCAACATTTATCTTTGAACAGAATATCTTTTTGATTTTTAATTTTTCTAATGCAATTAGAATTGTAACTATCTTTGCGAGATTATCCAATTTTCCAATTTCATGAAAATGAACATTTGCAATGCTTGTTTTATGCATTTTTGATTCTGCCTTTGCAATTATTTTATATATTTTCAATAATTTTTTCTTAACAGATCTGTTTAATTTGCTTTTTTCTATTATATTTTTTATTTCTAGGTATTTTCTTTCTTTTGCTTTATCATTACTGGAAATTTTTAATATTTTTCCATTTTTGTAATTTTTAACAGCGAATTTTATTTTAGTATTACCAAAATTTATTTTCTTTATTCCATTTTTTACCTCGTTAATTTTTATTTTATAACCTAATAGCGCACCTAATAACCTATTTGTTGTAACCCCAAAACACGCATCAATTAATAAAATTCGCATAGATGATTTTAACAGAAGTAATTTAAATTTTAGCTGTAAGAACAAATTGATAAAAATTTTTTGGTGTTGCTATGATTACTAAAGAAAAACATTTAAGAAAATTAGGAACTGGTCATTCTGATCATTTGGAACCACTAATGCCTTTGGATTTAGAAAAAATAAACTCAATAGATGATTTAGTAAGGGCAATGGGTCATACTGCTTTTGCAGGCCGCAATGTAGGTGAGGCTGCAGATGTTCTAGAAACAATGGTAAGAGACGAATCCTGTTTTAAAGTGCTTACACTTTCTGGTGCAATGACTGTTGCAAAGATGGGTTTGTTGGTTTGTGACATGATTGATAATGGCATGTGTGATGCGATTGTGAGCACAGGTGCGTTAATGGCGCATGGTTTTATAGAGTCAGCAGGTATGGAGCATTTTAAATATCGCCCAGATATGGAAGATACGGAACTTTATAAAAGAGGTTATAATCGGGTTTATGATACTCTAGAACCTGAAACTAATTTTAATCGTGCATATGAAATATTTAAATCTCAAATCCTTGGTTGGGACCTTAATGAAGTTGCATGTAGTTATAAAATAAATAAAAAACTTGGCGAATATTTACATAAAAATGTTAATGGCAGGGGTTTACTTAAATCAGCATATGATAAAAATGTCCCTGTTTATATTCCTGCTTTTACTGATAGCGAGCTTGGCTTGGATCTTGCATTAATAAGAAGAGAGCTTAGAAAAAAAGGAAAGGATATGAGCTATGATCCGTTTTTGGATTTAGAAGATTATACTGAGCGCGTTTTAAAAGCAAAAACATTGGGTATATTTACTATTGGCGGGGGTGTACCTCGCAATTGGGCGCAGCAGGTTGGACCGTATCTTGATCTGATAAGATGGAGATTAATTGATAATGGGGATTATTCGAAATACCATATTAGTGAAGAAGAGGGAAATGGCCATGTTAAAAAATTTAAGTATGCAGTTCGCATCTGTCCAGAGCCGACACATTTTGGGGGGCTTTGTCTTCATGGCGATACTAAGATAGATACGCCACGAGATTTATCAGTTTTTCCAGAGGGAATTCCAATAAAAGATCTGGTTGGTAAATATAATTTTCCAGTTTATTCTTATGATACACAAAAAGGTAGAATAGTTTTGTCTAACGTAAGGCAAGTTTGGTCAACTGGTAAGAAAAAACTTTATAAGTTGACTTATGGTTGGATTTCTGGTTGGGTTAGTGGGAAAAGAGAATTTAAAAGCGACTCAATTATTGCATCTCAAGATCATAAGTTTATGCTTAGGGATGGTACTTATAAAAAATTATCTGAATTAAAAGAGAATGATAGACTAATGCCATTTAACTCTTACTACAAGGCGGATAAACATGGTGAATATAGATTTATAAGGTTGAATAACAGCAGAACTATCGCCGAGCATAGATTTATTATGCAGGAGTTGAAACAAATGGTATTGGCATCAAATTACGCAGTCCACCATATTGATCATAATACCTTGAATAATTCCATTGAAAATTTGGACATTATAGATTTCGCAGAGCATGCTAGGTATCATCGCTTTGCTGAATCAGATGAATCTAGAGAAAAGAGAATTCAAGCTCTTAAAGAAAATTGCGATCCAGTTCTAATGCAACAAATGTCAAGATCCTATTGGGACGGTTTAAGTGAAGAGGGATATAAAGAATTATGCGAGAAGAGAAAAGAATACGCTTTGAGTTCAAATGAGGAAAGACTGAGGAGATCAAATATAGCTAAGAACTACTGGGATTCTCTTAACGAGGAAGAAAGAAGAGTAAGATTACAAAATGCCCATAATGCAACAGCTAAAAGATGGCTTTCTTTGTCACAAGAGGTTCGATCAGCAATAGTTTCCAATGAAAAAAACGGGAGATGGATAAAAGGAATTAGCGAAGCTACTGTAAAAGATGCGTTGGTAAAAGAAAACGGAATAATTACAAAGGCAGCAAGGAGACTTGACATAACAGTTAAAGTTTTTAATAAAAGAATGAAAATTTATGGGATAAATAGGGGCTGGATCAATAATAATTGTCCAGATAACCATTTTGTTATGTTTATAGAATATTACGGTGAAGAAGACACGTATGATATGACCGTAGATGATGCCCATAATTTCGCTGCGAACGGGATAATAGTTTCAAATAGTGGTTGTACATATTCCGAAGGTGTCAGTTGGGGTAAATTTGTGCCAATTAGTGAAGGTGGCAGACAAGTAGAGGTTTATTCAGATGCAACAATTGCCTGGCCAATGATTGTTAAAGCGGTTTTAGAAAGATTAGGGAAAGAGAAATAATTACCTACTAATTATGCTTGCAAAATATCCAGCGCCAAATCCATTATTTATATTTACTACTGCAATACCTGGAGAGCAGCTGTTTAGCATTGTAAGCAATGGCGCGATTCCATTAAAATGCGCACCATATCCAATGCGCGTAGGAACAGCAATAACTGGCTTGATGGTTAATCCTGAAACAACGCTTGGAAGCGCGCCTTCCATTCCTGCAACAACAACTATTGCAGATGCGTTTCTTATTTTTTTCAGATTTCTAAGCAAGCGATGCAATCCTGCAACGCCAACATCATAAATTCTTTCTACTCTGTTTCCCATAAATTCTGCTGTTACTGCTGCTTCTTCTGCAATAGGAATATCAGCAGTTCCAGCACTCATAATTAGTATTTTCCCATTTTTTCTTTTAATCGCCTTATTCCGAACAGTAATGATCTTTGCATGTGTATTATATTTTGCAGTTTCAAATTCCTTTTTCACAATATTAAAAATTTGCTCGCTCGCACGAGTTGCCATTATATTTTGTTTATTGCGCGCAAGCGCTCGCATTATGGAAATTATCTGTTCTATTGTTTTTCCTTGGCAAAATATTACCTCTGGAAAACCTTTGATGCGCTCGCGCGCAAGATCAACCTTTGAAAAGAATAAGTCTTCATAAGGCAATTTCTTTTTCTTGTTTCTCATCAAAAACCCCGTTTATTTCATTTAGCCTGCCTGATTTAAACCCGCGTAAATCCAGACAAGTATATGCAAACCCGATATCTCTGAATTTTTTATTTATTAGATCAGCATTCGCTAATACAACCTCAAAGTCTTTCTTTTCTACTTCTATTCTTGCAATCTCCTTATGGTATCTTACCCTAAATTGCATTAGCCCTAAATCTCTTAGAACACCCTCTGCCTTTTCAATTTTTTCTAATATCTCTGGCGTAATCATTATGCCATAAGGTACGCGTGATGATAAGCATGGCGATGCAGGTTTATTCCAGTTTGGTAATCCCAAATGTTCAGCTATCTCAATAATATCCTTTTTGGTTAACCCAACTTCCTTTAAAGGGCTTATTACCCTGTATTCTTTTGCTGCCTTAATACCTGGGCGAAAGTCACCTAAGTCATCTACGTTTATGCCATTTAGAATATTTTCATAATTAAGTTCTTTTGCGATTTTTTCAAGCTCGCTGTATAACGTAGTTTTACAAAAGTAGCATCTATTTGATTTATTTTTCAAATATTGCTCATTTTTTATTTCATGTGTTTCTATTATTAGATGTTCTATTCCAATTTTTTTTGCAATCTTTTTTGCTTGTTCTAATTCATATTTTGGATAGGATGGCGATGTTGCGGTAACTGCAATTGCCTTCTCTCCTAATTCATCCTTGCATATCCTTGCTACTAGTGTGCTGTCAATGCCACCAGAATACGCAATTATTGCATTATTTAATTTTTTTATAAACGCCCTAAGATTATTTAGTTTTTCTTTGGTTTCCATATTAAAAAATAGCCTGCATAGTAATTTAAATATGTTTATTCAATAAAATTCCATGACCAGGGCCAAGCTTTCGATTATAATACTATTAATTATTAGCCTGTCCTTTGCAGCATGCAACGGTGAAGCAAGTCATCCCATCCCAGCCGTAGTTCAAGATGGCGGCGGTTTAGTTGGAGTAACTATTAAGGCAGTTCCAGGCGAAGGCGAGATATATCTATCTACTTTTCCTAATACTGGTGTTGCAACGCAAAAATCAGTTGATGATGCAGTCATATACGTTGCTTCGAAACTCGGTAAATCTTTGGATGATTGTAATATTCTTGTAAGCATAGATGGGAATATTGCAGAATATGTAGATGGCCCAAGCGCAGGTGTTGCGTTCTCTGTTTTAACATATGCTGCGATAGAAGGAGAACATGTGCGTGATGATGCAACAGTAACAGGCGCAGTTGATAGATTCGGAAAGGTTGGTCGTGTTGGCGGGCTTTATGAAAAGGCCAGCGCGCTATCAAAGAATCATATAAAATATTTTCTTACTCCTCAACATTCATTGCATGAGCGTGTTATACTATCACATATACAAAGAACCTCTGATCTTGAAATAATTGAGGTGGAAAATGTTGACGAAGCCATTGGATTTATGGTTTTTAACAGAGAGGTAGAAAAGAAACCATTGACCATTCCTGATCGCTCATTAAAAAATATCGAATCGTATGATGCATCTGATCTTGATAAATTTAAAGAAATAACATTAGAGCTTATAGAAGGCGAGAGAAAAGTAGTTAATAACATAAAAGATGATGAGCGCGAGGTAAAAGAGATAAAGGATGTGTTTCTTGTTGAGCTAGAACGGCAAAACGCGCTTATTGAAAAGGGGTATTTATTCACTGCTGCTAATGAGGCATTTTTAGATTATATTGATGCATCAACAATAGTAGATGTTGAGAATCCAGATATTGTTGATCTGAACAAAAAGGTTAATTCAATAAACAAATGCCTTAATAGTTTGCAAACTGCTAAAAAAACAGATAAAAATTTCGAATGGCTTATTGGTGCTGACCTAAGAAAGTCATGGGCGACCCAAAGAATAGGTGCTACGGATGTTAGCGCTGCACAGTTGGCTGAAGAAAAATATTTTATATATAACCAGCTTATGTATGCTGATGCATGGTGCGTTATATCTAGCCTATTAGTTAAAACTGGTTTGAGCATTGAACAAGGCGAACAGATAGACGAAACCTCATGGAAGCACATGGCCCAGAAAAAACTGCTTGAGTTAGAGAAATTAAATATAACCAATGAAGATATATTAGACCATATTGATTCTGCTAAAATATCTTTCAAAGCTGGCAATTACGGTGCAGCAGCATTTGATGCAACATTTGCTGAAAGCATGTATGCGTCAGATAATGCCATTAATTCTGCATCTTCAGAGCTTTTAGTTACAAGTACTGTAAACAGATTAAAGAATGAAAAGCGATCTTCACTTTGGGGCAAGATTTATCAGTCGCAGGCTGTTTTTATCTCCCGCACTGGCGATAATGCTGGTGCGTATCGTCTTTTGAAATATGCAGATGATCTAGATAAACTTGTTACTGAACTGCATGATTCTGCAAAGCTGATTAAATTAAGTCCAGACTCAACCTCATCTAATAAGAAAACAGATGTGCAACCTCCGCCAGCTCTTCCGCAGACTTCAGCATCATCCAAACTTCAACCAGAAAACGTAAACTGCTTACCTGGTTTTATATTTGTATTTACAATTGGTCTTGTCTATATTAGAAGAAAGTGATGTTATGCCAGAAATAGTAATTACCTTATCGGATATAACCAAATTAATAGAGTTAAATAAAGAGCGCGCAGAGCTTGAGTTCAAATCAAAATTTGATAATTCTGAAAACATTAAGCATGAGGCTAAGTTAGTAAGTGCACATATCGCTGCTATTACTGATAAACTAATAAAGGCGGGTATGCGCATTGCTTTTCCTCATGAGAAACAGATAAGCGCTTTTACAACCGAGTTAAAAAAATTCATGGACTCAGAAATCTTTGATGCATTAAAATCCAAGAAAGGAGAGATTTATGAGTTGCTTTCTGCTCGTGGTGTATTATTAAAACAGAATTTTGATAATCGGTTAAACATTGCAAAGATTAACATCCTGTTGAGCAAACTTCCAGTAGTTGTTAGAACTAAGCTGCTTGATACATTGAGGGAAGGCAAGTTGCTGCAAGATATTTCTATTGATACTGATGAAAAAGCAAGAGTGCTAATGATTAGATTGTTTCTAAGGCTTGGCGTCCCGGTCTTTCTTGATGAAGGCACACTTTCTGCTGAACCACCTATTGATAAGCAGTTTGATGTAGAGGTGCCAGTTGCCCTAGGTAATAAACATGTCTGGGTATCTGAGCGCATTGCCAATAACTTGGTTGAACTGAATAACAAAATAAAACTCATATCTACTAGGATTCAGCTAAGAAATGCAGAAAAGCAGGTTAAGATATTTAATGAAACCGAAGAAAAAGAATTTGCAGATCTGCAGTCAGAGTATCTATCCTTGCTTAAAAACCAGGACGCAATGCTTGTTGATTTCTATAATGAAGAGCGCGAGCTTGTGGTTAAGTTTTTTAGTAGTTAGATTATTTTCTAACAACGTAAGGTCTTTTAGCCTCATCAAATTTTTTTGTCCAGTCCAACGGATCATTTGGTTTTAAGTCTTTAAGTGCAGCAGCTATTGATTCTTCTATATTACTATCGCCAAATAAATATGCAAACGCATCTTCATTTTTTGGTAGGTATAAATTGACCTGTCTTTTAACTTCTTTATAATCTCCTGAAAAATAGGCTTTTTGCCATTCTAGCCTACCTATAACCGCAAATAATTCATTAAATTCGTCATTCATTACTAAAGAATGGTAAGAAGGATTAGAAAAATCAACAATACTACTCACTTCAAATCTTTTAGAAGGCATGGCCTCGCCTGGTTTTTCTCTTAATCTGAATTCGGTTGGAAGACCGAGCTCTTTAGCAATAACAAGATTTGCAAACACTTCTGTCAATGTTTCATGTAAACTCATAGAACTAGAATTATTCGAATAACCCTCAGTTAAATGATGCAAAATCTCATGGACGACCGTTCCATACATTTGTGCTAATGCAAATTCTCTTGATTCATCTGAAATGCGTAATAGAATTGTGTCAGACCCTGGTCTACATAACCCAATTGCATCATCTCCATATCCTTCTTTTTGCCATTCTTCTTCTGATACTAAAACGAAAGTAACTTCATGTAACTTTCCTCTAAACTCAACTACTTGTTCAGGAGAAAGACCCAATTCAGCTAATGTTTGAGGTAAAGAATTTAGTGCATGTCTTATTGCTTTTATAGTATTGTCTCGTGTTTGGCCTTCAATAATACCTTGGTGCTCTACTTTTACGGTAACTGCAGCATCAGTCCTTTCTTGTTTTTTTATGACTTCTTCGATTCCAGCAGTGAATGCCTTTTCATAAGATACGCCTGCTGGGGTTTCTCTTATTTTTCTTAACCATTTTAGTTTAGGTCCTTTCTCCAGTTCCATATCTGCCTTTATCTCTAGGAATCTCTCTTGTGGCATACTCCCATTATTTACATGCTTCTTAATATCTTCTAGATATGAATTGATGCCAGCGATCGTAGCGTCTTCAGCATCTTTTAAAACTCGTTTGAACAGTTCTATTGCTTGTGGGGAGAAATTATTTTTACTTGTAACCATTTCGGAAATGGTATCTGTTATTCTAGCATCGTTTAGATGTTGATAAGCTAATAATAGATGATATGCTATAATGGCTTTTTCATCTTCCGGCAACTTATCATAAAGGGTTATAACCTCAGCAGGGGCTTTAAGCTTAGATAGTTCATCCTTTACTAATTGAGCACCATTTAAATTTATGAAAACTTCAGCAAATAGTTGTTTAGTTTGTAACGATCCTCCCCCTGGTCTATCTATGCCATAGAAGTATAAGTTAGAAAGTTCCTCCCATCTATTTTTTGAGTCAACATATGTGTTTAATAAAAATTTAGAAATTGTTTTTCTTTCATCTTCTGGCAGAGTCACATATACTTTTTTAATATGGTCAGGGATAGCTGAACTATTTAGAACAATATCAGCTTCTTTTTGTTTGAATGCCATTTTTTTACCTCAATCAATTATTATATCCTTTCCAGTAAGCATCTTTTCTATTTTCTCATAAAGATATTTTATGTATATTCTAGTTTGCTCATAGAGTTTTTTATCTTTTTTAAGCGAGTTCGCTATACGGTTGAGCTTTTTCTTATTATCAATTAGCGTTTCTTTATTTTTTGCTGAGTTAATGCTTTTTAATATTCCTTGCAACTCCTTGCCAAGTGCTTGCATCGTGAACCTCCTTATAACTGTAATTCCTTTTAATTTATCTATCATAATATCTTATTAACATAAGGTCCGCATTCTTTATATCCTTTTTTATAGTAGTATTCCCTCACTCCAACACCACTAATTACTATCATTCTTTTTTTATCAAATTCTTCTTTAGCTATTTTTTCTGCTTCTGCTAGTAATTCGCTTCCTAGTCCCTTATGCTGTATCCTGCCTTTCTTTTTTATCTCTGTTTCTTGGCCATAAACATGTAGCTCTCTAATTAATGCAGTGTTCACATCTATTTCTTTCCTACAGCTTTCACCTGGAATTCTTAGTCTAATAAAACCAGCAATGAAATCATTATTTTCAAATGATAAAAATACTTCTTTACCATTGCTAGCATCATAATTTAGTCTTTGCATTTCAAATTCATCAGTATCTGCTTTGTTTAATCCTACTTCACGCATTCTTATTTCATTTGTTTTTATTTTCTTTTTTCTAATCTGTTCTTCCACTAACTCGCGTAAATTGCTTTTTTTAACTCCGCGATCAATGTTCGTTGCAGGGATATCACGTTGAATGCGCATAACTCGAACGTATTTTGGGATATACCTATAGAATTCTGATATAACATCTGCTGCCTGTTCAGAACTATAGGGCTCGAATTCGCCTTTTTGCATCATATTGTATAGTTCTGTTCCTTGGATAACCAGCGTTGGATATATTTTTAGCATATCTGGCCTAAAATTAGAATTATCAAATATTCTTTTTAGCATTTCAATATCTTTTGCTGGATTTGAGCCAGGCAATCCAGGCATGATGTGATAGAGAACTTTAAATGAAGCATCTTTCAGTTTTGCAGTAGCATCAATTACTGCATTAGTTAGATGGCCTCGTTTTGTTCTTTTATAAATATCATCATTTGGATGTTGCACTCCTAACTCTACACGTGTTGCTCCATAATCTAGTATTTCATCAATATATTCTATACAAACATCTGGCCTGGTTTCAACTGTTAGACCAATTACTCTATGTTTCGCTGTTTCATTTATCTTCTTCGCTTCAGCAATGCTGCTACTTTCGCATTCATTTAGCGCATCGTATATTCCTTTTATGAAATATGTTTTGTATTCTTGTTCCATTGCGAGAAATGTTCCGCCCATTACTATTACTTCGCATTTGTCTGTTGGGTGACCTGATATTTCAAATTGTCTTATTCTTGATCTTGCTTGTAGATATGGATCATAATTATTTTGTCTTGATCTTAGTGCTGCTGGCTCGTCACCTGTGTAGCTTTTTGCTGCCTTGCCAGTAAATGGGCAGTATATACATTGGTAATTACATGATCCATTCGGTCTTATCATTACTGCTATGGGCGTTACCCCAGATCGCGTTCTCATGGGTTTTTTTCTAAGTAGTGTCAATAGTTCTTTAGTTAATTTTTCTTTAGGAATATTTTGGATTATATCGCTGTTTCTTATTCCTAATTTTAAAGAGAATTTTTTTGCTGCTTCATTCTTTAGTTTTTGCAAGTCGTATTCTTTGTCTTGGATAATTCTATTGATGACATAAGATATTGCGTTTTCCATTTACATCTACTCGCTCTCTTCATTACTTCCAAACCTTCTAATAACGTAATTAATAGGTTTTGCAAGTGCTAATAACACTATAACAGAAATAAGTATTATTTTATTCCTTCTTTCTTCTCCAGCTCTAATTTTTTCATCCTTTTCTATCCAACCTGCTGGTTCTATCATGTGGCTTTTTTCCATGGTAGCAAGCATTTTTATTGCATCTTCGTATTCTGACCCGCTTATTTCTCTTAAGCCCATTTTATAATTAACGTAATTTGAGAAGACCTCTTGGCCGTCGTCTCCAAATTCTTTATTAAGCCATTGTTCTAGCTGTACCCTTTGTTCATCTGTTGGCATGTTTCCGAATGCTTTCATTAATTTATTGACCCTGGTTATACCTTTAATAAATGCAAGCTCACAGTTTGTTTCTTCTGTTCCTTCATTATAAACATTTATCATTCTTTCCAAATAAATAAGAAAATCTTTGGCTACAAATTGCTTATTGTCATTGCAGACATTATAATTTTTGAATAGATTGTAAGTGTCAGAGTAATATCTTTTAGTTATTCTTGTAATCTCATTTAAGGCGCCCCTTTGCTCTAGCAGTGATAGTAACTCAACTTTCGTAACATAATTAGGATTTGCAATAAACTCATGTAAAAATTTTATTGCTCTTCTCGCGTTTTCTTCTGCTTTGGATAGCGGTTTTTCTTCTTTTTTCTGCTCATTGCTCACTGCTGGTGCCTTTGCTGTCTCTTGTGCAACAGAAATTAGTGGCATGGCAAGCGCTGCTATAACTAGGTAGTTTCTAATTGTCCTAGTAAATCTTACAGGTTTGCGCTCTCTAAAATTAAGATTCTGCATGTTTATTTTTATGATAAGTTCTGTTTATAAACATGCTAGGCATTATGATATTTTTGATAAACACTTGGCGGCAATGAGGTTAATGTTGTATCATACGCATTAAGTGTTGCGAGCACGATTTCTGCCTGCATTGTTACTATTCTTACACTAGTTCCTTTTCCTTGGCCTTCTACAATATCTGCCAATCTTTTTATCTCTTCCATGTCTACATTTGTTCTTCTTGCTAACTCGCGCAGATTATTTTCTAGGTTTTCATTGAATATTGCCTGGAACTGTTTGTCCCCATGTAATCCTTTAGTATCGAATTCTTCTTGTTGCTTCGCTATCTTTTTTCTTTCTTCTTCTACTTCTCTTGCTTGTTCTTTTTCATCATCGCTCATTCTTCTTTTCCTATTTTTCCATTCATCTTTTTCTTTTTCATTTATGAAGTCCTGCATATTTCTAAGTAGTGCTAGTGTGCTTGCGGTTTGAACTTGCTGCATTTGTTGTTGCATCTGCGCTTGTCTTGCAACTGAATCTACCCAATTGCGCTCTGCTGAAAGCATGTTGTTGAATTGGAATTCTGTTAGGAGACCGAATTTCATGCAGCATTCTTTTGCCTCCTGAATTGTATCAACCTCGGCTAGTGCTGCCCGTGCCTCTGGGTTATCTTGAGCTCTTTTGTAAGCCTCTCCTTTAATTCTTTCTACTATCCTAAGTTGTTCTAATAGCGTCAGTTCTTCTGGGGCAAGTAGTTCCGTGAGTCTTTGGTACTGTACTTCACATAATTTAAGAGGTTCATTATTAAAACTGCTAAAACCAAAATCCATAAGAATAGTTAATGTTTGTGGCGCAATAAATCTAAGAGGTGTCACAGCCATGGCTACGTTATATTCGCGTCGTTGTATTTCAGCCCAATCATCGAAGCTTCCTCTCACTAGCGCTTCTTCTTCTTCGTGATCATGCTTCGTACCATGATCAGAGTGATCTACTGCGTGATCAAGTTGTTTATGTAATTTGTGATTTCTTTTATGTGTAAAGTTCATATCCTGAACTACATCTGCGAGTTCGGCGAAATTTCCCTCTCTTGCGCTCGCTAACGCTTCTTTTAAATCTTTAATTAGCCCATCTAATTGGGGACCTTTATACCCAGTGCAGGCCCCTTCAATAGCCGCTCGTAATTCTTTTTCTTTTCCCTTAACTATTTGGCCAGTTGTGAGGTCTATGAATGGTTGGATGGCTGGGAAATGTTCTTCTAGCTGCTTTAGTATTGCTACAAATTGTATTTGATTAAATTTTTTAGCAGGAGCCTTTTCATCAGCAAATAATTCGTCGCCCATGTTATAATATAGTTTAGCTATCTTTTAATATTTAACTAAAATGAGTTGGGCGGAGTTAATACTGCTAATGCGCCTTCTTCAATACAAACTTTTCTTGGGTCAGAACTTGCTAATGTTTGAGAGTTAATAGTTATAGACACGATTTCATTAATATCTCTTAGACTATCATCCCTAGCAATAACAGCAGCTATTCTAGCTTCCTTAGTTAGAAAGCCTACGAGTGGTTTTGAATTAAGTGCCATAATCTCATTAAAAGAAGTCATGAAACCTCTACCATCAGAATTATATAAATATACTTTATATCCATCCGCCATAACAAGTGTATCAGCATTGATTAGAACGACTGTTGCATACTTCAAATCAGCTTTAAGTTCAGGGAAATAATCGCGATCTTCAGGTCTGAATCCTGCCGCCCCCTCACTTACTCCAATTTGATCTTCAATTCTATAAGTCTTCGTCCCTTTTTTATAAATCGTTATCTCACTATTAACAGGATCAATAAATATCTCAAAATTTCCAGCCTGTATGAATCTAAATTGCTTTGCAGTACCTACAGCAACTACTGCATCTCTTGGAACAGATCGTCCTTCTTTTAATCTTGTCTTTAGAAAATTAATATCAACAACTTGGCCTCCTTTAGTAACATCAATCTCCTTTCCCCTAGCATTCTCCAACGCTCGTAAAACATCATCTCTCTTAACCTTGAACTCGCTTTCGCATTTGGCAGCAGGCGTAGCCTTCGCACCCTCATCAGCCCTGCTAATCAAGGGGGCAGACGTCAATAGCATTGTACCTAGTGCTACTGCTCCTCTAGTTAAATTAGATCCAATAATTCTAGAAAATAAATTTCTCTGTCTGCTCTGTTCAGAAGAAGGCCCTACTTTGGGCGTTTGCGTATACTTCAAATCCATAAATTGCCCCCAGATATTCGCGTAACACATCTATATAAATCTTCTGGATAGCATACAAAAAAGTTGTAGAACTATAACTAAAAGTTGGACGATTGACGAAGATTATTTAGGTTTGAATTGTTTAAGAATATTTACAAGTTCTTTTAGATGATTATCGATACTACCTAATCTATCAGATACACTGTGATATTTGCCGTCTAAATGTTGAAATTGTTGTTGGGTTGCATCTGAAAATTTATCCATTTTATTGCCTACTGTGTCTAATTTTTCAGTGCTTGTCAGCTGTAATTTTTTGATGTCATAAAGATGTTTTCCGGCAACATCTATCCTCTCCCCCAATTCCTCGTTTGGTTCTCCCCTAGTTATTTTAAAATATTTGAATTGCCCGGTTGTTTTCTCTTCCTTTACCTCTATTTTCTCAACCTCAATTGGATGGTCTTTAATGTTGATTAATTTTACAAACTCTCCAAGTTTATTATCCTCTCCTTCAGCTATAATCTCAACAGAAACCTCGTCCTCTAAGTTTTTCACTGTTCCTTTTATTCCTAACTTTCTAGCTATTTCTGCAACTGCATCGCGGTAACCAACACGTTGAACTCTACCATAAACAGTTATTTGAAATTTTTTCATGTCCTCAACCAGTTGAATTGATTACGCTAAATAAGTTAATAAACATTCGCAGTTATCTCAAAATTAAACTGCCTTATTGGCGTACCATCAGCAGTTAGATCAAACTTCCCAAGATATTTCTTGATCTTAATATTATCAAATCCAATCTCTTTAGCTATTCTTCTAATGGAATCGTCCATTCTCTCGCCAAGACGCATCTCGCCTACATGAATATCGCGCACCGGTACGGCTATTCCAATAAAAATCCGGTTAATTCCGTCTCGTTTAGCTGTAGTTAAAAGGAAGTGATATGTTTTATCCGGGACTTCTCTATGGACGTTTTCAGCCATAGTTATATTGTACCACAAACACTTTATAAATCTTAGTACCACAACATTAAATCCCTTATTTTCTGTGGTTTTGCACATACATTTTATAAAAAACTTGTACAAAATTACATCTTCTAGCCTTAACTATTAAATACCACTACAAATAATATTATACTATGGGCTTTTGGGAAACCACTAAAAAAGTGCTTTTGGTTAGTGCAATAGCTGTAGCTGCAACCTATTATTTTAAGCCAGAGTACTTCAGAAAAGGGGTTAGATACTTTGAAGCTGCAAAGAATAAAATTGAGGAAAAATTAGAAGATGGAAGCAAGCAAAACTATCCATTGGCTGGAACATATTCCTGTTCTTTGGATAGTCAAACGGAAATTCTCAGATCATTCGGTGTTCAGGTAAGCAATAGAGTTTCAATAAAAGAAAGGAATGGAAAATACACTCTCATTACGCAAAGTGGAGCAAAATTTCCAATAGAGCTCGATAGCGAAACAAGGTTTACTTATAATTTTAATACTGCAACTAGTGTCAGAAATGGCTCTGGCCATTTGGATAAGAATGGTAATCTTATTTTGAAGATGAGCGGTTCTGGAGGCGGTCTCGGAGCTACTAAATATACATGCATGAGAGTTGGAGCAAAAAAGAAAGATGAAACAATCAGGGCTGTTTTTATCAGGCCTTGTGAAGGACAATTATATGAATCTTTTGGATTTAGAAAAGGTCCGCCTGGATTTCCTACAAATCCAGCAGGAGATAAAGTTGTTCCGGGGTTGCCTGGATTTAGAAGAGCTACCTTGGTTGGTGGCGGAAGCTTAAAAAGTGTTTGTGAAGATCTTAAGGAAAGCGGCGTCACAGATGTTTTTCTTCCATTCAAAGTGGATCATGAAGGAAAGGGATGTGGAAATTATGGAGAACTGCTTTATGATAGTAAAAATTATCCTGAGCGTGTAAGTCCCAGTTTCAAGCAGGCTATTGACAATGGTTTTGATCCAATAGGAAATTTAATGACTACTTGTAAAAGTACATACGGCCAAAAACCAAAAAAAGAAATACGGTTTCATGCATGGTTTCCTGTATTCAGGGATCCGTACGCTGCAGAGATTCAACCACAAGTTGCAATGCGAAACAGAGATTTTTTACACCAATCGGAGATTTCTTTAGTTCTTTAACAGGAGGGGGTAAGCCAGAAGAAGTAATACAACTAAGGGAATTTGCAGAACCATTAAATCCGCAGGTTGTTGAATATCAATTAAAAATATTAGCGGAGATTTTGGGAAATCGAAAGAGATATCCTTTGGTAGGGATTAATTTGGATTACATTCGCTATTCAGATTCTCCAGAAGGTTATGAAGTTATTGTAAATGCTGATGCAGTTACTGATTTTGTAAGGCAGGTAAGAGAAAGATTTCCAAAAGTTACTTTGTCTGCCGATGTTAAGGCAGGAGAAGGTCCTAGACAAGGGGTTGGACAGAATGGTATTTTAATATATTTAGATATGATTATGCCTATGGAATACACCTACTTTGCCGGTTTTGAAGGTGATGACGAAGTTAAAAAACGGGCATCAATGCTTAAGGAACAGCATCCAAATAAAAAATTAATTCCAATTTTAAGAGGTTGGGTCTGTAGAGGTAAACTAGAGAGTTGTTCCCTATTTGAAGAAGCAGATGACACTATAAAATCATTAAAATCTAGCGTAGCCGTAGTAAGAGAAATTGATGCGAATGGATGGGGATTATTTACTTATGAATCGTTTTTATCAGAAACAGGCATAACAAAACTTAAAGAACTCGTCAAAGATATAAGGTGAAAAAATGGATACGAAAGTAACTCTACTTATTTTTGGATTTATTATTCTGTTAATTGCGCTTTCATATGAAATGATTGTTATAACTCTTACTAAACAAGTACCCTTCTTTGTTTCACTTCAATACAATAATTTAAAATCTCAATACTCTTGTGACTATTGTTTTTCTAGTATAGAGATATGTAAGGACATAAATCAGAGTACAGTGTATCTAGTCGGTGGGGGTAGCCAGCAAGGTAGTGGAAGAGATACTTACCTAGATAATAATGGGCAGGTTATATGCGACTCAAAATGGTCTTTCGGTGAATGTAAAGGTGGCTGTCCAGAAGATTTTCATAAAGGCTGCCCGCAAATAAAAGAATGCAAGAAAATTGTTGAATGGGAGGGCAAGGATTTACAATAATTAAAACATACACCATCAAGATCAAAACCATTGATGGAAAAATTTCCAACGTTTTAATCTTTATGAAACATTTTTAATAGACAGTAAAACAAAAAAATTAAAAGATTTAAAGAAAAGATTGGAATAAGGTAAGGATATGAAAAATAGATATATTACTCTATTAATCTTTGCAATTTTATTAGTTTTTATTATCTATATTTTAGACATAATATTACTATTTTCTGAGAGAATTCCGTTTAACGTTCACTTAAGTTACCTTACTTCAAAGTTTAGTTATAACTGCGGGGAAGAATGTTTTTACATGCTAAGAAAGTGCACTAACGAAAAAAAAGAAGTTTTTTTTGAGGTATATGCCGGAACCCGTGGTGGGCACGGAATTAATCCTTTTTTTGATGCTAGTGGTAATAATTTATGTAGCGTTGATTGGTCAGTTGATATCTGTAGAACTGGCGGATGTAAACAACAGTATTCCTTGTGTCCAGTTTCAAATGAGTGTTCTATTATCGCCGGCACTGAAAAGTCATACTATGGGGTTAGATAATTATACTAAAAAGATTTTTTAAAATAAATTAGATATAAACCCAATAAACGAATAGACCATGCTTTCAAAAATAGGCATTATTATTACTCCATGGTTGGTTGCCTTATAATCGCTTACTAAATTAGTATTAACCTTAAAACTAACTGTTTTCTCTTTTTTTATTAAATTACTTGCACTTGAACTCACTATTATAGTAGGATTATACGTTTCTTCATCATTTTCTACTAGTTCATAAGTAACTGTTTTTGTGCTTTTTGGCGGTACATGCACAGACCGCTTAAACTGCCACTTTTTCAATCCAGTGCTGCTAACATCAAACACATCGCTTGCAGTTCCTTTGTTAGTTATTGATATTTCATAACGAGCAGGTTGGCCAGGCCCAACACTTACTTCAGAAGGGGTAACATCAATATCAAGAACATCCCAGGTTATTTTTATCTTTACTGCAAATTTTATTTCATCTATTCTGTCATCATTAGCATCCTGCACAGTAATATTGGCAAGATATTCGCCTTCTGGGGCATCCTTTGCAGCAGTTATAAATATTTGTAATGGTTTGCCGTATAGTTTGCTTTGTTTTCCTTCCCAGTTAGCAGGTAAGTCAGTTGGGATAGCAAGATCATAATCCCCACCTTGACCAAATTTTCCACCTTCGCTTACGTGCGGTTCTACTGTAATTAGAATAGTCTGGCCAGGCCCAATTTCACCTGCTTCAATAAGGTCTCCGCTTTTAACATCTATTCCTACTGGTTCAGTAACAGTTACAGAAAATGCAAATGATATTAATAATAAGATTGCTAGGATTTGTCGCATGCTTATTATTCTAGGAGAAGATTAAAAAATGTATAATAGTTTGCTATTTAAATTCTTCGAAATATAATGTTAGCATGTTCAATCATAAACTAACATATCGTGCAGCAGCATTTTTATTTGCATTTGCAGCAACATCTGCACCGACAAATTTATTAGCTAAAAAAGAACCAGCTGTTGAATCTAGGCAAGATATTGGTGATAGTATGGTTGCGCATGCAAGAAAATATTTAGGGGTAAATTACAATTGGGAGGGTAGAATGACTAAAAAATATCCGGGATTAGACTGCCTTGGTTTAATATTTAGGGCACTAGAAGAAGTATTCGGAGTGCCTTGGAAAAAATGGAGTGTATATCCTTCGCAACTTATCAATCAATTAAATAGAGAAGAAAGGACCATCGTTTTTATGAGCTATAAGTTGGATGTTCTTGCGAATCTTAAAATCGGAGATGTAATCCTTCTACTAGATGAAATGATAAATCCAAATGACAAACCTGTTGCTATGCAGAATGGGAGAAATTATTGGGTCTGGCACACTGCAATTTATGTAGGAGATGGTAAAATAATTCACGCCTCCCCATTTGATGAAAAATACGCTGTTGTCGAAGAACCATTTATTGATTTTATGAGAAGAAACTATTTTGATGGGGTTATTTCTGTTACACCAAACGAATCTAGTATCAAATCTATGCGGGGTAAATAAATGGTAGAAAAGCAAGAAGTTCAACCAACTATAGAAACAAAACCTGAGCAAAGGTCACGATTATTATCATATAATGAATTTAGAGAGACGCAGCGTGCTGTTGTTGTTGAAAGAGTAGATAGAATAATTGCACAGAATACTGCTCCAGGAAAAATTTTAGATCACATAAAAACCCCAGAAGGCGAGGATATTCCTATAATAAAAAAAGGCAATATGGCTGGTGTTCCAACTGATGGACGGGTTATGAAAGCTATGGCCAAGGGACTTCCAGTTTCTGTGATAAATTATACTAGGCCTGGAATTGATAATAATTATGTAACTGTTGCACCAGCACCAACTAACGTAGATGATAAGGAACTTGTGAAAAGCGCCCAAGCACTGCTACCAGATAACTATCATCCTCTGGCCATAGTTGACGAGCGATTCACTGCTAAAGAAATTTACGTAATAAGTAAAGTCTATGATTGCACAACATTTATTGTAGATGCATTAAGGGCGGGCGGCGCTGTTTTAAACCCAAATGTTGGGAATACATTGAAAGCTGCGCTAGAAGGAGGAGAAGGGAACGCAATTTTTGGAGAAAAAGATATTTTTCGTGGTCCCAAGAATCGCAGTGATAGAGTTGCAAATGTATTAAATTTTTTTAGCAATGCTCATCCAGGTGATGTTGTAGCATTTTTAGAAAGAGTAAGTCCCAGTATGGCA
>Ga0209541_10005344_pt1 | contig 22438 bp, 17 predicted proteins | sample RifCSPlowO2_01_FD_184027 | JGI IMG/M metagenome (GOLD analysis project Ga0209541, IMG submission 184027) | Groundwater microbial communities from Rifle, Colorado - Rifle CSP2_plank lowO2_0.1 (SPAdes) (version 2) | ecosystem: Environmental > Aquatic > Deep subsurface > Groundwater | place...
CCGTCCCGCCCGCAGGGTTTGGGGAGGAATGCGGGCGGGTTTCGGACTGGGGGTTTTCGGAAATTCGGCGGCTCATTATTCAGTCCAAGACTCGACTAATGAAACTCGTTTTGCCAGACAATCAATTTCTGCTTTTACACCAAGTGGCAAAACGAGTTGCGGATCAGTATGCCCGACATCAAAATTTGCAACGATTGGCAAATTTGGTTTACCAAATTCTTTTGCAATAATGGAAATTATCTTCTCCTCTAATTCTTTCTTTTCGTCATCGGAATAATCTCTTGCTCGGGAGAAAATAAATCCGCTTATTTGGTCAAACACACCGAGCATTCCGTAATTTCTCAACACATGGTCAATGTAATGGATTGATGGTTTTTCTTCGGAAGTTTCAAGGAAAAATATTTTTTCTTTCCAAAAATTTTGCGACGGCCAAAAGTCAGTTGCCTTCATCATTTCCAAAACCTCTATGCAACCACCGAATAATTCGCCTTGAACTTTTGTATTTCCTTGAAGCCAGTGCCAACCATCATCCGTCTTTATCGGTTTTGTTTTTCCAAGATTTTCTTTATTCGACCAATCAAGATAGCCGTCGCAATATTTTCCGTATGGTTTGTATTCATAATTCTCTTTCGCCTCAAAAAGAATTTCGTGAACATGGGATTTAAAATTTTCTGGTAAATTTTCCATCTGCGAAAATCCAGCCATAATTGATGGGCCGTAAAGACTTACTAATCCTTGCAGATTTGCAAACACATGGAGTGTTGAAGTGTCGGAATAGCCCATCAATATTTTAGGATTTTTCGCAACAATATTTTTATCCACAAAAGGCAAAATTCGCACAGAGTCATCTCCACCGATTGAGGCGAAAATGGCCTTAACTTCTGGGTCAGCGAAAGCGTCGTTAATATCTTTTGCACGAACCTGCGGATTTTCTCTCAAAAAACCAGCGTCCATTCTCGCAGTAGGAAATTCCTTAATTTTCAAACCCCACTCGGTTAAAACTTTAAGGCCATTCTCGTATATGTGCGGAAAAACACTTGGGCCTCCCCAAGACGGTGAAACAATCGCTACAACATCACCTTGTTTTAACTTTTCTGGTTTTTTGTAAGTCATAATCACTCCACTAATTCTTCCAATTCCGATTTTCAATTTTGGCGGAGAGGGCGGGAGTCGAACCCGCGATACCTTTCGGTATACGCGCTTTCCAAGCGCGCGCACTAGGCCACTATGCGACCTCTCCATGGCGCGTTCGTACGCGTATCAATAAATACGCGCCAACAGCCGCCATCACTATACTGCCGTATTGCGCCGGTGTCAATCCGAAATAACGCGCGTCGGCGAGTGGGCCTTCGTAGATACGGAGAAAATCAAAAAAGAATCGCGGCACGGCGTATAACACTGCCAAAAGCGCGGTGAACATACCGCGCGGAAGATGCTTATACCGTTTCAATAACAAAACAAAAACCGCAAAAATCAACAGGTTCTGAATGCTCTCCAATAATCCCAAATCAAATCGCGTGCACACTTCCTTCGGTTCACTCATACCCAAGAAAAAATCCGTGCACACGCCCGGATGATCGTGGATCAAAAAACATCCGATGCGTCCAATCCCCCATGCGAACGGAAACGCAAACGCAAGAACGTCTGTGTACTGCAACGCCTGTTTGCGATGTTTCAAAAACCACACACCGAGCACTACTAATGCGCCAATAAATCCTCCGTAGGAAGAAAGCCCGCCCTCCCAGATATACAAACTTTCAATCAAATGCGCGCGATAATACACCCAATCATACAAAAAGACATGCCCCAATCGCGCGCCGATAAATCCGCCGATGGTTGTCCAAATGACTAAATCGCTCACCGTATCCACATTCAATTTTTGCAGTTTTGCAAACCATCGCGCCACGAGTATACCGGACACCAATCCAAGCGCCACCAAAAGTCCCCACACGTAGATGGGAATAGGGCCGAGATTAATAACAGAAAAACCGGTATAAGGAATCATGCAAAATTAGGCACGATACGCTTCTTCAATCACTTTGAGCGCCTCCTCCGGATCATCGGTAATCGTAAACAATTCCGCGTCGGTTGGCAAAATAGCGTTATATTTTTTTGCCAGCAGCTCTTTCATCCAGGTGACAAACGGACTCCAGAAGGCGCTACCAAACAACACAATCGGCAGACGCGGAATTTTTTTTGTTTGCACCAACGTCAGCACTTCCATGGTCTGATGCAGAGTCCCCAAGCCGCCGGGAAACATGACAAATCCTTTGGATGGCGCGGTCAAGACCAGCTTTCGTGTAAACGGAAACGCAAACGCAAGTGATCGCGACAGATAGGGATTCGGTTTTGTATTTTTTTGGTTCTCCCGCATATACAAGCCGATACTATCCCCCCCCTGTTCAAACGCGCCTTTGTTTGCCGCTTCCGCAATGCCACTGTATCCGCCTGTCACCACGGAAAAACCCGCTTTCGCGGCAAGCGCGCCGAATTTTTCCGCAGATTTACAATACGGACTTAATTTTGAAATGCCTTTAGTACCAAAAACGGTGATGTCTTTTACGAGTCCGGTAAGAAAATCAAAACCTTCCACCACCTCTGCCATAATACGAAAAATCCTCCAGTTCACTTGTCCCTCGCAATGAAATTTGCCGGGTGACAATTCGCATGATTCCGGCGCGTCTTTGGTAGTTTTAATAATATCAAATGCATCTTGCGCGGAATCCACCACATGACACGCGGCGAGTATTTTTTTCTCGCTCGGCGTCAAAATGTACACGGAATTATGAGGCAACCAATCCAACAGCGGCTTCCAATATTTTTTCCCCACCAAAATAATGGGGGTTTTGGTGAGATAGCCATTATCCATCAAATCAATAATCTCCCAAAATTCATCAAGCGTGCCAAAACCGCCCGGAAAATAAACAAATGCCTGCGCCGGCACGGCAAACATTACTTTGCGCGTGAAAAAATAATGCAAGGCGATGGATTTTTTGACGTACGGGTTGATGCGTTGTTCAAAGGGCAATTGAATGTTAATGCCAAGCGACTCCCCGCCGCCCAGATACGCACCCTCATTTGCCGCCTCCATAATACCAGGACCGCCGCCGGTTATGGTGGTATAGCCGCCTCCGGCCAACAATTTTCCAAGTTCGCGCGCCATTTTGTAATAGGCGCTCCCCTTTTTAAACCGCGCCCCGCCAAACAATGTTACCTCATGGTGGAAGGTTGAAAGAAACTGATACCCCTCCACAAATTCCGACATGATACGAAATACGCGCCAGGTATCGCGGTAGTCCCCTGACTTTGCGCCATTTACGCCAAACGAAAAATCAGGAATCGCATTTTTCTGCGTTTCTTTTTTTTGCTCATCCTTGTGTTTCGCCGGCGCCTTCGGGGGCGCAAAAAACGTACGGTATTCTACTTTCCCGTCTTTAATATACGCGAGTGGCATGGATATAGTATAGCACGGTTTTGGAGATGCTGAAACGAGTTCAGCATGACAATTAAATCGGCGCGCGCTTCCCGTATCCTGTTGCTTGTTCAAAATGATATGCAGCTCGCAGTAAGATATTTTCACTCATGCGCGGCCCGATAAACTGAACACCAAACGGTAAATTATTCACAAATCCGCCCGGCACCGAGACAGCAGGCACGCCGGCAACTGCGGCTGGTCCCACAAAGATATCTGCTTTATACATGGCAAGCGGATCGTTTGCTTTTTCGCCAATTTTGAAGGGCGGGGTTGGCGTTGTGGGAGCCAACAAAACATCCACGCGATTAAACGCCTCTTCAAAATCACGCATAATACACGTGCGCACCTGCTGGGCTTTTTTGTAATAAGCATCGTAGTAGCCGTGTGAGAGCGCAAACGTTCCCACCATAATGCGCCGCTTTACTTCTGCCGGAAAACCGTTAGCGCGCGATTGCATATACACATTCTGTAAATCTTTTTCTTTCGCTCGCACGCCATACCTGATACCATCCATGCGCGACAAATTTGAACTATCCTCTGACGGAACAATAATATAATACACCGGGACGGCGTATTTGGTGTGTGGAAGCGACACATCCATTACTTCACAACCCATCTGCCGAAATTGTTCAGCCGCATCGTCAATAATCTTTTGTAAATTGTTTGGCAAATCCTGAATGTATTCACGCGGAATGCCGACACGCAACCCCCTGATGGATTCCCGCAGTCCTTCCGTATACGCGGGCACCGCGCCGGGCACGGTGGTGGCATCAAGCGGATCGCGACCGGCGATTGCCTCCATCACCAGCGCGCAATCTTCTACCGTCTTTGTAATTGGGCCAACCGTATCTAATGACGAGGCCATCGGCATAACGCCATAACGCGAATTGCGTCCGTAACTGGGGCGCAAACCAACGATGTTGTTAAATGCGGCCGGTTGGCGAATAGAGCCGCCCGTATCTTCGGCGATGGAATACACACACATGTCTGCGGCAACGGAAGCCGCAGAACCGCCGGATGACCCGCCGGGCACCCGTTCGGTATCCCACGGATTTTTCACCACGCCATACATGCTGTTTTCGTTTGATGCGCCGTGACCGAACGCATCGCAGTTCTGTTTGCCGATAATCACGCCGCCCTGCGCGCGAATTTTGCGAATGACCGTTGCGTCAAAGGGCGGCACATAGGTATCCAATACCTTCGCGCTTGCCGTGGAACGAATATCCGCCGTGCAAATGGCGTCTTTCACGCCAAATGGAATGCCGGTCAGCGGCCCCTGCTCCCCCCTTTGTATGCGAATATCCGCGTCCTCGGCCATCCGCATCGCTTCATCTTCGCAGATGGTAATAAACGCGTTAAGCACGGGATTCTTCTCTTTCGCGCGCGACAAATACTCGCGGGTGAGTTCCTGGGAGGATATCTCACGATTATCCAATGCCTGTCTTGCTTGTGAAATGGTGTAATTCATATGTCATTCGTCATTTCGAGCGAAGCGAACATAGTGAGCGAAGTCGAGAAATCTCAACGATGAGATCCCTCGACTCGCTTCGCTCGCTCGGGATGACAATGTGGTGGGACTCCGCTCGGGATGACGCTTACGCGTCAAACACCCCCGGCACTTTCAACAAATTACCATCGCGATCCGGAAATTGTTCAACAATCTTTTGCATTACTTCTGCACTTTGTGGAACCACAACGTCATCGCGATACACATCTTCCAAGCCCGTCACCTGCGCCGTTGGCTCAACATCCGTGGTATCCACCTCTTGCAACTGTTCCACAAATTCCAAAATGGCGGACAGTTCCGCCGCATACTGCGCCTTCTCCTCCTCGGTGAGCGCAAGCCGCGCCAGCCGCCCCAAATGCTCCACCTCTTCACGAGTCAATTTCATACCCGCTCATAATAACAAGCCAGACGCTAACGTACAAGATTCAAAAATTCCCTCTCATCAACAATCCGCACGCCAAACTTTTTTGCATCGTTATATTTTGACCCCGGGTTCTTTCCTGCCACCACAAAATCCGTGTTTTTGCTGACCGATCCGGCAACTTTTCCTCCTGCGCGGCGGATTGCTTCTTTTGCTTCTTCACGAGAAAACGATGAAAGTGTGCCGGTGACGACGAGGGTTTTGTCGGCGAGTCTCCCACCCCCCCTCGCCCCTCCGGGGCCTGCGCTCGCTCGGCCCGCCAGGGGCCCTCCGGCAGGGGGGGAAATTTTCACCCCGGCCGCCAGTAAATCCAACAGTAACTTCTGATTCGCCCCGTCATCAAAAAATTCCCGAATGCTCTCTGCCATTTCCGGGCCGACACCACCTATCGTTTCAAAATCTTCTCGTGTTGCTTTTTGCAATTTTTCCAAATTGCCAAATTCACGCGCCAACAGTTGCGCGGTCTCTTCGCCAACATGCCGAATCCCAAGCGCATTGATAAATCGTGCAAGCGAAATCTCACATTTTGCCGCAATCGCTTTCACCAATTTTTCTGCCGAAACTTCTCCAAATCCTTCAAGCTCGCGCACGTCTTCTGGTTTCAAACAAAAAATATCAGCAGGCGTATTCACCAGTCCCAGCTGTAAAAACCGCGCGACAATTTTTTTGCCCAGACCCACAATATCAAACGCGCCTTTTGATACAAAATGCTGAATTTGCCGCTCGCGCTGCGCGCCGCAGTTTTTGCGCGTGCAATAGAGCGCCACTTGTTTTTCGCGACGTTCCACATCAGACCCGCACACCGGACATTTTCGCGGTGCGTTGATTGCGCGCGCGTCGCGCGGACGCAAGCGCGGCAGGACTTCCAAAACCTTTGGAATAACATCGCCGGCTTTTTCCACAATCACCGTGTCCCCTACGCGCGCATCAAGCCGCTTAATTTCATCAAGATTGTGGAGTGTTGCGTGCGTAACCGTGGTGCCAACTAATGACACCGGCGAGAGCGTAGCAACCGGCGTGAGCGCGCCCGTGCGACCCACAAACCAATTAACTTCGCGAATGACGGTTGTTGCTTGTTCAGTGGCAAATTTAATAGCGACGGTAAAGCGTGGCGCTTTACCGGTGTATCCAAGCGCCTGTTGCTGTGCTCGGTCATCTACTTTTGCCACAATTCCGTCCAGCCAAAACGGCACGGAGTCCCGTTTTTCTTGCCAGTGCTTCCAAAAATGTATAACGCCGTCAATTGAATCTACCCGCTTCCAGTGGCGATCGGTTTTGAAACCTAATTCGCGCAACCGCTCCAATTCTTCTGCCTGCGTTTTTACCGCCTCGCCAGTGGAAAGTTCGTAAAAAATTATGTCAAGATTGCGCGCCGATGCAACGGCGGGGTCAAGCTGACGAATAGCGCCAGCCGCGGCATTGCGCGGATTCGCAAATTCCGGCTCCCCTGCTTTTTTTCGCTTTTTGTTCAGTTCTTTGAGCGCATCTTTTGACATCCACACCTCGCCCTCAACAATCACATTCGCGGGTTCACGCAATCGCAACGGCACGCTTTCAATCGTTTTGACATTATGCGTAACATCCTCGCCCACTGCGCCGTCGCCGCGCGTGGCGGCAACTTTTAACAATCCATTTTCATACGTGCACACCATATGAAGGCCATCAATTTTGAGTTCACACACATAATGCACTGGCCCGCGCACATCCGCTTTCTGTAACCCGTCGCGCACGCGTTTGTCCCACGCGCGGATTTCCTCTTCGGAAAACGCATCATTAAACGACCACTGCGCCACGGCATGTTTTACTTTTTTGAACGCCGGCAACGGTTCTCCCGCTACGCGCTGTGTCGGTGAATCTGGCGTAATAAACTCCGGAAACTGCGCCTCTAACTGCGCCAGTTCATGTTTCAAGGAATCCAAAGCGGCGTCAGAAATTTCCTGACGATCAAGAACATGGTACTGATACCGATGATGTTCAACCTCTTTTTTGAGCTTTTCCACGCGCTCTTTAGCCGCCTGTTTATCCATAGATGATACTGCCATCATTATATCACAAAGACCCCTCTTGCAAGGGGTCTTTGTTTCGTTTCAGAAAACTTAAATGGAGTCGTAAAAACTCTTGAGTTCACCAGAGCATTTTGCGAGTCCCGCGCCCTTCAAATACAATGTCAACGCGTCAAAATTTAAACCACTTTGTACCGTGCACGCCATGGGAAGCTGTCCGTCTTTGTTGACATCAAACGCATCAGCCAAACCCGCAAACTGCGCTGTGGCAACAGACGACGTAATGTTGCATCCCGTTGCAACTTTGCCAACCACCGTTGTTTTAACGAGCAATGCACCGCCTTGCGCGCTGAAACTGCCCGGATTACATGCCGCCAAAAGCGCGTTGCCGCAACCAAGGTTATTGCCACAATCTTGCGCCAAACCAGCTGGCGCGGCGGCGGTGTCACCTGCTGGCGCGGATGTATCATTTGAAGCGGGCGCCGCCCCTTCTTTTTGCGACCACCACCAATAACCCAAACCGAGTAGTACGATAACCGCGATAACGAGCGCTACTTTTTTACCCATAGTGAGATAATAAAGTGAATAAAAACTTACTTAATACCGTCTTGTGTTAAAACGTGAGGCCCTGCCGCCTTATCTCCCACCTGTGTCTCCAGTGAAAATTCAACGCGATACGTGGCAACGTCTGACGTATACCGATACGGCATACCGCCCGGTGTTGGATTAGACGGCACATCCGCAAGATAGGCATTTTCACACCCCTTGGCCGCAAAACCGGCAGCGCCCAGACAATCATAATTTCCTTGTCCCAGTATCACCGCCTCTTTTGCTTCCGGATATTTGTTGATGTCATTAAAAGACAATTCAAGCGCGGTTTGAATTTCTTTTACGTCTTCAAGCCGCGCGGCATCGCGCGCCTTTTCACGCGCGTTGCCAATGGCAATAATGGCGAGCGTTGACAACAAACCAAGGATCGCGATGACGAGCAATAACTCAAAAAGCGAGAATCGCTTAGCGGGAGCGGCTGGTTGAAGTTCTGGCATATGCTACGGAGTATATATGAGTCAGATATAATTGACCAGTGGATTAATTTATGGATCCCGGACAGCCGCTACGCGGCTTCCGGGATGACCCAGCTACGCGGGTCATTTTGCGGCGGCTTTTTCTTGTTTTTCTTCCTTTTGCGGCAACGCCTCCATGAGCGCAAGTCCAATAGAGATGCCAAATCGCGGGCCAATCTGATCAAGCGCCATTTTGAGCACATCCGGATACACAATACGCGCCCACGGATCTCCCACATATACGCGCATTTGAAAATAATCCTCCAAATACGCATCCAAATTGGGCAAAAGTGACGATCCGCCGGTTAAAATAATCTTTTCAGGCCGCGCGGTAGAGCCGCCCAACTGTTTTTCAAACAACTGCATGTGATATTTAATTTCTTGCACAATAGGATCAGCCGCGGGTTTGAACGCATCCAGAAGTTGCGCGCCCTTGTCTTTGCGCATGGCAAGATCAATTTTCATTTGTTCCGCTTCTTCCGGCGTAACGTGCAATTTCTCAACCAACGCTTTGCTGAAATCACGCCCGCCAATATTGATGCTCCGATGCATAAGCGGCACCGCGCCGCGAATTAAATACACATTGGTGCGCGCCATGCCCATATCAAGAAGCATCACCGCCGAAGGATCATTGCCAATCAACGCGCGCACCAGCGCAAATGATTCAGTCTCTAAACTTTTCAGATTAAGGCCTGCCTGCTTAAAGATGGTTGTGTATCGCTCAATGACCTTGCGCGGCGCGGCCGTCATCATCAGTTTCATGCGCGTTTTTTTCACGGTCTCCACATCCGTAAAGATTTCCGGCAACGGTGAGTAATCAAGCACCACATCTTCAATTGCCACCGGCAAAAGCTTCTTTGCCTCTTGTTGTACCATGCCGGCTATTTGCGCTTTATCATCGGTCTTTGTCACTGTAATAACCGCGCTAAACACGGAGGAAATGGGAATACTCGCCACCGCCTCTTTCCCTTTTGCACCGGATTTTTCCACCAACATTTTGAGCGCTGCGCCAAGCCGTTTTATTTCCTGCGCTTCTCGCGCCTGATCCTCTTTGCTCAAAACTTCTGCCGCCGCGGCCGGCTGACCAGGCTTCTCTGCTCCACCGGCCTCTTCGCTCATGGCCTTTTTTTCAATACCCAAAAAGCCCTCCGTAAATCCGTAGGTGGACAAATACGCACGGCCGTTTTTTGATTCAAGCTCAACCAGTTTAATGCCACCCACGCCAAGGTCTACTCCCATGACGTAGCGGCCATCCTCCTTTTTACGAGAAAACCACATGGGAATAGTATAGCATAAAAAGAGCGGCGATGGTACACTGGGGGTAACTCTATGCCGATAAAGCTCTTCAACACCAAAACCCACAAAAAGGAATTGTTCAAGCCGCTCAAAAAAACGGTTGGCCTCTATACCTGCGGCCCAACCGTGTACAACTACGCGCACATTGGAAATTTGCGGACGTATGTTTTTGAGGATTTGCTGAAACGCGCCTTGCGCGGAGCCGGATATCGCGTGAAACACGTCATGAATATCACAGACGTGGGGCATCTCACCGATGACGCGGATCTTGGCGAGGATAAAATGGAAGCCGGTGCGCGGCGCGAGGGAAAAACCGCGTGGAATATCGCAAAATTTTACACCAAAAAATTTCAAAAGGATTTACGCGCGTTGAATATTTTGTTCCCTGACGTGTGGTGCCGCGCGACAGATCATATTAAGGAACAGATTGCGCTCATTCGAACACTGGAACGAAAAGGATACACCTACCTCACCAGCGATGGCGTTTATTTTGATACCAAAAAATTCCGCGCGTATGGCGCGCTTGTGGGAAAAGAAGGGTTGCGCGGATTGCAGGAAGGCGCGCGCGTGGAAAAACATCCTGAAAAACGGAACGCGACGGATTTTGCGCTGTGGAAGTTGAGCCCTTCGACAGGCTCAGGGCAAAAACGGCAAATGGAATGGCCGTCTCCGTGGGGCGTTGGATTTCCGGGCTGGCATATTGAATGTTCAGCCATGAGCATGAAATATCTTGGCACAACGCTTGATATCCACTGCGGCGGTATTGATCACATCCCCATTCATCACACCAATGAAATTGCGCAATCCGAGGCGGCAACCGGCAAACCATTCGCGCGTTATTGGCTCCATGGCGAATTCTTGACGGTTGACAGCGGCCGAATGGGAAAATCCGAAGGCAATTTTATTCCGCTTCATCTTTTGATTGAACGCAGGATTAACCCGCTCGCCTATCGGTATCTGTTATTGCAAACTCACTATCGCAAACCGCTTATGTTTAGCTGGGAGGCGCTTCTCTCTGCGGAACTGGGATACCGCAATCTTATTGCCCATGTCGTCGCGCTTCAACCCAAGACGACGACGGATAAAACGCTTATTGCAAAAGTACAACGAGCATTTGAAGATGACTTGAACGCGCCGGAAGCGCTGGCGGCCGTATGGGTGGCGCTCAAATCCGCCACGCCTCCATCGCAAAAAACAGTCTTCGCGCTTGACGCGTGGTTTGGTTTGGATCTAAAAAAAGCATCTTTGAAGAAGAAAACGCGTGTGCCTGCCGCGATTAAAAAATTACTGGAAGAACGAGAAACCGCGCGCGCGGAAAAAAAATGGCAGCTTGCCGATGAATTGCGCGCACAAATACTGGAAACGGGGTGGCAGGTTGGTGATTCCTCCGGCGGCTCCGTGGTATATAAAGGGTAGTAAGTCAACTAATTCCCGCTGTCGCGGGAATTATGCTATACTATCAAAGTATGCCACTATCGCCGCAACCCACGGAACCGCAAACCACTGAAACAAATATAGAAACACCGGTAACGCCGGTTGTTGAAGTTGCGCCAACCGTTGAAACTGCGCCCGCAAAGGAGCAGGAAGTTTATGTTGAGGGCGAACCGTTACCCGCCACCACACCCGTTGCGGTAATCAAACAGGAAGCGCCGGTTGAAACGCCCGGCTCCACGCGAGCCACACTGGTTGAAATACCAAAAGATCCAGTACAAATAAAAATAGATGGCATTTTTGAACGAAACGTTGCTGATGCGTTTGGCGAATTACAGCCATTACAACAAGAAGCGTTCCGCGTGGCGGCTGAAACCGCCGCCAGAGCGGTTCGCGCACTACTCTCCGCGCCCAAACTGGAACCGGCAAAAATCCGCGAGGTCGTGACCGGCGTTTTGCGGCTGCTCCCTGAAACTAATCCGTGGTGGGTGGAACAGGAGGCCGCGCTTAAAACGGAAGCGCTGGTGTCCCTTCGGGCATAATCTATGTCTTTTTCCGCGCCCATTTCAAGCATCGTACTCAATAACCCAACACTGCTTTGGAGTTTACTTTTTTGGGCGATGGTGGCGCTTGGCGTGGCGCTTCTTTTTTTACTGCGTCCTTTTTTTATCGCGGGCAATCGTTTCAGCAAAGCGAATATGCGCCGGCTTTTGGTGGTGCTTCTGCCGCGCGATCAGGCAACGGAACAGCAAGCGGGCGCGCAAGAACGGGTGGATCAGATCAGAGAAAAAATTGGCGCCGCGGAAGCGCTCTTTGCGAGTATTGGTGGCTTAACAGAACAGCGAGGCCTCGGGGCGTGGCTACGCGGCCGCACGGATCATATCAGTTTTGAAATTACGGTTCAGAAAAAAATTATTTCATTTTATATCGCCGCACCGGTTTCCATGACGCAATACATCACGGAACAGATTCACGCGCAATATCCTGACGCGCAGATTGAAGAAACGGACGGCTATAATCTTTTTTTGCGGAAAGGCACCATCGTTGCCGCGCACCTCAAACTCACTAAACCAAACGCGTATCCCATTAAAACCTACAAAAAAGCGGAGACCGATCCCCTTTCAGCCATTACGAATCCCTTGAGCCAGCTTGAAGAGGGAGATTGCGCAGTCATTCAATTAACCATTCGTTCCGCGCACGGAAAATGGCGAAGTGCTGGCGTGGCCATGGCCAAGCAAGCAACACGCGGCGAGGGCTTTGATAAAAAAAGCGGACTTGCGGGACTGGGTTCCGAATTTGCAAAAGCGGCATTTGGCGGTGGCCAATCACCGCAACAATCCGCCGCGCCGCAACAACCAAAACAACTGACGCAAATGGAGCAGGAATTAGTGCGCGGCATTGAAGAAAAAGCCAGCAAAGCCGGCATGGATGTGAATATTCGTATTGTGGTTTCAGCAAGTGATGAATTGAAAAGTAAACGGTATCTGGATAATATCGTCAACGCGTTCAGTCAGTATAATTTGTATCAATACGGCAACACGTTTGCCGCTGAAATCCCCAGCAATCAAAAAAATATCATCCGTGATTTTATCTACCGCAGTTTCAATGAGCGTCGCGGTTTTGTATTAAATACGGAAGAAATGGCGAGTATTTTTCATTTCCCGCTTTCCATCACGGAAACGCCGGGCATCAAGTGGCTTGAAGCGCGCATTGCGCCGCCGCCGGTCAATTTGCCCACGGAAGGATTGCGCCTCGGACGCGTGCTCTATCGCGGCGAAGAAAAAATAGTGTTTATGAAACGCGCGGATCGCCAGCGTCATTTTTATCTCATCGGTAAATCCGGTTCCGGTAAAACAACACTCATGAAAAATTTGGCGTTTCAGGATATTAGAAACGGCGAGGGAGTATGCATTATTGATCCACATGGCGATTTTGCGGAGGAAGCGCTTGCGCAGGTGCCGGAAACGCGGATTGACGACGTGATTTATTTCAACCCCAGCGACATTGAACGCCCCATGGGGCTCAACATGCTGGAAGCAAAACATGAAGACCAGAAGGATTTTCTGGTGCAAGAAATGGTGACTATTTTCTACCAACTGTTCCCGCCGGAAATGATTGGCCCCATGTTTGAACATAATATGCGGAATGCCATGCTGACGCTGATGGCGGACATGGAAAATCCGGGTACCATCGCGGAAATTCCACGCATATTTTCCGATGAGGAATTTGCGGCGCAGTGGGTGGCAAAAGTGACGGATCCGGTGGTGCGATTATTCTGGGAAAAGGAAATGGCACAGCAAACGGCCAACACCAAGGCTGAAATGCTTGGCTATTTGATTTCCAAAGTGGGCAGGTTTGTAGAAAACGCCATGTTGCGCAACATCATCGGGCAATCACATTCCGCCTTTGATTTCCGCGAGGTGATGGATCAAAAGAAAATTCTCATTGTGAATTTGGCCAAAGGAACCACCGGCGAGGTAAACGCAAACCTGCTGGGTATGATTTTGGTTGCCAAACTACAAATGGCCGCGCTGTCACGAGCAAATATTGAAGAATCAAAGCGCCATGACTTTTATCTCTACATTGACGAATTTCAGAACTTCACCACCCCTTCCATCGCCACTATTTTGTCTGAAGCGCGTAAATACCGTTTGGACTTGATTATTGGCCACCAATATCTTGGTCAGCTTGCGGAAAAAGGCGATACCAAAATTCGCGATGCGGTGCTGGGTAACGTGGGCACCATTGCCTGTTATCGCATTGGCCCTGAAGACGCGGACGTGTTGGCAAAAGAATTTGCGCCGGTCTTTTCCGCTCATGACTTAATCAATGTTGAAAAATACACGGCCTACATTAAACTGTTGATTGACAGCACTGCCGCGCGGCCGTTTAATTTGCGCGTGGATAAACCGGAGAAAGGCAATCAGGAATTAGCGGATGGCATTAAGGAGCTAGCGCGACTGAAATACGGCCGTGATCGGCGGCTGGTTGAGGCAGAAATTATGGAACGCACACAACTGGGCGCGTCCGCGCCAACCGCGGAACCGGAACTTGCAAAAGCTACCCTGTAATTGTCCACAACGCATCCACAATTCATCCACCAAAAAGATCCTGACAACGCGGGATTTTTTTGATATACTGTCACTCATGCACGAATCAACATTCAAATCACTCCAAGAGGTCTTTGGTCTCCAGCGCGTAACTGAAAAAACCGTGACTGTTTCTGCGGAAGAAGCAAAGCAGCCGCAAGAGACGCTGCAAGAACTGATCGCGGAAATGCGGGCGGTACTTCAGAAGTTTGAACACGCGCTCGGTAATGTCATTTCGAGCAGCGCCTCGCGGGCCGAGCAAGCGCAGGCCCTGGTTCCGACGCAGTCGGAACGAAGTCGAGAAATCTCATTGGTTAGATCCCTCGACTCGCCCTTCGGGCTCGCTCGGGATGACAGAGGCGTCATCGACGGCGTATTTGACGGCAAACAGATGGTAGCTGATGACGGCACACTCTATCCGGTACCGGAAAATTACGCGTCAAAATCAAAATTACTTGAAGGCGATCTCCTGCAACTGGTCAAAACACCTGATGGACGAAACTATTTTAAACAGACGAGCCGCGTACCGCGCCGCATCAAACAAGCGCGCCTTGTGCACATTGAAGCCAGTCACGGATTTGTGCGAACGGACGACGGAGGGAGTTATCAAATTCTTTTGGCGCCGCTTCGTTTCTTCCGCGTCAACCCGGGTGAACAATTGACCATTGAAGTGCCGGAAACGGGAGGCGTGTGGGCCGCGGTTGTTGGCAAAATTGAATCATGGTACACTAGCCAAACTTATGCCGGCACTGTACCGAACGTATAGACCGCAAACGTGGGGGGCGCTTGTGGGACAAGAAATCATTGCGCGTACGCTCCAAAACGAGATACGCACGGGCCGCATCGCCCATGCGTATTTGTTTTCCGGGCCGCGCGGCGTGGGGAAAACAACCACCGCGCGTCTGCTTGCTAAAACCGTTAACTGCACCGGCCGCGGAGCGAACACTGAACCGGACAACACCTGTGACTCATGCCGCGCGCTTGGCGAAAACCGCGCGCTTGATATTATTGAACTTGACGCGGCCACCCACACCGGCATTGACATGGTGCGCGAACATATTATTGAAAATGCCGCAGTGCGCCCCATGCAACTGACCTATAAGGTTTTTATCATTGATGAAGTCCATCGCCTTTCCCCAAATTCCTTTGACGCGCTCTTGAAAACACTTGAAGAGCCGCCGGCTCATGTCATATTTATTCTGGCCACTACTGAACTGCACAAGGTGCCGGAAACCATTGTCTCACGCTGTCAGCGTTTTACATTTCACCACATTGCGCCTGACGTTATGCGCGCGCGTTTAGAGGACATAGCAAAACAGGAAAAGAAAACCGTAGAGAACGCGGTGCTTGAAACGATTATCGCGCGTTCCGGCGGCTGTATGCGTGACGCTGAAAGCATTTTGGATCAACTGTTTTCGCTTGGCGATAGCATTGGTCCGGATGAGGCAAATCTGGTGTTGCCGCAATCGCAGGGCGCGCATGCCTATCCGTTTGTTCGCATGGTGCTTGCTGGCGATACTCAAGGCGCGCTTGAGACTATTAATCAATTGGTAACGCAGGGTGTATCGCTTGAACCGTTTAACCGCACGGTCATTGAAATTCTCCGCGCGCTTTTGGTGTCACATTTTGCGCCCGCCATGACATTCCCCTATCTTGAGGGTTTTGAGCAAGAACGAGCCGCGCTCACGGAAGCCGCGGCGACACACACAATGGAAGTGCTTCAGGAAATGTTAACGGCGTTTTTAGAATCGCTCCCCGCCTTAAAAAATACGTCGGTACCGGCGCTCCCGCTTGAGCTTGCCATTGTGCGGATTGCCGCCGTGTTGAAAAAACCGGAGCAGATGCCTGCGCTCGCGTATTCGGCGCCACGAGCGCCAGAAAAAAACCCGCCATCCGCTCCGCCAGATGCCGGCACAGGGAGCGAACCGACATCCACTGAAACACAAAACTATCCCCCACTCTCACGCGAGCAGGCAACCGAGATCATGAACCAACTCACCGCGGAAATGCAAAAAACAAATCCATCGGTGGCGCTCATTTTGCGTAATACCAGCGCTATGGGAAGCGTAAATGACGCACTCGTGCTTGAAGTTGCCTTTCCACTCTATCATGATCAGTTAATGGGAAATGGAAACCGCCGCTTGATTGAAACGCAATTGTGTGCTATAACGGGTACACCGTGGAAATTAACGTGTCGGCTGGTGGATAAAGAAACCGCAAAAGAAACAAGCGCCGCGGAAATAGGATCGCTTGCGGGAGAAATCGCCGCGGCATTTGGCGGTGAAGTGAGTTAGTGCCATAGTGCGGGATCGTCTAACGGCAGGACACATGCCTCTGGAGCATGTTATCTTGGTTCGAATCCAAGTCCCGCAGCGAGCAAAAGACTGCCGAAGGCAAGTCTTTTCGAGCGAGGCGCAGGATTGCGCGAGCCTTAGCGAAGCGCTATCCAAGTCCCGCAGCCACATTAATTGACGTTGACCTTTGGCCGGGTTATAATACCAATATATGAAGTACAAAAATACCTTAAACAAAGGTTCTGTCCGCTACATCATTTTTAAGGAAAATACCACCTGGTATGGTGTAGCGTTGGAATTCAATATCGTAGAAGAAGGCGATACTCCCGTAGAAGTGATGGCTTCTTTGTTTGAAGCCATCGATGGTTATGTGGAAACCGCACGGATGTTAAAAACACGCCCCATGCCACTCAACCAAATACCTGACAAAGAATATCGCGATTTATGGACTGCGCTTGAAAAAAATAAAACAGAAAAAATTACCCAACAAAAACAAATTTATAGTTTTGGCTACAACAACCCTTTCAAATTCAGAGCACCCGCCTTTGCTTCTTAGTGTATGTCAAAGGGGGTCTTCAATTGGAAATTTTCTGAAGTGATAGAATTTCTGAAGGAGCATGATTTTATTTATACTCATACAAAAGGAAGTCACTACTATTACAGCGGCCAGCATGGGAATCAACCAAGAATAGTTCAGGTTCCTTTCCACGGTACAAAAACTTTCAAACCAAGAACACTCAAGGGAATGGTACTGCAATCCGGAATTCCACTTCACATTTGGTTAGGAGATCAAAAAAAATAATACCACCTGTGGAACAGGTGGTATTGCGTATCCTAGAAATGTACTCCGGCAATGGCGAGCGCGGAGAGCGACATCGCGTTATCCAGCTCGCCCGCGATAACCAGCTGACGAATATCGGCAGGCGTTGCAAGCCACGTGCCGCCAAGCATCTCAAGATCCTCGGCGTCTTGGCTTTCCACGCGCGCGATTTCCGCATCCACCACATATTGCGCATGCGGGAAAAACGTAGGGCTCGCGTTCACGCGGCCGGCAATCCGTGCATTACGAACCACGAAACCGCCTTCTTCCACCGCTTCAAGCTTTGCGCTTTTCAAAACGAACGCGGTGAGATCCTGTTCATCTGATGGCGGAGCAAGCCCTTGCGGCAACTCCCATCGCCACGCGCCAAGTGTCCTAAAAAGTTCGTCCCATCTCCCATTCTCTTCCAATTCCCTCACATACTGACCCGGCGTGGTGGCAATACGTTCACCCACCAACCGCCAGTTCTGCACCAGACCAACGCGTGCTCCGGGGCCTGCACTTGTTCGTCCGGAGCCTTCGCTTGCTCGGCTCGTCAGGGACCCCGTCAGGGACCCAATCCGGCACACCACGATAGCGCCGGGGTTCTCAATCAGCACCGGCTGGTCGTAGAGATCTTCAAGATGTCCGTCAATCATCTTTTGAACGACACAGCGCATAACGGCATACCCCATGGGATTTACGAGGCCGCCATAGCCAAATACGGAAGATCGCCAACCAACGAGGGGCTTACCAAATGTGTTCTTGACCGGCTCCGCTTTGCGGACGTCCCTTAACTCAAGCAACCGTAGCGCACCGGCACGATCCGTACGCAGTTCCGCCATCTCACTCCTCCTTTATTTGTTGATGCCAAGAACCGTACCATAGCCCTCTTTGGCTGTCAACAAAAACCGTCCCGATCTATCGGGACGGTTTTGTTTTTCTACTGACCCCGTAAACTCTTTTACGGGGCGAACGTTTGTGCGTGTTATGCTACGATGCACGCATCCTTAATCTTGTACGTTCCCAAGAACTGCGAAACAGCCATATCATCAATACTCTTGTTCCATGTTTTGCCGAACAACTTAGCGGCATCCGCCTCATCCTTCACATGACACACGGTTCCGTCTGCCTGAATGTTGTACGTCTTTGCGTCATCCGGCACCTTGACCATGCGCGTGCCCGGCTTATAGGGCATAGATGGACCCCATGCCAAGAACGAAATTTCATCTTTCATGACACGCTTGATACCCACGCGATTAAACGCCGGGAACCACGACATAAAGGTTTTCTCATTGGGGAACGGCCGCTTGTAGCCACCGGTAAACCAGTACACGGAAGCGCCGACGGTTGCATCTTCAATCATGAAGAGATCCCCTTCTTGCAACGTCGCGATAGCAACGGGTCTAAAATCAGTGACAATCGGGGTTGCGGAAATAAGCGTAATCACTTCTGGCACCCGCTTTAGCTCAAGGAGCGGAACCACTGGAATTGATATTTTTGGCTCGGCCTTAGGCACTACCGGCTCAACGGGCGCAACTGGCGGCGCGGTCTTGTCTGCGGGCGCCACCAAACTAATACTCTTGCTCTGTGCCGCGTTCTCCATACCATCAATACTCATAAATTGGAACCACAGGGTCTTTACACCAATTCCTTCACTTAACGTGTACGAAACTGGTGTTCCTGGGTTAGACGGATATTCAGCACTTGCAAGACTCGCCTGGGTGGTTGCAATCTTATAACGATAGAGATTACTTCCGGTAAACGTGATAAGAATATCGCGCGTTATGGTGGTACCGCTACCATCGCCAAGTTTAATAGCGGTAACCGCCGGTGTAGCTTTTACGGCCGAGTTACCACCTACCTGGTCTTGACTAAACTGGTTGTAGCTCAATGTTACCTGCGCCGTTGACGATGAGGCGCGATCAGAGCCAAAATCTGCTGTTCGTGTGGTGAATCCAGATTTTACAAACTGAACGGTGCGAGAGGTATGCGCAACCGGAACCGCGCAATAATACACACCGGTTGCTCCGCTTTCAGTACAGGTGGTTCCATATCCATCGCCGGCTTTGACCGTAGCACCCGTAACAATACTATTGGAGTTACCAAGCAATGTCACCACGTTGCCGTAGGCAATACCATTAGATGCGGTAAGCGTAACCGCCTGTTGCGCGGTGTTACTGGCGCTTCGCGCCGCGCCCAAAGCAACCGTGGTGCTTGCATACCCATCTGATTGCATGTCAAAGCCCTGCGCCACCGTGTCGTCATCGGCCAACAGCACCGGACAAAAGGCAACATTGCTCGCAATGAGACAATCCACATCATTGGCGCCCGCGCTCACGTGAGCCGGCGTTACCGCCGTTCCAATGACCGCGCTTAAAATAGTAACCTTATGGCTGAAGTCAATACTGGAAACCGTGGTGGTTGCCACCGCGGCGGCATTGCCATCACGGTTAGGCGTATCGCCCGTGATATCTTTTACATACCCGTCAAGCAAAATATGAATATCGTCAGTGCCGCCATCGCCGGCAATCAAAACCGGACAAAAGTACGTTCCGGTACTTGTGCTTTCTTCATTACACGTTATGCCACCAGCCGAAACTGTTGCCGCCGCAAGCGGCGCGCTATCTGATTCACGTTGGGTGAAAATCATGTGGCTAAACTGCAAACCACGGACAGTGTTGGTAGCGGTTCCTCCTATATTAGCAGCCACTCCCGTGCTTGAAGCGAACGTAATGAGTGTCTGTGTACTGGAAACCGGGGTTATGCTCGTTAACCCGAAGTTTGAGGTTGTAGCGACTACATACCCATTTTCTGCTACCGCAAGTATAATGGCGGATCCGGTATTTCCAAAAAGCGAGGCGCCGGCCAGTGTGGTTGAAGCGGCGATACTATTTAATGTAATGGTATCCAAATCAGAATGGGTAAACGCCGTGCCCTCCTGATCAGTAACCACCACCTTCACTTGATAGAGCATCGTTGAGGTGATGGCATTTAACTCATCTGTTTCATGAGTGCCGCCCGGTAGTGTGATATAGGTAACCATGCCGGATTTTTCAAGTGCGTAATCAATATAGGAATCACCAGCGCCGCAACTTGAACCCGCGGCTGGTGTAATGAACAACGTGCCGGTAGCGCTGGTTGTTCCAAGTCCCTGTATAGTACCACCCGTACAGGCCAAACTGACCGCAACGCCTGAAACGGCTCCACCGCCTGATTGCGCGGAAATGGTGAATTTCAAATCACCACCTACATCAGCGTACGCGGGCTGTGCGCTTAGAATAAAAAACAAAACCGTTGCGGCAAGCACCACTCCTGCTTGCAACAACAGTTTCACCGGCATGCTGATTAAACCAACACGCCCGAAGCTGTGCTCTTGCATACGATATAAATAAAGACAATTTAATTTTCCCTTTTTAACTAACCGTAGTATAGCACAGAACGCATGGGGCTGTATTCAACACACAAGGTCATTTATCCACAGATACGATCCGCGGTGCTTCTGCTTGCCAAAAACGCCAAAAGATGATAAACTACTAAAACATTCCGGGATCGTCTAACGGCAGGACACCAGGTTTTGGTCCTGGGTATCGGGGTTCGAATCCCTGTCCCGGAACGAATAACAATAGCATCCTCACATGAGGATGCTATTGTTATTTATCCAGAAGGGATTCGAAGGGCGCGAGAGGCGCCGAGCAAGCGCAGGCGCCGGTGCGCAGCGCCCCGGACCCCGAGTCGGAGCGAGGGGGAATCCCTGTCCCGGAACAACAAAAATCGCTAACCGTTCCCCGCCTTGAATCGGACGGCCTTTTGCGTCTTGCACTAAATCCTGCATCGCGCTCATCAAAAGCGCGTACGGATATCTAAAATTCCGCCCACGCCCCACTCCCGGCTCCTGCGTAATAAACTCTTGCTTGGTGTCATCGTAGCCCGTAATCAACAGCGTGTGATAGGTCGGCCCAGGACGCGTAAAGTATGGATTGCTTTTCATCAGCGTCCTCCCCCACGCCGGTATCACCACGGGTAACCCCTGGTCTATTTGTTCTTTAATTACCGCGATGGAAGGATCCCGCACCAGATACGCTTCAAAGGAAAAATGCTCATTGATGAGACGCATGATCGTTCCCGCATTCGTATCCTTATCATAACCAAGCACACGTCGCTCCAGCGCCACAATATCCAAAATGCGCTTATCTGCTTCATTTGCCGGCATTCGATCCCGTGTATCATGCTTAAAATACGCATCCAGCATCACCATAACCGCCTCTTCGCACGCGTCTTCGTAGGGTTGCACCCAGCGTGAATGCGGCGCTTGGAGCACAAATGGCACCGCGATACCGGCCGCGCGCGTACTTTCCGGCGTCAAAAAAGCAATCGCCGAAAGCGGTAACAGAACAAATATCGCGAGCGCGCACGCTACGCTCGCAAATATTTTCGCATGGCGAGTGCGCTTGATAACCATGTTAATAACAGTACCCCCAGCGCCTGGTACAAAAATACCAGCCAGTGTGAACGAAAATACTGGACGAGTGAAAAACCCGCGTTAAAAACAGTTTGGATATAGCCATCAAGAAAACCGAGCGACGCAAAAATAATCGCCGCGGCAACACCAATACTCACCATCGTGTACATCACGCCATTCAATAAAAACGGCGCGCGGATGAACCCATTGGAGGCGCCCACTAATTTTTTAATGCTAATTTCCTCGCGTTGTGTGTAAATGGCAACACGGATAGTGTTAAAAATAATCAAAAAGGCAATCACCACAAAGAGTGCGCTCACGCCAAGCATAAATTGTTCCACCCGCCGCGTAATGAGCTGTAACCGTTCAATAAAACCCTGGTTGTTATCAAAGGTCTTGCCTTCAATAATTTTTTGCAACTCCGGCGTGTTTAACGCGCCGAGCACGGTAGTGTATTGTCCCGGCTCAAACGTAGACACCACGATAGTCGGCCCGAGCGGATTTTCACCGAGCTCATCAAGCGATGCGAGAATGTCCGGATTATTCTTGTGTTTTTCCCGGAACGCGGTGAGCACCTCTTGGCGCGTTTTGAGCGTC
>Ga0209541_10005347_pt1 | contig 22423 bp, 21 predicted proteins | sample RifCSPlowO2_01_FD_184027 | JGI IMG/M metagenome (GOLD analysis project Ga0209541, IMG submission 184027) | Groundwater microbial communities from Rifle, Colorado - Rifle CSP2_plank lowO2_0.1 (SPAdes) (version 2) | ecosystem: Environmental > Aquatic > Deep subsurface > Groundwater | place...
CGTCTGCGGAGTTGTGTCCGCGTGATACTGGCTTGTTTGTGAGCAGTCTGAGGAATGACAATCCTGAGGTGATGCAGTTTACGCTTTCAAGGAAGGGGAGTGCGAGCGGTTGGTCCACTACGGTTCCTACTGGCGTTGTGCTTGGTCCTGGAGAGCAAGAGGCAGTGTACACCTATGTGACCCCAACACAGGGTGTTCTTCCTGGAAATTATGATCTTGAGGTGGTTGCTGCTGGTGCTGGAGAGGTAAAGACTTCTTCGTTTGGTGTGAGGGTAAAGGATTGTTTTGGTGCTGCGCTTGGGACTGCTGAGCCTGTGAGGAACGCGTGTCCTGGCCAGGTGGTGAAGTTCGAGGCGCGTTTGAGAAATGCTGGTGTTTATCGTGAGGATTTTATTGTGCGTGTGGAGGGCCCGTTGAAGGAAGGGGTGAGTTTGAGTGATGATGTGGTGAGCCTTGCTTCTGGCGAGGCGAAGACAGTTTTTGCGTATGTGGTTGCCCCTGTTGTTGCGAATGAGTATGGAGTAAGCGTTATTGCGAGTGGAAGTTCTGGGAGGAGCGTGGAATCCTTGAATTTTGTGTTGAAGGTGCAGCCTTGTTATGATTTTAGGGTGGAAGTTGAGGAAAAGACAGCGCAGGAGTTTTGTGAGGCTACGTCAAAGGTTGTGCCATTGAAGGTGGTAAATGTTGGAACAACGACAAACACGTTTGATCTTCGCTTGGGTGGCCCTTCATGGGTCGTGTTAGACAAAAACACCTTAACATTGCTTGCAGGTCAGTCTACAAATCTTAATATAGTGATGGCTCCTGCCTTTGGAGTTGAGGGTGATTTTAAAGTCAAGGTGGAGGTGATTCCGCAGCGTGGTGACCAAAAGGCGGTTGCTGAGGTTGCGGTAAGAGTGAGGAAATGTCATGATGTTGCTCTTCAGGTGCTTGAGAAAGAGGTGACGGTGTGTAATAATGGCAGGGAACGTTCATATCCTGTTGTGTTGAAGAATACTGGTACTATGGAAAAAAAGTACTTGGTGACGGTGACTGGTCCTTCGTGGGTAAGTGCTGATCTTCCTGGAATGGTCGAGCTTGGTCCTGGAAGAGAGAGGAATGCTTCATTGAGAGTAAATCCTGGGCAGAGTGTGCAGCCTGGCGCATATGATATTGTGCTGAAGGTAAACGCCTCTGATGAGAGCGCGGTGACTGTTTCTGACAGCGCGGTGTTTGTGGTGAATGCTGTTGACACGAAGGAGTGTTACAAGCCTTTGTTGGAAAGCCAGTACGAGGATCTTGTGGTGTACCTTGATTCAAATGTGGTGGTTCCTGTGACTGTGCAGAATAGAGGGTTGGAGCCTGCTGAGTATGAGCTTGTTGTTGGTGGTTCTGCTGCGACTTTTGTGAGTTTGGCTCCTGCGGTGGTGAGTGTTGATCCTGGAAGGACTGAGACAGTGTATATGTATGTTGCTCCTGGTGCTGGCGCGCGTCCAGGATTGTTTGATGTTCAAGTGGCTGCGCGTTTGAAAGACAGCACTGTTCTTGGCGCGAAGTCGTGGCGGGTGCGTTTGACTGATGTGAAGGAGGATGCGACAGTGATTGGTGGAGCCCAGGCGAGTGAGGGCTCGTTCTGGTCACGGCTGAAAGCGCTGTTGAAGAGATGGTTTGTTGCCCCTGAGATTGTTGAGGAGGTGAAGCTGCAAGCTGAGAATGAGTCAGAGCCTGTTGTTGGAAATGGAGCGAAAGAGGGAAGTTCTTCAAATTTCTTTGAGAGATATCGGTATTGGATTCTCGGCGCTATTATTTTCGTGTTGTTGATAGTTATTATTGTGAGAACTGACGCGCATAAGAAGGTTGGAGATTTTTTTTCTGAGGATGATGATGACGAGTAGTTCCGATCAGAAAAGTATGGATGATCTAACTGAGAATTTGTTTGCAGAGTGAGAGATTGAAAAAGATTTAAAGGGGTATAAACAGGAGTTTGATATGGAGTATCCTCCGGTAACGCTAATCATCGGTATGAAAGGGAAACCAAGTGCATTCTTTAATGATGTTGGTGAAATGCTAAGAGGGTAGTGGGATAAGCGATGCTGAAGGGTTTCAATGGCGCGTCAGTTTCTTGATTTTGAGCAACTTTTAAGGGAGTATCTTCCTGGAAGGATATATGAAGGAAAGAAAGTGCGTTCGTTAATAATCTACGATAGCGATGATGATCGTGGGCGCGTGGTGAGTGTTGATGGCGTATTCTCAACTATAGGAGATCGTGAAGTGTTGGTGGGAACGCGCGTCTGTTTTCGTGCTTCTGAAGGAAAAACATTAAAAGAAGCGTTAATGGAAGAGCGTGCATTGGTGGAGCTTGAGGACAGGTTAGAGAAATATCATCCTGACTTTGTTTTGGAGGGTGAGCTGTCCGTGAGCGTTGTTGTGAGAGATCTTCAAACTATTGATGATGTTCTTAATGAGATGAGAAGATATGTAAAGTAAGGTTAGACTTTCAAGCTGACAACTTTAGAGACGCCGTCTTGCATGCTTATGCCGTAGATGGTGTCTGCTTCTCCAATCATGGCGTCATTGTGCGTGATAACGATGTATTGCGCTTTTTTGCTGTATTTTTGGATGAGTTTTGAAAGTAGTTCTGAGTTTTTCTTGTCAAGGGCGGCGTCTACCTCGTCCATAAGATAGAAGGGTGAGGGGGAGTATTCTTGGATGGCGAAGATGAAGGAGAGTGCAGCTAAGGTTTTTTCTCCTCCTGAGAGACTCTTGATGTCGAGGGTTTTGTCTCCTATAATCCTTACCTGAATGTCAACGCCTCCATCAAAAGGGTTTTCCTGGTTTTCGAGTTCGACGTGCGCCTCTCCTTTTGTGGTCAGGCTTGAGAAGATGGTTTTGAAGTTTTTAACAAGCACATTATAAGTTTTCATGAAGATATCTTTCTTTTTTCCTTCGATTTCTTGCATCATTTTGAGAACGTCGTCTTTTTCTGTGTGGAGTTTTGTTGTTTTGTCTGTGAGTTTTTTGTGTTCTTCCGCGATTTGCTCGTATACATCGAGTGCTCGTAGGTTGACATTGCCGATGGATGCGAGTTCTTTTTCCGCGTCGTGGATGCTGAGTTTTAGCTGCTCCAGGGTGTGTCCGCGTTTGATTGTTGCCCCAAGATATTGTTCGGATTCTTTGCGTAAACCCTCAAGTTCTGCGATGGCTTTTGCTCGTTCGATGGAGATGATGTTGAGCCGTTGTTGAACGCTGCTTGTCTTTTCTTCTTCTCGGTAGATGGTTGCTTGTTTTGTTTGGATTTTATCTTCGATTTTTTTTCTTGTTAGTATGAGGTCTTTGAGGTTGGTATGGAATTTTGATTCTTCTTGCTCTTTGGTTTTGAGCTCTTGGGCTCTTTTTTTGATGATTTCTTGCAGGCTTTCGAGTTCTTGGTTGAATTTTTCATGTTCTGCGTCGTGTTGTTTGATGATTTTTCTTGTTTTTTCTGATTCTGGAAGCAGGATGTTCTGAACGTGCATGTCAATGTTCTTGATGGCGGCTTGGAGTTCCACGAGTTGTTCTTTAAGTGGCAGCCGTTGTCCTTCGAGGTCTTCGAGTGTTTTCGCGAGTTCTGGGCTTGAGAGTTTTTCCTTGAGCATTGTCTTTTTCGCTTTCAAGGCTTCTGCTTCTTTGGCGAGGCCTTTTTCTTTGTTTTCGAGATTGTTGAGTTCTTGCTCTTTGGTTTTGAGCTCTTGGATGAGGGATTTTTTTTCTTCAAGGAGGTTGGCCATGTCGAGGCCTTCGAGGTTGAGGCTTTTTTCGAGTGTGATGACGCTCCCTTCGAGGTTGGCTCTTTGTTCTCGCAGTGTTGTGATGAGAACGTCGTTTTCTGTTCTTTTTTGTTCTGTATGATCGATGAGTTTTTGGAGTTTTATGATTTCAGTTTCTGCCTTTTGGATGTCTTCTTCCAAGTTTGTCTCTTTGAAGCTGAAGGTGGGCCTTGCTGCTCTGTACCCTCCAATCATGGCTCCTGACGGTTCAAGCAGATCCCCTTCAAGGGTGATCATGCGCGCTCTTCCGATGCCGATTCTTCGCGCCGCCTCGAGGTTGTCCACAATGACGCTTGATCCGAAAATATAGGAAAAAACGTTTTTGTATTCTGGTTTGTGTTTGATGAGGTTGACTGCGAGCCCGTGCACTGCCTTGTCGTTGAGGAGGCCTTTGACTTGGTCTTCGATGATTCTGGTTTTTATCTTGTTTAAGGGCAGGAAGGTCGCGATGCCGTATTTGTTTTCCTTAAGGTGGTTGATGCAGCGTTGGGCTGTCGCGTCTGTGTCAACGACGATGTTTTGGCTGCGTGCTCCTGCTGCTACGTCGAGCGCGAGCGAGTATTTGGCGTCTGCTCTTCCAAGATGGGAGACTGTTCCGTGGATGCCTTTGATGCCGCTGTCGAGGATTTTTTTGACTGCGAGGTCTGCGTGTGATCGTTCTAAAAAGCTGATGTTTCTTGCTTGGAGTTTTGCGAGTTCTTGACCGAGCTCGTTAAGCTTTTGTCTTGTTGTTGTTAAGATGATGGAGTGGGAGCTGTCTTCGTTCAGCGCCCTGGTGAGCGTTGTTGTGGTTTCTTTGAGTTTGTTTTTGTTTTCTTTCAAGGTTTCGAGTTCTTTTGTTTTTGTTGTTCCTTTGAAAATGTTTGTTTTTTCTTCGTTGTTATTGAGTTGGAATTCTAGTTTTGTCTTGGTTTTAATGAGTTCTTGTTTTTTAAGTTGTATTTCTTGATAGATATGGATGTTGTTGTCTGCCTCTTTTTCTAAAGCTTCAAGTGCCAAGCTGAGGTTGGTTTCGATGCCGTGTTTTTCTTTAAATTGTTTTATTTTGTTGAGGAGTGTCGTTTCTTCTGCGAGGAGCGTCGTTGTTTTGTTTTCGAGCTCTTTTTTTTGTTCTGTGAGGGTTTTGATCTTGTCTTCAAGTTCTGTGATGTTTTCTTGTAATTGTTGTTTTCTTGTTTTGATCTTGCTGAGTTCTGTGGTGCAGGATTCTGTTCGTGTTCTTGCCTTGATGTGTTCTTCTTTGAGGCTGTCGATTTCTTTTCTGAGGAGGAGTTGTTCTTTCTCTCCTTTTTGTTCGATGTCTATGTTTATTTTTTTGATTTCTTCTTGGAGTGTGTGGATGGCTTTTTTGTGTTCTTCAATCTCTAGCGTTGTTTTTTGGATTTTGTCTTCGAGCTCTTTTTTTCTTGTTTCTATCTCTGAAATGTTGCTTTCTTTTGTTTTTATATGCAAGTGAAGGTAGGTCGCTTTTTCATCTTTGATGGTTTCTTGGAGTTCTTTGTATCTGCTTGCTTGGTCTCGCTCTTTTTTAAGCTCTCTTAAGTTTGTTTCTCGCTCTTTGAGGATGATTTCCGCCTCGTTGAGTTGGCTGTCTACTTTTGTGAGTTCATTGAGGCATTTTTGTTTTTTCTCTTCGAATCCTGAGATGCCTGCGATTTCCTCGATGATCATTCTTCGTTCTTGGGGTTTCATTTCCATGAAGTGGATGATGTCTCCTTGTAATACAATGTTGTGTCCATCAGGGTCAATCCTGTCTGCCCTTAAAACGTCGAGGATTTGTTGTCTTGTTACTGTTTGGTCGTTGACTTTGTAGGTGCTTGTTCCGTTTTGTTTGACTGTTCTTGTGACTGCTATTTCTTTGCCTTTGATGGGGAATTTTCCTTCGTTGTTGTCAAAAACGATGGTGACTTCTGCTTCTTTTGCTGGGTTTTTTTTCTTTCCTCCGTTGTAGATGAGGTGTGCTGACCGTTCCGCTCTCATGTCTTTGGCTGAGCTTTTTCCGAGGACGAAGCAGATGCTGTCTACGATGTTCGATTTCCCGCTGCCATTCGGGCCAAGAACGCAGTTGAAGCCGTTTTGGAAGACAAGTTCTGTTTTGTTCGCGAAGGATTTGAAGCCCTTTGCGCTGATCCTCTTGAGGGTGCTCATTCTTGTTTTTGATGGATGGTGCTTTATAAATGTTTTCGACGTTTTTTGCAAAGGTTTATAGGCTCATTACGGCCTAAGAAGGGCGTGAAAAAGATGTATCGCGCTGGGAAGGTGAGCGTTCGTGTTCCTGAGCTTGCTGAGTTGAGAAGGATTGAGGCTGAGGTAAAGGATGCGAGGCATGCTGGCGCGAAGAGGGTCGAGGTGAAGTTTCCTGAGGAGAAGGTGTTGTTGAGGAAGCTTGATGGAAAGAAGTTTCAAGAGGCTGTAAAGAGGATATTTTCTGCTCGTGAGCTTGCTGAGTTGAGGAAGCTTGAGAGGCAGATGGAGAAAATGAGACATCATCATTTAAGGGCAGAGGTTTCTTTTCCAGAGGTGCATCCAGTTCCTCGGAGAGTGAATGAGTTGTTGTATGATGCTCCAAGAAAGTTTTTTGGGAAGGATGAGGTGCGTCAGCTGAAACTGCTAGAAAAGGAAGCCATGCTGTTGCATCGTGAGGTGTCGCATATAGGTGGAGTGAAAGTTCAGTTGGTAAGACCTGTTGCTAGGGAGGTTGAAGAGGGCTTGTTAAGAGCAAGGCCTGATCTCTTGGTAAATGAAGAGAGCGAGTTGAAGGTTTTGGCAACCGAGCTTGCGTTGGCGCGCCATCAGGAAAGAGGCAGGGTTATTGGAAGTGGCCCTACATCTAATATGTTTTTACGCCCTTTGCCTCAGCCAAAGCCTCCTTTGTGGATGCTGCACCCTCAGGGGATTTTTCAAGGGATTTTGGAGTTGGAGGCTAAGCTTGCCGAAGGGGAGTATGCTGATGCTGTTGAGGCGTATTTGGCTTTAAATAGGCTGTTGCAGCAAGAGGCTGTGCTTTCGCCTGTGGAGAAGATGGAGGCTTTTAATAGGCTCTTGACTGATTATAGGGCCATTAGGGACGTGTTTTTTAAGCCTTAAGCAGTTTGTTACTATTTTTAAGTGGAAGCATACGAAAGATTTATATAGGAGTTTATACTTCCTATGAATATCACCTCTTTTTCCCAGGGAGAAGATTCTTCGGAACCTTCTTCTTGGGTTTTTATACTTTTAATATGGCCGAAAAAACATTCCCGTTGGAAAAGATTCTTACCGCTTCTGCTGCGGAGTATTGCGCGTCTGAAGGGAAGAACCTTTCTGACTATAAATTAAAGGGTGTTTTTGTTGTTGTTTCTCCTACCGAATCAAGAGCAAGGCAGGATGAAAAACTAATATCACCCCTACTGACAAGAGAAGTATATCTGCAGGCTCGACATTTCGCAGAGCAAATATCAAAAAACCATCCAGACGCGGAGGTTGTAACAAATTATAATGAATCTGCAGTGCAAAATTCACAGTATGATGTTCGGTTCTATGCAAGAGGAACAGCGCTGATTCCGAGAAAAAAACCTTAATATTTTATAAAATATCAGTTAAGAGCTTATGATTTTTACTGCATCTTTAATGTGTTTACCAACCTAAAATAGAATTCTTTTACAAAAATACAACAAAAGGTTTATAAGTTTAAACATACACTTAAACATATGGTAAAAACTATTACGATTATGGATGATGCGTATGAGGCCTTAAAGAGATTAAAGAAAAAGGATGAGAGTTTTAGTGATATCATAAGAAGAGTGGGAAAGGAGAAAAAAATGAATTTAAAAGAATGGTTTGGTGTTCTGAAGGGTGATGAAGAGAGGATAAAAGAGTTTCATTCTGCAATAAAGAAGATCAGGGAAGAAGTTTCTCGGGATGTTGTGAAAAGAGATGTTCATTCTTGATACATCCATACTCATCGAACTTTTGCATGGAACCCAAATAGGGAGACAAATAAGTGAAGAGATTAAAGAAGAAGTAGCGACAACGGTTTTTAGTATTTATGAACTAAAAAAAGGTGAGCGCAAAAATGAGGCGGAGATCATTGACTTGTTTTTAAGCAACATTAAAGTCCTCGATTTTGGCGTGCTTGCTGCAAGAGAATCTTCTAAGATTGAGAAAGAACTTTCTGAAAAAGGGAAACTGATTAATAGGGTTGATATTTTTATTGCTTCTATTTGCAATGTAGAACAAGCAAAGTTGATTACCTTGGATAAAGACTTTAAAAAAATTTCAAGTCTTAAAGTAAGAGTCTTTGAATAATTTTATTTTCCTGTCTTTTCCATATACCCGCATTTCCCGCAATAAATCCTATCTTTGTGGAGCGCGAGAAAGGTTCCTGGCTCGCATTTTGGGCAGGTTCGTTCTCGTTGAGTCTTGCCATTGACAAGCTTATATTTTTTCCAGATCGCGGTGGTTTTGTGGGGATTGACTTTTTTCTTTGCCATCTTTATTGTGTCTTTGCTGGTTTTTTGCCTCTTGCTGGTTCTAGCAGGCTCATGACAGCTTCATCTTCATAAAGGTGCGCGAGAATTGTTGAGGTGTTTGTTCCATATCTTGTTTTGACGCTCTTGATAGTGATTTTTTCTGCAGGCGTTCCTGTTGTTGACGCGACTGTTTCTTTGATCTCTTTCTTGGTGGGTGTTGCCTGTCCAGCGTGTTCTATCTCGTAAATAAGACTTTTTCTTCCTAAAAGTTTGTGTTCTTGTTCTTTTTTTAGGTTCATCGTATTTTGATTGCGTATTCTCCTTTTTCTTTGATGTCCATTTTTTTAGCGATGTCCGAGTGTTCTGGGTTGAAGATGATGACGCGTCCTTTCCAGTTTGTTGTTAAGTCTGTGCTCTTGCAGGTGGGGCATTCGTTGCCTCGGACGAAAGTCCTGCATTTTTTGCATGCTTTTTTCTTTGCCATTATTGTTTCTTTGTTTTTTTAGTTATTTTTTTTACTGGTTCTTCTTCGAGCCATTTTAGGTTTCCTAAGTGTGGTTGTCTCATGGTGAGTCCGATTTTTGGGTTGCTGATGTCTTTGTAACTGATGGCGATGATTCGCGCCCTGCACTTGTCTCCGATTTTGAGGACTTTCTTGCTGTCTTTTCCCGTGAGGGTTTTTTGTTTGCTGAAGCTGATGTAGTCATCCATGGTTTGGGAGACGTGGATCATGCCTTCTGCTGGCCCGAAGTTGAGGAACGCCCCGAAGTTGGTGATGTCTGCGATTTTTCCCAAGACGACTTCTTGGATTTCTGGCAGGTAGGCGAGGATATTGAATTCTGTTTCGTAGAATGCTGCGCCGTCTCCTGGGATGATGATGCCTTCTCCGATGTGGAGGATGTCTGTGACTGCGATTGCGAAGCCTACGTCTTGGCTGATGTACCCTTCAAAACTTGTTGAGAGTTGCTTGAGGACTGCCTCTTTGGTGTCGTCGTTGAGTGCTGAAGGTGGCACCCTGACATGGGTTTTTGCGCGAACTTCGTAGAACATTTTGGTAAGAAGCGTTAAAAGCGGTTTATTTATAAAGGTTATGATTATTTTGAAGAGAGGGTAAGGGTGGGAGGAAGCGTTCGTTGCTTGAATTTGCGGGAATGTAAGGAATGTTCTTATTGGAGGATCTTGACGGGTTTATTTTCCTTCTTTGAGAAAGACTTTTTCGCGCTTTTGGATAAAGTCTAGGATTTGTGTTTCGGTAAGAGTACCAAGTTTTTTCAAGGCGTCTTCAATAAGATTTGTAGGATGGCAGTGAGATTCTTCTTTATAGTCAGTGCCGAGGTATTCTTTATTGATATGAACAGGAAGTTTTTCTTTTGGAGCATAATCGTAACGTAGGAGAGGCATCCATTTTCCAAGAACGAAGCCTTCTAATTGTACTGTTGACCATTGAGGAATTTTCTTGATAATCTCAAATCTGACTATTATTTTTGCAATTGGTTCTCCCGTAGAAGTATGATAAATAGTAAGGTATGTGTAATCTTTTCGCATCGGTAGTTATTTAAAGTTCTAAGGAGATTATAAAAGTATGGAATGGGTAAAGATTGAAGGAGCGGAGTATGGAAACAAATTGTATAAAATGTTAATGCAATTAAGCGGAACTGATGAGCTTCTTGCTTATAGCGAATTGTTTCCGGAGGATATTCATGCAAGTCCAGAAAATCCAGATGGGTATAAGACGTTGAGGGCGCATTATGAGATTATGAGTGATGAAAGGACTAGAAAGTTACTAGCGGCTTTATATAAAAATCAACAAAATGGAAGGTTGAGCTTAGAACAACTAGCGGAAAGTTTTTCCTTAAAGGAAGAAGAATTGAAAGAAAGATTAAAGTTTTTCAGAGAAAGCGGAATGAAAGAAATGCAGTTATAGGGTTAATTTTTAAGAAAATAAGCCCTAGAATTTAATTCATCTTCTGTGATTATCTTTTGGAGATTTATTGTTATTAGATCAAACTTTTCTCTTGGTTTCATTTTGAATTTATTAGTGGGTGCTTATTTATAAAGAACCATGTTACCCATCGCCCGCGTTCGACTTAAGAACCATCACCTGTTCTTGCGACAGAGAGCGTTACAAGAATGCTTAAATAAGGCAACAGGGAGGGAAGAGGCATGGGTTTTTCAGAAAGATATAGTATGTGGCGGATTAAGATTTTGCGGGAGAAGGCGATAAAAAGAGTGGAAGAATTCGCGCAGCGCTTCGCCTATGTTGTGTTTATGCCTCGTTCTGGAGAACTGAAAGGAAGAATCATTGAAAACAAGCTTCTTCTTGAGATATGTAAGAAGATCCTTTCTCTTCTTGTTTTGTCTGATCAAGAGATGGAGAACAAACGCGCTTTCTTCTTTAAGTTGCTTGCTGAGTTGGACAGGGAGGTGGAGCCTGGGGATCCTATGATAAAAAGGATAAGGACAGACTACAAGAAGAAGCTCAGGAGCATTCAGGAGATTGTAACAACGCTGATAAGCTTGGAGGAAAAAGCTCATGCGGGAAAAGTTTCCAAAGCAGATCTTCTTTTAAAGTCTGATGAAACATTGAGAAAGGTGATTGTTATTGCCGAGGAAGCAGGAACTATTCTTTTGAGATATTATCGTAAGGAGGTAAAGGCTGTTTCTAAAGATAAAGAGAGATATGATCCTGTAACAGAGGCTGACAGGGAAGCTGACCATTGGATTCGGGAAAGATTAGCGGGCGTGTTTCCGGCAGATCAAATTCTTTCTGAAGAGAATAAGAGTATTCCTTTTGACTTTTTAGGCAGGGTTTGGATGGTGGATCCTCTTGATGGAACGAAGACGTTCTTGAGGAAAGAAGATGGCTTTGCTGTCAACATTGGGCTGTGCAAAAGAGGAAGGCCTGTCTTGGGGGTGGTGTATGCTCCTGCGCGGGGAGAGATGTATTTTGCCAAGAGAGGAGAGGGGGCGTTTTTGCAAAAAGAAGGAAGAGTCTGGCCGATAAGAACAACCGAGATCTGCACGATTGAAGAGTCTCGCGCTTTTATCAAACCTTCAGAAGAGAAAGACCATCCCATCAACAAAATCGCCAGACTCCAAGTAAAAGAAAACATGACAGGAGACTGCGCAGCGCTGAGAATAATAAAAATCGCAAGAGGATTATCGGAGTTTTATATCGATATTTCTTACAAAGCAAGCAAATGGGACACGTGCGCGCCGCAGGTTATCCTGGAAGAAGCAGGAGGGACAATTACAGACCTGCTCGGAAATCCTCTCGACTATAAAGACAGGTCCTCAAGATTAAAAAACTCTTTCGTTGCGTCTAACACTGTCCTGCACCCTGCGCTTATAAAAGAAATCCTAAAACTCCCGAAGCCGGTCTTGTTCATCAATCTCGTTCAAAGAGCTTGACTTTTGTAGGTATTGATGTGAATCAAGCGTAGTTTTAATCAAGGAGTGTTAAGTATTTTTTCTGCCGGATGGTGATAAGTGGTTTTTTGAGTCTTTTTTTGAGTGCTTTGTCTTGGGTGGCGATGATGGCTCCTTGATGGGACAATGCTGTTAAGCTGTCATCAACGTTCATGCCTTCTTTTTTTAGGACTTCGATGTTTTCCAGGAATTTTTTGATGAGGCAGAGTTCTTTCGGGTTGACTTTTTCAAGTTCTTGAAGGGTTTGTTCTAAAACAGCGATCTTGTAGGGGGCGGTGAGAATTCTTTCAAGCTCTGAGAAGAGGTCGATGTGAAACTTTGTGCAGTTGATTAAGAAATTGGTGTCTAAAATGATTGTTTTCATGGTTGTTGTCTTGTCGAGTTCTTCTATGCTTTCTTTAACAGAAGTAAACAGCAGCGTTATAAAACTTATTTTTCTTACAATTTTCCAAAATCTTAGAGAATTCTCAACCCATAGAAGCCCTTTCTTAGAACTTGTTTTTAGGAGAATAAACACTTGTTTTTCACCCCTTCTAACGCTAAATCTTGAGGGTTTTAAGCCGTATTGAGAGGCATTTTTCAACAAGAAAACACCGTTTATAAGCCTTAATGATGCGTTTAAATGCACTTTTAGCCTGAGAAACTCTTTTATAGGTTCAGTGCTTCCTTTTTCAGAGGTTCTAGGATGGAAAAGAAAGACTACACTGCGGCGAGTATTCAGGTTTTGAAGGGTCTAGAAGCAGTTCGAGTCAGGCCGTCAATGTATGTGGGGAGCACGGACAGCAGAGGCTTGCATCATTTGATTTATGAGCTTACTGATAACAGTTTCGACGAGGCCTTGGCTGGTTTTTGTAATAAGATTAAGGTGTTGATTCATCAGGCTAATACGGTAACAGTTGTTGACAATGGAAGGGGGATTCCAACAGACATCCACCCTGAGGAAAAGAAGTCAGGTGTGGAAATAGCGTTGACTGTGTTGCATGCTGGCGGAAAGTTTGACAAAAACACGTATAAGGTTTCTGGGGGCTTGCATGGCGTTGGTGTTTCTGTGGTAAATGCGTTGAGCAAAAGATTGAAAGTGGAAGTGAGACAAAAAGGAAAGGTCTTTGTACAGGAGTATGAGCGTGGAAATCCATTGTATGAATTAAGAATGGGTGCAGAATGTCCTTTAGAAGAGACTGGCACCGCTGTAACGTTTTCGCCTGATGAAAAGATTTTCACAGAGACAATATTTGATTTTAATATCATCGCGAATAGGTTAAGGGAGCTTGCGTTTTTGAATCCTGGTGTTGAGGTGACTGTTGAGGATGAGAGAACAGAGCCTCATGGGGTGAAGACATTTTTTTTCAAAGGCGGGATTAGGGAGTTTGTTGCTTATTTGAATGAGGGAAAGCAAGTATTGCATAAGGATGTTATTTATTTGCATAAGGAGAGCAATGGCGCTGTTGTTGAGATCGCGATGCAGTGGAACGATTCTTACAATGAGCACGTGTTTAGTTTTGTGAATAATATCAATACGCATGAGGGTGGAACGCATCTGACTGGTTTTAGTACTGCGTTGACGAGAGTTGTGAATAATTATATTAAGAAGAAAAAGATTGCTGAGTTGAGTCTTTCTGGTGAGGATGTAAGGGAAGGCCTTACGTGTATTTTGTCGTTGAAAGTGCAGAATCCGCAGTTTGAGGGCCAGACAAAGACGAAGCTTGGGAATTCTGAGATTAAAGGGGTTGTTGATACGTTGACGTTTGAGTATTTGACAAGTTTCTTTGAGGAAAATCCTAGTGTCGCCAAGGTTATTCTAGATAAGTGTGTGAACGCGTTTCAAGCGAGAGAAGCTGCGAGGAAAGCGAGAGAGCTAACGAGGAGAAAAGGCGCATTGAACGGCGGAGGATTGCCTGGAAAACTGTCTGATTGTCAGGAGCGCGATCCTGCGAAATGCGAATTATTCCTGGTGGAAGGCGACAGCGCTGGAGGCACATGTTTAAATGGAAGAGATAGGAAGACGCAGGCTGTCTTGCCGTTGAGAGGAAAAATTTTGAATGTGGAAAAGGCGAGGTTGGATAAGATTTTTAAGAATAACGAAGTTATTTCGATGATCACCGCTATTGGGTGCGGGATTAGCGACGAGTTTACTCTTGCGAAGTTAAGGTATCATAAGATTATTATTATGACTGATGCGGATGTTGATGGTGCTCATATCTCTTGTTTGTTGTTAACTTTTTTTTATAGGTACATGAGTCAGCTTGTGGAGAATGGCCATATCTATTTGGCGATCCCTCCGTTGTACAAGATAAGCAAAGGGAAGACTTCTTTGTATGTGTATAACGACGCTGAACTTGCTGCGAAATTACAAGAGCTTGGTGAAGGAGTGAACGTGCAAAGGTATAAAGGTCTTGGTGAGATGAACGCTGAGCAGTTGTGGGAGACGACTTTAGATCCGAAGGTAAGATTTTTGAAAAAGGTGGCGATTGAGGACGCTGTCGAGGCTGACAGGATTTTTTCGATGTTGATGGGTGAGGAAGTTGAGCCGAGAAAGAATTTTATCATGGCGAACGCGAAGTTTGTGAAGAATTTGGATGTGTAAGAATGGAGACGAAAGAAAGGCTAAAATTAGAAGCGCGTTTAAGTAGGTTATATCATTTAATTTTAAATAGAGATTTAGAAGGTGCAGAAAAAGAACTTGAAGAGTGTGACAGATATTTTGAGGAAACACGTCCTAAATCTAAGGGTTTATGCAAGAGAATTAGTCCTTCGCGACAAAGACTTCATCGGTGTTATGAAGGAGCAATAGCTTTTTACAATTATAGAAAGGAAGGAATTGAATAAATGGCGGACGACAATCAGATTCAGAGAGTAATTGTTGAGGATCAGTTGAAGCAGGCGTACTTAGATTATTCTATGTCCGTTATTGTTGGGAGAGCGCTGCCTGATGTGAGAGACGGGTTAAAGCCTGTTCATAGGAGAATTTTGTTTGCGATGCACGAGATGGGTTTGCAGCATAATAAGTCGTTCAAAAAATGCGCGAGAATTGTTGGAGAAGCGTTGGGAAAATTCCACCCTCATGGTGATTCTGCGATCTATGAGGCGTTGGTGAGAATGGCGCAGGAGTTTAATCTGAGGTATCCTTTAATTCAAGGTCAAGGTAATTTCGGTTGTTTTACCAGTGATACTAAAATTAAATTATTAGATGGGACTTCAAAAAGTTTTAAAGAGCTTTGCGAAAACTATAAAGGAAATCAAATATTCTACGTATATTCAATAAATAGAGATGGCGAGGTTGTAATTGGAGAAGCAACAAACCCTAGATTGACGAAAAAAGAAACGGAATTAGTAGAAGTGACATTAGATACTGGAGAAAAAATTAGATGCACTCCAGATCATAAATTTTTATTAAAGAATTTAGAATACAAAGAAGCTAAAGATTTAACACCTGAAGACAGTTTAATGCCAGGATATTTTAAATTAAGCCCAATAAGGGGTAATACTGAATTAAAAGAATATTTAATGATAAAGGATAATAAAAAAGAAAAATATGTTTTTGTTCATGAAATAGCAGATAACTATAATTTGAATAAAGGAGTTTATAATTCCGCAGATGGTCCTGTAAGGCATCATGAAGATTTTAACAAGTTTAATAACAATCCAGATAATATACAAAGAATAAGTTGGAACGAGCATACAAAGATACATAATGATCATATAAATCTATTATGGAAAAGTGAAGATTTTAGAAAAAAACAATCTGAAGGAGTAAAGAATTTCTACAGAAATAATCCGGAACACCTGGAGCAACTTAGGATTAGAACGATTGCGCGTAATAAAGATAAAGAATTCATAAAAAACCAAGTGATTAAAAGAAAAGAAATATGGAAAAGTCAAGAATTAAAAAAGAACTTATCTAAAAAAATTAAAAAGAATTTTGAAGAGCATCCTGAGAGAAGGGAATTTATCTCAAAAATGTCAAAAAATATGTGGTCTGATGTTGAAAAAAGAAGTTCTATAATCAATAAAATGAAAGAGGTTATGCAAAGTCAAGAATATAAGGACAAATTAGCACAGGGGATAAAGGAATATTATTCTGAAAATATGAGTGTCGGAGAGATAAGGTCTCTTACTCTTAAAAAGTTTTACAAAGAAAATCCTGATGCTAGAAAGTTAATTTCAAAAAGGAGCAAAGAGTTATGGGATAATAAAGAATATCGTTCAAAATTCATAAATGAAAATTATAATCATCACAGTGATATTGCTAAAAAAGCATGGCAAGATGAAAGTTATAAAACAAAACAAAAAAACAAAACAAAAAAACAGTGGGAAGATAAGAATTTTAGAAAAAAAATAACAAGCTTAACTAAAGAAAGAAGTATTCAAAGATTAAAAATAGATCCTACTTATCCGAAAAGGCTTGCGCAAAAAGCTGCAACGGCTCACAGAATAAATTGGAAAAATCAAGAGTATAAGAATAAAATTATTAAAAATAAAATTTTATATTACACTAACAGGCTAATATTATCTCTTGGAGAAAAGAACGTAAATGGGGAAACTTATAATCAAAATAGAATAAATAACTGTTTTCCAAGATTTGAAAACGCGATAAAACATTTTAAAGATCTAAATGAAATGATTTATTTAGCTAAAGAATACAACCACTGCGCTATTAGTGTTAAGTTTTTAAATTATAAAGAGGATGTGTATGATCTAACTGTAAAGGAACATCATAATTTTTTATTGGATTGTGGGGTTTTTGTTCATAATTCGACAGAGTTCGGGGCGGCGGCCCAGAGGTATACTGAAGCAAAGTTAAGTAAGATTGCTGGAGAACTCTTGGAGGATATCGAGAAAGAGACAGTCGCGTTCGCTCCGAATTTTGATAATAGTTTGAAGGAGCCGATAGTGTTGCCTTCGAAGATTCCGAATTTGTTGTTGAACGGTTCTTCTGGTATCGCTGTTGGGATGGCGACGAATATTCCTCCGCATAATTTGAGTGAGGTTTGTGACGCTATTATTTTGTTGATTGAGCATCCTGAGGTTGAGGACGCGCGATTGTTTAGTCTGGTGAGGGGTCCGGATTTTCCTACTGGTGGGATGATTGTTGGTACGAGCGGTATTAGGAGCGCTTTGAGAACGGGAAGGGGAAAAGTCTTAGTGAGGGCGAAGGCTGAGATTGAGGAAAGGAGGATTGTGATTACTGAGATTCCGTATCAGGTGAATAAATCCTTGTTGATTGAGCAGATTGCGACGCTTGTGAAAGAAAAGATTATTGAGGGTATTTCTGATATTCGTGATGAGTCTGATCGTGAGGGAATGAGGATTATTGTTGAGGTGAGGAAAGGATTTGATGAAAAGTTGGTCATGAATCAGTTGTATAAGTATTCGCAGTTGCAAACAAGTTTTGGGATTATTAATTTGGCGTTGGTTGATGGCGAGCCGAGGGTATTGAATTTGAGGGATATTTGTTCTGAGTTTATCAAGCACAGAAAGGAGGTTGTTACGAGAAGAACGCAATATGAATTAAGAAAGGCTGAGGAGAGGGATCATATTCTTCAGGGGTTGTTGATCGCGTTGAAGGAGATTGATGCTGTTGTTGTGTTAATTAAGAGGAGTAAGGATGTTGAGGCTGCTCGGCGGGAGTTAATGAGGAATTATATTCTTTCAGAGCTTCAGACGAACGCTATTTTAGAGATGAGGTTGAGCAGGTTGGCTGCGTTGGAGCAGCAGAAGATTTTGGAGGAGCATGAGCAGTTGCTGGTTTTTATTGTTGAGATGAAGGAGATTTTGGCTTCTGAGCAGAGGGTGTATCGGATTATTAAAGATGAGCTTGTTGGCGTTAAAAATGAGTATGGTGATAAGAGAAGGACTGAGATTGTGGAAAGCGATGAGGAGGTGTTGGAGGATGAGGATCTTGTTGAGAATGAGAAGGTTGTGATTACCTTGACGAATGCCGGCTACGTGAAAAGGATTCCTCTGGAGGCCTACAAGGCGCAGAAGCGTGGCGGGAAGGGGATTATTGCCGCTGAGACCAAGGATGATACTGACTTTGTTGAGCACATGGTTGTTGCTGAAAGCCTGAATCAGGTCTTGTTTTTCACGAGTAGGGGAAAGGTGCATTGGATGAAAGCGTATCAGGTTCCAGAGGCTGGAAGGTATGCGAAGGGGACAGCGATTGTTAATTTATTGAGATTAGGGCAGGGTGAGAAGGTAAGCGCTGTTATTTCGATGAAGGAGTTTAAGGAGAATGAGTTTTTGGTGATGGCGACGAGGAAAGGCGTTTTGAAAAAAACATCGGTGATGGAGTATGGGCGGCCGAGGCAGGGAGGGATCATAGCCATTACCTTGAGAGAGGATGATAGCTTGGTGACGGTGAAATTGACAAGTGGCGCTCAGCAGTTGATTCTTGCGACGAAGAATGGGCGTGCGGTGCGTTTCAGGGAGGAGGATGTTCGCGCTGTTGGTCGTGCCGGGATTGGTGTGCGCGGAATGAGCGTGCGTGATTCTGAGATTGTCGCGATGGAGACCTGTGACGCTCCTTTTGTCTTGACAGTGACAGAAAAAGGTTTTGGAAAAAGAAGCGAAGTAAATGATTATCGTTTAATTAACAGGGGTGGCTCTGGGGTGATTAATATAAAGTCCACTGAGAAGAATGGGCTTGTTGCTGCGATTAAAATTGTGGAGGAAAATGACGAGATTCTCTGTGTGACAAGGAAGGGGATCTTGATTAGGATGCCTGTTGCTGGGATTTCTGTTGTCGGCAGGAACTCTCAGGGTGTGCGCGTGATGAAGTTGGAGGAAGGAGATGCTGTTATGAACGTGGTCAAGGTGTTGTCTGAAGATGCTCTTGAGGGAAAGGTTTCTGATTTCAAGCCTGATGAGACGCCTTCCGCTGAGGAGAATGGGGAGGAGAATGGCGGGTTGAGGGAGGAGGTCAGTCTTGATGAGGATCTTTCAGGAACGTATGAGTTTCATCAGGAGGTGAAGGCCCCTGAGGTGAATGAGGCTGAGTTGAAGGAGTTTTTGGAAAAGAACAAGGATGTTCCTGAGACGAAGCAGAGGGATTTTACGCTTGAGGGGTTTGAAAATGAGTGAGGATTTTATTCATTTGCTTGCTTTGGCAGAGGCTTTAGAAAGGATTAGAAGAGGGAATGATTATGAGATTATTCCTGAAGATCCGGAAGAGCTGAAGAAGAAGTTTCCAGAATTCTTAAGAAAATATGGGAGGACAGGATTACAGACATTAAAGGAAGGCATATTTTTTAATGCGGGTTTACTAGCATATATACAGTCTTTTCAGCTAGATATTCCAGGAATGATTGGCAAAAGAGTAGAAGCTCAAGAATATGTTCAGATTGGAGATGTAGGTTGTGGAACTGGTCGTTTTTTGTATGAGACAAAAGCCCTTTTTGGAGAAAGAGTAAAGGTTGTTGGGTTTGATCTTGCGCTGCTTCCAGAGCATTGTTCGTTGGATGAGTTTGTCGAAGGGGATTTTGAAATGATACCTTTAGATCATCGTTTCAAAGAAGCGTTTGATTTTGTGTTTTCGCGTCAAGCAATGCGGTATTTTGAAGATGGATTTGGTCTTGTCTATCGAAAAGTGAGGGATATGATAAAACCTGAGAGCGGTCTTGCTGTTCTTGATTATCGTGAGGCTATGGATCAGAACGGGCCTTTTCTTGATTTGGGGTATGTTGCTCATGATGGCGCGGTGGTTGTTAATGGAAGGAACATACTGCAAGTGAGAGCTCACGCTCCTGATGATCTGTTAAAGTACTTAAAAGAAAATGGTTGTAGGTTAAGGGATGGAGAAGAATGATAGTGTTTCTGAAACAAAATTGAATTTACGCTCGACAGTTCTGTGAGTTCTTGAGTTTTTTTCTGGTGACGATTGTTATCAAAAGGATAAAGGTTGAGATTGCTGAAGTGATGAGAAAAATCTTCTTGCTTATGTCGCTGAATAGTTCTTGAGGAAGCATTTTGATCAGATTGTCTGTTTCAGGGTTAAGGATCCAGAGATTGTTACTGAACAGGATCTTATGAAAGAGGATAAAGCTGTGTTCAAAGTCGATGATGCTGAGGGCTGCGATGAGAAGGGTGATAATAAGAGTGGATGCTGCTCCAATGAGGAGGGATTGATTGAGTGTGGTGTAGTCTCTTTTTTTAAGGAGAAAGAGGGCGCTGGAGAAGAAGAGGATTGCTGCGATCGCGAGAAGCGTTCTGCTTGTTATGTAAAGTTTTTTCACGTCTTGGAGGTGTTGTTTTTCTTTTTTATTGTAGAAGGGCGTTTCTAGTTCTTTGGTATCATCCTGAAGGTATGCTAGGACTTGTTCGAAGTGGTTATTGATGGTGGCTGGGTCTTCTTGAAACTGGTCATATAAAGAGTAGTGTTGGAACCTTTCAAAATAAAACTCTTTGTCTAGTGAGACGAGGGTGAGTGGTCCGAGGATGAGGAGGAGAAAAGTTGAGAGTGTGAGGATGAGGCGAATGCTCATTGCTTGGTATTATTTTTGTACAACACGATCATCCTTCTAAGAATAATATCTTTCTTTGAGCGAAGGTAGTCTCCAAAAAAGTCAAACCAGACTCTTTTGAAAGTTGTTAAGCTCATGGCTCTTATTTTTCCAAGTTCTGGGTCTTGAAGACAGATAGTTTTCTCATCGATATGGATGACAGGGGAGTAGTGTCCTTCATCTGTTGAGAACCAGTTGACGATGACTGGTATTCTTTTTTGAACGACGTATTTTTTGAGGTCGTTGAGTGTTGCGTGGTCTTTGATAAAGCCAGTGAGGTCAAAGTGGTTTGCTACCCTTAAGATGTCTTTCGCTGATGTTCCCCCTTTTTTTGTGGTTTTGCAGAGTTTGGCGAGTTCTTCTTCTGTTTTTCTAATACCATAGTAGTCAAGGACCATCTTAAGCGATGCTGGTCCGCAGTAAGCCTCTTGCTGTTTGTAGGGTTTGACGTTGAGCATGAGGTTTACATTTTCTTTTTCTTCTTAAATGTTTTGAATAAGATTTTATATCCAGTAGTCGCAAGAACACGCTCTCCTTTAGGGCTGAGCCCATTCTTGAAGCAAGGAAAAATTATTTTATTTTAAACTTCTGAAAAAGAGAGTAAACAATTGTAATAAGGAAATAGAGCGAAACAAGAAGCATCAACAAATTAATTTTCGTCTGGAGGGGGGATATGCAAGGAGCGCAGTAAGCAGGTGGTGGAGCGCACAGCTTGCATATGGGTTGGAAAAGATTTCTCATAAAAAGTAAAAATCCTTCTAAAAACAGAATGATAATAAGTTTAATCCAGCTGAAAGTAAAGAATTGTTGTATATTCATTGAAGGAATCTATCTATCTGGAGTATATAAACTTATTTTTTATAAAATCGTAGGGCGAATACCCACAGATTTATCTGTGGGATGAAACCCGCCATCTCTTTCCAATATTTGTGCGAGAGAAAGAAGTTGGTAAATCAATCATCTAACGGACTTTTAATATTACGAATGTTTTTGTTTGAAACTTTTGTATAAATTAGCGTTGTGCTAATATCTGAATGACCTAATAAATCTCGAATATACCTTATATCAGTCCCATTTTCCAAGAGATGGGTTGCAAACGAATGTCTCAAAGTATGAGGAGTAATACTCTTTCTTAACCCTACTTTCATAGCTGCATTTTCTATAATTTTCTGTATTGTCCTTTGTGTATATTTGCCACCCCTGTTAGTCAAGAATACATATCCCTCTTTGTTGGGCGTTAGATTCATTAAAGACCCCTTAACTTTCAAAGAGAGCATGACTATTCTGTCTTTCTTTCCCTTGGCTCTTTTCAAATGAATAAGGTTTCTGTCAAAATCAATGTCCTGCCATTTAAGGTTAATTATCTCGCTAATTCGTAAACCCGCTGAATATCCTACTTGAATAATTAACCGATGATTAATGTTTTTTGTGGCTGAAATAAGCGATTCAATCTCTTCTTTAGAGAGTATTACAGGAAGCTTCTTCTCCCTTTTGAGATTTGGAAGGTTATCTAGAATATCTTGAATTTCGGAACTATTTTCTTTGATTGTGTTAAGATAAAATTTAATTGCAAAACTTGCGGATCTTACTGTCTCGTCAGAATCGCCTTTTTCAATAAGCGCAAGAAGAAACTCTCTTGGTGATTTTCCAGATAAAGCAAATCTTTTGATATGATGTAGATAATTATCTATTGTTTTTTGCGAATAACCCTTAAGTTTGCATTCTTGAACGACAATAGCTTCTATTTCTGAGGCGGAAGATGTGGTCGCATTCATGCAGAAGTGTAAAAAACATCCAGATATATAAAATTTCGTATTTTATGGCATATTCCTGTATTAAGCGTAATAAAACTACGCTTAATACATGTTATACGAAATTGCAAAACAGCCAAAAGAATTATAAAATCCGCCTCTTAACTAATTATTATTATGAAATACAACAAGCTTGTCAGAGATAAAATTCCTGAAATAATCAAAAGTAAAGGAGCAGTTCCAATTACGCATATTGCTTCTGATGAAGAATATCGGCAAAAACTTAAAGCTAAACTTCAAGAAGAAGTTGATGAATTTTTAAAAGATTCAAATGAAGAAGAGCTCGCTGATATTCTTGAAGTAATTTATGCAATATGTGATTTCTATGCTAAACCGTATTGTTTGCACACTTGGTTAGTTTTTCTATCGGTGTCAAGTATCCTAAGCTTTGGTGGGGTCGTTTTTGATTATAAAACTTGAGGTAGTCCTCAAGATTTTTGAATCGTTCA
>Ga0209541_10005348_pt1 | contig 22421 bp, 25 predicted proteins | sample RifCSPlowO2_01_FD_184027 | JGI IMG/M metagenome (GOLD analysis project Ga0209541, IMG submission 184027) | Groundwater microbial communities from Rifle, Colorado - Rifle CSP2_plank lowO2_0.1 (SPAdes) (version 2) | ecosystem: Environmental > Aquatic > Deep subsurface > Groundwater | place...
ATCAGAGCAAAGAAAGTTAATAATCAAATTAAAGAAATGGCTTGGAAAATATTAGCCTATAATATAGAAAGGATGGCAAGAGCATTACAACTCTTGCTCAGAGTCATACGACTCTGGACAGCACCGCAATAACAATACTTTTTTATACTTCTTTTATTTTCTTTATCTTATGTCTTTCCTTGACGACGCTAATCTGAAGATAAATAATTTTATCCAATTTGTAGGTGGGAAACTTAAGAATTATCCTGCTTTAAGTCTGGGTGAAAAGATAGCTTACCCTAGCGTGGGAGTGGGAGTACTTTTATTATTGATTTCTGTGGTGTTGTTTATATTCTGAAAAAATACTCGTTTTGAATTTAATGTCAGTGATTATACTAAAAATAACGACGTTGACGCAGACGAGGGAGGGGTTGCTCCATCCGGGAAACCCGAGTAGGATAAATTACATAGTAATTTGGCCGTCTGCCGTCAATTATGTTGTTATTGCTTTTAAATAGAATTGATTCAACAAAGTAAAATAATTTAAACCTCGAATGAACAACTACAAACCGTACGTATTAAGTCTACTACGAAAGTGCTTGCCCGGCCAAGAAGTTTAGAGTGCTAATATTATTTACTACAAATTAATATGCAAAAATCTCTTAACAAACATTCAATAATCATCAAAATCACATGAATATTTTTGCCACTCTAAACGGCCAGGTAAGCACTCTTCTCTTCGGACTTAATACCTACCACAAACCAATACCTATAAATACCTCTTTTCATTTCTTCATTCAAATGGGTGATAGCCAATGAGTGACATTTTAGAACTCATCAAATCGCGAAGAAATATTAAATATTTCCTTCCTAAATTTGTTTCCTGGGAAAATCTTTCTCGAGTTATCGATGCGGGAAGACACGCCCCCAGTTGTGGAAATATTCAAAACTGGAAGTTTATCGTCGTTCTGGAGCCAGGTCAAAAACAGCAATTAGCTAACGCTACTCACGAACAATATGAAATTGCTAATGCCGGAGCGTTAATTGTAGTCTGTGGTATTCCTGAAACTGCAGAAAGATATTATGGTCTACGAGGAGAACGTCTTTTCACCATTCAAAATTGCGCAGCAGCTATCCAAAATATGCTCTTAGAAGCTCATTCTTTAGGACTTGGTGGAAGTTGGATCGGTGCTTTTGATGAAGAAGCTGTAAAAGATATTTGTAAGATCCCTGCTGAAATTCGTCCTCAAGCTATCCTGGCTATCGGTTATCCTCGTGAAATTCCTCCTAAACATTCTAAATTCCCCATGGAAGCCGTAACTTATTTCCATCGTTGGAGAGGAAAAATGCGTGATCCGGCTAAATATATGAATGATATCGCAGTTATTCTGGGAAGGAAAAGAGAAGCGGTAAAGGAAGCAGTGAAAGAAACTGCTTTAAATATAGTCGAAAAAGTAAAAGGGACCGCAAAAAAACCAAGCGAGAATAACGACGAAGAATAAGTGCATTTTCGTCAAATTTTATTTTTGCTCTTTCGATAAATTTATAAATGAATTAAAATAATCCTTCTTAACTAAGAAACTATCTTCTGCAATATATATTTTGTAACCTGAAAATATTTATATACTTAATGTTCTTTCCAAAAAATGGTTAGGTAAAAAATTAGTTGTAATACAAAAGTCTGGTAAACTTTTGTACTATATTGGTTGGTATTTGGTAAGTATCGTTCTTGATCGCTGGTAGATATTGGTATGCGACCCAAAACTTCTTCTGAGAGTAGAGAAGGTCTACTCCTATAAAAACATTTGTGTACTGGGAAGTATATTTTCAAATACATAAATGCGGGTGGAAAAAATAGAGGTGGTGTAAAAAATGGAATTTATCGTGGAGAAAGCATTGAACTCAATGCCGGAAGAATCGTTTGAAGATATGAACCAAGCTAATATTAAAGTTATTGGCGTTGGTGGAGCTGGCAATAATATGGTGAGCTGGCTGTACAAAAAAGGAATTAAAGGTGCTGAGATTATAGCAACCAATACTGATCATCAACACCTGAGTATAACCAGTGCAGATCGCAAATTCTTAATAGGAAAAGACTGCACTCGAGGATTAGGTTGTGGTGGTTTCCCTAATAAGGGAGCTGAAGCAGCTCAGGAATCTTTGAGTCAATTAAAAGACTCATTAAAAGGCTCGGATATGGTCTTTGTCTGTGCAGGTATGGGAGGAGGAACAGGAACAGGAGCAGCCCCCGTCGTAGCGCAAGTAGCAAAAGATACCGGAGCAATTGTAATTGGAACAGTTACCATGCCTTTCAACATAGAAAGAGCACGATGTGACAAAGCAGAATTTGGATTGCAACAATTACGACAAGTATCGGATACAGTTATTGTCATTGACAACAACAGATTAGTTCAGATTGCAGGAAACTTGCCTATTCAGCAAGCCTTCGCTGTAGCTAACGAATTAATCTCGACCATGATTAAAGGAATTGTAGAAACGATTGCCGTGCCTTCCTTGGTTAACCTGGATTACGCCGACGTTAAAGCAATTATGTCCAATGGTGGAGTAGCCGCAATTGGTGTAGGTAGTTCGGACACGAACAGCCGCGTAGAAGAAGCAGTTAAAGGGGCTTTATCAAATCCTTTACTTGACATCAACTACGAAGGTGCAACTGGCGCTTTAATCCATGTAACTGGTGGTCCAGATATGACTTTGGACGAAGTTTCCCGAATTGGTGAATTGGTAACTGAATCCCTTGATGCAGATGCAAATGTTATTTGGGGAGCAAGAGTTGCTGATAACATGAAAGGTAAATTAACCGTCATGACCATAATCACTGGTGTAAATTCGCCATGGATCTTGGGCAAGGTTGATACTAAGAAGACTCATCAGAGAGCTCATGCTTTAAGTAGAGAATTAGGCATAGAACTGGTATAAAGTCAGAATCGACCTTCAGAACCACTCGCACTTAGAGGAAATCTTGCCACCGCGTGTTCTTACACCACCCCCCCGGCAAGATTTTCTTTTTTTTATTTTTTTTATTTCTTAATAATTTTGTTTACTGAATTATTCTCATTCCATTTAAGATAGAATTCATAAAAAGAAACATTTAATAATCATCTAATTCTTCTTCTATACATGAAAAAGAGGTTTGGGTTGTTAGTAGGTTTGATTACCCTTTTCTTATTTCTCATTTCCTGCACTCCCATTTCTGAAGTGGAAGAAACCCAATCTTCCGAAAAATTACCTTTTCAAGAGGAAAAAGCACAAGCACAGCAGCCTGATCAAAATGTGGCTGGTCTGGGTTCTCTCTGTTCTACTGAAGAAGAATGTAAAGAATTCTGTTCATCCAATCGAGGACGATGTGAATCATATTGTCGTGATCGAACTCTGGAACTATGTACCGTTATTTTCCAACCAGATTCAAATAGTCCTAGTTCTCAAACCCCTGGTCCTCAAACCAATAATGGCTGCACTGGCTCAGGAACAGTACAATTTACTTCCCCACCCATGCGTGTTGAGGAGATTGAGATTATCGAACCAATCGGTTTGATGATTGGTGGTCATGTTACTCCTATCGATCATGGATATTATTACGCTAAAGGATGGCGTTCTCCTGGTAATCGAGAAGATGCAACACAATTTCGTGATGTAATGGCGCCCGCAGCAGGAGTGGTAACCAGTGTTCAGAGTATGCCTCAAGAATATTCCTCCAGCAGTATTGGCGATTATCGGTTAGTAATCCATCATACTTGCTCATTTTATACCATTTATATTCATATTAACCAATTATCCGAAAAATTACAAACTATTGTAGATACTAGTAAAACAGTACAAGTACAAGCTGGTGAAATAATTGGCCGCGCACCAGGGTTTGATTTTTCAGTGCATAATGATGAAATAACTCTTCCTGGATTCATCGTTCCTGAGACATATATTGCTGAACCCTGGAAACTTCACAATGTAGATATGTTTGATTATTTTACTGAACCAATACGAACCCAACTATTAGATCGTAACGTTCGTCAAAAAGAACCTCGTGGAGGTAAAATAGATTATGATATCGATGGAAAGCTAGTTGGCAACTGGTTTGAAGAAAATACCAACGGCTATTTTGGTAAGACTGAATACCAACGGCTGACTGGTTATTGGAGTACCCATCTGGCTTTTGCCTATGATGGTTTAGATCCCTCATTAATCATTGTGTCCCTTGGCGATTATAATGGTGAAGCTACACAGTTTGCAGTGAAAAATAATATACCAGATCCCCAAGATGTTGATAGTAGTGACGGTTTGATCAAATATGAACTAGTTTCATTTAGTTACACTACTGAATCTGGAGAACGATGGGATGGAAAAAGTTTTACAAAAATGATCAAAGCAGATGGGAATGATGAACAAGTTACTGGTGTAGTGTTAGTACAAATGCTTGAAAATAGAAAAATAAAGTTTGAATCTTTCCCTGGAAAAACAGCATCTCAAGTAAATGAATTTACCGTCAAAGCTAAGATATATGAGCGGTAAGATGCTCTCAACGAATTTCTTATAACTTCAATTAACCATTCTCCATCTTCAACTTTTATCCTGAACGATCTGTCTTATTCTCCCCAAACAGATATCTCTTTGAAAGAATAATTTATTTTCTCTTTATGTAAAAAGTGGATAATTTCTGCTTCCTGCTCTTTGGGAATTAGAATTATGTTTGAACTTAATTTTTGGCCTTCTAATTTATGCAGGAAGCCTTTATCTGAATAGCCCTTTTCTTTCCGTCCAAAAATATGTCGTATAAAATGAAGATATCTTTTTTTGTTCTTGGGCAATTCTAAGATGAATAAATCTTTTCTTTTGGTTGTAGGTATGGTTTCAGAAAAATCTGCTTGTTTCGAATAGAGCAAAATTCCCTCTGCTAAAATACTGCTTTTAAGCTCCCATTCTAGTAGTTTACCGGCTTGGAAAGAAAAAGGATACGTAAAATGGTAGTGTTTCCATTTTTCATAATCTTGAGAGAGATAAAATCTGTTCAAGATTGTTTTGGCTTGTTTTTCAATGTTTTTATTTGTATCAATGAAAATATCAATATCGCTGCCTTTTTGCAACTGACCTCTGACTGCAGAACCATACAAATATATCTTTTCAATATCTTTAGCAATGGGATCTAAAAAAAGAAAACTAATAGCGTCCTGAGCATAGGCTATTGCTTGGCTAGTTTGCTCATTCAATTTCTTCACCTAGTTCTTGCAGTTTATTTTTAATTAGTTGGTGCAGTTTATGAAATGATTTGAGGATACTCTCTGTTCCAGATAAGTTCGGTTTTCCATAGATCAGTTTATTTCTGCCTTCTTCTATGTCATACATCAAAGAGAAAATTTCTTTTTTATTCGGAAAATCAACTCCTAACTTTCTTTCCACCAGGGGAGAAATTTTCTGACCTACTTTTGGAGCTTTAAACCACTCATGTTTGATCATAGTACCAGCAGATATCTTATTGGAGCTGTGAAGAAATAACTCCACTAAATCTATGGAACAGGCGGAAGTGTGCAATCCTATGGTTGAAGAACGTTTTTCTATCCCGATAGCTATGGCATCTTTGATCTCTTGAAGATGTTCTTGGATATGTAGTTTATGTATTTCTTTAGCGGTCATTTAGGAATTAAAGTTCCATTTATTTATAAATATTTCGGAAGAAAAGTTCCTATAATTGGGAATTAAAGTTCCTAGAATTTTTATGCCGGCTGATAGTATATTCTTTCTTGTACGTATTAAGTCCTGAAGAGAAGAGTGCTTGCCTGGCCGTTTAGGGTGGCGAAAATATTTATGTGATTTTGATGATAATTGAATGTTTTTTAAGAAATTTTCGCGTATTAATTGTTAGAGAATAATATCAACACCCTAAACTTCTTGGCCGGGCAATCACTTTGGCAGTAGACTTAATACGTATTCTTTCTTTGAGTTTAGAGGTGGTACAAATTCCAATCTCAAGAAACGTTTAAATAACTCCTCTTTATTCTTAGCTTGAAATGAACAAAGATACCCTAAAATCTCATCATAAAGATACCAATCCCAATACCTCTTCAACTGCTGCTTCCAAAGATCTTAAAGGCTTAACTGCCACTAAAGAGAGTGATTTCTCGCAGTGGTATTCCCAATTATTACAAAAAGCAGAGTTGATTGAATACAGTCCCGTTTCCGGCTGTTACATCCTGCGTCCAAACTGTTATTTTATCTGGGAAAAAGTACAATCTTTCTTTGATGCTTTGATTAAGAAAGACGGAGTCAAAAATGCCTACTTTCCTTTGTTCATTCCTGAAAATCTTCTAAACAAAGAATCTAAGCATATTGCTGGATTCTCTCCTGAAGTTGCTTGGGTAACTCATGCTGGAGATACTAAACTGAGCGAACGTTTAGCCATAAGGCCAACTTCCGAAACTATCATGTATGATGCGTATTCTAAATGGATACGATCTTATAAAGACTTACCTTTACGTCTCAATCAATGGTGTAATGTGGTAAGATGGGAATTTAAACATCCCATGCCTTTGCTGCGAAGCAGAGAATTTTTATGGCAGGAAGGTCATACTGTCTTTGCCTCTAAAGAAGAAGCAGTGAGTGAAGCTCTCACTATCCTGGATTTTTATGAAGAGGTATTCGTCAAATTATTTGCCGTGCCCGTTTTGAAGGGATTAAAATCAGAACAAGAGAAATTTGCGGGGGCTGATGCCACTTATTCAGTTGAAGCAGTTCTTCCCAATGGCAAGGCTATTCAGGGAGCTACTTCCCATAACTTGGGGCAAAATTTTTCCAAGGCTTTTAACATTAACTTTTTAGATGAGAAACAGAAAAATCAGTTTGGCTGGCAGAATTCCTGGGGGATTTCCACTAGGTCCATAGGTGTCATGATCTTAATGCATTCTGATGATAAAGGATTAGTCCTTCCTCCTAAAGTAGCATCTATGCAAGTAGTTATTGTTCCTATCATTTTTGATGCGACTAAAGTCAGGGTGCTTCAAGAAGCAAATAAACTGAAACAAAAATTATTGGCTCAAGGAATCTCAGTCCATCTTGATGATCGTGAAGGCTACACTCCGGGATGGAAGTATAATGAATGGGAAATGAAAGGAGTTCCCATCAGAATAGAATTAGGACCTAAAGATTTAGAGAAAAATCAGGCAGTGATTGCTCGAAGAGACACGGGAGATAAATTGTTTGTACCTTTAGATGCAGTAGATAAAAAAGTTCCTACTATTTTGGATCAGATTCAAGAAAATTTATTTTCTAAAGCAGAAAAGATATTGCATAATAGCATAGTCAAAGTTGATAATTCCAAAGATGCAGAAAAAGAATTGGAAAATACAAAAATACTTTTTGTACCTTGGTGTGGCACTGCAAAGTGTGAGGAAGAGTTTAAAACAAAAACCGGAGCTAAATCATTAAATTCTCCCTTAGATCAACCTAAACTGAACAAAGGGCAGAAATGTTTTGCGTGTAAGAATGAGGCTAAGTCGTGGTTCTATTTCGGGAAGAGTTATTGAGAAAATAGTTTTGGTCCTCTTATTTTTGATAAGTGCCCATAGTAAGATGTGCTTTGAAAGCTCTGAGTTGTCCCGAGGTAAATGATGTGGGATAAGCTTGTACAATTTCTTCCAGAGGTATTCCTGAAGTAATTAAATCTATAACGGTCCCTTTATCTATTTTTTCAATACTTTCATCTTCAGTATCTTCAACAGTATCTACTACTTCCGTACTTCTAGTTTCTCTAGAATCTCCATAAGTTCCCATAGTCACGTGAGCTTTCCATTGTGCGAGTGGCTTATTATCCCCTCCTCGATATTTTTCTCTTATTTCATCTACTGTTTTTCCTTCTCTCAATTCTTCAATGGCTCTTCTTTTGCTCAGAACTGGTTTTGAAGAGTTGCCTAGAAATATTCGTTTTCTTTCTTTGTCATGTTCTATTTTTATTTCATCTCCACACATGAATCTTCTTTCTTCTTGCGCAAATTTTGAACTTAGAGAATATATTTCTCTATGATGAATTGCTTTTTTTATCTGCAATTCGTGGGGATACCCTACTCTATCAGCTAGATCTCTTGCTACTGCGAGGATTCTTTCTGGATGACTTAAATAAAATACATTACCAATCATGGGAGCTCCTGATTCGGAGATATAAGAATAACCTACTGAATCTTTTGCTCGGAAAGATTTATTTTTCTTAAACGCTTCCATAACTGCTATATGTAAAATTAACTGAGCATCGGGTTGTGTTATTCCATATGTTTCCAGTTTCCCTCTAAATACGGCAGTAGATAAACTTTCTAAAACACTTTGATACGCCGGAAAAGCCCAAGATTCCCTAATTGTACGCAGGGGGTCATTTGGATCTAAATTTATTTGTTCGCCGCTTACTTTAAATATTCCTTGCTCACATATTCGTAATAGTTGTTGATAATCTTCTCCACCTACAAATTTTAAAAAACCATTCAGCGACCCAGCGGTGGATCCAGTAAAACAAGCTTTAATCAGTAGGGCATAACTTTCTGCTTTTTCAGTAGTTATAGCTTGATCATCATTAGTTTTTCTCACAAATTTCTGGAGTCTGTTAACTATGTTATTATGGTGTTCTAAAGGATCATTACTTAATACTTCAATGGGTTTATCTTCATCACTATGAGTATAACCATAAAAATAAAGATAGTTGCTTCTTTGATCTCTACGAATCAAATTGGCAGTATGAAGAACAAAATGATGACGCCTTTGTTTAGCAAATATTTTTTGTAAAGTGTTCATCTCCACTATATTTATCGGACCAATATAATCTAAACTAACTACGTCAAAAGCATGGTCTTTAACTTCAGCTACATAATCTTCAATAGATCCGCGATAAATTCGTATCCCCAACTCTTTTTCTTCCAAGGCTGCAGCTATCTTCGGTTCTCGTTCTACTCCTACAATATTCTCTCTGGGAATTTCTAACGCATCATATACTTGATAAATTTCTTGAGCATCTATCCCTGGAAAGCAAAGAACTCGTAAATCTCGTGGTTTTCTGAAAGTAAGAAGAGTTCTTTCTATCATCTCTTTTACTAGATCCCGCGATTTGGCTTTAGCCCAATCGGTATCATATCTTTTTTCTGTCATTGAAACAGTGTTTATGAGGGTATTTTTTAAACCTTTTGAAATATTTACTCTTAATTAGTGGTACCCCTATACGCCCTGCAAATTTTTACTCGTTCTTAGAATAATATTTAATCAACTTCATAACTCCCCATGGTTTGCAATCTTCTTTAGTGAAACCTAATTTGTTTACCATTTTGTACAATGTTTCTACATCTTTGGCTTCAATCTCTACAAATTCAGGAATATAATCATATTTATCTACATATCGATCAAATTCAAAATGTGTTCCATCCAGAGAATAAGAGGTCCTCTGTTTTTTCATTGACAACCATTGTTTGACCCCCATGGCTTCCAAGATTTGTTTCATCACTTCAAAATCTGAAACGGACACTTCCAACTCTTCACACACTTTAACTTTTTTATCTTTACCATGTTTTTTGAAAGTAAGTACTGCTTTTTCTCCTTCCTTGCGCAAGCGCAAAGTATTTTTTACCTTGTTAATTGAGCCGTCAGGATAATCAAAATATAATGCTTGAATAATTCCCTCAAACTTTTTAACTGCTCCCCAAGAAAGCAATTTTTTTTCAACTTCTTTACGATTAATTTCCAGAATCTTTACTTCTATTTCCTGCATGATTCATTTGATTTTATTCTCTTTTATATAACTTTTGTACACATATCAATTTTGGAACAATGATTAGCAAATAAATATCATACCAATAGTTTAATAAAAGCCCATTTTATACTCCTATCTGTGAAACAGATCATAATCCTGGGTGATGTAGAGATGGGGGGAGGAACATATACTGATGACTTCATCAGTGATAAAGCTCTCTCTGAACTTATCTTGAAACTTAGCCGGCAAAAAAATCCCATTGAATTGGTATTTAACGGTGATACTTTTGATTTTCTGAAATGCCCATATATCCATAAAAAACAGAAATCATATCCCCGACATATTACTTCTAGTATCTCCCTGAGCAAATTAAAAATGATCTATGAAGCACATAAACGAGTATTTGATGCTCTCAATATATTTTTAAAAGGCAAGGGGAATTTAGTTTATTTTGTTATCGGCAACCATGATCCTGATTTATTTTTTATCGAAGTTCAGAGGAAGATTAGACACTTGCTTGGTTTTCCCCAAAAAATATTTTTTGATATGTCCTATCAGCGCCATAGCATTTATGCTGAACATGGACATCAATATGATTTCTTAAATAAGATGAATAAAGAACATCTTTTCTTAGATTTTAAAGGAGAACCAATTTTAAACATTCCCTGGGTTTCATTTGGCTTAATCAGCCGTTTTATGACTATGAAAGAAGAGCATCCTTTTTTAGAAAGGATAAAACCTCTTCCAGTACTATTTTCGCATCAACGTGCCGTAGTGAGAAAGATAAGTCTGCGATCGATGGAATATCTTTTCAAAAGTATTTTTTATTATCCCATCCGTTATTATTATGATCCCACTTACACCTTTCCTAAAGATTTATTACGTGAATTTTATCGCCGGTTTAAAAATGTGCATTGGGATGTAGATAAAATAACTGAAAAATATAAGAAACATGAAGAACATATAAAAAGACATAAATTACATGTGCTGAGTCACATTCATCAGAAGTATGTTGAAGAGAAAGATAATTGGGTAATTATCCATCCGGATACTTGGAGGGATGAGTATTTGTTAGATAACAAAACCTATGAACTTCGAGCTCGAGAGAAGCATTATGTGGAAATAATTGTTCATGGCGAAAATATCAAATGGAAAATAAAACACTGGCCTATCAAACGTACAAAATTACCATTTTGGGAAGTAGTTGCAGATGAACCAAAATTCCTCAAGATAGCCGCTCAAGAAGAAGGATTTAGGAGTTAGGTTTTTTGTTAGTTTCTTCTGCTTTCCTCTCATCTCTTCTCATTTGCATAACCTTTATAAATGAAAAGTTTGTTCTTATCATATAAACAAATCAGGTGAATTTTTATTTCAAATCTGACACAACAAGAAGTGAGTAACCGCTATTCTTCTCTTTCGCTAGCTGCTGCTTTGATTGCTTCTATTATTCCTACCTTATCCACTTTCTCTCCTAGATTGGTTGAAGAAAAGAAAAAAGGCACACTTCCAGCATCTTTGGATCAATCAACTCATTTTAATTTGTCTACCTCTCTTTCTGGAAATAATCTGGGGGAAAACAAATTAGAAAATATGGTAAAAACTGAATCCCCTTCCAAAACCTCTTCCAAAAAAGAAAAATGCGGAGATTTGAATCCCGAAGATAGTGACAACGAAGTAGATTCCAGTAACTTATCTTCTAGATTTACTATTAAATATTCTTCGTTAGATGAAGCTCGTATGGCTGAAAATTTTTATCATTCTGCTGGTGTAGATTATGACAAATTATTTTATGGGCCAACTTCTTCCACTTCTGCCGGATTTAAATTTGAAGATGATTATTGGAGCAACACCGCCAGTTCTAGTGATACTGATGCAGAATGTTTAGATAATCCTGAAGCGCAGAAAGCACTAGCCGATATTCAATATGCTACTATCGTAGGTGCTACTCACGAAATTGCTGCTGAAACGAGAAGGAAATTTGACATGTGGATAAAATTCAATCCCGATCTGTTCAAAATGTATGAAAGTAATACTGCTCTTACTCGAGAAGTTAATTATAAACCGTTGACGTAGTGGTAATTATTCTTATGATTTTCTTTCAGAATCTTGGAAAAATAATTCATATTTTATAAAATTGTAACACTTCTTCCTCTGCAAAATGCATTTTTCCGGGGATAATTAAACAATGCGGCGGTTTTCCAAAATCAATCTTCTTGATTTCACTCCACTTTCCAGCTTTAATCACAAAATCTTTACTTCCTAAACGAGCACATCCCACTACCAATAAATTATCGTTAATTACCTTCTCTTTCATCCTTTTCTCGATGGATTCTAAAATATCCAACGCATCATTCACTGTCATAAACTTATTCTCTGCTGGTTTTAGATCTAACAAGCATAAAGTGTGGGTATCTAATAATCTATTTTGATGCAATACTTTGTAGGGTGTTTCTAAATGGGGATGATCTTTAATGAATGGAATTGAAGTAGTTCTTCCAAATTTATATAATTGCAATCCCGTTATTCCAATAGCTGTAAGTACGGACGCGTTATGAATCACTTGAACTGAAATTTTATTATCTTTTGCTAACTTGAATAATTCAGCATGAGTGGTAGCGGAGAAAGGATCTCCCACTACCAGAAACGCTACCTCTTTTTTCTTAGCTTCTAGCACTATTTTTTCTGCGCCTTGTTCCGAAGCATCACGATTGGCGGCAATTATTTTTTTCTTATAAAATTTTTCCAGATCTTTCAGAGTACATTGTAATAAAGAAGTATAATTCTCTGCGTACACTATATCACACTTACGAATAATTTCTAGTCCTTTAACTGTAATATCTTTTTCATCCGTAAGTCCAATTCCGATAAGGTAGAGGGTCATGGTTTCAATTTCTCTTTTATTTTCTCTTTAATCTTCCGAGCCCAATGAAATTCCTTGGCTAATAATGCTATCCCTAATGGAATGAATACAATAGCCGGCCCGGGGGTAAAGATCATGATGACTCCTATCCCTAAAAAGAACGATCCTAAAGTAACAGTTGCGCCACGCTTGGCCATATGAAATAATGCTTTCATATTCTTCAAAAGACCTCTTGGGATAAAAGCTTTACCATATACAGCCCTTCTTTTTCATATCCTAACTTTTTATAATACTCTCGCACACCTACTCCGGAAATAACCACTATTTTGATCTTCCCCTGATCTTGTGCAATTTCCTCAGCTTTCTGCATTAGTTTCTTTCCCCAGCCTTTATGTTGCACCGAGCCTTCATCTCCTATGGCTGTTGCCGTTCCATATACGTGCAGCTCACGGATTAAAGTACTTCCGGTGGTAATCTCTGGACGTAATTGTTGAGATGGAAAACGCAAGCGGCAAAATCCGATTAACAAATCATTCTCACTATCTTCTGCAGAGATAAAAAATTCTGTTCCTTGAGATGCTTCATATTCTTTTACTTTGATTTCTATCTTATCCCAATTTATGTTCTTTCCTTTTGGTTCTCTACATCTGATACAACGGCATTTGATATCATATTTTTCAAAAGTAAATTGTCTCAAATTGGTTCGATCAACTCCCGCTTCCCAATATTTAGTGGGTACGTCTCTTTGTACTCTCTGAATTCGACAATATTCTGGAACGAACTTTTTCCATTCCATTATTCTTTCTGCCGCTTCTTCAGTACTGATGGGGGTGAATTCTCCTTTTTTATACTGCGTATATAATACCGTTCCAGCAGCGACCATGCAGGGATACATTTTAATCATGTCTGGACAGTAATTTGGGTCAGAAAATAATTGTTTCATCCCTGCCAGATCTCGTTCTTTATCAGTTAAAGGTAATCCTGGCATATAATGAAAATTTATTTTAAAACCTAAATCTCGAAGAATTTTAATTGATTTCTTGGAATCAGCAACAGTATGTCCTCGATGAGTATAAGTTAAAACATCGTCGTATACCGATTCTATTCCCAACTCCACTCTGGTACATCCTTGTCGAAGCATTTCATTTCCTTGTTCTAAGAAACCCCAATCTGGTTTGGTTTCAATGCATAAAGCAACACATCTGATGTAGGCAGTTTCATTTTTTTCTTGTTCCTGTTTCAAAATATTTTTTTTATTCTCTTTACTTTTATCCCCTTTCTCTCTATCTTCTTTCCCTTTTGTTCCATCTTCATTCTCATTTACTTTATCTTTATCCCATTTCTCTCTATTCCCTTCTTTCAATTTCAGTATTTTATCTTGCACTATTTTTATTCTCTGTTCATCATGAATATCTCCTGGCAATTCAAAGAATTCTTTGAATTTGATGTAATCAAAATTACCATTATGGTCAAAGAGTAGGGTGGAAAAGTCATTCATGGCTTGAAATGCGCCTAACACAAATTCTTCTTGATATTCTTTAGGTGTAGCGGGAAAAGTTCCCCCCATAATGATCAGTTCTATCTTGTCAAAACTATGTCCTAGCAAAACGTATTGTTCAAGTCTATTAATGACTTGTAAATAGGAATCATAAAAATTTCTCTTGCCTCGCATCGTGGCTGGTTCGTGCCCAGAATATGATTGTGGAACATCACCCCAAGGACTGTCAATGCCGCCAGGACAGAAGGTGCACTTACCATGCGGACAGCGATCAGGCTTAGTCATAATGGCTACAGGAGATACGCCAGAGATAGTTCTGGTTGGTTTAGTCAGTAATTTTTTCTTGAAAAATGGAATTTCATCAACAGGAGTCCGCAACAGAATTTCAATATTAGTGGGAATATTTTTGAGCTTGTATTTTGGAGCTAGCCCTCTTTTTATTTGAGTCCATTCTTTCTCAGAGGGATTTCTCGTTCTGAGGATTTCTATTGCTTCACTGAAAAAATCGTCCATATATCTCTTTTTGTGGCTGTTTTTTATAAGAGTTTCGAGAATGGGTATAATTACTACTATCTAATGAGAAAATAACCGCAAGATTTATAAACCCCCCTCTCATTTTTTTATTTAAATGGTTTACAAATATACTCTTCCGGATAACGTATTGATTTCTGGAGTTCATTATGTAGCTGCCTCTCCTGATGAAGGAAGAGCAATTATGCCTGTCACTTCACCGGTATCCGTCGAAGATGTTGGGTCTGTTGCAGAGGATCTTAGATTATTTATGGCTGAACATAGCAGTTCTGATGCTGTTAGAACATTTTTAGGCAGTGCTAATGTTTATTATGATCGTGGTCGTTTTATGTCAGATCCACGCACTTATGAACTTTATGGAGAAGAGACGGGCGTTCCTTTTACTGCTTTTAGATTAGAACGAGGATTTGTGGGATCAGAGAGGGGATTAATTGAAACTATTACTATCGGTAATGTTCCTGATGTTTTTCCCCAAAACCTTACAGTAGGGCCTGTTTTCTTCATGGATTCTTTAAAAGAATACGCTAGAACTATCAATCCGCCCAAATAATTTTCAAACCTCGGCGAAATCTTTATAAATAGCTCTTAAAATTAATCATATCATGGCAAAAAGGATAGGAACCACTCAACGTAAGAGCAGACACAAATTCAAGATACATTACCGAAATAAAGGAAAGCTTCCTTTAAGTCAATATTTCCAAGTATTCAATGATGGTGACAAAGTTACTTTAAAGATCAATTCCAGTATACAGAAAGGGCAGTTTTACTCTCGATTTCATGGTTTTACTGGCACGGTTAGTGGTAAAAAAGGATTTTGTTACCAAGTCCAGATTCATGACGGCGATAAAGAGAAGACTTTATTTGTTCATCCCATTCACCTAAAAAAGCAGGTAATGATCACAGCTAAATAGGTATAATAAACAAAAAAAATAAATTAGTGAAACAAAAATGGTAAACCTCGAATTCATTGAAGAAAAATGCTTATCCTTGCCGGATGTCAAAGTCATATTAAATGATATCAAGAAGCGGGATGTAGAATTGAATCCTCTATCTTCAAGATTGAATGAATATTTGGATGCTTTTGTTAGTTTAACTGCCGCAAAGAAAGAACAATTGCATAAGAAACTATTAGCTTTAAATTTAACCAGATTAAAAGAAGAACATATAGCGAAAATTATAGAATTTCTGCCCACGACCACCAATGATTTGAAGGTGGTTCTGCAGGCCTATCCGCTGAGCTTGGTCAAAAAAGACCAAGAAAGCATTGTCGCTGCGGTTAAAGAGTTCGTATAATACGGGCTTTTTATATCCAAAAGCGTAATTTTTATTAACTAATGGATATTCCTACTCATGATGAATTTACAACCAGTGAAAGAAGAGCGGGCCGTGGTGCTCGACTACTTGGAACATGGATATACTTTTGATGATGGGTCCATGAAGATGCCTATAGCTCAAGCTCTCGGTTTAGAACATTTAAGCTTATTAGAATTGATTCCAAAGAAAGGAATATTTCTACAACCACATCAAGAAGTGTACATCGGTGAGGGAAAACGTGAAGAGATTCATCACATAAAAGGAAGAATCCCTATAAATAAATTAACTGCAACTGCTAGAAATAGCTTGCCTCATGTCATTGAACAGATGGTGGAGAAAGATGAAACTCGATTTATAGCTTTTTTCAACAAGGCTCAGCCATTAAGCATGCGTATGCATCAATTAGAACTACTTCCTGGTTTGGGAAAGAAACATATGTGGGAGATATTGGAAGCACGAAAAGCCAAGCCCTTTGAAAGTTTTGAAGATTTGAAAAGCAGGGTAAAGTTGTTGCCCAATCCTAAACAAACCATTTCTAAGAGAATTTTATTAGAGATAGAAGGCAATGAGAAATGGATGATATTTGTGAGATAACATTAAACTCTCCATTTCATATCTTTTCTTTTATTTCTGATCATTTCTTGCATTCCAGCTTTTTCAGCATGCTTAAGAAACTCTCCTGCTATATGTCTTAAGCGTGAACCATTGATATCAACATCATCTTGTAAGAATTCATATTTCTCCAATAATTTTTCAAATACTTTTTCTTGGGTGGCTAAATTAACTTTAAGCAGTTTATCACTGTTGATGACTTCTCTTTCTTTCTCCAATTCTTCTAACTTTTGCAATTCGGGAAGGATGGATTTAATATCTTTATGTACTTCCTCTAAAAATTCTAAGACTGCATCAATATCTTTAATGACATCAACTTTATCGGCTTCTTTGAAGCCAAAGATCTTTTTCCACCATCTCTTTTCATGTAAACTCATATACTAGAATAAATAGTTTGTATATATATATCTTTTTGTTGGTTGACCTATCTCATCGCCGCAATTAATTGTTCCCTAAACTTGTCTTTTTCTTCTTTTACTACTTCTGCCGGGACAATAGCTAAAGTTGCATAATCTAACAACATCGCTTCCAAAAAAGGCGGTTTGGGGGTATCTTTTAAATGTATTTGTGGGATCATACATCGTACACTGGGATGATAAACTAAAAGATTTGGTTTGGCATTCTGGAGTAAACCTACGGCCCCTCTATTTTCGGAACAATAAAATAAAGTTCCGCCAATTCCTGCTTCTTCGAGCATTTTTGCAACATCATCAAGCATGGGTTCTGGACCGTACACTACTACTTGTTTAGTGCTTTCTCCCGAAACTACTTGGCTAGAAACAGAAATATCATATATTCTTAAATCGGCATTGAGCCTGCGCACAATTGAATCCGCTCTACTTTCATCTGTTTGGGCCGACATCTCGATCTACTATGAAACAGATTATTTAAGTTTTTAGAGTTTGGGGTATATATAATAAATTTGTAACCATTTATTTCTCTTAATTCTCTTAAAATACCTACTCCATCAACATAATCTTTAAAAATACCTCATTCGAAAGTCCATTTATGAATAAAAAAGCGGATTTAGCTCTAAGCGTGGTGGCGGTTATTCTGGCTTCTGTTATTTTAGCTATGTATCTTATTGGTATTGCTCAAAGGGAATGCAGTAGTAATCGAGATTGTTCTGACAATGCCTATTGTGGGAATGATTACCAATGTCATGAGTACCCTAGCAAAATAATAGTTCAAGATAATAATTATGTTCCGGCTGCTTTAATTTTTGGGATTGCCATAATCGTGGCTAGTTATATCTTAAAAGGCGGAAAAATAAAGCTGCCTAAGTTGATTAAGGAAGATTAAAATACTAAATAACATAAATTATTTAAACTTCAAGTTGTTTCTGAAAACCATGAATCGACCAACAACCTATCTTAGTGGACTTGCCTTTGCCGTTGCCAGTGCTTTTTCTACACCAAGCCAGGCACTGCTTGATGGTAGCGGGAGGGTTATTCCTACCTCGCCTCTTATTGCCGGGGAATGTGATTACGATGGATACACTTTAAAGTTAGAATGTGATATCACTAAAATAAAATACGATAAACAGGGAAATCCCCTTCCTTCTCAAAAGAATTTATGCATTATTGTTGAATCGTATATTGGCAGCAAAAAAGTTGACTTCCCCGAAGATATCTGTCAACCAGTAATCGGCGTACAAATAAGTCCTTATTACGGTGTAGAATATTGCAAGCTTCCAACACCTTGCCAAAAGCCGGTTAGCTGATTATATACTGAAAGACACAAATCATTGATCAAAAAGTGGTGTCCTTCATATATATAACAGACAGAACTATCCATTCAATTAATTCTGTCCGTTAGTATAAATAACATTAGAACTCCATCAGCATTTTCTGCTCCTTCTTCTCTCTCAACAACTTACTCTCATTCAACAAAACGGTAACATCAAACCCAAACTTATTCTTAATAAATTCAGTTGCATACTGCATCATCAATTCCTGCGAAGCAAAAGTAAGGGGGGTAGATTTAATGCTTTTTCGCGTCGCTTCTCGACAGACCCATACACCTAAGGGGACATTATATTCAGAAGTAATAAAACGTAGAGCTAAACAGCTATGTTGCCTTTTCAATTCTTTCATCTTCTCGAGCACTGGCAAACGGCAAGCATAATATCCTCCGGCAGTTTCTTCAGCATAATTCTTACGTCCTTCATAATTTTCATAGTCAGTAGAATAAACTAATCCTTCCTTGGACCAGGGATTCACTTTCAAATCCAAATAAGTTTCAAATAATTCATAACTCCATACTTCTGGGAAATATAATAATAAATAATAATTTCCCCATTCTCCGCCAAAATACACTTGATATTCACCTAGGGAAAAATCTTTCACTTGCGTAATTAAATTCTTTCCAACTGTATCATCTACCGCCGTAATACTCCACCTTGTCGGCACTAATTTTCGATTTTCTTCAAGTCCCACATTGCCAACGGACATTAATTTGTTCAGAAAACTCTCTTCAAATCCCTTTTGATATAATGATAAGATCGCCGGTGCTGCTTTCAGATCCGTATCACTCACCACCCTCTCAACTCGAGCATCCACTCGAGCATTTGACGTCACTCTCGCTCGAATCACCTCTCCTTGCGGGCCAAAAGGCATGATCTCTTTCTCTGGTTTTAATTGCAATTGTGGTTGTTGTTTCAAATTAACTTCCATCTCCACCGCTTTGGAGGACATCCCCACTTCCTGGCAGACATCCAAAAATTTTCCTCTAGTTCTGGCATCCTTTACATTCCAAGAAGTTCTAGAATTAACTAATCCATATCTCATGCTGGCAATCGTCCCTATCGGCAACGCTTTCTTGCTCCATAATCGAGGAGAATCATAGTGAGATGTATCTCCCTCTATTTGTGGACTCAATACACCGATATTGACATGAGGATATCCATATCTGCCAATGAACGGTGCTGGTGAAGTGCCGAAGAAATCTTTTTTGAAATTAGTACGAACTTGTATCTGGGGAATTTGTTCAATATCTTTGAATTTGACTCGTTGGATGTGCATGGTGTGGTTAAAGTGAGTGGTGATTAAAAAGAATTACTATCCTGTGGACTTCTAATCTTTTCCAGATGTTTAGTGGAGATGTGTTCATAGATCCTCGTTGTTCTGATATCCTTATGGCCTAACATTTGTTGAATGTATTTAGTTTTTGTTCCTTGTTCCATATGATGGGTGGCAAAACTATGACGTAAAGAGTGGGGCGTTAAAGGATTTGTAATTCTTGCTTTTTGACAGGCTTGTTTGAGAACTTCCTCAACTGTTCTGGGGGTAATGTGTCCATCTGAGGAAGCAAACAAATAGTTGCTTTCATAGGGGCGTGTTGAAAGATAACTGCGTATTAGTTCTACTACTACTTTTGATAAGATGGTATGTCGATCTTTATTCCCTTTTCCTTGGCGAACTTTTAATAATCGTTTCTGAAGATCAATATCCTCGATTTTGAGGGATACCAATTCCGAAACTCGTACTCCGCTGGCATAGAGCAAAGAAATGATTAATTTATGTTTAGTATTATCCAATGCGTTTATCATATTTTCAATCTCTTCTGGGGATGCAAATACTCTTATGCGTTGTTCTCGTTTTTGATAGGGGATATCTCCCACTCTTTTACGCAGAATTCTTCCATAATAAAAAGCCAGAGCATTATGCGCTAGATTAATGGTAGAGCTGGAATATTGTTTCTGAATACAATGCAGAAGATATTCCCTAATATCTAAATGAGATACTTCTCGAGGGCTTTTGTTACAGAAATGTAGAAATTCTTGGTTATAATAGAGATAGATATTTATCGTGTTGGGGGAGAAATTCTTTAATTTCATTTCTTCGATTAAGATTTTAAACATAGTAGTTACCTCATTTGGTATTAGTAGCAGATTGTTTTGGTTTAAATAGTTTAGCCGTGGTTGACCAGTGCGGGAGTGGCTAAGCATATAATGGTTAAAAGATGGAAATTGTGGGGTTAAACGGGCTAAAGCCACTGGACACATTCGTCCCCAACAGTGTCTAACCTTCGCCTAGACACTGTTAAATTCAATTACAAGGACACTTTTCTGTAAAACACATTCTAACACCAGATGTAAAACGGCATTCTCTCCGTAATGTACACTCTGACTCTAACACTGAGGGGGTTGATTTTCTAATCTATCTCTAAATATAACCTTGACTAAAAATAGATACGCTTCTTGCGATGGTTCTATTCCTGTAATTTCTCTGAGGGTCTTAAACTCGGGTGTTGAGCCTGATTTTGCTAACAGCCTATACGTCTTCTCCATTAGATCTATTGGAACTTCGGGTACAACTCCTGTAAACTCAAATAATCTTTTGAACTGGGAGATTGTCCTCTCCCTTTCCTCTATATCTTCCCTAATAAGACCCGCTTTATCTTGCCAAACATAACTTGAGTTAGTCAGTACTCGTGCTGAATATTTAAGATAATTAACATAGCACTTTTGTACAACTTCCTCTGATATCTTAACCCCAGTAACTTCTCCTAATTCTTCCAGTTTGTTATGCCATCCACGATATATAAAGTAGTCATAAGTACTTTGGATACGTTCATCCGGTAGCCTCGTTCCTGTTAACTCCATAAACTCTTTAATATCATCCACATATCCATTCTCAATGAAAAAGTTGTATGCTTTTTCTGTTTTGTCTTGAGGGATCCTTGGCTTAATGCCCGTAGCATTGTATAAATCCCTCAACATCCAAACAAAATGAGCGCGGTTAGCATAACTTTCTTGTACGTCCTTTTCTGCGAACATTGGTTTTATTCCAGTTAATTCATATAGAGCTAATAGTCTCTCACTCGGTCCATCTAGGGACTGCTCGTAAATCTCCTGAATTGCTGTAGCAAAGTCACTGTTAGGAATTCCTATTTGGTCAGCTGCTTCCATTAATTTTTCCAATGTCATTTTTTCTCCATTTTTGATTCTTATTTACAAGTGACAACACAGAAACATTTAAATACTACTATTAGCAATCTACTACTAATGATAGAAAAACTACGAAAATTAGGACTAAGCCCCTATGAATCAAAGTGCTATTTGGCTCTTGTTAAACATGGCAATCTTCTCGGAAAAGAGATAGCCGAAAAATCGGGTGTTCCTCCGACTTCCATTTATCGTAATCTTGAAACTCTCCAGAAACGAGGACTTGTTCAGGTTGTTCAAAAAGAACCTCTGGTGTATCAAGCAGTAGAACCAGAAATAGCCCTACCCGCATATGTCAATTCACAAAAAGAGGAATTAGAGAATATTCAAAAAGAAACCATCAACGAATTAACTTCCATAAAGAAGACTGGAGTTATTGAAAAACAAGAGGACGTTTTAGAGGTCTATTCTGGTCGTGAACAATCCTACCAATTAGGTAAAAAACTAATCCATCAATCAAAAAAAGAATTCCTTCTTATGGGGAGAGGAACGCAGCAATCAATTTTGGATTTAATCCATACACTAAAATCAGCTATAAAAAGAGGTGTGACCTGTAAATTCATCATCACAACCCACGATGAAAATAAAAACCTCATCGAGGAATTAAAAAATGTTGGCGTAAAGATAAAATATAATCCCCTTCATGGCTTTTCATTATTGGTAAAAGACCGAGAAGAATATCAGATTGTGATTAAAGATGATAAATTAAAAGAGGAACGAATCATTCTAAACATAAAAAACAAAGATCTCTCTGAGGCTCACGCTCACTATTTTGACTCTATCTGGAGAAAATCAACCCCCCTCTGAACGGAGAGAATGCCTATCGATTGCTTATGCCTAAAGTGTTACTATACGTGTCATGACGGTGTCCTTGTAACTCTTCGTCGCTACGCTCCTCGTACCTCCCACTTCGTAGTCGGTAGGATTTAACAGGAATTTTACGGTTTCGCAA
>Ga0209541_10005349_pt1 | contig 22418 bp, 28 predicted proteins | sample RifCSPlowO2_01_FD_184027 | JGI IMG/M metagenome (GOLD analysis project Ga0209541, IMG submission 184027) | Groundwater microbial communities from Rifle, Colorado - Rifle CSP2_plank lowO2_0.1 (SPAdes) (version 2) | ecosystem: Environmental > Aquatic > Deep subsurface > Groundwater | place...
GAATCTCCTTCTCAATAATCCGTTCACCCTTTTCGCCCTCAAAATAAAAAGCCTTCATCCGCAAAAGATCAATTACCCCTTCAAAACTATTTTCCAAGCCGATCGGTATTTGAATCGGGACCGCGTTCGGTGTCAGGCGTTCCAAAATTGATTGATAACTGCCGTCAAAACTCGCGCCGGTCCGGTCCAGTTTATTGATGAAACAAAGCCGCGGCACTTTATACTCGTCGGCATAACGCCAATTGGTTTCGGATTGCGGTTCTACACCGGATACACCATCAAAAACCACCACCGCGCCATCCAAAACCCGAAGCGATCGCTTTACTTCAACGGTAAAATCAATATGGCCCGGCGTATCAATGAGATTAATCCGATGTTCAAACTGCTTATCGCCATGCTGGTAGGTCGGCACCCAAAAGCAGGTGGTGGCGGCGGCAGTGATGGTAATCCCCCTCTCCCGCTCCTGTTCCATCCAGTCCATTACCGTGTCACCTTCGTGCACCTCGCCGATTTTATGGGAAACGCCCGTATAAAAAAGAACCCGTTCCGAAACGGTGGTTTTCCCGGCATCTATATGAGCAATGATGCCGATGTCTCTGGTTTTTTCCAGCGGGTACTGACGGGCCATAAAATTATTTTAAATATGATTCCACGTCCTTTATGATTTCCAATACTTCATTTACTTCTTTGTCGGTTATAAGGCCCTTTTTCGCCTCATTAATATGTTCTTCCGCTTCCGCGACTTTTTTTAAAAATTCTCCCCTTTTTTCTTCCGGGATTTTTTCGAAGATTTCTTTATCAGGGTTGCCTAAAAAAATTTTTATTGTTAACAATGGCGCCGATAAAGTATTGGTCCGATGTTTTCTTTGTTTATATTCTTCCCATTTTTTAAGGCCCTCAGGAGTTATTGCCTCTTTTGATAATTTAAATTGTTCTTTTTCTGAAAGAACCGGACCGGGGTCATCAGGAAGCGATCGGAAACGCTCAAAAGAACTTTTTAATTTTTCCGCGTAGGATTGCGGCGGAGATTCTTTTTTCTTCAGTTTCTCCGGAACCGGAAAGGGGATATTTTCCATAAATTACCTCGCAAAATGAGCAAAAGCCCTATTCGCCTCCGCCATCCGATGGGTATCTTGTTTCTTTTTCACTGCCGCGCCTTCATTTTTGGAAGCCAGCAGGATTTCTTCCGCCAATTTTTGCGCCATCGGTTTGCCGGTTTTTTTGCGGGCGGCTTCAATCAGCCAGCGGGCGGCGAGCATAAACTTCCGTTCCTGCCTCACTTCCCGCGGCACCTGATAATTGGCGCCGCCGATTCGTCTGGTGGTAACTTCCACCATCGGCGTAACATTTTCCATCGCTTTTTCAAAAACTTGGAGCGGCTGTTCAGAACCTTTCTTCAAATTTTCCAGCGCCTCATACATCATCTCTTCGGCAACCCGTTTTTTCCCACCCTTCATTAAATAATTAATAAATCGCGCCAGCGCCACACTGCCATAATTTACATCTGGTTGATGCTCTCTTTTGTAGTTCCGCTTTTTACGCATTATTTTGGACGCTTAGCTCCATACTTTGACCTTTGCTGTTTCCGAGCTTCCACTCCGGTCGTATCCAAAACTCCCCGGACAATGTGGTAGCGCACTCCCGGCAAGTCCTTTACGCGGCCGCCGCGAATCACCACTACCGAGTGTTCCTGCAAAGCATGGCCTTCGCCGGGAATATAAGCAGTCACTTCCATTCCATTAGTTAAGCGGACGCGGGCGACTTTCCGCAAAGCCGAATTCGGCTTTTTAGGCGTGGTAGTGAAAACTTTCAAACAGACCCCCCGCTTGAAAGGTGAGGCAGATTTCACCGGCCGATTTTGAATGTAATTAAAATACCGCCCCAAAGCCGGAGATTTAGATTTAGAAGCTTTAGTTTTTCTTGAGCCTTTTAACAGCTGTTTAATTGTAGGCATGCTCTTTAATTTAAACGAATAGATATTAATATAGCAAATAAAAAAGACGAGTGTCAATACTCGTCTTTTAACAACTTTTTTGCTTCTTCAATGGCTTTTTGAAGCTGGAGGTCCGCAGGTTTTTGCCCTTTTTTTGGTACCGGATTTTTCACTTTAACAGTCGGCTCAATGCCTAAGTGATGAACCGGAACTTTATTCCTGCCGATAAAATAGTGGTGGGTGGTCAAGCAGAGCATTGTTTCCTGTTCCGAAAGCAAGTTAAAACATCCCTGCACCGATCCCTTGCCGAAACTCTTTTCTCCGATTACCGGCGCCCCGAATTCCTCCTTGAACCAGCCGGCCAGAATTTCCGAAGCGCTAGCGCTCCATTCATTTATCAAAATAACCACTTTCAGGTCTTGATATCGGCCGCCGCTAAAAGATGGCAAGAGAGATGGCAAAAGCTTTTTAACAAGAGGTGGTTCAAAATCGCCTTCCCGGCTCTTGAGATAAACCGTCGGTAAATTAGGAGCTGGCTTAAAATGGTCGGTTATAAGAATAACAATATTTAAGAGTCCGCCGGGATTATTCCTGACATCAATGATTAGCGTTTTCATGTTGGACGCAACCAGGCTGTCAACCGCCACCGTAAAATCATCTTCGGTAGTTTGAGAAAAATCGCTAAGCTGCAGGTATCCGATTTTAGGGCTTAATTTTCTAAAACTCACTGACGGAATTTCAATCCGGGCTCTTTGCATAGTAAACTCTTCTACCTGGCCGTTTTTTAAAACCCAAACGGTAACTTTAGTGCCAATTTTGCCTCTAACTAAATCCGTTATGTCCGCTATCGGCAAATCATTTACCGAGATACGATTTTCTTTACTACCGGTGGAAGAAACCGCCACCAAAACATCGCCCGGTTCTAATCCCGCTTTTTTCGCGGGAGTGTCCGGAAAAACCGCGGCCACTAAAATTTTATAAGAGCCGGTTTTGGCATCTTTTTTAAACTCTAATCGGATGCCGATTCCGGCGAAATTGCCTTCCAATGCCGACTCCTGATGTTTTACCTCTTTCTTATTTAAATATCTTGAATTGGGGTCGCTGGCTGCCGCTATTCCGCCTTTATATAATTTTTCCGTAAATTCCACGGCGTCAATTTCTTCCATATAGTGAAGCTTAAATAAAATTAAAATCTCAGCGTGCTTCCGAAGGGCTTTCTTAATATCATTAGGAACTTCAGAGGCGGATTCATAGGAAGTAGTAAGCTCGGTTTGAATAGATGGTTGTTCGTCAAATCCAAGTTGGCTTCCGGAAAATGCCAATAAGACCGCAACCGATAATTGCTTCATCTTTCCCTGATTAAGTTTTCAAGGTTGCTTCTATTAAAGCACTAAACTTAGATTTAAGCAATGATTAAGCTGTACAATCCGTGGATAACCGGAAAAATAAATCCGATTCCAAAAAATATAAAAAATAGCAGGATTAACATTCCGTATTGTTCTAAAAATCGTTGAATGCTGTGATATTTCTGCGGCAAAAGGGCAAATAAAACTTTTGACCCGTCCAGCGGCGGTATCGGCACTAAGTTAAATATCGCAAGCAGAATATTCATAAAAACAATAATCGCGAAGGCGAAAAATAAAACTTCCAACGGCGAATTGACCGCTTCAAAATTTCCGCTGGGCGCGGCTTGAGCCAGCAGCATTTTTACCGGCACGGCTAAAGGCAGAAGCCGGCTTAATATCCCGAAAATTACCGCAATTAAAATATTGCTTAGGGGTCCGGCCGCGCCGATAAGCGCTGCGCCTTTTCGGGGGTCGCGCAGATTGTAAGGATTATACGGAACCGGCTTAGCCCATCCGAAAAGAATGGGACTGCCGACCAAAACCAAGAATAGCGGCAAAAAAATTGAGCCCATCGGATCAATATGGTTAAAAGGATTCAAATTCAACCTTCCGGCATTTTTAGCCGTATCATCACCCAGTCGGTAAGCAATCACTCCATGACTGACTTCGTGAATCATTACCGAAAAAATAAGAACCAGAAGCAAAAAAAGTAAAATCATGAATTAAATTTACGGTATAATTCCGGGTCAATGGTTCTTTCAAAACAAACCCGCCCTTTTCCGTGGTCCCAATTCTGCTGATATGGCTTTCCGTAATAACCAGCCGGTTCGGGAATCCTCGCTAACGATAAACCCGTTCCGAATCCCAAATTAAAATTCGCGCAGAACTCAAAAATTAACGGGCTTTTAATTTTATACTCATAAGGGACGCCGGATTCCGGGTCAACCGGCGGGAGAAAGCCAGTGATATTATTTTTTAAATCGGCCAAGGCCGGCGGCAATTTTTCTTTTTGAAGCCAATAATTAATAATTTCGTTCTGCAAAATTTGCAAATCATTGATTCGGCGCTCGTCAAAGCGATACAGTCGGGCTTTAAACGGAGAACCAGCGGTGAAAAATCCTCCAACAATACTTGCCAAAATCGCGGCCGTTACCGCCCAAACTAAAATCTTTAGTTCCAAAAAGGCCAGCGGCCGGCGCAAATCTCTAAGATAATAAAGAAATACCGTAATCGCCACCAATAAAATAATCAGAACCTTTAGAATGAACCGAACGGTCAATTCGCCGCCCAAAAAATTGTAAACCAAAGTGACTAAATCGGAAATGATGATGATTGCCGCCAAAAATAAAGTTAAATTCACCAGCCACTTCCGGATTTTTAATTCTCTCTTTTCCGGAAAACTTTTGTAATCTTTATATAAAAGCGAAGAAACGAAAAGATAAACTGGAAAAATAATAATTAAAGAGGCCATAGACCAGCGGATGGAACTGGCAGCGCCTGGATAATAAAATGAAGATAGCGGGTCAGGAAAAAAGATATTAACATATTCAAAAAGCAAATTAATAAAGCCTCCACCACTGATATAAAGAGCGATAATTGCTAAAAGATGAAGGAAAACGTCTTTCGGCGAACTTTTGATTAGCATAGTTAAAATTTATTTAATCAATTTTTTGAATTCTTCCACCATTGGAACCTGTTCCGGCTCCACTCTTAGTTCCTTAGCAATATAATAAGAAGTCCAATCCGCCAATACCAGCGAAGAAAAAATCTTATGAAATTTGGTTTTGCCGTTTAAAATTAGCACTTCCACCGGCAAGCCGCGCTCCCGATAAAGGCGCTCGGTAACGTTCATCCGCTTGGAAATTTTCAGATGGTCGTCTGGGTCTTTTAAAAAAATAAAATAAAAGTTTTTTGATAATTCCCGGGTAGACTCTTTAAGGTCAAAACCGGTCATTTCATTATGGTTTAATTCTGGAAAAACATTGGTAAAGGCGGGGATTTTTCCGGTTTCATTCAATTTTATTTTCCAATTGTAAGCAATGGCTTGGTTATGCGAAGAAGCATAAATAATCGGCACGAAACTTTTCAATTTCTTGGCTAAATCTTTTCCGGTCCTTTCCAAAAGCGCCGGCTTCAAAAGCGCGGCCAAATCTCTTGCTTCTCTCATCGCCGGCTTATTGCCAATCAATTTCAAAAGCGCCAAGGCCGCAAAACCGAGCGCCAGACGCGGCTGAATACGGGTATTCGGCAATTGGATATATGGCTTTTTGCGCTTTCTTGCCAAATCCAATAATTTTCCGCCAACCGAGATTGCCGCCGCCGGATAATTGTGCCGCACCGCCGAATTAAAAGCATCAATAGTTTCTTCGGTGTTGCCGGAATAAGAGCTCGCGACTATTAAACTTTCTTTCAAAACTTTTTTACTCAAATTCGGTAAGCCGTAATCGCGATGAGCAATCACCTCCAAATTGGGGTAGCGGATTTTTAAGAGTTCCGGCGCAAGGTTGGAGCCGCCCATGCCCGCGACAATCAGCCTTTTAAACGGCTTCAATTTAGCGGCGTTTTCCACTGCCGGCTTATACAGAAACTGTTCGTTAAAAGTTTTAATTGTTTCGTACATCACTTATTTTAATTTTACCCTATTATTATCGCCGCGTAAAAAAAGTTAACAGCGGGCTGGCGACAAAAATGGAAGAATAAGTGCCGATAACGGTTCCCAGCAGAATTAAAAGAGTGAAATAACGGAGCGAATCCGCGCCGAAAAAATACAGCGCCGTTAAAACCAGCACCAAAGTCAAGGAAGTATTGACCGAGCGCGCGAAAGTCTGATTCACGCTGGCGTTAATAACGCCGTCCAAATCTTTTTTATTTTTACTGATTAATAAATTTTCCCGAATCCGGTCAAAAACCACAATCGTATCGTGAACCGAAAATCCCATCACCACTAAAATCGCCACGATGAAATTCGTATCCAATTCCGCTCCCCGGAAATATCCGAGTAAAGCAAAAACTCCGGTCGGAATAAGCGCGTCATGAAAAAGGGTAACCAATGTTATTAAACCGTATTTCCACGAACTGACCGGCTGAGAAACTTTCCGAAAAGCAAAAGCCACGTATAAAGAAATCCCCGCCAATACCAGTAAAAAAGCAAGCAGGGCCCGGTTGCGGAGCTCTAATCCGATGGCCGGACCGATGCTGGAAAAACTTAATTCTTCCGCGCTGCCGAATTTTTCCCGGAGAACGGCGAGCAAGGCCTGATGCTCATTCTCATTAATTTCTTTCATCCGAATGGAAAATTGCTGGCTGGCGGCTTCCCTCACCAAAATATTATCCAGCCCCTCTTTTTGAAAAACCTCGTTCAAAGCGCTTAGCGAAACCGGATTCGCAAATTCAATTTGCCAAAAAGCGCCGCCGGCAAAATCAATGCCCGGCCGAAATCCAAAAACCAGCATGCTGACAATGGCTAAAAGCGTTAAAACGCTGGAGAAACCGATAAAGAAATATTTGTACTTTATGATATCCATGCTTTTAATAAATTTCTGGTTACTGTTATCGCGGTGAACATACTGACCAAAACTCCAATTAAAAGCGTCAGAGCGAATCCTCTGACAAAGCTGGAAGTAAGATAAAAAAGAATTAAAGCGGTAATGATGGTGGTAAAATTGGAGTCGCGAATGGAAGTCCAGGCCCGTTCAAATCCTTTATCAATCGCCCCCATTTTGCTCAACCCCCGCTTCAGCTCCTCTTTAGTGCGCTCAAAAATTAAAATATTCGCGTCCACCGCCATCCCGATGGATAAAATAAAACCGGCAATGCCAGCCAAAGACATTGTTACGCCAAAAAGCTTGAACGCTGCCAAAGTCAAAAATATGTAAATCAATAAAGCAATGGCCGCGAATAATCCCAATCCCCGGTAATACAAAACCATAAAAACAATTACCGCCAAAGTTCCGTAAATGCCCGCCCAAATCATTTTTTGGAGCGAATCCTGGCCCAGGGACGCGCCGATAGTTTGCTGGTTAACCAATTCAATCGGCGCCGGCAAAGCGCCGGCGTTAAAACGTTCCACTAACTGCTTAGCTTCGGGAATAGTAAACTGGCCGGTGATTTGCGCCCGGCCGCCGCTGATTTTTTCCTGCACTACCGGCGCGCTGATAAGATTATTATCCAAAAAAATCGCCAGCGGCTTGCCGACATTCCGGGCGGTAATCGCCTCAAAAAGCTCGGCGCCTTTATCGTTAAATTCCAAAGAAATCTGCGGCTGGTTGCCGACCTGGTTGAAAACCATCTGGGCTTTTTTCACATAGCGGCCGGTTAATTCGGTTCTTTTATATTTCAGGTCTTGAGTTTTGGCCTCCTCCGAAGATTTATCTTTGGGAAATTCCACTTCGCTGAAAAATAAAAACGGCGTCTCACCAATCAGTTTAATGGCTTCGCCGATGTCCCGCACTCCGGCCAGTTCAATCACCAGCCGATAAACATTGCCGCCTTTGGATACCACTACGTTTGGTTCGCTGACGCCGAATAAATTAACCCGCCGCTCAATCACGTCCCGCAGTCCGGCCATCACCGAATCGCGGTCGCCGGCTTCCACTCCCGACATCTCCACTTCATAAATAAGCTCACTGCCCCCGATTAAATCCAGCCCCAACCGCCAAGGCAAAACTTTATTGGCAAAACCGCCGGTAAAATCCGCCGGATAAACAAAAACTGCCGCCAGCGCGCCAAGCAAAAAAATCAATAAAATAGCCGAAAGCGATTTGGAATTCATGGTATCTCTATGTCTATAATTTTAGCATCTTGCAACGGATGGTCGTTCTGATTGCGTGACAAATTTTCAATTTTTGTTACCGTATCCATGCCGGATACTACTCGTCCGAAAACCGTATGCTTTCCGTCCAGCCAAGGCGCTGCCTCGGCAGTCACGATGAAAAATTGGCTGCCGTTAGTGTTCGGTCCGCTATTGGCCATCGCTAAAGCCCCGCGAACTAATTTATGGCTGTTAATTTCATCCGAGAAAGCATAACCGGGACCGCCAAAGCCGTCATCCGACCAATCATCGTCCTTGCTGTTCGGGTCGCCGCCCTGAATCATAAAACTGGAAATAACCCGATGGAATTTCGTACCGTCATAAAATCCGGCTCGGGAAAGCTTTAAAAAGTTATTTACGGTTTCCGGCGCGTCTTTCAAAAACAATTCCAATTCAATATCGCCAAGATTAGTTTTCATTAAAACTTCCGGATTAGAATTGGATTCCCCGCTCCAAAAATAAACCCCTGAGGCAAGAGCCGCCGCAATAAACACGATTGCCGTAATTTTGATTTTTCTCATAGACTCTAAAAACGAAACGCCTCAATGTTCATCAAGGCGTTATTTTGGCCTAAGCCACCTTAAAAAATCCGCTATTCGCTTACGGCCCCGAATTTTGGGCCAGCGGGTATCTATCCAGCGAGTTAATTCTCGCATCTCTAACCGCAAACGCACCGCCAATTTGCTTTTCATCAGCCAATTAATAACCGGAGGTCTGGAAAGTTTAAAAAATAAAAAGCTGAGCAAAAACGGGATTAATTGCGGAATTACCGGAATAAATATTCCCACAACGCCTATTAAAAAACAAACTAAGCCCAGAATGCCGCAAATTACCCTTCTATAAAGGGGCATTTTCCGCCTTTATCCAAAATAAAAGTGCTTATATAAAATTTAATCATGAGTTATCAAGCTTTGCAAGAGCTGTTATAATATGATTAAATAAATTTTACTGCCCCCATAGCTTAATGGTAAAGCAGCTGCCTTTTAAGCAGTTGACCTTGGTTCGATTCCAAGTGGGGGCACTATTCTGAATCTTCAAGAGACTTTTTTATTTTAGAATCAATTTTCGGGACTTTCACGTCAAACTCCACGTATAAATCACCGCGGGTTCCGCCTCCCTGCCTGCCGGCAGGCATGGCAAATTTCGGCATTCCTTCGCCCGGAATCCTCAGCCGTTCCCGCAAATTAAAGCCAGCCGGAATTTCCACCATTACTTTGCCGCCGGTCAAAGTCGGGATTTCAATTTTCCTGCCGGCCAAAACTTTCAAAATATCCAAATCTTTTTTTACCGCCAAATCATCTCCGATTCTTTTAAAAAGATGATGGGGTTTAATTTTGACCCGAAGGTATAAATCGCCTGCTCCGGCGCCGCGCTCGCCCGCCTGGCCCGCGCCGGCCATTTTAATCAGCTGGCCATCGGCAATGCCCGGCGCCAGATGAACCGGCACTTCTTTCACGGATTTTACTCTGCCTTTGCCGTCGCAAGTCCGGCAAATTTTATTCGGAATTTCGCCTTGGCCGTGGCAAGCGCCGCAAGCCCGCACTTGAGAAAACTGGCCGAAAAAACTTTGCCGGGTTTCCCGGATTTCGCCGCGGCCGTCACAAGTCGCGCATTTGGCAAACCCTTCTTTGGCAAAATGCCCCAAGCCGCCGCAAACCGCGCAACTGACAAAAGTATTCACTGCCACTACGGTCTCCAACCCGCGAAAAGCTTCTTCCAAGGTAATTTCTTTGACCGCCTCCAAATCCGCGCCGCGATGATAGGTTTTCCGCCGCGGCCGGACCCCCAATCCTTCAAAAAAGGCGTCAAAAATATCGCTGACATTGGATAAATCTTCCAAATTGGACGGGTCAAAACCAAATCCGAAATCAAAATCGCCAAATCCCTGCCCGCCTTCAAAAACATTGCCAAACTGGTCATACTGCGTCCGCTTTTGTTTATCCGATAAAATCTGATAGGCCTCGTTGATTTCCTTGAATTTCTTTTCATCGCCTCCGGATTTATCCGGATGATACCTATGCGCCAGTTTCCGATAAGCTTTCTTAATCTCGTCTTCCGAAGCACTCCTTTCAACCCCTAAAATTTTGTAATAATCCTTAGACATAATGATGCTATTTTAAAATTATAATTTCCCTGCTTCTTGATTCCAAACTTAATCTGGCAAAACCGACGGCGAGCAAAATTTCATAAATTAGATAAGCCGGAAGCGCGGCCAGCCAGTGAAGCAATACCGCGACTCCCTTAACTGTCAGAAACGCTATCAGCACCACTCCCGCGGGAATCGCGAACCGAAAAGCGGAAGGAATTCTCTCCACTTGCTTAATACTATAATTATAAACCACATCCGAAAGAGTGTCGCTGTTTTTAAACGCGATTCCGTATCCGGCGGCGCTCTGCCGAAGATTGTTTAAAGATTGGCTGATGGCTTCGTTTTTTAAAGTGGCGGGAATTAAATTCGGCTGAATGCCCAACTGTTCCGCCAGCTGCTGGGTGATTATTAAATCCGTAAATTGATAAACAGATAGATTCATATTAAAATCCTTGGCCACCAACCGCTGAATCAGCGGTTCGGCTGGCTGGAGCATCGCTTGGATTTGTTTTTTCGTGACTCCCAACTTATCCAAACCGATGGCGTTTACGTAAACCAAACTCATAAATAAAGAGAGGCCGGTCAAAACGTGCGGTAAAGTATGGCGTTCAATGCGGAAAAATTTTATTTTAACCTGATTGTCTATTTCGCGCTGGCCGCGTTTTGTCCCCGCCCAGAAAAAAAATAAGGCAGAAGCGTAGGCCAATAAAACATATAAGGAAAACCCCAAAATAAACGGCGCGACCAGCGCCAGGCTTTCCAAAATTAAAATGTCATTTAAAAGCCTAGCGCTTTTAATGAACAAAGTCTGTAAAAGAAAAATAATCAGAAAAACAACGGCGGCCAAAAGCAGGGAAACCCACTCGGGAATTCCGCTCTTGCCGTTTACCTGCAAAAATAAATTCAAAAAATAGCCGAGCGCGAAAGCGGCCAAAACGCCCGCGGCTCCAATCCCGATGACTTTCGGTCGAGACAAATCAACGCCGGTTTCCATAAATTTAAGTATACCATAATATATAAAATTAGCACTCCAATGTCAAGAGTGCTAATTATAAATGTTAATTGCGGGACGGTTCCTTATCGGGCAGTTCACAAATCTCTTTAATTCCATGCGGAGCATTTTGAATATCTTCTTTCGTGGCTAAAAAATATACCACCGGATAAATTTCTTCTTGGGATAGCGGTTTTTTCTGCTCGTCAAGCAGGATAATCGTAAATTTAGCGCTCCGATTTTCTGTTTCTTCAAACGTAACTCTGACAAAAAGAGCTTTATAGCCGGTTTTTTGGAGATGGGAAAAGATGCTCAGATTCATCAGGTCAATAGTTTTGCAAAGCAGCCCAAAAAGATGCATCACCGTCAATGTTATTCCGCGGGATTCGCCCAAAGCAACTAAATCCGGCACCCATTCATAAAATTTATTATGGAAATCAACAGAGGCCTCCTTCGTAGAAGCCGTCTCAATAATTTTCATCCTATTGCCGCATTTTCAATTCCGCTACTAAAAGAATAACACAAAATAACGCGTTAATCAATATAAAAATTCCTCGCCTGGCGAGGAATTAAATAATTACTTCTTGTAGGGCTCAACTCGATTTACGGTATATACCACCACTTCCACCGTAGCGGGGTCCCGATCTCCGAAACTGACTTCATCGTATCCGCAATCAATACAGCAACCCAAATCATCTATTTCCCGCGTGCATCCTTTACACACTACCTTTCTGATTTCTTGCGGATATTTTACCTGCCGTTTCTTAACGGGCATTTCCGTCAATCTTTATTCCAGAACTAATTAATAGTATAACTGCCCCAAATAAAAAAACAAGCGCGAGGCGAGAATAAAATAAGTTAGGAGAAAATTTTTAGAAGGGCAAATTATTCTTTAATACCTGCAGTCGCAATAAGAGCTGCTTGAAAAAAAGTTTCCCTATTTTCTAAATCCCTATCTTCTAAAGTCAAGTTCTTAGGAAGAGAAAAAAGATTTTTTTGTTCATCGTTAGAGAAAAGGTCTGGGTTCTTCATAAAAAACCACACATTAAATATTAAAAATAATTTTGGCAATTTTTTAGTCAATCCTTGATACAATCGAACGCTATCATATAAATAAAAATTAGAAAGTTCCGTATTAAAATTTAATATAACGCCTGAATCCTTACCGGCATGTTTAAAAAAATTTTTCGCTTCATTCATTTTATTACGAATCTCTTCCTGTTTCTCTTTTTTAATCTGAATAATTCCCCACTCAGTAACACTTTGAAGGCCTTGGGCTCGGCATAACTTTTCCAATATTTCATGGACTGCTCTTGTTAGTGTATGTATTGAAACTGGATCTTTATGATTAAAAAATAGCTCAACAGCAGTTTCTAGCTGTCGTTTAGCGGCATCGAGTTTTGAAATATTCATTTGCATAAATTATTTATCTATTTCAAAAATTTAGTAATTTTATTAACTGCCCTATCCGAATTTTTTTATCTCATAAGATAGTGGTTACTTTCTCATATAGCATTGGCAAGCAATCTTGTTTCATTCTAAATTTTGTTCCATGATTGTGTCCGGTACGCGCATCAAAATCTACAAGGATTTTAGCTTGTTCTAATGCTTTCAAAAATCCATCAAAGTTAAATTTCTGCAGCATCATTACCCTACTATATTTATAATATTCTTTCCCGCGTTCAGTTTTTACTTCGGCCTGAACATAAAAAGTATTGAGTAATTTTGTTCCTGCTTTATGTTCTAAATCACTAAATCCCCAATATGGCTGAGGATTTAATTCATCAAGGCCAACTCGCTTTTTAATTACTGCAAGCCAATTTTTGTGCCGCTTACTGACACTTTTTGCATCAAATGAAATTAAAACCTTCTTTTGTTTCCGATCAATTACTACCATAAAACCACGGTCACTCCGTAACTGGCCATGAATTGTTTGGCGAAAACTCATTTCGCCCCTTGGATGCCTATGCCCGGCTTCTTCGTGTGGCCATCCATATTTTGGTAATAATATCTGAGGAACAAATCTAACTGCGCGCGGCGATGGTTCCATATGGAAAAGCGTTGTTAACGATGAAGTATTAAGGCGCTGTGTTTTTAATTCCCATTCTGCAGCATTCGGCATAGGCAAATTATTTTCTTCAATACCAAGTAAATCTTCAAGTGTATTACCGACGCCTCCGGCATTGCCACGCCTCGCATTAGGAATCCAGCCTGTCTCCGCAATTTCTTTTAATTTTTTAATTAATAATTGTTTTGTATAAATTACTAGTTTCTTTGACATATTTATAAAAGTTTAACTTGAGCTTGGTAATTTTTTATTCTTTCTTTAGCCATATCACAATAATCCGGGGAAATATCAATACCTATATAATTTCTCTTAAAATTGATTGCCGAAATAGCCGTAGTACCAGAACCCATAAATGGATCTAAAACAATTTTGGCATTAGTAGAAGAAACAATACGATCTATAAGAGAGACCGGGAAAGCGGCCGGATGGTCATTTTTCATATCTTGCATAAATTCCCAAACATCGCCATGCGCATTAGTTTTCAACGCCAACTTAAACTTCGGCTTTGCGATTAAATAAACAACCTCATACGTAGGCAGAAAATAACCGGGGTTAAAATTAATACCGCCTTTCCGTTTCCAAATTATTATTTGACGCACCGGAAAGCCGTTAAGAATATCTTGTCTATCTTGTAATATACCGTCCTGAACCCGCCACTTATGGTTATAAAAAATAGCACCATTCTCCGAAATAACTCGCATCATCTCATTTAAGCAATCTCTTTGCCACTTCACATATTCATTATGCGGCATACAATCATCGTGATGCGTATAACCTTTTTGTAAGCCAGCGTTTGCCCATTTTCCGCCCCGCCCATCCTTCATTCCATTACCAGTAGAATTTTTAAGGTTATACGGTGGTGAAGTTACAACTAAATCCACAGCGCCATTAGGGATTTTTTTCATTACCTCAACTGAATCACCACAAATAATCTTATTTATAAATTCTTTTGGGAATTTCATAGTTATTGCTTAAAGAATATCTAAATTATCCCTAATTTTAAACCCAAAAGCAATTCAAAATACCGCTTGTTTTAAAAACAAGATCTTTGACTGCTTTTTATAAAAGGCCTCGAAATTAGCTCAGCGCTTTCGCCCGTTATCCTGCATTCATAACCAACAATACTTCAATCAATCAGATAACGAGCTAAGCACTCTGGTAGTTTTTCGAATTTTTAAGCCTTCAAAGCTAATTATTTTAACAAGGCTAATATCGCAAGTATGTTAGCGGTTACTGCTAATATATTAGCAGTGATACCAACCCAGTATTCACCTTTTTTATGCCAAGGCTTATTTACATTATTTGCTATGTCCTTTAACGCATTTGCACTATCTATTTGTGCTAATTGTGCTCGTTCTTTTCCGCCCATAATTTTTTATTATTTATTTTCCGACCTTTTAAACAAAAATCTGGATACAATTCGTCCAGTTCAACAAAGGCTTATTTCAACCTTTCCATAAATCAGAGCTGATAGATTTTTTCTTACGCAAAATAATTATGTAATGAGTAAGCTCTGAAGCTAGACGAATGACATTCAATTTTACTTATATTTTTATTTTAAATTATAAATTTTGCTTTTGCAAGTCTTACTGTGGATAACTATAATCTAAAAGACTCACCGGGGTGAGTCTTTTAGATTATTGATTATTTTCTTCCCCGGTTGATGGATTATCGCCAGGTGACTGTTGGTTACCTGGCTGGTCTTTATACATCGCCTGTCCGATTTTTTGGAGTTCTTGGGAAAGTTCGGATAAAGCTTTCTTGATGGATTCGGGGTCGGTGCTGTCTTTCACGGACTTTAATGCCTCCACTTTTTGATTGATGGCATCTTTTATATCTGCCGGAACCTTGTCGCCAGCATCTTTTAATGCTTTTTCCGCCATATAGACTGTGCTTTCGGCGGTGTTTTTGAGGTCAACCAGTTCTCGCTTTTTCTTGTCTTCGGCTTCGTGCATTTTCGCTTCGTTTTTCAATCGTTCCACTTCATCTTTAGAAAGCGAGGTGCTGGCTTCAATCCGGACAGATTGGGTTTTGCCGCTGGCTTTGTCTTTGGCGGAAACATTTAAAATACCGTTCGCGTCAATGTCAAAAGCAACCTCCACCTGGGGAACTCCCCGCGGCGCCGGCGGAAGGCCGTCCAAAATAAACCGCGCCAGAGTTTTGTTGTCGCTCGCCATTTCCCGCTCGCCCTGCAAAACATGAATTTCTACCGTGGTCTGATTGTCCGCCGCCGTAGAAAAAATCTGGGTCTTGGCAGTCGGAATGGTGGTATTTTTTTCAATTAAACGCGTGAAAACTCCGCCCAGAGTTTCAATGCCCAATGAAAGAGGGGTAACATCTAAAAGTAAAATATCTTTTACATCGCCTTGCATAATTCCAGCCTGCACGGCGGCGCCGACTGCCACCACTTCATCCGGATTAACGCCTTTATGCGGCTCTTTGCCAAAAGCTTTTTTCACCGCTTCCTGCATTGCCGGCATCCGGGTCTGGCCGCCGACTAAAATCACTTCGTCAATATCTTTTATGTCAAACTTCGCGTCTTTAACGGTTTTAAGCGCAAGGTCAATGGACCGAACAATAAATTCCTGAACCAAGCTCTCCAGCTTTGCCCGCGTGAGCTTCATCACAAAATGCTTCGGGCCGGAAGCGTCCGAACTGATGTAAGGAAGATTGATTTCCGTTTCCATGGCGGTAGAAAGCTCATGCTTGGCTTTTTCCGCGCCTTCCCGCAAACGCTGGAGCGCGAGCGGGTCTTTAAAAATATCAATGCCTTCCTGCTTCTTGTATTCGCTGACCAAATAGTCAATTACTTTCTTATCAAAATCATCGCCGCCCAAATGAGTGTCGCCGCCGGTGGCCTTCACCTCCACGGTGTCGTCGCCGACTTCCAAAACCGACACGTCAAAAGTGCCGCCGCCAAAATCATAAACCACGATTTGCTCATTCTTTTTTTTGTTTAAACCATAAGCCAGCGCGGCCGCGGTCGGTTCGTTTAAAATTCTTTTTACTTTTAATCCGGCGATTTCTCCGGCATTTTTAGTCGCTTGGCGCTGGCTATCGTCAAAATAAGCCGGCACGGTAATAACCGCTTCTTCAATTCTTTCCCCCAAAGCCGCTTCCGCATCGGCTTTTAATTTCGCAAGCACCATGGCGGAAACCTGCTCCGGCTTCAGCCATTCATCCCCCATCTTCACTTCCACGCTGTTATTGGCGCCTTCCCGAATTTCATAAGGAAGAACTTTTTTATCGTGCTGAACCTCCGAATCGCTGAATTTCCGACCGATGAACCGTTTTACTGAATAAATAGTGTTCTGCGGATTGGTCACGGTTTGCCGCTTTGCCAAAAGGCCCACCAATCGCTCCTTGGCTTTTGATAACGCGACAATAGACGGCGTGGTGCGGTTGCCCTCGGAATTTTCCAAAACCCGCGGGCCGCTTGCTTCCATAATTGCCATCGCCGAATTAGTTGTGCCTAAATCTATGCCTAAAATTTTTGCCATATTATATTTAAAAATTATTTGCTTAATTTAACTCTTGTTGGCCTTACGACTTTTTCGTTTAAGGCGTAGCCGGATTCTATAACTTCTCCAATTTTTCCCGATTCAATGCCTTCTATTGTTACTACTCCGATTGATTCGTGCTTTGCCGGGTCAAAGGCGTCTCCGGCAGAAACTTTTATTTTTTCCAAACCTTTCTTTTTTAACGCTTCTTCAAGCTGAGTTTTGATAATATAAACTCCTTTATCCACCGGCCCGTTTTTCTCAAGAGCGGCGATACCAAGTTCAAAACTATCCAAAACCGGTATTAAATCTCTTACCATTGCTTCAGTCGCGTATTGCATTATTTCTTCAAAGCGCTTAGCTTCGTCTTTCTGATAATTGATTAAATCCGCTTTTGCCCGCTTCCAGCCGTTGAGATATTCGTCTTTATCTTTTTGTAATTTTTCTAATTCGTTTTTTAAATCTTCGGCTGGCTGTTCTTCCTTTTTTTCTTCTTGTTTTTCGTCTGGCATAATTTTAATTTTTTAACTCATCTTTCAAATTTTTAAATGCCTTCAGCGTCTTGTCATAATCCATCCGCTTCGGGCCGATGACTGCCACCAGCACCTTGCCGTCTTTAATATTGAAGCTGTCCATCACCACGGAAAGATTTTTACTCTTGGTGAGCGGACTTTTACCGATAAACACCTGCGGCAAACGGAGGGTTTTAAAAATCTTTTCCCGCACTTCATTAATCCGGCGGTCTAATAATTCAAAATCGCTGACGATTTCCGACATTTCTTTTTTCGTCCCAATATCCAAATGCTCCACCAAATCTTTTAGCCCGCTCTTATACGCCTGATTTTCTTTTTCCTTTTTGCCAACGCCTAAAAGCTTCATCTCGCCGGAAAAAGCATCCACGAATTCCCTAAGCTTCCCGGTGCGAAGGTCGCCGACCAGCGCGCCGTAGCGATTCTCTAAAATCTTTTTAGATTCCACCACGTTTTCCAGCGTGGATGCCACAAACATTTGATAACCCCTATCGGTCGGCACCCGGCCGCCGGAAGTATGAAGCTGGGCTAAAAATCCATCTTTGGTAAGCTGGCCAAGCTCATTCCGGACACTCGCGGCTTTAACGCCAAAATCGTATTTTTTAGCGAGCTCTTTGGACCCGACTGGCTCCCCGCTCCGGATATATTCTTTTATTGCCGCCTCTAAAACGGACTTAGAACGCAAATTCATCTACCCATTATAAAAAAATTAGCACTCTCCTGTCAAGAGTGCCAAACTATGTCTCTATCTCAACCACTTTATTTTTGAATTTCGCGCCGGAAACCAGGCGCACTGCCAAAAGCGGCACCTTAAAGTGCCGCGCGATTTTCTTGAGCAATTCTTCATTCGCTTTCCCCTTTTCCGGTTTCGCCATCACGCCGACAATGATTTTATTGCCTTCAACTTTTACAAAATCTTTATGAAATTTAACTTGAACGGAATATTTCATTTTCGGGGCGGAGGGTGTGAGATTCGAACTCACGATCCCCTTTCGGAGAAACCTGCTCTCCAAGCAGGCGCAATAGACCGCTATGCGAACCCTCCTTAATCTATAAATAATCTATAATAAAAATCCCCTTAGCTCAAGAGGATTCTTCTTTTATACGAAAAAATGTCTCGCGCGTAATCCATTATTTTTTCTTGCATCACGGCCCTCAGTCCTTCGGCGCGGAAAGAACTTTTTTCCTCAAACCACCCGTCAATCGCCTGCTCCAATTCTAAGTCAGATATTTCTCTAAACTCATATTTCTTTGCGGTTTTTTTAATTAAACTCAAATCTCTGTCTTTTAACACATAAAGCTTATAAGTCCAAAGCATATCAGCCGCGGCGCCAAGCACCATAACTTTTTCCGTTTCCAGATAAAAATTGACCTTCTCTCCTCTTAAACCGCGGAAATACAGCACGTGCAATTTCATTTCTTTCCTCCCTATGCGCAGGCGTACTGCTATTAAAATAACGGAAATTTATTCAATAGTCAAACCCCGCAATGTTCTAACCCTTTCTTCTACCGGCGGATGCGTCATAAATAGTTTGTGCAAAAACGGGGTGCGCGGTTTATTGTCAAACGGATCGTCAAACCACAAATGGGAATTGGCGTTATTCGCGTGCAGCATCGGCGTCCGGTCAGAAGAAATCTTAATTAAGGCGCTGGCTAAATTTTCCGGCTTTTGAGTCAAAAGCGCTCCGGAAGAATCCGCCAGCAATTCTCTTTTTCGTGAAATAGCCAAACGCATCAAGGTCGCGGCCAGTGGAGCTAAAATTGCCAAAATAAGGCCGATTGTCAAAAAAATAACATTAGCCCCTCCCCTATCCCGACTATCTCTGCGCATACCGCCCCAAAGCATAGACCGCAAAAAGAAATCCGAGGCGATGGAAATAAAACCGACCAAAATCACCGCTACGGTGGAAACCAGCATATCCCGATTGGCAACATGGGAGAGTTCGTGCGCCAGCACTCCTTCCAATTCTTCTTTGTTCAATTTTTGTAAAATGCCGGTGGTAACCGCCACCACCGCGTGTTTCGGATTCCGGCCGGTGGCAAAAGCATTGGGCGCGGATTCCTCTACAATATAGATTTTCGGCAGAGGCAAGCCGGCTTGCTTGACCAATTTTTCCACTAAATTGTAAAGTTCCGGAACGGATTCGCGGGATACCGGCTTGGCTTTCACCATCGCAAGCACCATTTTATCCGAAAACCAATAGCTGAAAAGCGCCATGCCCACGCTGAAAATTACCGCGAAGTATAAAATAGACGAATCTTGATAAATTTGCGCGAAAACAAAGCCAATGGCGATTACAAATCCCAAAAAACCGCTAAACAAAAGCCAGGTTTTAAAAAGATTTAAGGTTTTGTTTTTATAAAGATAATTCACCCAATTAGTATAACCCAAAATTGGCTGAAAACAAAAAAAGGACCGTGAGTCCTTTTTAATCCGTTGACGGAGGCAAAACTCTAACCGGCTCCAAGAGCCTTTTCCTTTCCAGTTCTTGCTGATCTTTAACCCTCGCCAGAAAATTCTGCCACAAAATAAAATCTTTCTCCTGACGCACCACCACAACCGCTTTTTCCGCTTTCAACCAATCAAGGCTGACATAGTCTTTTTCTGCATTGATTAGATTAAGCGTCGTATAAATATTTTTTTCTTCCAACAAAACCACTTCCACTTTATCAACTGGCACGCCAAGTTTCCAAAACTTTTCATGCAATCTTACCGAATAAAAAACTACCCGACTCTTTGATCCGCCCAAATAATCAACCGATTGGAACGGAATACTGGAAACGGAGATCGGCTCATCGGCAAAAGAATACGATAAGGGCACAAATAAGTTTAACGCCAGAACAGCAGTTCTCATCTTCATTATTATGCCAATTAACTTTTAAAAGAGGCTGCCTATATCTTAACCGATAAAAAAATCCCGCGCAAGGCGGGAAAAATCTTTTAGACTTTCTTATTTTTAGTTTTATACCAAGACAAACCATTCGCCATCTCAACTTCGTAATCGCCGAAAAGATTCGGGTAGCGCGTTCTGACTTTTTCCGCGATTTTTCCGAACACCAGCCGAATTTCCTCTTCCGCGCCCGGAGCGGTACGCATTTCGATAACGTGCCGTAAAGTTCTTATATTGACCGACCAGCCGATAGTAGTCGCAAGACCATCCGGAGCGAAACGCCGCATTGCCGAAGTTAATTCTTTCTTAACTTCAAATTTCTTTTCCTTCTCAATTCCAAGAATTTCGGCAAGTTCAATCTGCCATCTTTCCATTGTCTCGATTTTGTCTATTGCCCAACGCATAAGTTGTTCACGTTTTGGATGATGCTGAAATGATAGAGGCATCCAAAAGCGAAGTTTATCCAGACGAACAAACCGCAAGCTTTCCTGCGAAATAGCGACACCAACACGATGGCGCACCAATTCATGGGTGAAAACCCTGCTGACGTCAGCTAAAATAAAATTCAAAACGCCGTGCTCCAAAACCGAACCGTGCTCGACTTCCAAAATGTGCTTTAAATAATCCTCATTGCCCTGTCTCACCTTAACCACATTGGGATTAAGTCCTGGCTTCCAACTGCGATAACAAAGCCGCCCCATCACTTCGGCGATTTCTTCCACGTCGCTTTTGGCATCAGTATCCCATTCCGGCGCCCCCACTTCCTCAAGATAAAGCTGAAGCTCATTATCCAGCAACACAGTTTCGCCAATCAAATAGACTTTCGGTTCCACTATTTTCACTTAATGCCTCCGTTGGTTTTAAGGAACTGATTATAGAATAAGCATTTAAAAAATAAATATCAAATAAAAAACCCGCCTTTAGCGAGTTTTTTTGGGATAGCAAAGATAATCCAAGTTTTCTCCGAAACGAAGCCGACTGGCGCATTTTTCCAGAACAAATTCAGAAAGATTCTTTTTATTATCAACCCAATGCTTAGGGTCAGCTGGCATACACTTTTTCCAACATTTTATAATACCCGGCACTATTGAGTCCTCTCCTTCTTTGGTTTTCGGCGAAAGACCCAGCAGAAGATACGGGCACTGTAATTGCGGCAAATAATCTTGGGGCGCCATTCCAAAACAACAATCATTAGCGAAGATCAGCGGTTTTCTTTGGCCTTTCAAGGCAATAAAAATATCAGTATATTTAACTTGATATTTATCAGATAATTGCCAGCCGTCTTTAAGTCCATGGCCGCCGTAATAAATTATTAAAGGAGAATCTTTGGCTGTTAATTCCCTTAAAACATCCTCCGCTTTTTTACCGCGAAGAAAAGTTTCCAAAGCATAAAAATGAATTTGGCTTTCTGGGAGTTGAACCTCTCTAAAGAAATATTGGTAGAACTTTGCCGTATCTTCCGAAAATTCATCGCTGAAGTGCATTGCTATCAACAGCCTCATTGCGCCAGCTGAATTTTCTAGTGCTTCTATCAGCCTAATTTAAAACCAAGATTTTTTCAACAAAAAATCCGCCAACTGGCGGATTAATGATCCATCATTGGCGGAATGTATTCTTCAATGGTCAAACGATTCCTAGTTATTAAAAGTCCTCCCGGGCCTTGATGGAAAGCTAAGGCCTTTTGAAAAATAGGTATAAGGTCAATCTCTAAACGTTTAATCTCAATGCCGCGCTTTTTGCATTCCTCTTCAATATAATCTTTATGCAATTCACTGCGATATTCATCAAGATAATAAATATGGGCAATGCCAACCGCCGCATGAAGGTCAAAACAACCCCTGCAAGGACGAATCGTAATGAACGAATAACCTTCTTTTAAATCGCTATTGCCGGCAAAAGCGATGGCATTTTTCTCGGCATGCGATGCACGCTTACAATGCCCATCCATCATCAAGCATCCCACCTCATTGCATTGAGGAGCGCCGGATGGCGCGCCATTATAGCCGGTTCCCTTAACAACTTTATTTTTATTAAAAAGAGCGCATCCGACGTGAGCGCGCGGACAAGTGGAACGGCTAGAGGCGGTAAAAGCAGTCAACGCGCCGCCTTCTTCAAAAGTCAATCTCGGCGGGTTTTCAGACATTTTTTATCCTCTCTCAAGGAAACTATATAGAGATTAAAACAAAAAATCCCAGCTGACAAGCTGGGATTTTTTGTTTAATAGTCCATGCCGCCCATTCCGCCCGGAGGCATACCTGCG
>Ga0209541_10005355_pt1 | contig 22403 bp, 17 predicted proteins | sample RifCSPlowO2_01_FD_184027 | JGI IMG/M metagenome (GOLD analysis project Ga0209541, IMG submission 184027) | Groundwater microbial communities from Rifle, Colorado - Rifle CSP2_plank lowO2_0.1 (SPAdes) (version 2) | ecosystem: Environmental > Aquatic > Deep subsurface > Groundwater | place...
TCCTCTGGAGGGCGGGCATTCTAGTTTTACAAGGTTGAACCTTGTAGAAAATAGAGACATAGGTAAGACGTTTTATGGTGTCTTATATGTTGTCCTTTAGGATGTCTTATACAATCTCTCTATAATTTCCGGTCGGAAAAGATAGGGAGATTGATCCTTCATTAAAATTTCAACATTTCTTCATAAAAAGCAAGGCAATCATGAAGTTGACATTAACACTGGACGGGTAGACTATACTAGTGTCTATAAAGCAGGGGGCTGCAACGCGGACTATTACTAGTTTTTACTATTTCCATGTACCAATCCATGCTCGTGCGGTCGGGTCGTTCGGCTCTTGCGAGTTTCTCTGCAATCGTCGCGGTCGCTCTGGTAGGGAGTTCTCTTGTGCTCCCCGGTTTGGCGTTTGCGGCGCATACGGCGACGGTAACCGTTAGTCCGACGTTGGTGAAAGGCGGGACGACAGGCACGTATACTTTTACTATAGGTAACGATGGAAGTTCGACGAATTTTATCGACGATATAATAATTACGGTCCCAACAGATTTCTCCATTGATGGAAGCCTCGTTTGTCCAACTAGCTGGGGTGCAGTTACCACGGGATTGCCGTTATCAGTAGAATGTCTTGGAAGTGCAAATCCGGGTGCTGGCAAAAATATAGCCGTTGGAGCAAGTGCAAATGTTTCCTTTACTGCTACAGCGCCCAGTGCTGACTCAATAAATCCTTGGGAAGTTTATACCGAAGACAATGCGTTTGCTCCACAGACCAACAACCCCGTAACCACCGTTGACGCGACAGCCCCCACCATTAGCTCCATCACGACAAAGGATACCGACGCAAACGGGCGAGTAGATACCGCGACAATTGTATTCAGCGAGGCGATAGACGATTTAACTTTCGCCCCCAATGATTTCTCCATTGGCGACTCCACGGGGACGAGTATCTCTACTGGGACAGCTGATGACAACACTTTTGATGTGGTTGTTGCCGGAGGCGTAGCAGGCACTGGAGCAAAGGACGTTACATATACCAAGTCAGCGGGCGCTGGAGCTGATATGGTCGGGAATTTGCTAGCTGATGTTAATGCTGCTGCCTTTAACGAAATTGACGCAGCAAAACCAATCATGCTCTCGGCAGAGACGATAACGACGACGCGCATCGACACGATATGGAGCGAAAACATAAACGGTGTGACAGTCAATGATTCGGGGACCGAATTCACCGTTGCCGGCTTTGCCGTATCTGCCGCAGACGATAACTCTGACAATATCGTTGAACTTACTGTTGCAACGATGCCGACTGGTGCGACACCTGATGTTACCTTCACGAATATCAGTACCTTTAGGGACCTAAACGGAAACGAAGCCGTCACCCCGACAACTGTTACCGCAGCTGATGGCATCGCACCGACCTTCACTGTAGAAACGATTACCACCACAACCATACAAGTAACTTTTAGCGAGAATGTGGATGGCGGTACTACGGCTAGCGCATGGACCGTCGGCGGCATTGATGCTGTTTCCGCAACCGACCCAGCGGGAGGAACTACTTTGACCTTAACCGTAGCAACAATGGGTACTGGAGATACTCCGGTAGTTGCTTACGTTGCCGCAAACGATGATATTGCCGACACGGCTACAAATGAAGTAACGAATGGAGCTTCTGCTGTCGCCAGCGATGGGGTGGCGCCAACAGTGGCAATCACCTCATCTGAAAGTCCTGGTCCGACCAACGTTCTTTCGATCCCGATGACCATCACTTTTAGTGAGAATGTAATGGGATTTGATATCACTGACATTACTGTAACTAACGGAACGAAGGCTGATTTTGCGGTCTCAAATGGATCGGTATACACATTTAACATTGCATCACCTGGACAAGGGACAGTGACCGCTGATGTTGCCGGCAATGCAGCCCAAGATGCCGCGTCAAACAATAATGCCGCCGCGGAACAGTTCAGTATTACGTTTGACAGCGTGGCACCGACGGTTGCAATCGTTCTCGCCGACTACGCTCTCAAGGTTGGAGATACATCACTTGTAACCATTATCTTCAGCGAACCAGTAACCGATTTCGACAATAACGACATTACGTTTGACAATGGCACACTGACTCCCGTAGAAACTACGGATGATAACACAACTTGGACAGCCACCTTCACCCCCAACACAGGTACGTACCTATTAAATGTAATCACAATAGACGAAACAGGTGTGGCAGACTTGGCTGGAAACGCTGGAACTGACACGGGAAGTTCGGGCAATTATGCGATTGACACCGTTCGTCCGACCGTTACTGTGGGAATCGACGACACCGCTCTCAATGCCGGAGACGACGCAATCGTAACCTTTACCTTCTCGGAAGTACCAACTGACTTTAACGAAAATGATGTGATGGCCGAGAGTGCAGAAATCGGAGCAGTCAGCGCAACCGAAAATCTATCGGTATTCACCGCGGTGCTTACTCCAAATACAAGTACTGAAGAATCATTAAACGTTCTTACTATTAGCTCCAATTGGACCGATGCAGCTGGGAACACTCCGGAGGGAGCGACAGATTCTGAAAGCTATGCAGTTGAGACCACAAAACCATCAGTAGAACTTACATCTCTAACTGCTGATCCAACAAACGGTCTTATTGAGGTCACAGCCCAATTCAGTGAGAATGTGAATGGATTTGACGCTGCAAAAATTACCGTGGGGGGCGGCGTCGTTGTCGTTGAAAGTTTCGATGGTGCCGGAACAAATTATACCTTCAATGTTAATCCTGATGAGGGAGCCGATGTTGCAGTAACCATTGAAGTATTGGAAAACGTGGCAGTTGATGAAGCTGGAAACGACAATACAGCATCCAACCAGCTTGCATACACTTCAGATACGGTTGAACCGACAGTTCTCTCAATCACTCCAAGTTTGACAACCATCACTGAAGCAAATGTAGGCACCGACAAATTCACTATAACCATCGATTACTCGGAGGCAATGAACACGGCAACTGCGCCGCAAATTCCTCTGGACCCTGTTCTGGAAGGAGTTCCCCAGACGCTTCAAGGGAATGACGATGCCTCGGGTTGGTTTGATGAAGATACGTATGAGAGGCATTACAACGTTTTTGGTAATAACGTGACCCAAACTGGTGTCGATATCAGTGTAACTACCGCCACAGACCTCGCTGGTAACACACAGACAGCTGGTAGCTCCGCCAATGCCTTTGACGTTGATACCAAAGCTCCTTTTGCTCCTTCAACACCAGATCTTGCTGCCGCAAGTGACTCAAACATCACTGACGACAACATCACAAGCGACAATACACCAACTTTCACTGGTACCGCAGAAGCCAACTCAACCGTTGAAATTTACGACGGTGGCGGCTCGGCAGTGGTTGGTACGGAGAGCGCAGACGGCAGTGGAAATTGGACCATTACAACTTCAGAGCTATTGGACGGTATCCACAGCATCTACGCCAAAGCAACAGATGCAGCCGGCAATGAGGGTCCCGCATCGGGCGCACTTTCAGTGAGGATTGATACAGAGGAACCGACGACATCACTCTCTTTGCCCGCGACTGACAGCGTGATTAAGGGAACAACCATTGAATTAACCTCAACCGCTAGCGATACTCTTTCGGGAGTAACCTGCCAATACAAGATTGGTTCTGAAGGACCTTATACAGCTTTGGAGTCTTGCATTAACGGTGATGTTGATTTGACTGATGAGGATTTTGTTGACGGCCGTAACACTTTCTACTTCAAAGCAACGGATGACGCCGGTAATTCAAGCGAGGAAAATATTTCGTTTGTATCGTTTGTAATTGACCTTGACGATGTTTTGACAGTAAACGGAGCAGACGGGGCGGACTTCACGACGATTCAGGAGGCAGTTACCAAAGCAACGGCTGGTGACGCTATCGACATCGCCGCAGGCGATTATGCAGAAGATGTGGTCATAGATAAGAATTTGGTCTTGACTGGTACGGGTGACCCAACAGCTACCAGCTTCACTCTCAATAGTGGAGTTGACGTTGCTGGTTCAAGCGGTATTACCGCCGCCACTATTAATGTTAATAGCGGCGCGAAGATTCAGGACGGTATCCTGCTTGCTTCAAGCGGCGAAACGGTAAATGTCGGCATAGGAACATATGCCGACACTCTTACTGTGAACAAATCGGTGACGATTGATGGTGGAGGAATAGCTACCCAAACTGCCTCGGTAACCGTTACCGCCGACAACGTAACGCTCAATAGTCTTATCTTCACCGGCGACTTCGGTGGTGATGCGGCAATAAATCTTGATAATGATACCCCACATTCAGGAATCAACCTTACCAATAACATATTCTCCGAAGCAATTACTACTTGGTTTTTAATTAGAGCAGGGGCAAACAAAACCGACCTGACGATTACCGATAATACCTTTACTGGTTCCACTGGCGGCAATGACAATGGCCTTATCCTCTTAGGGGTGGGCGGTGATAACATAAACGTCTCGGACAATGCATTTAGTAATTTTCCGAGTACTTATAGTTTCTTTGTAATTATACACAATGCTAGCGGAGGACCCAGAACTACTGACCTGACTATCAACAACAATATCATTGATTTTACCGGCTATGACAATGAAGGCGGCGCGGAAGGAATTAGTGTCAGATACGCTGACAGTGTACACGTTGATGGTAATACTTTAACTGGTTCGGCGACCGCCTCTGTTTATGAGACTGGTATTACCCTTGCCTCGGTTATTTCTACTGATGAGAATAATAAGAGCACCGTCAACGATAATATAGTGAGTGGCTTCAGCCAAGATATGAGAATGTTGAGATGGTCTGACGAGGGTTTTACCGATGGAGTTAGTATTATTGGCAACACACTAACCAATGGAGTGCTCACGGGGGGTGTTTCAAGGGGTACTGGTCTGTATCTAGCTGGCACTAATCTAGTAATTCAGAATAACGAATTTAGCGGCAACGCTAATCAAGGAATCTACATCCCACAGGAAGATCCAGTTGGGGAGAATGATATAACTGGAACCGTTGTCAGTAATAATAAAATCTCTGATAACACCACCTATGGAGTGCGGAATCTGCTTTCTTCCACTCTTGATGCCAGTGCCAACTGGTGGGGAGACGCAACTGGACCGGCTCATAGTTCAAATTCTTTGGGAACAGGCAATGCGGTAAGTGATAATGTTACTTTCCGACCGTGGTGTATTGAAGACACCTGTACAGACGTAGACGCTGTTGCTCCGACTGTAGCTCTTACCTACAGCGCAGATCTGGCCCCCGCTGGTTCAATGACAATTACCGCGACCTACTCTGAAGATGTTGCAGGTACGCCCCAAATCAGCATCGATCAGCCGGGCGATACTGATATATCTGATACTGACATGAGCGGAAGTGGAACAGTCTGGATGTATGATTATACTGTCACCGCAGCTGATGGTTCTGCGTATATTGACGGCATGGCAACAGTCTCTCTCTCAAGTGTGAATGACCCTTCCGGGAACATCGCGGAGAGTCCTACTGAGGATACCTTCACGATTGATACGACAAATCCAACAACTTCAGTAACTGCGCCAGCTGGCGATGGGAGTTATAACGGCAACATTGAGATTACTGCGGATGCAACTGATGACTCTGGTATTCAAAAAGTGGAGTTCTATCACAGTTCAATCGACGACACATTGATTGATACCGATTACGCATTTCCGTATGAAACAACGTGGAATTCGACCGATACCTCGGAGGAAACCCATTCAATCTATGTGAAGGCATACGACAATGCGGGGAATGTAAGCACGTCAGAGAGTATTTCGGTTACTCTAGACCGAACCGCGCCGGCTGTTGCGATAACTGCTCCAGCGGCAGATGCCAGAGTGAATGGAGCGGCGGTGATTACATTCTCTAATGCTGAAGGCACTCCAGAATGTTCAGTCGACGAGGGTTGGGTCGAATGCGCAAGCGAAACGACAACACTTAGCGATATCGATGGATTCGACGTGTTAGAAGATGGCGGTTTCACCTTGTATCTCCGCGATACCGATACAGCGGGTAACGAGGGAACAACGCAAGTCGCGCTTGTAAAAGATACCTCTGCGCCATCAATAACAAGCAAGACTCCAGATGCTAATGCAGTCGGTATTGACCCCGCGGGCGATATCACGGTTGTGTTTGACGAGGATGTAATGATTGGTTCGGGTAATGTGACTGGCGTAGAGGCAGACGTAACCGGCACTGGAACCAATACTGCCACGATTGACCCAACGTCTAACTTGGCGAATAACACTACGTATACGATTACGCTCACCGGCGTGACGGATACAGCGGGGAATGCTTTGCCGGAAACGAGTTGGTCCTTCACCACCTCGGGCAGTTACTCAATTGACCTGACAAGCGGATGGAACTTGATATCGCTTCCGGTCGTGCCGACAAATACCGCGGCTTCAGCAATACTAGGCGCACTGGATGTCTCTACGACAATTGATTCAGTGTGGAAGTATGACCCAGAAGAAGGAACGTGGAGCGCCTATCATCCGGGAAGCCCAGAAACCAGTAATTTCTCCACGATGACCGCCGGCGAAGGATACTGGGTGAGCTATCTCTCCGGCACACTTGGCACTATCGCGGGGACCGGCAATCTCTTCCAAGAGGGTAATAGCACGCCGCCGCAAAAGACCCTTGCCGCTGGATGGAACCTCATCGGCTACTACCAGCTTGAGAACACGACGACGGCTCTCGCAGATAACGCACTCTCGACGGTTACGGGGCAGTGGACGCAGCTACGCACCTATAACAACACCACCAAGCAATTCCAGGCGGTAACGGGGGATGACTCGATGGGACCGGGAGAAGGGTATTGGATATTTATGAAGTCATCCAGCTTCGCGCCGTATCTCTACGGTCCGGGCGACACAGATCCCATTGAGACCTAATCCGTTGACAAAGTAGCTATTTAGTCATAGAGTCATCCCCATGAAATCATTACTGAAGGCGGTCTCCGTTAGCGGGCTTCTGCTGGTCATGCCAAGCCTCGCCTTGGCTGCGCCCGGCATTCCGCATCAGTTCTACGGCACGGTCTCGTATGAGAGTGGCACGACTCCCGACGGGCTTGTGGTGGAGGCGAAGGTGAACGGAACGGTTGTCGGCTCGAGCATCACAAAGAGCGGGAAGTATGGATATATGCCAGACCTCCTTTTCGCTAGTAAGACGGACGGCGAGTGGAGCGGCGAGACTGCGACATTCTTCGTCGGCGGGATTGATACTGGCGAGAGCTTTACTCTTGCAAAGGGTGGTTATACAAACCTCAATCTCACCGTGCCCGGTTCGGTCGGCACGATTACGAAATCAGAAGGCGAAGTCATTACGGCAACGCCGGTGACGATAACCTCGACCTCGCCAACGATTATCTCGGTAGGAGATACGCTTGATGTTACTATCTCGTCCGATTCTTCGGTGAACGCTACTATCGACAAAGTAGAGAAGCTCACGAGCGGATTTTTCACGGGCTCGACAGCGATTCTTTCCGGGCAAGACCTACTTAATGCTTATGAGATAAAAGTAACCGGCACCGGCCTCGCTATTTCGGTGTCAATGACATATAGCGACACGGGTATTGATGAGAGCACAATAAAGCCGTATCGGTGGAGCGGGTCGGCATGGGTAGCAATAACTCCGTTCACGCGCGACACGGTCGCTAATACCATTACCTTCAGTATTTCCTCGGCGGCAACTCCGTATGTTCTGTTCGGGACTCCTGTCGCGGTTGCGCCGCAGACAACGACTACCAGCGGCGGTGGCGGTGGCGGGGGAGGAGGCGGTTCAATTACAACGACAACGACCGCAGTAACTACATCAACTGCCACAACGCTTACCGTCGAGCAGAAGGCGTATGACACCAACAGCGATAATCGTATTGATGTGCTCGACTTCAATGCACTTATCGTGCATTGGGGAGAAAAGGGAACGGCAGTCGTCGCCGACTTCGACAAGAACGGTTCTGTCGACGTGTTCGACTTTAACGCTTTAATGGTTCACTGGACCGCTTAACCGATACTTATGAAAAAAATACTTTCGGCAATCACACTTTCCACCTTGTTGCTTCCCGCCATAGCGTTCGCGTCTTCTATCACGCTCGCGCCAACGACTGTTGCCACGACAGCGGGGAAGACCTTCAGCGTGACGGTTGGCGTGAATCCGACCTCGGGGAAGGCGTACACGGTCCGGGCGAACCTCTCCTTTGACCCGTCGGCAGTCGAGCTCACGGGCTTCACCTTCGCGCCGAAATGGATGGTTCTTCCTCAAGAGGGGTATGACCTTGAGGATAATACGAACGGCGTAATGGTGAAGACCGGCGGTTACCCGGGTGGCATCACGGCGCCGACCACGCTCGGCACCGCAACTTTCCGCGCGAAGAAAACGGGTACGGCAACAATTGCAGCCACTGCGGACTCGCTTATCCTCGATGCCGGCAATAAGAACACGGTCGCGGGGAATCAGGGCTCCGTACAGATTACGATAGCCGCCGCTCCTGTCGCGCCCGCGCCCGCATCGGTCCCTGCAGTAACCGAGACAGACGGAACTACAGCAGGAGAGGAGGCGGTCACGACAACGGCTACAGAGGCTGAAGCGGCTCCGCAGACTGCCGCCGCGCTCTCTCCCTTTGAAAATGTTCTCACGTTCGGCACGGGGAGCCCGGCGGTTGCCTCGCTTGTCACTCTCGTCGTCCTGCTCCTTGTCGGCGGCAGTATCTGGCTCTGGCGTCGCGAACGTTCTCAAGTCTGATCACGCTCGAATCTCTACAGAAAACGCGGGCAAGTCTGACTTGCCCGCGTTTTCTTCCATCCTATCTTCTCTAATTCGCGCGAATGGTAGAATAATGGGATATGGCAGAAAGAAAAATATCTGAAAAAGATTTCGAGCGGATCATGAAAGCGCTTGCGAATCGTCGACGGCTCGCGATCCTGTGCTTTCTCAAGAAGGCGAGCGAGGCGAGCGTCGGCGATATCGCCGACGAGATACAGCTCTCTTTCAAGGCGACCTCCAAGCATCTTGGCATCCTTTCAGCGGCAGGGATTGTCGATCGCGAACAACGGAGTCTCCAGATGTTCTATCGCCTTTCTTTCGATCTTCCTGTCCCAGCACGCGCAGTGATCTCTCTTCTCTAATTCGCGCGAATAGGCGAATAGTGCGCAGGTTATGCACCTACCACCCACCCCCTCGAGGGGGTGGGTGGTATCATGGAGCTATTAGCAATGTCCTCATACGTATGAATCACTACATTAGTCCTGCGAAGATGGCGCTCACTTTCGGCGTGCTGCTCGGTGGCGTGCATCTCGTCTGGTCCATTCTTGTCGCCCTCGGGTGGGCGCAGGCACTCGTCAATTTCAGCCTCTCTGCCCACATGGTCAGTGCGCCGGTCGTTATCAAAGCGTTTGATCTCTCTGCTGCGGTTACGGTCATCATCATCGCCACAATTATCGGGTATATCATCGGCTATATCTTTGCGCGTATCTGGAATCGGCTGCACCGCGACTAGCAGAGCTATAATGACCGCCTATGGCAACAAATAAAAAGCCGGGGAAGGGGAGAAAGGGGCAGGTGAAGAAGCGCGACCAGGTCTATAGCCCGCAGAACAAGCGCTGGACGAAGCGCGGCGCCGATAAGAAATTCACCGACCAGATGGCGCACAAGTGGATGCCCTTTAAGGGCGTCCGCAAAATCAAGAAATAAATTCGGACGTTTTTGTATACTTGACCGCATGATTAAAAAGATCAGCGGGAAGTATGTTATTGTCGGAGAAAAGAAGACGAAGACCGGCAAGCTGTGGCGCTTCGGCAGCTATAAGACGCTCGCCGAGGCGAAGAAGCGCCTGCGCCAGGTGGAATTCTTCAAGCATCGCGCGCAGAGATAACCTTGGGAATTCTTATCTTCTCTAATTCGCGCGAATAAGCGAATAGTGTCAGCGAAGGAGGGAATAGGCGAATAGTATCAGTAGCGGTTGGTATTGTAGTATGCATAGAATTATGGGTCCTAGAGCGAAGCCAGCATACGATATAGACAAAATAAAATTTGCTACCGGTTCTCCGACGTGGGAGCGCGCGGTTGAATTGTACGAACGCGGGAAGGTAACGCGGTTCCAAGACAACCAACATTCTTTTTCTGCAATGGTGATTGGCACAAGCCCGTATGAGGTATTGGTATCCGCGGAGAAATTCGATGTAGGGAGTTGCACGTGCTATCTCGGCCACAAGGAAGAATTGTGCAAACACCTCGTTGCACTCGCTATCAGAGCTGTTACCGGTGGCAGTCCGCTTTCAGAAAAAGATAGGAAAATGGTCATTTTCCCCGAAAGCAGTAATCGGAAAGGAGTATTGGGAAAAAGCGAATTGTCATCCGTGCGATCGGCGATTTCCGATGCGATGAGATACATCAAGGCGTACAGTGGTTCATCGCGTACGTGGTTTGCATACCAAGCGTCGCTTATGGAGGGATGCAATCGGCTCGCCGCTCTTTTTTCCGATTTGCCCGTGAGCGAACAGACCGCACAACTTATCGTACAGACGCTTTTACGCCTTGATGAAAAGCTTTGCCGAGGTGGCGTGGACGATTCAGATGGTACCGTCGGAGGTCTTATTGAAGGCGCGGTCGACATGCTCATCAAATACGCGGAATTGGATCCAGCATGCATAGGCGCATTTCAGACGCTCAAAGGACGCTCAACATGCTTTGATTGGGAAGAGCCGCTTCTCAATCTCGTTTCTCACTAGAAATAGAAAATAGGATAGCGTCCTATTTTCTCTAATTCGCGCGAATAGGCGAATAGCGGTTTGAGCGTCCACGCCCCTCTTTAGATGTGCGGTATGATTAACCTATGAAAATTAATCTATACATAGTCGCCGTAGCCGTCGGAGTCGCTGTAACTGTCGTTGCCGTAGCAGCATTTTTTTTGCTACAGGGTAAAGGAGCGGTCACAGAGTCAACCATCACCTCCCCGCCCGCGCTCGCCACCACGCTCGCTCCAGATATGACTCTCATCACAGCGAGCAGTTCGCAGCCACAAACGGTAGGGAGCAGTACCCCGATCTACGTGGGCGATACGCTCACGACTTCGCACATCGGCCGCGGGCTTCTCCAAATGGCGAACGGCACTGCGACCCTCCTTGACTATGACACGAAATTGACGCTTGAGGAGAACGACAGCAACGGCACGCATATAAGCAGCTTCCTCGGTACAGGCGCAGCGTGGGCACGCGTTGAGAAGGTATTCAGCAAGGGCGAATACTACAAGATCGAAACCCAGAACGCGGTCGCGGTCGTGCGCGGGACATCTTTCGGCATTTCGTATAAAGGCGGCATCACCGCACTCCACGTGGCTACCGGCACCGTCAATCTTATTCCCGCGGACCCTTCCACCGGCGAGCCGCTCGAGGACAAGAAAGTTCTCGTTTCGGGAGAGAATAAAGCGACCGTAGACGATTCAGGCCTTGTGAGCGTCTCCCCATTCACTGCCGCCGATAGAAAGGCCCCGTGGTATCTCTACAACATATCCGAGGTTAACGTACAAACGTCGGCACCAGCACCAGTACCGGTCGCCTCTCAAACGACTCCTCTACCTGCTTCGCAAACCGCTCCAGAGACCGAACCAGCTCCTTTAGAAGCACCTGCGCCGACAACGCCTCCTGCGAATGCGGTGAGCGCAGAGAATGCTTGCGCTTCTTTTTCGGAATCCCGAGGGTATACGGATTCTCAAACTGGAAATTCGCTGAAACTCATTTCAGTATTTCCCCTCTCCGTCAGTCAAAGCGGTCAAAACACGGTGACTCTTACCGGGGAGGGATTTATGTGCGCTACGACTATCACTATTGGCGAGAAAAGTCTTTCAGGAGAGAGCGATTTCGTCGTGGTCAGCAATTCAAGCGTTACCTTTTCTTCAGGTCTCTTGCCGATCGGTACCTTTGACATTGTTATAAACGATTCTCTTGGGAATACGGTAACTCTCCTTCAAGCTATCACGATCACCCGATAAACTATGTCTCAAGCAACTAAGCGCTACAAGGCAATCGCCGTTCTTTCACTCTTCGCTGCGCTTGTCGCCGGCGCCTGCTACTACTTCGGTTTTCTCACGTCATGGCAGGAGAGGGTCTTTGACCGATTCTTCACGACGCATTCAGCATCCCCCGACATCGTCATCATCGGCGTTGACGACCAGAGTATCTCCGCACTTGGCGGCTGGCCACTCGCGCGCGAGAGCTTCGCCACCATGCTCGCTAATCTCGGAAAGCCGCGCATCGTCGGCATCGACGTCGCTTTCGCCGATCCGTCCGCCCGTGGAGGAGCAGACGATGCCCTATTAACGTCAGCGCTTGTAAAAAGCTTCGTACCGGTCGTGCTTGCGACTCAGTATGACGACCGCGGCGGCAAACTCCTTCGGCCATTGCCCTCGTTCGCATCACATGCGCGCGAGGGCTACACCAACATGCTCGTTGATGCCGATGGTATCGTGCGGACCTTCGAGCCCGTGCGAGCGGATACAGTAAGTTTCTCGGCGGCGCTTACGGCAGACACACGGAAGACCGCGCCTCCGAGAGTGGTACGGATCGATTGGCAAGGGCCTGCCGGCACCTTCCTCACCATCCCGTTCATAGACGTGTATCGAGACGCCGTGCCGGTAAGCGCATTTACCGGGAAGACGGTGCTCATCGGCGCAACCGCGAAAGACCTGCACGATATACTCGCGACACCGATGGGCTCTATGGCCGGTGTTGAGGTGCACGCGAACGCGCTCGCCACATTTGAGTCGGACCGCTTCTTCAGCGATGTACCGATGCTATTCATGCTCGCGCTTATCCTGTTCGCCGCGTACCTCGCCGCCGGCACCATTCTCGCCGTGCCGCCGCTCGTGCCGCTTATTCTTCTGCTCGCTACAGAGCTTGTTGCGGTGAATCTTGCAAGCATAGCGCTCTTTTCCGCGCACATGCGGCTCCCGACATTCTCGCTCTCACTCGCTTTTCTGCTGTCGATGGGGCTCACTTTCATATATCAATACGTAAGCGAATCGCGTGAAAAACGCCAGGTCCGAAAAATGTTCCAGTATTACCTTATGCCTGAAGTCATTGAAGAGCTCGCCAACCATCCGGAGCGACTCTCGCTTGGCGGACAAGAAAAGACCCTCACTATGCTCTTCTGCGACATCCGCGGGTTCACAACGCTTTCGGAGGGTCTCTCACCGACCGAACTGACCGCGCTCATCAATGAATACTTGACGGAGATGACCGATGCCATTATGGGGGCGGGCGGGCTGGTGGATAAATACATCGGTGACGCCGTCATGGCCTTTTGGGGCGCGCCCTTGCCGAACCCGTCGCAGGAAAGTGCCGCCTGCCGCGGCGCCCTCGCGATGCTCCGAGCACTTGATCGCCTTAACGCTGATCTAGAAAGGCGGAGTATTAAACCGATACGCATCGGCATCGGCATCTCGACCGGCGAAGTAGTTGTCGGCAATATGGGGTCTTCAAAACGCTTTAATTATACTGTCATGGGCGACGAGGTGAACTTCGCCTCACGACTTGAAGGGCTCACGAAGGCCTACGGCATCTCCTGTATCATTGGCGAGCGGACGGCTCAGGCGGTCGCGGGCGACCCAACTTTCACGGTGCGCGAGCTCGACCTCGTGATGGTCAAGGGCAAGAAAGAGCCGCGTGCCATCTATGAGCTCGTCACTGAACCGTCGAGCGCTGTGCAGAAGGAGCAATGTGCACACTTCGCGAACGGGCGCGCGGCATATGTGAAAGGCAATTGGAAGAAGGCTATCGCACATTTCAAAGCGGCGCTCTCTCTGGGGAAGGACGATCCGTCAAAAATCTTCCTCGAGCGCGCTCTGCGCCTCTCTATCAAGGCGCCTAAGGATTGGCAGGGCATCTGGGAGTTTACGACTAAATAGTGTTGAGGCAGTACAATGTAGGCGTATGGCGACAAATCCACCACCGGGGCCGGGGAGGAGAGGGAAGTGAAAGAAGCGCGACCAGGTCTACAGCCCGCAGAATAAGCGCTGGACGAAGCGCGGCGCCGATAAGAAATTCACCGACCAGATGGCGCACAAGTGGATGTCCTTCAAGGGCGTCCGCAAGGTCTCAAAATAAAAATTGACGAGCCCGTTATCGTCCACCCGGTGCGCTCATTCTTCTACTCCACGCGCAGTCCGGACAATCTGACTAGATATCCCTTTGCTATACACATCAACGTCTATTATTGATTCTGCTACAGTGTCTGAATGACCCAAGGCGAGGCGCTCGCGATACTGAAGACGGGAGCGAACGTGTACCTCACCGGCGAGCCCGGGAGCGGGAAGACGCACACGATAAACGAGTTCGTAAGCTGGCTGCTTGCAGCGGGCATTTCGCCGTCGGTGACGGCGGCGACCGGCATCGCCGCGACGCATGTGGGTGGGACGACGCTCCACGCCTGGAGCGGCATCGGCATCGCCGAGTCGCTCACGAAGGCCGACGTAGACCGTATCGCGGGTAAGGAGCACGTCGCGCGGCGCATAGAGAAGGCGAAGGTGCTCATCATCGAGGAGATATCGATGCTCTCCTCTGCGACGTTCGAGATGGCGGATGCAGTCTGCCGCGAGGTGCGCCGCGTCGACGCACCCTTCGGCGGGCTCCCGGTGATCCTCGTGGGCGACTTCTTCCAACTACCTCCTGTTTCAAAAGGCCGCGAGGTCGAGTTCGCCTATGCATCGAGGGTCTGGCGCGACTTGAATCTGCTCACTTGCTATCTCACTGAGCAATACCGGCAGGACGACGCTGATTTCTTGAACATACTCTCAGCGATACGCTCGGGGCAGGTCGAGAAGCTCCACTACGAACATCTCACGTCGAGACAAGTATCCGTGTCGGAGATACCGAACATACGCGAAGTGCCTAAACTCTTCTCGCATAATGCCGACGTAGACCGCATCAATGCGGGCGAGCTCGCGAAGCTTAAGGGCGTTTCAAAAAAGTTCAGCATGAGCTCAAAAGGAAAGGACTCGCTCGTAGAGGGGCTCAAGCGCGGCTGTCTCTCGCCGGAGGTGTTGGAGCTGAAGGAGGGCGCCTCCGTGATGTTCACTAAGAACTCTCCTTCGACATACTCAGGACGCGGACTGCGGGGGCGGTTCGTGAACGGCACACTTGGGGTCGTCGCCGGCTGGAGCGCAGAGGGCCTGCCGATCGTGAAGATCAAGAACGGCGAGAAAGTAACCGCGGAGCCGATGGAGTGGCAGCTTGAGGAGCAAGGGAAGGTGAAGGCCGTCATCGCGCAGATACCGCTCCGGCTTGCCTACGCGATGACGGTGCACAAGAGTCAGGGGATGAGCATGGACGCCGCCATCATGGACCTCTCCAAGGCATTTGAATATGGGCAGGGGTACGTCGCACTCTCGCGGGTGCGGCGGCTCTCTGGGGTGTATCTCACAGGCCTGAATCAGCGCGCCTTAGAAGTGCATCCGGAGATAGTGAAGAAGGACAGAGATTTCCGCGCCGCGTCAGACGCGGCGCAGGACACTTTTGCGGACATACCGAGCGCCGAGGTGGCGGAGATGCAGAAAAAGTTTGTGAAGACGATGGGCGGAGCCTGGTTTGAAGGGATAATGGATAAGATGAAAGGCGTAAGTAAAAATAAAAATGCAGCGGGTTTACCGGGGCGTCTCGCAGAAACCCTGCAGACCGTGCGGGATGCGAAGACGCTGAAAGAGGTAACGAAGGCGCGCAGGCTCGTCGCCTCGACTATCGTGCATCACCTTGAGGAGCTCGCGGAGCTTGGGAAGCTCGCGCACGCCGACTTCGCGCACCTTATCCCGCTCGACATCGTTCGCGAGATACACGAGGCGCTCGCTTCTGCCGAGAGCGACCGCCTCTCGCCCGTCTTCCACGCGCTTCGCGGCCGTTACTCCTTCGAGACTATCCGCCTCGTGCGGCTTATGAAGCAGTGAGGATTTTTCCGATAAGAGTGATGGTTTCGGCGGGGTCTTTGACGGCCTTAGTTTGGACGTTCGTCTTGTAGACTGCTTCGTCATTGCCGCCGGAGGCGAGTTCGTCGCCGACGTAGAGTGCATCTGACTCTTCGATGTCAAGCCGCTCGCAGAGCTTCCGGAGTCCATACGCTTTGTCGATGCCGCGCTTCGTAACATCAATGGTCGTCGAGCCGCCATACCGCACCGAGAATTCCGGTAGGCGCTCTGCGATAGCCGCCTGGAGTGCGCGACGCTTCGTGTGGTCGGGGTCCCACGCTTTCTTCAGCGCGATCGGCGCTTGCTGGCCGAGCGCGGACATGCTCACCTGACTGCCGCGATACTCGATGCGTTCGCCCCACGATTGGTCTCTGAAATTGATGAGGCCGGTCTCGTCGGCTACCGCGCGCATCGCGGATTCAATAGTGCTTACTTCTTTTTCTGAAAGCCGTTCCTCATATACTTTGTTCCAAGTCTCTTTTCTCCACTCATAGAGCGCACCGCCGGATGTGGGGAGCAGGTACAGGTTCGCGAGTTTCGCATCGCTCGGGAGCTGTGAGACCGCCTGCTTGAGGAACTGCCCGAGCGCGCCGCCAGAGATGATGGCGACTCTGGTCGCCGCGAGAAGGCGCGAGAGCAGTGTCGCCATCCGGAGGGTGAGTGGCTGCTTGCTCTCTGCGAGCGTGCCATCAAGGTCGAAAATGATGAGTTTATACATATCCATATCTGGCCGCTTGCTCGGTGTGTACTTGCGAAGGACATGTATAATTTTCTGGCTGAACATTTTTCAAAACCAGTTCACCAGCACAGCAGAAATTGGTCGCGCTCCGGGCCGCTAGGCCAAGTCTTACTACCAATTTCCGCTGTGCCGGCTCTCTGGTGTGTTTTGAAATAATGTTCATGACAGCGCGTCGAGGATATGCGAAAGCGACGCGCTCGCGACGCCGATGACTTTGTCCGCCGCGCCGTAGTAGAGGAAGAGCGTGTCGCCGCGCACGCATGCGCCGCAAGAAAAGACGACGTTCGGAACGTTACCTTCTTTTTCGTATTTTTCTACCGGCTCGAAGATAGGGTCGGTGGTGCGCGCGAGGACGGAGGTGCCCGAGGGGTCGAGGAGCGCGGCGCCGAAGCGATAGGTCGCGTGGCGAGACACGCCGTGGTAAATCATAAGCCAGTTGTTGCCGACCTTAATGGGTGGCGCCGCGCTCCCGACCTTCAGCCCGTCCCACATCCCGAGGCGCGGGCCGATGACTTCAATGCAGCGACTCACGCGCTTTCCCGAGGAGAGGTCGGGCAGAAGGTCGGCGCAAACCTGACTATTGACGCGATGGTACAAAAGGTAATTCCCGTTTATTTTTTCGGGCAGGAGCGCGAGGTCTTTGTCGTCAACTCCTTCGGGAGTCAGAAGGAAGGGAGCGCTCCAGCGGTCGAATCGCCGCGCGAGGAAGTCGTCCACGCCGATAGACGAGATTGCGCCCTGGGGCGCGTGCACGCCGTCGTACGCGGTGTAGGTCATATAGAGCGTGCCTGCGATGCGCACGATGCGCGGGTCCTCGCAGCCGGAGTTCCCGGTTGAACCCCCGCGTTTCTTTTCAAAGTCGGCGCGCGGAACGTATACGGGAGAGGGCAGGCGCTCGTCGATTGTGACGCCGTCTTTCGTGACGGCGAGGCCGATGGTAGAAGTGTTCGCAGTGTCCATTGCGCGATACAGAAGATATATGGAACCATTGAGATCAATTGCGGCAGTATTGAAAACGTTGCGGCTCTCGAAGCCCTCGCCGCGCGCCGCAAGAATCGGATTCTGTGGCGCGCGGGCGAAGGTGCGCGCCGGCTGTTCAGGATTTAAGGCGCGCATAAGGTCATGGAGCTTCACGCTCGCTTTCGCGCAGACGGTATCGGCCGCGCCGTACCAGATATCCAGCCGGCCGCTCTCGCCGAGCGTCGCGCCTGAAGGGAAGACGATATCAGGCGCGATGCCGTACTGTTCGTAAATTTCTTCGGGGACGAGTATGGACTCGGTGCGGCTGATGATTTTTGACGGGTCATCACGGCCAAGGAGCGCCGCTTCTACCGAGAACACGCGTTCGCCGCCGCCGAAATAATTTTCAATGTACGCGTAAAGGATGAGCCAACCGTGCCGAGTGAGGAGCGGCGCGCTCCCTACCTCAACGTGGTCGTTGTTGGTGCGCCGGAATGGGAGCTTGTGCGATTGCCAATCCTTGTACCATGCATCCCAAAAGGCGGGCGACCAGAAATCCTCAACGCTGTCAGCGAGGGCGAGGCATATCTCCGCCGGTGGCTCATCGGTGTGGACCGTGAGGAGCGCCGCGGCCTTTCCGCCGACCCGCTCCGGGAATATGGTAAATGCTTTTGCGTTGAATGGGGTCGCCAGATGCCGCTCGGAGAAATTTCTGCCGTCTTTAGCAACGGCGATGCCGACCTTGATGTTCTCTTTAGAGAAAGGGAAACCGCCGAGCGCGGTATAGGAGAGATAGGTGGTTCCTTCAAAGACGGTTACGCGCGGGTCCTCGCAGCCGAATTCTTCCCATGATTGCTCGGACATAAGCACTTGTCGCCTTGAAGAGAAATGAATGCCGTCTTCGGAAAACGCCTCGCCGATGGTGGACTGCCCCGCATACGGCGAGACGAGCGCGGCTGGGTTCGCGAGCGCGCGGTAGTACATCCGCCAGCCGTTCTCCTCGCGTATAACTGACGGGTTATAGGTCGCGAGCGCCTCCCAGGGGTGTTCGCGGCGGGGCGAGAGGACGGGATTATGGGGTTCTCGGCGAATGACAAACATATTCAGGGGAGCATCGCTCCAATTCCCTCAGCATACAGCGTGTATGCGCGGACAAACGAATCATCAACATGCGCATATAGGATTCCTTCGCTGGGACTCGTTTCCACGAATTGGCTGGCGAAGGTAATAGTTCTTGCTTCTGAATCTCGTATGAACGGATTAGGCGAGACCCATTCTATTTTTCCGTTTTCATAATCGTAAATAAACAATCCAACGGAAAACATACCATATGTTATTTGGTCACCAATTTTTTTATTTGCCTCGCGGCCATTCATAACACCAAGTAATTTCCCTTCACCCACATCAATAAAACTTCTTGGGAAAAGAGGTCCCGGCGATGCATGGCCGCCAATCCACGGAATGTTATGTTCCGTGGGATGAAAAACTGTTTCTCCGTATTGCCACTGCTTACCCATATCTTCTGCTACCGCAACACGCACGATTGAGTAAGTGGCCTCCGGTTCTCTATCTCGCGATTCAATCAGGTTATAGCGGACGCCTTTTGAGTTGACCGGTGCGATCGAAACTTCCTTGGCACTCGCTCCGAGCACTTGATTATCTAAAAGAACGGGATCCGTCATTTCAAGAGAGCGCAAATCCTTACCTGTCGCGTGACCAAGATGTATGCGGATTTTCTTTTCAGAGTCAGATGATTTGATGGGTATCGTAAAATAGACATGCGTAAGTTTTGTTTTTTCATCAATCCAAATATCGGGGTCCTCAAGACCAATGCATTCCCATTTTTTTGGGGTAAGTTTTTCAAGAACCTCTTTTTCATTTTTTATCTTAAGTCGTTCACCAACGGTAAAGTGTTCAAGTGAATCGCCGGAAATTGTGTAAAGCTGGCTACGGTCAACATATCCCTTTATCTCAACATCTCCCTCGCGGCTGGTGATACAACGGATAACGCCCCGCTTATATCCAGAATTTGGATCAAGTGCCAGAGCCATCATGTGGCTGAAGCGTTTGTCCTCCACCGCTCTGCCCGGATGTTCCGTATAGGTTTTTTGATTCATATGTTAGGTGGTTTGCGCGTGGACGGTCGTCGCGAGCGAGGGTTGGCTATCCTTCATGAGGGCGTCAAGAAATCGCTCAAGCGGTGCGGTTGCGACGCAGATGACCTTGTCCGCGCCGCCGTAGTAGACGAAGAGTTTCCCCTCGCGGACGACGGCGCCACAGGCGTAGATGATGCCGGGCTTGCCGTCATTCTCGTAGCGCTCATCGGGCGAGAGGACCGGAGAGACACTGCGGTAGAGCACCTTCGTCGGGTCGACGAGGTCAAGCAGGAGCGCGCCGAGCTTGTAGCGGCCCGGGTCGCGCTCGTCGATCGCGTGATAGAAGAGGAGCCAGCCGCGCGCGGTTCTAAGCGGCGGCGGTCCGGCGCTCCGGACGAAACTGTCCCAAGAGCCTTCGCGCGCCCGGAGGCCGTCGCGCGCGCCGACCCAGCTCTCGACGAAAGGTTCGTCGGTCCCGACGGCTTCGATCGAATCGCGATAGGCGATCTCCACATTTGGCGAGACGCTGTGGAGGATGGCAAATCGGCCACCGATCTTCTCAGAGAAGAGGACCCAGTTCTTCTGGACCTCTCGCGGTTTCGACAGGAGGTACGGCCCGTCCCAACTCCCGAATCGTCCTGCGGCGAAATCCTCTTTCGCGATCGAGATGGCGGCGACGCGTATATAATCCCAGCCGTCGAACATATTAAAGGTGACGTAGACGCGCTCGTCGATGACGACCATGCGCGGGTCTTCGCACCCGCCCCAGCTGCCGCCCGAGGGATACCACACAGGAGAGTAGCGGCGCACATGAAGGGAGAGATGGCGCGGGTTTCGTGCCACATAAGCGGGAGCGGACAGTCGGTCGTCGAAGACAATGCCGTCGGGACTGCTCGCGTGGCCGAGTCGCGAGACTCCGTCCATGCCGATTGCGCGATAGATGAGATGCGTGCGACCGCCGAGCATAGCAGCCGCCGGGTTCATAACGGCTTCTGCGGTCCACGGATGAGTGCCTGGTTTGAGGATCGGGTTATGCGCGGACCTTGTGAGGAAGGGACGTTCGAGATGCAGTATTTTCGCAATCCTCTCACGAATGGGTTTCGAGAAGGCAGCGCCAAGAATCGCTCCAACGACGAAGAAGGAAAAAAACAGCGCGATACTGTTCGCCCAAAAGAGAAAGTCCATACGAAATGAACTTTTCTATACTACCATTCACCGCGCATTTCTCACAATGCACAGAGGAGTTTGTTCGGAGGATTGACCGAGCGGATTATCCCTGAAGACTTCTTTACAGAAGGCATCCGGGATATCCCGCGCCGACTTCCCGAGGATGGCGACGCCGAGGTCGTTTGCGTCGATGATAACCACATCGCACAAGAGCGCAGATTTCAGCTCCCCCGCGACCCTTTCCGGCTCGGCCGGCCCCAGCTTCGCGTAGCTGTTGTAGGGCGGGAGCGTATAGGAGCACGGCCCGTCGATCGCATTGATATTGTTCCCTACTACGTTATAAAACACCCCTCGCATGCCGAGCGGCTTGGTGAGGGCGGCGGCGAGGGCGCCCGCGAAGATACGCAGGGCACCCGCCTCTTGTATCGCCAGCTCCATCGTCCACGGACTTCCGAGCCCGATGCCGTAAGGCGATTTATAGACGAAGCGCACGAGGAACCGCGCGAGCCGCGAGGGACGGATGTCTTTGATAGGGTAGGCCCTCCCTTGGCTTATCGCCACGATGCGCTCGCTTATGAAGAGAAGGTCGCCCTCTTTGAGGTGCGGTTTGGCGTAGCGCGTGACGACGTCAACCATGGAGTCACGGTCGGTAATGATGTGGGTCCTAATCGGCAGGCGCGCGTAGGTCCCGCGTGCGGTCAGTATAGTCAAGGCCTTGCCTGCGTTAGGCGTGAGCTCGCGTGCCGTGTCCATACTGCATAGCATACCGCGCCTCGTGCTACCATTCCACTCATGGAAGTTTTTGACGTACAGTTCTTCTACTTGTTGAACAGTCTCGCCGGCCAGTCGCCCGCCTTAGACGGGCTCATCGTGTTCTTCGCCTCATATCTCCCGTACATTCTTGTCATCTTCGCGCTCGTTCTCGTACTCTTTTCACCTTCGCCGAAGCGGGAGAAGAGGGAACTACTGTTTGTCGCGGCGGCCGCGAGCATTATTGCGCGCTTTGGCGTCACCGAGATCATCCGTTTCTTCTATCACCGGCCGCGGCCCTTCCTCGACCTGCCGGTTACGCAACTGCTCACCAGCAGTGAATGGTCGTTCCCCTCCGGACACGCCGCGTTCTTCTTTGCGCTGGCGACCGTGCTCTATTGCTATAACAAAAAATGGGGAGTCGGCTTTTTCACGGCGGCTCTACTTATCGGAGCGAGCCGCGTGATCGCCGGCATCCATTACCCGACCGACATTATCGGAGGAGCGCTTATCGGTGTCGGCGTTGCATACGCCACCGTCTCTTTTGTCCGCAGAACCGCCAGTGCTGACCGACACGTCGTGTCTGTCAATTGACAGACATTGACAGACACGACGTGTCGGTCAAAATTTCAACGTAACTACTCACAACTCTGAGTAACGCTTCTCCAGTAATGGCAACATCACATCAAAGAAATTTGCATCTGGATTTTG
>Ga0209541_10005360_pt1 | contig 22391 bp, 20 predicted proteins | sample RifCSPlowO2_01_FD_184027 | JGI IMG/M metagenome (GOLD analysis project Ga0209541, IMG submission 184027) | Groundwater microbial communities from Rifle, Colorado - Rifle CSP2_plank lowO2_0.1 (SPAdes) (version 2) | ecosystem: Environmental > Aquatic > Deep subsurface > Groundwater | place...
TGAATTCTCCTTGATTTTTCTACTTGCTTACTTCACAATTAAAAGATGCTGATCAAACCCAAACCAGAAGTTGTAGATCAATCCTACATTAAAGACTACGAAAATCTCTATCAAGAAGTCCGAAAAGATCCAGAGTCATTTTGGGAAAACATCGCCCATGAGCTATCTTGGTTCAAACCTTGGAACAAAGTATTAGACTGGAACTATCCCTACGCTCGCTGGTTTGTCGGTGGTCAGTGCAATATAATCCATAACGCTCTAGACCGCTGGCAAAAAATGACTGCTCCTAACTTTATCAATGTGGTACGGCAGAATCAAAACGATAATAGTCCACCTCTGATGAAAGATAAACTTGCCTATATCTGGCAAGGTCAACCAACTGCCGGAGAATCTGCATCAGGCAAAGAAGGACCAGTGAGAACATTTACTTATGGGCAGCTTAATACCGAAGTCTCCAAGTTCGCCAATGTCCTAAAAACGCTAGGAGTAAGAAAGGGCGACCGAGTAACCATCTATCTCCCTCGCATTCCCGAGCAGTTTATCGCTATGTTGGCCTGTGCCAAGATCGGAGCCATCCACTCGGTAGTTTTCTCGGGATTCTCCGCAGATGCACTAAAGAATCGTATTATGGATGCCCAAGCAAAGATCGTAATTACAACAGACAAATATCCTTACAAAGATAAAATTATCGATTCCCAAAAAACAGTCGAAGAAGCGATTAGGGAGATAAAAAGCGTGGAACACGTAATTCTTGTAGAAAGAATAAAACAGACGGTAGATTCTCAAGATCCATCTTCTACCCTCAATCCTCTATCGTCAAGCTATCCATACTACCACTGGTATCACGAACTTATGGCTAAAGCCGATACGATCTGTTCTACCGAAATCATGGAAGCAACCGATCCCCTATTTTTACTCTACACATCAGGTTCTACAGGCAAACCCAAAGGTGTACTCCACTCCCACGCCGGTTATATGGTTGGAATATATACGACTTTAAAGTGGATTTTTAATCTTCAAAGTGATGATATCTACTTTTGCACGGCTGATGCTGGCTGGATTACAGGCCACAGCTATATTGTCTATTCGCCTCTCATGAATGGAGCAACAACCTTTGTCTATGAGGGAACTCCGGACTATCCCCACCCTGGCATCTGGTGGGAACTTATCCAAAAGTACAATGTAAGTATATTCTATACTGCCCCAACTGCCATACGAGCCATGATGCGGCTAGGGGAGGAAATACCAGAAAAATACGATCTTTCATCTCTAAAGATCTTGGGTACAGTTGGAGAACCAATCAATCCCGAAGCCTGGCTCTGGTATTACAAAACAATCGGCAAAGAAAAATGCCCGATCATGGACACCTGGTGGCAGACCGAAACCGGAATGATTATGTTAACTCCCCTCCCATCTGTTGCTCTCAAACCTGGTAGCTGTTTTAAGCCTTTTTTTGGCGTTGAAGCAGATGTGGTCGATGAACACGGAAATTCTTTGCAACTTGAACCAGCAGCAAACAATTCCAACCAACCTAGAATGACTAAACAAGGTTACCTCGTAATTAAAAAACCCTGGCCTGCAATGCTGCTTGATGTCTACAATAATCCGCAGAAATATAAAGAAACATATTTTGAAAAAATCCAAGTAAGTAGGAAGTTAGAAGTTGGAAGTGAGAAGTTGGAAGAAAAATCACAATTCTCAAACCTCCAACCTCCAACTTCAAACAACTTTAGTGATTTTCTCTACTTCACTGGTGACTCTGCCAAAAAGGACGAAGACGGTTACTTTTGGATTATAGGCAGAAATGATGATGTCATCAAAGTCTCCGGCCACAGACTCGGCAGTGCCGAGCTTGAATCAGCCTTTGTCAGCCATCCCTCTGTTGCCGAAGCGGCCGTAATAGGCAAGCCACACGAAGTCAAGGGAGAATCAATTAAAGCATTCGTCATTCTCAAGGTTGACCAAAAACCAACCGATCAACTGAAAGAAGAATTAGTAAAACATGTTCGCAATATGATAGGCCCTATCGCCACCCCTGACGAGATTCAATTTGTCGAAAAACTACCAAAAACCAGAAGTGGAAAGATTATGAGAAGAGTGTTAAAAGCACAAGAGTTAGGTCAACCGCTGGGTGATACATCAACACTTGAAAATTAAAATACTAAAAAATGGCCAAACTTTATTTAGCTTAAATCAACAGTATATACCATCTAAGATTTCGATTAAACACTTAATCGAAATCCAAGTCTATGGATTATATGCGACAAAAGTTTTATTTAAATCGGCTTAAAAGTCCAATTTATCTAGAAGGTTCAGATTCTACTTGGACTTTACTCTAAAGCATATAAATTGCCTCCCACACCGTCAGAAAAATATAAAGCTCCATCCAAGACAAAAGGTTTACCTCTTATACCAAGTGAAATTATTTTATATTTCCAAAGTTCTTCCTGCGAATTAATATCAACAGCATACAAAAAACTCCTACGGTCATCTTTCCGATCAAGCGTTCCAAAGTAAACGACATTGTCTGTGATCACGGGTTGTGTTTCAACCCAACTTTCTGCCTGAAATTTCCAGATTTCTTTCCCGGTTTCAGAGTCAAGTACGTCCAAAAAATAATCGTTGGTTCCGCTTAAATAAATGGCGTTATTAAATGCAGCAACAGAAGAAATATCAACTCTAATAAAAGTATCTGTTTTTACATATCTGTAGTTCCAAATCTCTTTCCCATCTCCAATTTGTAAGGCGTGAAGAACTCCATCATCGCTTATAACATAAACTTTGTTGTTGTAAATTGTCGGTTGTACAAATAACGAATCGGTAAACTTTTGACTCCATTTCTCAACGCCGGTTTCTGCCTCAACCGCATACAAAGTTCCATCATCATCTCCGAAATAAGCTGCTCCTTCTGAGATTGCCGGTTGCGTGAAATAAAATACCGTTGCTTTCTCAAATATCCATCGCTCATTCCCCTCTTTTGCGTCAAGCGCATATAAATAGCCAGAATTATCTGGAAAATAAACTGTATTATCATAGACAATTGGGCTAGAGGTTATATGACGAGAGCCGAATAGATCGCGTCCATTTTTTTCTGTTTTTAATGAGTATCGCCAGACTTCCTGTTGGCTTTTTGTGTCGACTGCGTAAAAATTACCTACAGCATCACCAAAATAAATATAGTCATCGGCAAAGGTTGGACTTTCAACAGGTTTTGCTTCTGGTTTAAACCTCCAGAGAAGCTCACCAGTGTTCGCATGTAAAGCATATATATAACCGTCCCAATTGCTGAAATATAACGTATCACATACGACGATAGGACTTGATGCTGCTCCGCCGACTGTCTGACTCTTGGGATCGCCCTGACGAAACCAACGTAAATTAGAGACTGTCTGAATAGCTTTCGAGTTATATACACTTGTGTTAGCAGGATCAGCTTCATAAGTACACTCCTTTATTTGAGGAATAGTTGGATTTTCAGAAGTTGTAACAACACGTGTAATTGTTGGAGTGGAATTAAGCTCATTGATAAACTGTTTATTGTTCCTTCTGACTGTGATATAAATTACAAAGGTTGCGATAAAAAGAATTAAAAACCCAAAGGTGAGATATTGAATCTTCGACTCCTGTCCCATTAGTTCTATTGTAGATTCAATATAGTTTTACTTCAACGTATCTTTCAACTTAGTTTTCGATCAAACACTTAATCGAAATCTTCGACTATGGAATACAGGTAACAAAAATTTTAAATTAGATTGTATTAAAGTTCTTTATTTACAAAAATACGCTTACCTTGTACATTAATAACGCGAAATTAAAATACCCCTTGACAAATGTTATAGGATATGTTTAGAATGATTATATATTGAAATTTTCTAGTTAAATATTTATTTGAAGGATCCGATTACAAGTTACTATAAGACTTATGAAAAGGGGCGAAACAAATCTTATAGCCCACCACCTGCCAAAAGATTTTCGAAACGAACCAGCAGGCGGAGTGGGAGGATAAGAAAGAATTAAGAATCTAGAATTCAGAATTTAGAATTAAAAAATTCTGAGTTCGAAACTTACGCGCTACCGAGTCCAAAGGCAATTCTGAGGACTCGGTGCGTTTTTTACTCTCACTTTCTTGGTTTGTTCAAGATTAATGAGAGTTAAACCCGCCAATCAACGCTCTTCGAGCCGCAGTTCAAATGAACTAAGGCGAGAAGTAAGTGATGGCGGGTAAGTTATTTATTTACATTGAGCAAACAGATAAGATTTTAGTGTTGAAGGAAGATATGGAGGATATAAAATTTAATACTCGAATAGTACTGAAAAAAGGCGAGTGGAAAGTTGTGGAAGATTTTTTATTACTATTAAAGTCTTTATATAGTCTTTTACCTCTTGACAAAAATATTTTTTATCCTATATTCAATAATAGACACTAATTTATGAGCTTCTTAAAAAAAATCATCTTTTTCTTTATTACTATCTACACAGGTTACGTCATGTTTGCTTATGTCTATTATTTTTGGACTCTTAGCTCTAAAGCTCAAACACCAATTACTCCTACTTTAGCGCCAATGCCTCCGGCTTGTCTGACTGGAATAAAAAATATCTCCTATCATGACAGATGCGGTAAAAGAAAGGAGAATACCTTTCGACGGGTAAATTTTCGTTGTAATGATAATAGCCGCGGAGAATTTAGGAGTAAAAATTGTCTGAATGAGGCCGAATTTTATCGTGCAGCTTTCGAAAGCTGCGAAAACATGTCAAAATGTTTGACTCCATCTATTACTCCAACCCCTCCCTTCAATTCAACGCCAATCATTATCACTTCATATCTTCCCTATGGCCAATTGGGGAATGACTATTCGGCAAGTATCACCGCTTTAGATAAAGATCAGGATCCGTTGGATATGAAAATCGAAGGACTCCCACCTGGAATAACCCAAGGTCCTTGCCAACTTAACGCAGCACCAATAAGCATCTATCCTATGACTACTGGAATAATGCCACCAAGACCAGGCGGTTTTATCTCCTGTAATATCTCCGGTATTCCTACCCAAGCGGGATACTTTAAGGTCGTGGTCAGTGTTTCAGACAGCGTCAACCCACCAGCTTACAAAGGTCTTCCTTTAGGCGTTGGGCCCTTTCCTAGTCCCATCTGCCCATCACCACCAGTCTGTAAAGGTGGAACCATAACTTATGGAGATCCAGTCTCCTATGGTGATACTGTCTGCCCACTCTACCTTTGTTCTTTTCCCTCTCTAACTCCTTAAAGGCAAAAAAAGTTACATAACGAAGGTGTTAGGGAGTTTAATGCCCCAGATACTTTCTTAGTGCTTTGGTAGCAAATAAAATCAGCGAAGCCATGATTATAAAACTGAGATAATCAAGAGTCGAAACGATATCTACCTGGAATAGTCGTGCAAAAGCGGGAACTTTGACAATTGTGTATTGGGTGACAAATGGGACTAAAAAAGCGAAGAAAAAAATAGGAGAAATAATTTTTTTCAGATGTTTGCCAACTGACTGATGCGATAACCAAAGATCAACAAAAATAAAAGACTGAATCAGAGCCAAAACCGAAAAAGCCGCGGTACGCCGAAACTGCTCACCACCGATAAAGATAAAATAGGAAGAAATCACAAATATCGTTCCTAAAATCCCTATCCCGAAAATGTATTTTCTCCCAAATGAAGATAAAAGTTCAAGCTCTTTTTGCGGAGGTTGCTTCATGACATGTTCTTGCCCGGGAGAAAAAGCAAGAGCTAAAGCCGGTACTCCGTCGGTCACCAGATTGATATATAAAATCTGGATGGCAAAAAACAGATTGGGGATACCAAGCATCAGTCCAATAATTAGAGAAAATGCTTCTGATACATTACAAGCCAAAAGATATTTAATCGAATTCCTCAAATTTTTGATGATATTGCGACCCTCCTCGATGGCGTTGACAATTGTAGCGAAATTATCATCGGTCAAGACCATATCGGCAGTCTCACGCGCAACGTCAGTCCCGATAAGGCCCATGGCAATACCAACATCTGCCTGTTTTAGGGCTACAGCATCATTGACACCGTCACCGGTCACAGCGACTATCTCCCCCGTCTCTTGATAGAGTTTCACGATCCTAGATTTATGAAACGGGGTTGTCCGGGCAAAGACTTTTACTTTTGACAATTTTTGCAAAAGTTCCTCATCGGAATATTCATCAAGCTGCTTGCCCGTCAAAATCTCATCGCCTTCCTTGATAAAACCAGTTGAAACACCAATCGCCTCTGCTGTGATCTCATTATCACCTGTGATCATCACCGTCTTGATACCAGCCTGCTTGGTTTTTAACAAAGCTTCTAATACCTCAGGTCGTGGTGGATCGTGGATAGCGACCATGCCCAAAAACACCATGTTTGAGGATTTTATCTTTTCACTTCCAACTTCTAACTTCGAACCTCCAACTTGCTTATATGCAAAAGCCAACACTCTTAGTCCTTTCTTCGCCCACTGTCCCATGATTTTCTCAATTTTTTTAACTTTTGTAGGCGTCAGCTTTTCTATAGTTTCTCCCATCAATATCGAATCAGATATTTCAAGAATCGACTCCGGCGCACCCTTACTAAACACCATTGTTTGAGGTTGGAGGTTGGAGGTTTGATGTGATGTTCTTCCAACTTCTAACTTCTCACTTCTAATTTTTTGTACAACAACTGTCATTCGTTTTGTAACACTATCAAATGGAGCCTCCTCGATAATCTTCCACTCCTTTCTCACCGCCTCAGGAATAAGCCCCGTCTTCTGGGCTAAATATAATAATGCACCTTCGGTCGGATCACCTAAAACATCGTAACTGTTATGATCATGGACAAATACCAAAGTAGCGGTCGAGCAAAGAACTCCATTCAAAAGCAGCTTGGAAAAAGGGTGATTAGATAGACTGGGAGGAATGCTTTCCTCATAAATTTTTTCATCAACATAAATTTCCCTCACTTTCATTTTGTTGGTTGTTAGTGTTCCGGTTTTATCTGTCGCAATCAAGGTAATGCTTCCCAAAGCCTCAATTGCTGAAAGTTTTCTAATTATAGCCTTTCTTTTCGCCATTTCTTTGACACCTAGCGCTAAAGTAATGGTCATCACCGCCGGTAGCCCCTCTGGAACAACAGCAACTGCCAACGATATTGCTAAAAGGAAGGATGGAAAGTACTCCGCTCCCTGCAAAAGGCTCAAGCTAAAAACTAAAAGTGAAAGGATTATTCCTACAATTCCGATTGTCTTAGTTAAGACTTCAAGTTTCTTTTGCAGTGGGGTTTTTGATTTCTCTACAGTTTCAATGTGTCTTGCAATCTCTCCGAATTTTGTCAGCATCGCGGTTGAAGTGATTTTGGCATAACCTCTGCCCCTAACCACGATCGTTCCTGTAAAGATGGAGTCCTTTAATTTTTTATCTACAGGTAGGGATTCACCGGTTAATGCAGCCTCATTTATCTCAAGATTTTTCTCTTCAATAATTTTCCCATCAGCTGGGATCTTAAGTCCTTCCTCAACGAAGATAACGTCACCCGGCACTAGATAACGGCTATCTATTTCCTGCTCTTTATCGTCTCTAATAACACGCACCTTTGTAATTGTCATTTTTCTTAGCATTTCTATTGCGGCTTCAGCCTTACTTTCCTGATATAAGCCAAAAAGCGCATTTAAAAAAACAATACCAAGAATTAAGCTTCCGTCAACTTTTTCACCGACAAAAAATGAGAGAATAGCTGCTAAAATTAGTAGAATTATTAAGAAGTTGTTGAACTGTCCAATAAATTTTACGAATATTGACTTTTTCTTTTGCTCCGTAATAATATTTTGTCCATACTGATCTAGTAACTGCTCTGCTTTTTTGCTGGTAAGACCTTTCATAGATATTTTTGACGATAGATGATTGATCATAGATGATGGATTTTTGAAGTTAGAAGATTGAGGTTTGATTTTTTCTAGCTTCTACCCTCTATCTTCTTTAATCTATCTTCCATCTTCTATTTTCTATTGTCTATTTTTAACTTTATATATGCTTCTTCCATCGTCAAAATAATTTGACCGATGATTTTTTCAGCCTCGTCAAAACTTATGGCTTTTAGGTTGTGCGGAAAATAGTGAAAAATCTGATTTCGCCCCAATTTCCAGGTCTGCCAAACTCTGTCGGCAAAATCAGCGCTTACTGCTTCTTTCATTTTTTTATAAAGCGATCTCTCCCCTAATTTTACTATCAGATTGGGAGACATGAGTTTACCAAGCCGCAGATGGTCTGATATATAGTCGAGATGTGAGATAAACTTGACGTCTTTAAAAAGTTGCTTGAGAAATCCTTCATAAGCTTTGGCAAAAGGAAAGACCAAAAACGAGTAGTCTTTGAATCTATAGATATTTTCCTTGTTAACCTCGTTTATGAGATACTGTCCCTCGAGTATGAGATCCTTTTGGGGTTGTGTTAAGTATTGCCAAAATTCTCCGTATTTATCAACCACCGGCTTCATTTTATAATAATAGCAAATAAAACAAATTTTGCTTCTAAATAATAGAAGCACCAGCCAAAGCATGCCCTTAACGCTACTTTAGGTGAATATGATATACTAACCCCAATTTAATTTTAGACTTTTGTAGCAGCTTATCTATTGTAATTGTTTTATCACTTTATGGCTTTAGAAAATAGATTAATTCCTATAACTCAATTCCAACCTCATTTTAAAGATCAAGCCGAAAATCCCTTCGCATCGCTTCAGGTTCTACCTCACATTACTGCTCACCCCTATTTCCCACCAGCTCTGGATGCTATAAGAGAAAGAACAAAAGCTCAACGAAGCAAAGGTTTGCTGACGCTAGACGAGTTAGTAGAAGTTGACCCACGCGACCCGCTCATAGCCGGTCAAATCATTCAAACTACGCTTATTGTGAGAGAACAAATCTCCCAACTTCAGGCTGAAGATAGGGGTGGAATTATTATGGTCATGGGAGGAATGGGAGCCGGAAAAACAACCGCGATCTTGAGAACAGCCCAACTATTAAATCAAGAAAAAATACCTAATAAAATCTTCTGCAACAGCGGTGAACTTGGCCGCTTCAACAATCAATCTGAAGACACAGTTAAATCAGCTGATGGACTTTCAATGCCTGTTGCCACGACTGATCGACTGACAGAAATCGAAGCAAATCCTAAAGATGTTATGTTTCTCGTCGAAGCGCTTTTCCAACTTTATCAAGAAGGCAACTTTGACGAAAAAGGCTTTGAACATTTGCTCGAACTTGCAAATAGTGGAACGATATTAGTCATCGACTCTTTAGCCTATTTTTCCACTACTGCTCCTGTACCTATGGTCGTAGAATTTTTAACCAGATTAGCTGGGATTGATATAACCTTTTCTAACAACTTCCTTTTTGCCAAATGTAGCCTTGATCCAGAAAGACTTGCTGTCTACAACTATCCCCTTTACCGTCAAAAGGATGGTGAAATAAATCTTTGCCCTCCCACTACGTCTATCTTGGAAGTAACTGATACTGCCGATCCCAAGCCAGGAGGCTTTGGCTTTTTACCGGTTTCAGAAGTAGAGTATTTAAAAATAGCTCGGGAGTTTGATCCTGATTTTCAACCAGCAGACGATAGTATATTTTGGCAGACTCCTACTTATTTTCCTCTACAGGAAGCGCTGGAGAATAACTCTCGGTCAGCCTTGCCTGAACTTCTTGCTGCAAAGTTTAGTTTCCTTCGTCAATCTCGGTAGTCAGACCTCTTCTGTTCATCTCCTTTCTCAAACTCCAGACAGAAGCAAATCTTTCTATATACCAACTATATAGATTAAGTCTGTAGACTACTTTTGGTTTAAAAAAGAAAAAAAGACAGGTCAAGATTGAAAGTTCTCCAATTCTCGTTTTGCTACGAAGATCTATCTTAGTTATCTTAAAATTATCTAACTGATTTATAGCTTTATTTCGGTTAATTGTCAAAGCAGTAAGTTCTCTTTCTTTTTCCGGATGCTTGATTATCTCGCTAACTAACGCACGGCTTGACTCGGTTTTGGCTTGATCAATTATATTTTTTAGATTGATCCACCAGCGGTTGGAAAAATTCCTACAGCCGATGAAGCCTTGCTCTTTCTTTATCAACTCAAATCTTTTAATAAAATCTGACAAAGGCAACTCTCCATCAGCTCCCAACCCGATTACTCCTAGATATGTGTCTGGCAAATGTGCCAAAACCGCCAATATTATTGCATCACAGATCGGACTTCGGACAGTCGACTCATCACCTTTTAATAGAACGTCGCCGCCTACATCAATACCAATAACCAAATCAATTTTTTCTTTTTTCACAAACTGCTTTACTCCCTGGAATGTTTTTCTAAATCCAGCGTTGATACTAATAGTGATGATTGGCGCCTCAACTAACTTAATGAGGTCGGCTTCAATGTGTTTGTATCCCTTGATGGTCCGGGTTTTCTCGTTGACCCATCCCACTGCACTGTTATACTTCCTGATGTTTTTAAATTCATCGATTCTTCTTGGGCCCGCTTGAGGATCGTAGTCTTTTCTTTTCCAGCTTAAACCTGCCATAATTACATTATTTTTTCTCTCCTGCAAATAATTAGCTAAAGGCAGACATCCTAGAATATCTCCACCTCCACCGATACCGATAAGCAAAATTTTTTTATGAGTTAGCTGACTAATTTCCGGTAGTCTTACTGGTTGGCTTACTGCTTCATTCAACATAACTATTTGGGATGATAATTATATCACGAGATAGCCTGCTAGTAATTTGAAAGATATCCTTTTGACTAAAAGATTATGTGTTAATATTTGTTTAACGTATCACTTCAACTCCTTTTTCTTGATTAATACATTTTGGAATCATTGAGATTGGGAGTCCATGTAGAACGACTTTCAAGAAGACTTTCATTTTTAGATCACCCTTTAAGTTGAGACAAGTCTAACATTCCCGCAGGAAGATTTCAACCCAAGCACACCCTATTGACGAGTATTTTATAAAGTTATATATTTGACTTTATGGTCAATTCTAGAGTCTTTATTATTGTCTTAGTACTTTTTGTCGCAGGATTTATCTATGTTTTATCCAATCCCACAACTCCAACCACTCCACCTCCCATAGCTCCTATAACTCCAGTTCCAACTAGAAAACGACCATCTGGTTTCTTTATCGACCTACCGCTTCTTATTGCCCTCCGTATCTGGCCAACCGCAATACCAACTCCGACCGAGATCCCACAACCAACACCAACGACTGTTCCCCCAACTGAAACTCCCAGCCCAAATACCCCAACACCTACCGAACCGACTGGTGATACGCCAACTCCTCCACCTGCAGGCGGCTGTAGCGCGATGGATAGCGGATTACCCAACTCAAAAGAAAGATATCCTGGAGGTTCGACTGCCTTACCAGCCACAACCAAAGAAATCTGTGCTTTTTCAGGTACTCAATATTATTCGCTGCCTTACCGCAACAAAAACTGCCAGGCAACCCAGTCGGGAATTGACAAGGCCTACGAAAGAATGAAAACTTATTACCCCTCTTACTGGCAAGCTTCAAAACTTAAAGACGATTGGCAAACTGTACAACAATATTCAATAAAATATGGTTTTAATCCTTTGTATGTCATAGCTTTGTGGATTGAAGAATCAGCTGCCGGAGGAGCAACCAGCGCCCAAAAACTAGGTTGTCTATATAGATTAAACAAAGATGATTCTTATACCTTTTTGCCGCCTAGTTCAACCATCTGCGAACAAATGGAATGTCTATTTGGTTTGCGATCGGTCAACCCGGCAAACTACGCGCTTTGGGCTTGCCAATATCGCTGGGGTGCATCGAAGTGGGTAAACAATCACTGCCTCGAAGTCACCAACTTTACCAAAGGTGTAGAATACTGGTATAATTACATGGCTGAAAATCTCCCGGGAAACTGCCAAATCAAATTTTATTCTAACCCCGATCCCCGCTGTTAAATACCGCGCCTGTCTGCCAAGTTGATTTTTGCTCAATAAATAGATAAAATATTCACTTAATTATGGCCAATCCAGATCTATTACCGGATACGAGAGTGCTAGAACACGTTAATGCCTTTTCCTCATTTGTGGGAATATACTCGGGGTTGTTGGGTCTAAGACAGGTGGGTAGAAGTGAACAGGGGATATACACTTATACAATACTTTTAGCTACCGAATCCGTAACCAATCAAATAGGTGGAAGAAACTATATAACTTACAGAATGACTTTTTTAACCGTAACTTCGGATGGAAGATGGACAGTTCCAGATAACAATGAACCAGAAGGTAGAATAGAAGTTCCTTCAAAAGATGCTGCAGACTTTAGTCGACCTTATTTTGAAAAACAATTCCAGCCAAAGGAATCAAACTTATAAAATATTTCTTGATAAAGAATTATCCTAAATATTTAATTATCTTAACACGTGGAGCGGTGAAAGGCGCTTCTTTTTTGGTCTATATCAATAACTAGATTAACTGCAACTTTGACCTCTCTACTAGAGAATTGTCCGCTAACCAATTTGATGCAAGATATTGACTATTAGCCAAGATAATTTCTGACTCCAACATTGTTTCTGGTTTAGACAAAAAAGGTTGTATTTGATAGCCAAAAATTTCTTCACAGAGGCTTATTAGTTCGGAATTTATGGCTGGCGGGAATCCTGATACCCAATCATAATATCCCTTTTGTGGATTATATTCTATAATATTTCGCTCCCCGAGGCTTTCTATTAGATTCCTTGCTTGGTCTACAAGACTGGGCTCGGGAGGATCGACACCGTACTGAGTTCTATAGTCCAATAGCCAGTTTGCTAGAAGAATCGACCTATGCCTAACCAAGGAAGATTTGTCGAAAAAATCTCTAAATCCGTTTTTGTGTCGGGCTCTGGCTTCTTGAAAATAAAGCCATAGACAGATAGCGCTTAATACGTAGTCTTCTGGAGGTATAAAAGCTGCGGGGTCTAAGGACGTGAAAGTTACGCCTCGAGATTCTAGAATTTGCTCAACATATAATCTGCTGATGTTACTAAAATCAGCAAGATGTGAAAGAGTTGAGGTGATTAGTGCCAAATCTAGATTTTTTTGCTCTCTCCACTCTGGTTTTGAGAAAAGTTTAACGTCTAGATCGTAGATAGTGGGCAGGATGAGCGTGTCCTTATCTGGAAATTTGACTATTACGACTAAACCTGATTGTTTGCCAGACTCTTCATTTATCAGAAAGGCGTCTTTTTGCTGCTTTTTCCAAGCTGTAGAAAGAGTTAAAGGAATCTTAGCAAAAGGAAAAAATTCTCTTGGGTCTTCCTGGTTATGCAAAATTCCAGATATCAATTCCAGTTGCGGGAAAGCCTCTATCATCTTAACTGAATTAAGTATCTGCCAACCGTCGAGTCTTCTTCCGTACTCAAGAAGTCCTGCATCCACATATGGAGGTTTTTCAGAAGTAGAATCAAGAGTTGGTTCTGCCGGTATGGTCGTTGGAGTCGCCTCTAGTTCGGTTGGTTTTACCCCACAGGCAGCAAGTCCTAAACTAACTAAAGTAAAAAATGATAATTTTAAGAACGCTCGCCGCTCCATAATTTGAGATCAAATTTTCTGAAGCTTCTCCCCTGACGCCTCCTAATGCCACAAAATTATAATATATTTTTTCTTCAAAATTTGTTTAGTCTGATATAAGGATAAAAATTACACCTTAAAGTTGTATTATCACTTATTAAATACTTTAACCATCGTTTGAAGATTCAGCAGGTTGAAAGCAAAAGAGATTAGATCGATTTAATAAGATCTAAAGATTAGACCCGATGTTAACGTATTGAAAAACTAGGAACAGTTTAGTTTATTGAAAACTAATTAAACGCTCTTGAGATTGTTTTTTGAGTTTTTTTAAGGCTGTTTGGGGCGAAATACCAGCAATGCAGGAAAGAGCAGTAAATTCTTCATTTGTATCAGCATATTGACCAAAAAAAATAGCTATTATTGGCCAACCATTTATTCTACATTCTCTTGTAAATTTTTCTCTATCTTCTGGAAAATCAGGTATGCCTAGATCAATTATTCGTTGACTTAAGTTTAATTCTCTAATTCTCGTGTGGTAATATCCAGCATTTGTTCTATCATCTGGATGGGCAGACACTACTATATATGCTTGCTTATTACTTATGCTGAATGGAGGAAAAATACCAATTGCTACACTTATTAACCTTTCAGATTCACTTAGAGGCCCTTCAAATATAAAGTAGTTAGCAATCGGAGATTCGCCAAACTCAACCATCCGATCCATTAAATGACTTGGATCGATTTTCTCGCTAGACATATTGGGCATTATAGGTAATAAGTACAAATTTAGCAAGCTCTAACAGTATTTTTATCTGCAAGTTATTGTGCAATTTTAAGGCTTGACTTTTGTGGTAAAAAGAATTAATCTAGAATCATGGTTGATGGAAGTGGAAATAGTTAGGTCATAAATCCCAATAACCAATTTCCAAGATACAAACAATATCCAAAAAATAAAAAATCAAATCTTAAAATAAAAATACATTTGAAATATTTTGGATTTTGAGATTTCTTTGTATCTTGTGAGTTGGAATTTGAAATTTATTAAATAGATTTTATGAATAGAATTATTGTCTGGATTAAAGCTAATAAACTTACCTCAATATTACTTCTAATTGTCTTTTATTTTCTATTCCAAAAATATATCTCATCCTCCTTAAGTTACCAAAGAACCTATTCTGGTGGTGCTGATTACAGCCCTGCTCTCGGTATGAAAGTCGCACCACAAAGTCTTGATTTAGGGATGCGACCTGATTACATGCTTCCCCAACAAGAAGCTGCCCCTACCTCAGATGTCTCCGATAGGTTAGTCATCAGCGAATCCTATCTCTCGCTTTTGGTCACAAACGTCGCCGAAGCACAAAAACAAATCATTCAAACCGCTCAAAGTTTTGGCGGTTACATGGTCAACAGCAACCTCAACAATCCTCAAGACGCCCCAACTGCAACCGTCACTGTACGCGTCCCGTCCAACAGACTTCAGGAGGCTCTTGAGTTATTTCGCGGCGTTGCTGTCAAAGTTATCTCAGAAAATTTAATGGGAGAGGACGTCACCGACCAATATGTCGATAACCAAGCTCGACTTGAGACTTTAGAAAAAACTAAAGCCAAATTTGAAGAAATTCTAGAGGCAGCTACGGAGATTCAAGATATTCTTCAGGTCCAGCGCGAAATCATCAACTTACAAGCAGAAATCGACGCTGTCATTGGCCAACAAAAATATCTCGAACAAAGTGCCAAGCTAGCCCGCCTCACCGTCTATCTCTCAACCGACGAGCTCGCGCTCCCCTACGCTCCCTCAGAAACTTGGCGCCCGGTTGTCATCTTCAGACAGGCTGTCAGATCTCTAATTTATCAAATGAGAAAGATAGGAACAGCACTTATCTGGCTTGCCGTTTACTCTGTCATCTGGATTCCAGCGCTGCTACTTATTTACTACTTTAAAAAGAGAAAGCCTCTCTAAGAAAGATCTTTTAAATCTAGCTTGATTTTTTTAATTCAAAGACTAAAATAGGTGTTGAACCAAGTTAGACTTGGTAGAAATTAAGTTATATTGTCTAAAGCAATGCGAAGGTTTATAGCGCTTATCAACAAAAATATTTTTGGCGATTTCTTGCTAGGTAAAAAGGGTTTTATTCGTGTCAGGAAAATCCTGCCTCTTATCACAATCTCCCGCGAGATGGGCTCAGGTGGTAGACCGATCGCCTATCTTGTAGAAAAAAAGCTGGGCCCTCCTTGGAAAGTTTACCATAGGGAAATCATCGACGAAATTGCCAAACAGACTCACCTGGAAAAAAAACTCATCAAAGAGATAGATGAAAATAAAATTCCGATGATCGATGAGCTAATTGGAGATTTTTTTGGTAAACGTTATGTCTCGCTCTCGACTTATTACAAACACCTTGTCAAAATACTCTCAACCATAGGACACAGAGGTTATGCCATATTTGTTGGAAGAGGCGCCCATAATCTTTTCCCTCAAGCTTTGAAAGTAAGGATAATCTGCGAGATGAGTCAGCGGATTAAATGGGAGATGGAGTTTGAACATCTAACCAAGACTCAAGCGATGAATAGAATCGAAGACTCCGACACTAAAAGATATGAATTTGAAAAAGCAGTCTATAGTCATGATATTCGAAAAGCCCATCACTATGACTTGGTAATCCGTACTGGACCAAGCCTTTCTATCGAAGACGCAGCCGATCTCATCGTCATAATGGCCAAAAGAAGGTTCACTATCTAATCCCCACCACTCTATAATTTTCTTCAAGAATCTCAAGGTCCATGATGTTGACTTGGTAATCAAGGTTAACAGCTTTGAAATTCGCCTCCAATCCATCCACCTGACCATAGATTGATTTATGACTTTACTTTTTTCTAGATCTCGACTAAATTAGAGAAACTAGGTAAAATCGTTTGACAAATTTATTTGATTCACTTACACTTTAAAATTATGGTAAAGTCGACTGATAATAAGCTCCCAGATCCTTCTTTTTTTGACCTGCTTAAGAATGAAAAGAAATTTAAATATCTATTCCCGTCTTTTATTTTGTTATTTATTCTTTTTTCTCTAATCATTGGTTATAGCTTAAATATAAATAAAAGCTTGAGAACAATTAGAAACTATGCTCTAACCACAAATGTTCACACTCCAGCTCCTTCCCCTGCTTGTTACCGGTTAAGGCCTGAAAATGTCAGTCCCAATGATATTAATATAACCAAAAGCATGTGGGACAAATGCGCAGCTGCTTGTCCTGGAGCCACTTTATATGCAAACAGATACACCTGTTCGGAAATAAATCTTCCCGCTGGCTGTCAAGATAATGGAGTACGTATCGATGTCCCTTATCCTAACGGTACAATACCTATAGGTAATCTAAACTGTGGATCTGTTCAGATTGATGTAGGATGCAAAAACAATTTAGGGAGCTGGGGGAGCGTTGTTTTTTCATTCAAGAGTGAATCTGTACCTTGTGGTCCTCCACAAGTTAGTCTAACGCCACCAGAAAGGCAAACTCCAACTCCCCCAATTACTATTACCCCCACGCCTCCGCGTAAATCTCTCTGCGTTTTTGCTTCAACCAGCAGGAGCATCATGTCAACAGGACAGTCAACTATCCTATCATCTCAACCTACCGATCCTGTCCGAGAATACTGGTACGCCTTCTATAATCTGGATAATCTTTACGGACCAAACAATCCTAAACCGGTCTGTGTCACTACAGGCGGAGACGTCATCATATCAGGTACGCAATGTCCAACCGGAACCCATCACTTGATCTATCGTGCAAATGCAATCTCTTCCAACTTAATCGGTACGAGAAACTTAACTTATCCCCAAGTTTTTGTCGTAGATAAAAATCTTAAAAATGATGGCACCCCTTATAACCAAGTTCCTCCTAAAGTTAGCTTCACTGGTTATTTTCTTGATTTAAATGGTAATTTATCCCTTCCTGATGCCAAATGTATAGCTAGAATAACTAGAGTCACCATTACTGTTACCCCAACTCCTCCAAAAATAACCAGAACCATAACCCCAACTCCTCCAAAAATAACCAGAACTAGAACCCCAACTCCTCCAAAAATAACCAGAACTCCCACTCCTCCACCGCCGCCAGTCGGCTGTGCCAATTACGGTATAGATGAACATAGTGGAGAAGAATTATCTAATATTATTAAAATAATAGTGAGTCCATCTAAAGATGTCTCATTAGTTAATACGTTATACTGCTCTTCGGATGGAATCTGCGACGCCGAAGCTATGGATAACAAAGGCTCAACTGTTTATCTTGTAGGCAATAAGAATAGTCCAGCTCTTTATACGGTAAATAAAACGAAGGATGGCCGGCCTAAAGTCTTTAAAATCGCCAATCTCAACCGAAAATATGAAGGATTGTCTTTTCGCCCCGGAGATGCATCTAGTTTAGTTTGGGGAGGAAGCCGGGACGGCAATATATATAAATTAAATCTTAGTGGTACTACTATCAAAAACTATGGACCAGCAGGCGGCACTATTAAAACTATTACTTGGAATAACAACGGTAGCAAACTTTTTGTTTCAACGGGCAATAAGTTACTTAGTTTTACATACGATCCAACCAGTGATACTTTAACAAAAGATAATAACTTTAATGCTTCCCTTCCCGGTGGTACCGACGGCATGGATATGACGACTGATGGTTATATTGTTGGGGGATATAAATCAGGAGGAGATCTAATTATGTATTTCTGTAAGCCGGATATAGCTAATAATACTTGTCCAGTAGCAACTAGACAGAGAGTGCCTTTAGCTAGTTATAATAGTACTCTTTTAACAACACAGAATACACCGTATAATAATCTCGATGCCTTCACCTGGCTCTGCGGCAGTAAACCCTAATCCCCCACCCCTCCATAGTTTCTCCCTAGTATCTCAAGGTCTAAGATACTGATTTGGTTGTCGAGGTTAAAATCAGATGAGGGTCCAGTGGTTGGGGGAGAAGAGTTGAATTGGGATGAATACTTGGGAGTTTTTACCTCCAGACTCTCAAATATATATAATCTATGCATGAACTCTCATTTTTTGTCGAATATAGTATAATATTATATCTAGGAACCCTGAAATTATGATGTCCTATCATATTCCTAAATTAAAATTAATATTATTCTCGTTAATAAATTTTAATAATCTATACCCTCCATAATTGGAGGGTTTTTTGAAGCTATGTATAGTCGGACAAGTATAACGCTCAGCACCACTGCCGGCCGAGGTCAGGAAGTTGATATACCCCCAGCTCCGCGGTCTTTCCTCACGGGAAAAGAGGCTATTTATCTGACTACAGAAATTGTTCTGTTATCCGCTGCTGTCGCCGCCTGTGCACCCAGTCAAATCCCACCCTCTAACGAAACTCCTATTCCTCCCACTTCCACACCAAATCTGCCTGATCCTAAAATTGGAGTAACAAAAACTGCAGAAGCAACTCCCCAGCCAACCTCTACTTCCCCGCCTGAAGAAAACAGCTTTGGCTTAAACGGTGATTCAAATGAGTGGCCAGGGACTGGCATTAATCACGTTGAACTTGTCAACAGTCTGCTTGATCAAGGAATACCAGTTTCTCCCTCAAGAGAAATGACAGTAGAGGAAAGAGAAAACCTAGAAAAGGCTGGGGCTAAGATCTCTGAATTAGAGGTAGAATTAAGACAAAGATTGACAGGGAGTGACAGCCTTGAACTTGTCATTAGTGAAACCGGTGGCTGGGCTTTTGAGATAAGAGCAGCCGATGGTAGACTAAAATGGTCACTTATAACAGATGAGAATGGAAATTTAAAATGGGCAAACCACCCAGATCAAATTCCAGCTGAACCCAAAAAAGTAGAATTCAAAAAGATCGACGCCCAGCTTGAATCAGGCGAGACGATCGAGCTTTTTGTTCACGAAGGAATAGCAGCCGGCATTGTTATCAATCCGGACGGACAAATAACAGGAGTCTTTAATCCCTTAACAGGAGAAATAGTAAGAAACATCCAAGCGGTTGAGCCAACACCGGCAGCTACTCCTGACGAACTTCAAGGTATAAGCATTGAAGAAGCAAGCACTGCTATTACAAATTTTTTTGCAGAGGCAAAGACAGAGTTTGAAGATGTGTCTGGACCTGAATTCTTTGTCGATAGAAATGGCAGGGAACTTGGGTTAAGTTATTATGATGAAATTCCTATGAATCCCGTTGATACCGAGCAATTCTTGAGCATAAATGCAACTGCGCAGTTTAAAGGATTCATAACAGACGGTCTATATAACTATGGAATTTTTGCAGCAATTGATAAAAATGGGGAACCGTTTATATGGATTGGGGGCATTGGATATAACGATGATGCTCATTCCAGATTAGGTAATGTGGATTTTTTCAAACAAGTAGAAGTTGATCATCCTGTTACAGAATTTAAAGGACGTGGTGATTCTACCTTAAATACTGAAGATGCCTTAAAGATTTTACCAAAGCTAATTAATAGACCTCTTTGGATACAGACGGGCGCAATTGTAGCGGATGATCCAGAAAAACCTTTTTTAAGAAGATTTACTTTGGATGAATATAATATTTTCCGGAGACTTAATGACATTGGTCAAGTTGAGGCTCTAAAGAGAGCATATAACGGCGATAAAACGAACCTTCCCTGGTATATAATAACTTCTGAAGAAGAGCTTGATAAATTAGAAACCCTGGGAGAGCCTTTTTTTATTTTTATGCTTTCTTATGCGGGCGATTGACTTCTGTTTACCTTCTTTTTCCTTGACAAACAACTAGGATTGACACACGATTTTAAAAAATGTTATTGTAATATTAGTGAGAAGTCTTAAGATTTTTATTGCTGTATTTGTTATATTTTTATTTTTATCTTCGTTGGTGTTTTTTGTTTGGTTCCATATCAGGAAATCAGAGTGCAGATTTTCTTCGCCTGGCTCGAATGAAATTAAAAAATGCGGTTTAATTTATAAGGGCCCTAAAGATGAAAACGTTGTGTTTTTAGCAAAAATTAAGAAATTCAAACTGGAAAATGAAGAAGCATTTGTTTCTTTGGACTTGGGTGTATTTGTGCAGGATTTCAGAATGGGGAAAATAGGTATTGAGAATGTCTATGTCTACGAGTCGGAGGAAGATCAAAAGAAAGTACAAAATGATCAATATAGAGGCGAAATTATTAATGCTTCCACAATCGACAGAATGAACGCTAAATATAAAGATGAGTTTACCACGGTTAACATATTTACCAGCAAAAGCGCGGATTCAATTATTCAAGGTTTAAGGAATTTAGTTGCTAAACCTGAAACAAGCTCTAGTCGTAGAGAAATAATAAATTATTATTTAGATTATTGGTCTAGCTGTACTCCGAAACTTGATAACTTTACTAGGAGACTTGAGATGGGTAATATTTTTGCCTATATGATACATCAAACAAGCTTGTGGACGGATAAAGAATATGTTAGGTGTATACCTACAGTTAATACATTGACATTGCTGACAAATAATTAATTTTGTGAAATCTGCCACGTTCAAATTTATTCTCCTTACCTCTTTATTTATTACTCTATTTTTATTATTAGGTACGAGTAAAGCAATTGCACAATGCAGCGGTTCAGGAAGTTCCTCCTATACTAGTTGGACATGTAACAATGTTGGCGGTTGTAGACAATGTGTTACAAATGGAAGAGATTCTAACTCTGGATCTTGTGAGCTTCATAGCGGCTCATGTCAATTTCAAGAAGATACAGAAGAAAGATGCTCAAACGGTAATGATAATTGTAGCTGTACTGTTAGTAATCAATGTAGTAACGGCAGTTGTTGGAGTTCAAGCGGTTGTAGTGGGGGTGGGCCGACGCCGGCGCCATGTAAAATCTGTGAGGGAACGAACTGTAATAATTCTGGGATATCAGGTTGCAACTCGTCTCTGAATGAGTGTTCTACCGATGAAGATTGTGGTGCGCCTCCCAATAGTCCCCCAACCTGTAGTCTTTCACCTGCAGGTAATGTGACTATCACTGCTGGTACTACCAGAGCCTTTACCGCAACCTGTTCAGATTCTGACGGTTCAATCTCGACCTGTAGAGTTTTATATAATCCAACCAATGCCCCAGACGGAACAAAGGGATGGACATACAAAACTTGCGCTTCTTCTCCTTGCACCTATTCCATAACTTGGAATACTGCAGGCACATATTATATTTCCGCAGACGCCCAAGATAATGACGGAGCCTGGGGATCGGGAAATCCCTGGTGTGAATGGGCTCCTAATCCGCCCAGCACCTTAAGTTGTGTTGCTAATTACAATTCTCATGACTGTGGGAGCTCTGATCTTTACAGGGTAACAGTGGTTACTCCAACATCTACTCGAACCCCTACACCTCGACCAACCGCAACCAGGATTCCCACCAGACCACCACCGCCAACAGTAACTAGGACTCCAACGCCAAGGCCAACTTCCACAAGAACACCTACCCCACGGGCAACTACAACTCGTACTCCAACTCCGAGAGCAACCGCTACAAGAACTCCAACGCCAAGAGCAACAGTCACTCGTACACCTACACCCAGAGCTACGGCAACTAGAACCCCGACTCCAAGGTTTACACCAACTCGTACTCCTACTCCACGATTTACACCAACCAGAACCCCAACACCAAGATTTACAGCCACAAGAACTCCAACTCCAAGAGCAACATCTACTCCCACCAGAACACCAACACCTAGGGTACCTACTAGTACTCCAACGCCAGCAGTCTGTCGAGATACCCTGCCTCCACAGGTACCATCAACCAATGCTCCAACCTGTGTGTTTAATTCAGCTTCAGGCGG
>Ga0209541_10005362_pt1 | contig 22389 bp, 21 predicted proteins | sample RifCSPlowO2_01_FD_184027 | JGI IMG/M metagenome (GOLD analysis project Ga0209541, IMG submission 184027) | Groundwater microbial communities from Rifle, Colorado - Rifle CSP2_plank lowO2_0.1 (SPAdes) (version 2) | ecosystem: Environmental > Aquatic > Deep subsurface > Groundwater | place...
TCCCAAAAATCAAAAGTTAAATATAATTGAACATTTTACTGAGTATCCAAAAGCACAAAAAATTATTGAAAAAGGGGACACTACAGCCTCAATTTTATTGCCCGGGAATGTACAGGTTGACCTGTTGGTTTCGACCCCCGAGCAATATGGCGCCGCACTTCAGCATTTTACAGGTTCAAAACGCCACAATATTGCGCTTAGGGAATATGCCTTAAAAAAAGGATTAAGCCTATCGGAATACGGAATTAAAGAGTTAAAAATGAAAAGTGAAAAATTAAAGACTTTTAATACAGAGAAGGAATTTTATAACTATCTGGGACTTGATTACATCGAACCGGAGTTGAGAGAGGATACAGGGGAAATCGAAGCTGCCCTTCGACAAGCTCAGAGTAAACCTAATGGTTTACCAAAATTAGTGGAACTAGATAAAGTCAAGGCAGACCTTCAGATTCATTCAAGCTTTGATATTGAAACCAGTCATGACTTGGGTGAAAGTTCAATGGAACAAATAATCGGAAAGGGGAGAGAGATGGGGTATGAATACCTGGCATTTACGGAACACAACCCCAGCCAGAAGGGACACACTGATCAACAAATAGTAGATATTTTAAAAAGAAAAAGGGAAGTTGTAGATAGACTTAATGACAAAATTAGTCGCGGCCTCCTCCGTGAAACTTCGGCGGGCCACAGTGAAAAAGGTGATCAATTAAATTACTCACTTCAAAATAAGGACATAAAATATACTCAATCGAGTTCAACCCCACTTCGCCCGTTCGACTTCGCTCAGGGCTACGCGGGGTTAAAAAAAGTTTTTAATAGCCTTGAAATAGACATCAAACCCGATGGGAGTCTCCCTGTTCCAGATCCTGGTCTTGATACATTGGATTTTGCACTTGTGTCAATCCACTCAAGCTTTGATATTGAAAGAGACGCACAAACCAAACGCGTTCTCACTGCCCTAGCCCACCCCAAAGTAAAAATTTTTGCCCATCCCACGGGAAGAAAATTAAATGAACGAGAAGGGGCAGAACTTAATTGGCCGGAAATATTTGATTATTGTCTGAAAAATGATAAATGGATTGAAATTAACTGTGATCCTATGCGGCTTGATCTTCCCGATATCTTGGTCCGCGAAGCCGTGAAACTTGGTGTGAAATTAACATTAGGAACGGACGCACATCACATTGACGGAATGAATAACATGATTTGGGGAGTTTCAGTTGCCAGAAGGGGGTGGGCAGAAAAATCTGATATAATTAATTCGCTATCATTAGAAGAATTTGAAAAAGTGTTAGAATTGAAATAGAGCGGTGGTGATTGTTTATGAATATAACAACAATATTAACAGTAGCAGTAATTTTGGTAATACTTTGGGTCGTTTCTGTTTACAACTTCTTTGTGTCAAGCAAGGCTAGAATTAAAGCTTCTATTCAAGAAATTGGAAACCAGCTTAAAAGACAGGTTGATCTTATTCCAAATTTGGAAAATTCAGTCAAAGGATACTTAACACACGAAAAAGGAATTTTTGATGAGCTTACAAGCGCAAGAAAATCAGTTGTGGCGGCATCAAAATCCGGAAATTTAGAGAAAATGACGGATGCGGGAAAAATGTTATCTGATGTTTTACCGAAGATTCAGATTGTAGTGGAAAGTAACCCCGAAATTAAAGGAAGCGAAGTCGTGAAAAATTTGATGGACGAGTTAAGGGATACTTCCGATAAAGTAATGTATGCAAGACGTCTCCTAATCGACCTAACCGCCGATTACAATGTTAAGCGAGTTACGTTCCCAAGTAAGTTGGTGGCGGATATGTTTCACTTTGAAGGTTTGAAAGGTTTGGAAACACCGTCGGAGGGAGATTCATTTAATGTCAAGGGTAGTGAAATGAAAACTCCAAAGATTAATCTTAAGTAAAACCATGGAAGTAGATTTTCGCAATCCAACGAAGAAGGATTTTTGGCCGTGGGAGAAATCAGCTACCAAACTTTTGTTGCCTGAAGAGTTGATATTGATTCGAGACGGGCACGTTGACAATGTTGTAGATTTTGCATTGGCAGAAAAGAATAATTTGGAACCAAGCAAGATAATATTGGAACTTGTTCTTCACGGCAACTATCAAAAAGCATCGCTCGTTTTAAAGAAAATTATTTGTCTCAATAAAGAGCTGTCTGATGAATTATTGGAGGGTTGTACATATAGCCTGTTTTTTTTGCTTCAAGATGAGGATTTATTGAGTCTCCCAAGAACTGTAGACGAAACACGGAAGTATCTGGATTTGACATGATGATATGAAGAATATTTACGAGGTTCGGACGAGTAATAAAATCAAAAGCGCTGTGATAGTGGTGCTGTTTGTGGTGTTTATCTTCATTGCTGTTTACGTTCTCACCAACGCTTTTGGCTACTACATGGGATATACACCCGGCGGATTTGGTTATTTCGGAGTAGCCCTTATTATTTCCGGGGTGTCCAGTTTTGTCAGTTATTATTACTCGGATAAAATCGTGCTGGGAATTTCCGGAGCAAGACCTGCGGACGGACGGCAGGATAAACTATATAAAAGCGTTGTCGAAAATTTGTGCATAGGGGCAGGAATTCCAAGACCGAAACTTTACGTTATTAACGATTCGGCGCCAAACGCATTTGCAACGGGAAGAGATCTGAGTCACGGTGTAATCTGTGTAACCACGGGACTATTGGAAAAATTAACAAGGACGGAGCTTGAAGGCGTTTTGGCTCATGAAATAACCCATATAAAAAATTATGACACACGTCTTATGGCAGTAGTTGCTGTTATGGTAGGCCTTGTTGCGCTTCTGGGGGATTGGTTTACCCGCAGTATGTTTTGGGGAAACGGAGGAAGAGACAGAGACAGGGAGGGCGCAGGTACGATTTTTATCGTTCTCGGGATTGTCTTTGCCATTCTCTCTCCGATTATAGGAACCCTGATTCAACTGGCAATAAGCCGGAGGCGTGAGTTTATGGCGGATGCGGGGTCTGTTGAAATTACACGTCAGCCGCAGGGACTGATTGGTGCACTTAAAAAGATTTCACTGGATATTGAACCCCTTGAAGCGGCAAATAAAGCAACCGCTCACCTTTATATTGTTAATCCTTTCAAGGGAGAGGTAAACAAAGCTGTCAGCACTTTTGCGGAGCTTTTCAATACCCACCCGCCCACCATTGCGCGTATAAGAGCCCTTCAATCAATGCTTTGATTGTAAGGCTCTTCAAAATATGCAGTAAGTCAGCTATTATTATGGCATGGCGAAGTTAACAAAAACGGACGTTTTACACATTGCCGAGTTGGCAAAGTTGGACTTGACGGAGGACGAAGTTACAAAATTTCTTCCCCAGCTTTCTACTATCGTTGATTACATCGGAAACCTTAGTAAAATTGACACTTCAAAAGTTGAGGCAACCAGCCAAACTACGGGCCTTGTTGATGTCTTCCGCGAGGATCGAGTAGTGAGTGATGGGTCATTAAGTCAAGATGAGGCATTAAGCGGGAATGAAGAAACATACAATGGATATTTTAAAGTCGGAGCAATCCTTACGGAGAGAACTGATAAGTAGAATAAGCAAATCTACAAATATCAGCATCAGCCGATGTAAGCAAATAGATAAATTAAAATGATAAACAAATTGCCAGTAACCATAAAGGAAACAAAAGAAGGACTTATGAAGAAGAAGTTCTCAGCGGTGAATTTGGTTGATGAGTATCTGGCCAGAATTGAAAAGAACAAAGGTTTAAATGCTTTTATTACGGTTTCTAGTGAGGAGGCATACAAAAAAGCTAAGCAAATTGATTTAAGTTTGCAGGATTTGCCACTTCTTGGGGTTACAGTGGCGCATAAAGACTTATTTTTAACTAAAGGTGTTAGGACAACTGCCGGATCTAAAGTCTTGGAAAGCTATGTTCCGGTTTACTCTGCCACGGTTGTTGAACGAATGGAAAAAGCCGGCGCCATCATGATCGGAAAAACCAATTGCGATGCCTGGGCGCATGGCGCAAGCGGAGAAAATTCCGATTTTGGTCCCACTTTAAACCCAAATAATAAAGATTATGTTCCGGGTGGTTCAAGTAGCGGTTCAGCGGCTTCAGTCTCGGCAGGACTAACGCTTATTGCAACAGGGACGGATACGGGGGGTTCAGTAAGACAGCCTGCCAGTTTTTGCGGCGTAGTTGGTCTTAAACCAACATACGGCGCGGTCTCACGCTATGGAATAATAGCGATGGCCAGTTCTTTGGATTGCCCCGGCGTATTCGGAAACTGTGTCACCGATGTTGAAACCGTATTTAATGTTATTAAAGGCCAAGATGGGTACGATGCAACTGTCACTAATCACCAATTACCAATCACCAATCACAAGTTACGAATTGGCATTCCCAAAGAGTATTTTGCTGAAGGACTTGACCCGGAAGTGGAAAAGTCTGTAATTGAAGCATCCCAAATTTTAAAAAAGAAGGGTGTTGAACTGGTTGATGTTAGTCTTCCAAACACGAAACATGCAGTAGAAGTTTATTACATTATTCAACCGGCCGAAGTGTCATCGAATTTGGGTCGGTATGACGAAATCCGATATGGAGAAGATAGAGCCTTATTCGGTGATGAGGCAAAAAGAAGAATAATGCTTGGAACTTACGTACTGTCTGCCGGGTATTACGATACCTACCATCTAAAGGCTCAAAAGGTAAGATCACTCATTATCCAGGATTTTAATGAAGCGTTTTCTAAAGTTGACGCTATCATTGCACCCGTTTCCCCCACGGCAGCCTTTAAATTGGGAGAAAAAACAAGTGATCCTTTAAAGATGTACCTTGCTGATATTTTAACCGCCCCCGCAAATCTGGCAGGAATTCCCGGTTTGGCTGTTCCCAACGGAAAAAACAAGCAGGGGTTGCCTTTAGGTTTTCAGTTGATAGGTCCAAAATTTTCTGAACCCGTACTTTTTGAATTAGGAAAACTTTACGAAAGGTTCTAACTATGCCAAACGAATTCAAAAATATAATATCAAAATCTAACTTTAGATATTTATGGACCTCGCAAATACTGTCTCAAGTCACCATAAATATTATGAATTTTTTGCTATTGGCAAAACTATATGCGGTTACCGGCTCTTCTATTGCAACTTCTCTTCTTTGGGTTGCATACGCGCTTCCCGCTCTGGTATTCGGTCCAATCGGAGCAGCAACGGTAGACTTGATAAGCAGGCGTAAAGTTTTAATGATCGCAAACTTGCTTCAGGCAATAACAATCTTTCTCACGATTTTTGTAAACCAGCAGTCAATATTTATTCTTTATGCCGTAGTTCTTATTTATTCGCTTCTAAACCAATTTTATGTACCCGCAGAGTCCGCATATTTACCTTCCACTGCTTCTAAAGATGATCTGTCTCAGGCAAACAGCATTTTTTTTCTCACTTCCCAGGCGTCATTGATTTTTGGTTTTGGATTTGCAGGGATAATAGAAAGATTTATTGGGTTTGACGGAGCGTTAATTCTTTGCAGTATATTTCTATTTGTTGCCTTTCTGAGTACCAGTCTTCTAAAAGAGACTGCGCCCGGAAAGAAAATACCTGAAGAATTCGAAAAGGCTCTCAAGGCTTTTTTTGATAGCGTTATTGGAGGATATGTGTTTATCAAAGAAAACAAATCAGTACTTTACCCACTTTTGCTTTTATTGGGATTGCAGGCAAGTCTAGCGATAATAGTTGTGAGTCTTCCTGTTATTGCAGTACAAATTTTGGAAATATCAGTGAATTTTTCGGGAGTCTCAATCGTTGTACCTGCAGGAATTGGTGCGATATTGGGTTCGATTTACATACCGAGATTGATAAAAAATGGATACAGAAAAAAACAAATCATAGAAAGCGCACTCATCGGAATAATGATATCTGTTTTGCTTATAAGCCTGGGTGTACCTGTTGTGCCACTTTTCTACAGAGTAATTATCACGCCGATGTTAATAGTATTAGCAGGGTTTAGTTTTGTTTCCATAAACTTACCAACGCTTACATATCTCCAGTCTGCTACGCCGCTTTGGCTAAGAGGCAGAGTCTTTGGCAACTTATACTTTTTGATTACTATAGTTTCCGTGTTCCCTGTACTTTTTTCCGGAGCGATTACAGAACTTTTTGGAATACGCACAATGCTTTCTATTTTGGCTTTGGGTACGGGAGCGGTATTGGTTTATTCCAGGAAACACGGCGACACAATGATTAAGGAAAAATTTATAACTGGATAAAATGAAAAATAAATACGTCCCCGTAATAGGTCTTGAAGCGCACATAGAACTTTCAACAAACAGCAAACTGTTTTGCGGATGCAGTGCTAATCATTTTGGTAAAATTCCTAACACCCAAGTTTGTCCGGTTTGTTTGGGACTTCCCGGCGCACTCCCTTATTTAAACTATGAAGCTGTAATTTCCACAATTAAATTCGGCTTGGCAATGAATGCCAAAATCAATCTTTTCAGCAAGTTCGACCGCAAGCATTATTTCTATCCCGATTTGCCCAAGGGTTATCAGATTTCTCAGTATGATCTACCCTTCTGCCAAGAAGGGAAATTCGAAATCCTAAATCCGAAATCCGAAATAAATTCAAAATTTGAAATTAAAATAAGGCGAGTACATTTGGAAGAAGATACGGGCAAACTTGTTCACCAAACGATTGACGGGGTTAAATCTTCTTTGATCGATTTTAACAGAAGCTCTGTAGCGCTTATGGAAATTGTTACCGAACCAGACTTTCATGACACCCAAAGCATTATTTCTTTTCTTAAAGAAGTTCAGTTAATTTCCCGTTACCTTGGTATCAGCAATGCCGATATGGAAAAAGGCAGTATGAGACTTGAAGCGAATATTTCATTAAGAAGAGATGGGGAAAAGGAATTGCCAAGTTACAAGGTCGAGTTGAAGAATATCAATTCATTCAGATTCCTGGAAAAAGCGATTACTGCGGAACTCAAACGGCAGGAAGAGCTTTTGCGAAGTGGTAAAAGAATAGCTCAGGAAACAAGAGGTTACGACGAAACTAAACATACGACATTTTTGCAAAGAGTAAAAGAAGAAGCTAACGATTACAGATATTTCCCGGAGCCGGATCTTCCTCCTGTCAGTTTCAGTGAGGATCAGGTCTTGACTGTCAAAGATCAGATGCCGGAATTGTCGAGAGATAAAAGGATCAGATTTGAGAAGGATTACAGAATTTCAAAGGATTTTATAAACATCTTGGTTTCCGATAAGGCGCGCGCGGAATATTTTGAAGAAGTCCTTCGACTCGTTTCACTCGCTCAGGATAATTACGGGGTATCGTCAAAGACAGTTGCTGATTTAATGGTTAATAAGAAATTGGATGTGAAATATCCCGAACCTGCGGGACTGGTCAAAAGAATTTTGGAAATATCAAATGTGGAATATTCTTCTCATACAGAGGTTGAAAATGCCGTGAAAAGTGTAATAATTGAGAATGAAAAGGCTGTTGCCGATTATCAAGCCGGAAACGGAAATGTGATAGGATTCATGATAGGGATGGTACAAAAGAAACTACAGGGAAAAGGGAGTGCACAGGTAGTGCGCGAAAAATTGGTAGAATGTTTACAAAAATGAGTGATAAGGTGACTGAAAATCAATATAACGCTGCATATGCAGCAAATGAAAAAATAGGCAATCAAAGAGGTGGTCCTGATTTACTTTCCAGTGAGTTGGGGGGGGGAGTTTTGGACCAATTTGAAGAGACCGAAAAAATAAAAGAAATCTCCGTTCGAGACGCACTTACAGGTTTATATAATCGAAGGCACTTCGACATGGCTATGAAAAAAATCGAAGAGAAAAATGAGGATGTTGGTTTATTGATGATAGATATAGATCATTTTAAAGAATTTAATGACGAGCATGGTCACAGCGTTGGTGATTTGGTCTTAAGAGGTCTGGGCCGTCAACTTAACGATATAACAAGGCAAGAACGAATAGAAGAAAGTAAGAGAGACGAGGTGGCTCGTTATGGGGGTGAAGAATTTGCAATAATCCTCCGGAGCGGCCGTTTTAATGATGAAGCTTTGAAAATTGACGCAAAAAGGATTTTGGCACAGATAAAGGGACATGATTATTGGATTACTGATGAAAAAAAGTTAAATATTACGATAAGTATTGGGGTTACAAGAAGGAAAACTAACGAAACTTCGGAATCGTTTTTTAATAGGGTGGATAGAGCATTATACAAAGCTAAAACAGAGGGTCGCAATCGAGTTGTTTTAGTGTAATAAAACTAATGTCTAAATTTGTCCATCTCCACGTTCACACGGAATACTCGCTTTTGGACGGCTTAAGCAACATCAAAAAACTTTTTGCGCATATTAAACAACTGGGAATGGATTCAATTGCCATTACTGATCACGGGGTAATGTACGGAGCGGTTGAATTTTATAAAGAGGCTCTAAAACAAGGCGTAAAACCAATACTCGGTATGGAAGGTTATATTACAGCCGGTGATTTACATGACAGACCAGAACGCGGAAAACTTCAAAATTTTCACCTATTACTTCTGGCCAAAAATATTGAGGGGTATAGGAATTTGATGAAGCTTTCATCAATTTCCCACCTTGAAGGTTATTACTACAAGCCAAGATTTGACAGGGAAACTCTAAAAAAATATTCCAAAGGGTTAATTGTAACTTCAGGTTGTCCTCAGGGGGAAATCGGAAAAAGTTTAATTAGCGATGATTACAAAACCGCCAAAAAAACAGCTGAATGGTATTTAGATACCTTTAAGGATGATTATTATCTGGAAATTCAGCGTCACGAGAATGAAAAATGGGCGCTCAAGGCTCCCAATGCGGAGATTAAATCTATCGTTCTTGGTTTTCAGGAAAGCGAGAAGAAATGGACTGGCGGAGTTGTCAGACTTAGCCGTGAGCTGGGAATTCCGCTTGTTGCAACAAACGACGCTCATTACATAAAACAGGAAGATGCTTTTGCCCAGGATGCTTTAGTTTGCGTGGCGACAGGCAAAAACATTAGCGACACTAAACGTTTAAGGTATATCGATACGCAAACGTTTTACATCCGCTCCCCCAAAGAAATGGAGGCTTTATTTCCTGATCTTCCTGACGCATTAGAAAACACTGTCAAGATTGCGGATAAATGCGGAGTTGAATTAAGTTTGGGCTCGTGGAGTTTCCCGAAGTTTCCTTTACCAAAAGGAGTTACCGCCAGTGAGCAGTTAAAAAAACTCTCTTATGAAAACCTTCTGCTAAAAGTTCCTAATATAGATAAAGAAGCAAAAAAAAGACTTGCCTACGAGCTTGATATTATTGATAAAAAGGGATTTTCACCATATTTTCTTATAGTCCGCGATTTGACTCAATGGTGCAGAGAAAAAGGAATAATTACAAATACCAGAGGTTCTGTCGCCGGGAGCCTTGTATCTTATGCACTGGGTATTACAACGGTAAATCCGTTAACTTATTATTTGCCGTTTGAAAGATTTTTAAACCCTTATAGACCCAGTCCGCCTGATATAGATATAGATATTGCCGATGATAAGAGAGATGAGATTCTTGCTTACATAACAAAAACTTACGGAAAAGATAAAGTGGCTCAAGTCTGTACTTTTGGAAGAATGTTAAGCAGGGGTGCAGTACGGGACGTTGCAAGAGTTTTGGGTTATCCATACTCAAACGGAGATAGGGTTTCAAAACTTATTCCTCCCCCCAAACAGGGATTTCCTGTTACGATCGAGGCGGCGTTAAAAGACGTATCGGAACTAAAGAAACTTTATGACACCGACAGCGATACTAAAAAAATACTTGATTTGGCAATCCAAGTAGAAGGATCTGTGCGTCATGTTTCTGTACACGCAGCAGGCGTTGTTGTTGCTCCTACAGATATTACCGATTTTTCACCGGTTCAGAGAGAACCATCAGGAGAAAAAGTAATAACTCAGTACGAAATGCATGCCTGTGAGGACGTGGGTCTTATAAAATTTGACATATTGGGTATTAGAAATTTATCCATATTGGGTTCTGCGATAGATATTGTTGCCAAGGAAACAGGTAAAAAGATTGATGTTTATAAGATACCTCTGGATGATACAAAAACTTTCGAAATGCTGACCCGTGGTGAAACGATGGGGGTTTTTCAACTTGCGAGCGGTGGAATGACTAAATATCTTAAAGACTTGAAACCAAACCGCGTTGAAGATTTGATGGCGATGGTTGCCCTATACAGACCCGGCCCTATAGCTGTAATCCCCGAGTATATCAAAAGAAAAAATAACCCCAGACTTACAAAGTATTTGGATCCGCGAATGGAAAAGTTTTTGGGTGAAAGCTACGGACTTCTCGTTTACCAGGACGATCTCCTTTTTTGCGCGATTGACTTGGCCGGATACACTTGGGAAGAGGCAGATAAATTTAGAAAAGCAGTAGGAAAGAAAATTCCTGCAGAAATGGCTGCACAAAAGGGCAAATTTACAGAAGGGATTATTGCAAACGGGCAAACTCATAAATTCGCGGAGGATCTTTGGATGCTTTTTGAACCGTTTCAAGCCTATGGTTTTAATAAGGCGCACGCTGCGTCTTACGGAATGGTTGCCTATTACACGGCTTATATGAAAGCAAATTTCCCTGTTGAATACATGACAGCTCTGCTTACGGCAGAGAGTTCTGATAAAGACAAGGTATCCGCCGCAGTTAACGAGTGCAGAAGAATGAAAATAAGAGTCCTTCCACCTGATATTAATGTAAGCGATATAGATTTTATTATTTTTAAGGATAAAGAATCTTCTTACAATAAAGCAATAAGATTTGGCCTTTCCGCCGTTAAAAATGTAGGCGGGGTTGCTATCGAAGCAATATTGTCAGCCAGGAAGGACGGACTCTTTAACTCATTTTCGGATTTAATAGGCCGGGTTGACGGAAGAAAAGTAAATAAAAAAGTATTAGAAAGCCTTATTAAAGTCGGGGCTTTAGGCAAATTTGGTGGAAGAGCGGCACTCCTGGCCTCAATGGACAAAGTGAGAGAAAAAATGGTTAAACCTAAAGGAAACGATAATCAGCCCGGACTTTTTGCAGCGGGTGATGTAAAAGAAAATGCTGGAGTGGAAGTTATTTCGATTGAGAACGTCGTGGAGTTTCCGGATGATGAGCTTCAAACTTTGGAACGCCAGCTTTTGGGTTTTTCCCTCTCCGCAAAACCGATAAACGAAATTATCGGCCCTCTGGAATATCAGTCAACTCATAAAATTTATGAAATTTCGGCCGAGGAGGGGTATCCTGACATGGTGAAAGTGGCGTGTGTTTTAACTGAGGTGCGTGTAATAGTAACCAAGAAATCCGGCGCGGAAATGGCTTTTGCTAAGGCAAATGACGGAACGGGAGTTATTGATCTTGTCGTTTTCCCAAAAGTCTTTAAAGAAACACGCGACTTTTGGACGGAAGGACAGCCACTGCTTATTACCGGCAGAGTCGATGTTCGGGATGATGCGCCGAATCTTTTAGTTAGTTCTATAGAAACCATGGCTAGTGCGGGAGAAAAGAAGGATAGTGAAGTTTTTGTTAAAATCCCAAAAAATATAGACCCCAGATCTTTAAGAAAGCTTAAGGAACTTTTTACAAATAATCTTGGTGACCAAACAGCATACCTTGTATTTGAACATTCAAAACGTGTCCGCCTTCCTTTTAAGATAGCCTGGAACGAGACTTTAGCCAAGGCTATTGCCGAGACGATTAATCCAACGTATAATAACTGACTATGACACTTAAAATTAAAGTTAAAGAAGTGGAGTTTGGAGTTGGAGATAAGATTAGGGTTATTCAAAAAATAAAGGAGGCTGACTCTAAATCGCGTGAGTCATTTTTTGAAGGAATGGTCATTGGAATTAAAGGCAGGTCTCCCTGGAAGACATTTACGGTCAGACGAATTGCCGAAGGCGGAATTGGGGTTGAGAGAATTTTTCCCATTGAGCTGCCCTCACTTGAAAAAATAGTTGTGGTTAAGAGCGGGGTTTCAGGTGTGAAGCGTGCCAAACTTTATTATACACGCAGTAAATCTCCTACAGAGGTTGAAATGATTTTTAAAAGAGCCTCACTTCGTGCTAACATAAAAAGTGGTTCTTCGAAAAAAGGTAACAAGTAAGCTTGGTAGTCTCGCTGAAAATTACGCCACAGAATTCATTCGAGCTAAAGGCTATAAAATTGTTGAACGAAACTTCAGAAGTAAATTTGGGGAGATTGATATAATTGCCACGCTTAATGATGTGTTGGTTTTTATCGAAGTTAAAGCCAGATGGAGCAAGAAATTTGGTTCTCCGGAAGAAGCAGTAACCCCGCGGAAGCTTTACAAAATAAAAAGAACAGGGGAGTATTATTGCTTGATTCACCCGGGACTACCAATAAAACTAAGAATTGATGTTGTGGCACTGGAAATTACAAACGGACAAGTAGTTACTTCGAGAATTGTCAATGTTGACTAATACGGATGGTTCTTGTATTATTCGGTCTCGCACTTTTAATCTGCAGGTGTAGCTCAAACTGGTGGAGCATCAGATTTTTATACTTACACGCACATACGGTGTGAGTGGTCTGAAGGCCGGAGGTTCGAATCCTCTCACCTGCTTTTGTGCACGGGCGCGAGTAGAGCCTGAAATGGCACCCAAGGATAATTGTTGGTCGTATACGAACCAACAAAAAGGCCGAAGGCCGCTCGTGCACAATTTTGGGTGGTAGCTCAGTCCGGTAGAGCGTCTGGTTTTAAATCAGAAAGTCGAAGGTCAAATCCTTCCCACCCAGCTTCCCTGGCAGCCAAGTGCCTAGGAATAGGTGTCACAGGAGTGAATCTCTTTTATTTGCTTGAGAGAATCTCTTGTGACACTAATAAAAATTACAGGCGGTAGTCGTCAACCATTATCTTTATGGAACACTACCGCCTGCTTTCTTTTTTGTGGTATAACTAAGTACACCCCCACACTCATGTATTACGTTTACGTATTAATGAGTAAAAAAGATAACCTGCTTTACACAGGATCAACGAGAGATCTAAAAAAACGTTTCCTTTTGCATAATTCGGGCAAAGTAGTTTCTACAAAATTAAGGACTCCGTTTACAATCGTGTATTATGAAGCGTATAGTTCAGAAAGAGATGCAAGGAAACGTGAGCACAATTTAAAATTGAGAAGCAATGCCTTTATACAAATGAAAAGACGAATATATAATAGCTTGAGGAAGGAGTGTGGGGGTAAATGCTAATATTAGGTATTGATCCGGGCACTGCCACAACCGGATACGGTTTGGTACGTCTTAACGGAAAGGGAAACGAAGTGGTAACTTGGGGATTAATTGAAACCGATAAAACCCATCTCAAAGAACGCAGATTAGACTTCATATTTGAAGAAACTTTGAGCCTTCTTAAACTTCACAAACCCGATGTTTTTGTTTTTGAAAAAATCTTCTTTGCCACAAATGCCAAAACTGTTATTGCCGTTGGACAAGCCCAAGGCGTCATGCTTTTGGCTGCCAGTAAAGCTAAGGTTAAAGTTTTTGAATATGCGCCCGGTACAATAAAAAAAATGATTACGGGTTCGGGACGCGCCAACAAGAAAGAGGTGCAAAAACATATAAGAAAAATATTAGGCAATCGCGTAAAAAGCGAAATACACAAAAAAACACATTTTGATAACGCCGCTGACGCACTTGCAGTAGCACTGACCCATGCATTTAAGATAACTGAAAACAACCAAATCCAAATAGTCAAGAAATAGTATGTATTATGTGTATGTTTTGATGGGCCGAAAAGATAATATATTTTATACGGGTTTTACAAAGGATTTGGTCGAAAGATTAAAAAGGCACAATTCGAGTTTAGTTTCTTCTACAAAGTTTCGGATACCATTTGAACTGATCTACTATGAATCATGTCTCAATCGTAAAGATGCTAGAAGAAGAGAGCTGTACTTGAAAACTTCATGGGGTAAAAGATATATCAAATCTAGATTAAAGTTTTATTTAAGCGAAGGAAGGTCCCAGTTGGATAGCTTTCAGCATCCAACGGGATTCCGTGAAGTGCCCAAGGGGCTACTTCACTTGGAAGGAGGTGAGTAAAATTGTTTAAAGTAGGAACGGTTTCACATTTTTATGACAAAATCGGAGTAGCGATAGTGGAACTTGGTGGAACACTAAGTGTTGGAGACAAAATAAAATTCAGTCGCGGTGGGGAGGATTTGTTTGAACAAACCGTCGAATCTATTCAGATTGAGCACGAAAAAGTTGAGTCTGCGGGTAAAGGGAGAGTTGTCGGTCTTAAGACAGTTGAAGTTGTAAAAGCCGGCGCTGACGTTTACAAAGTAGAATAGGTTTGTGTTATGATCCTGATATGCCGAAGGTCAGAGGAAAAATTGAGTGGACAGACGCACGGGATATCAAGAAAAGAATACTTTTTTTGATTAAACAAACAGGAATTGATTGGATCACTGTTTCCCGCGTGTTTACATACAGATCAATAAACAGCAAGACAAGAGCCTATGCCAGGACCTGGGGGTTGCCGTCACTTTGGCAGCGTGCCTTAGAGGTAGATCCCGGTTATATTATTGAGGTAATTTCAGAACATTTTGATAAACTCTCCGAAACGGATAAGGATAAAATACTTCTTCATGAGCTTACGCATATTCCAAAAAATTTCTCAGGTGCCCTGATTCCTCACATCAGACACGGAAAAAGAAACTTTAGAGGGCAGGTGGACGAATTAATAAGCAGATATTTAAGAAACAAGTGAAAATAATTGTTTTACATGGGGAAGATGTCAAAAAAAGCTACGAAAGGTTAAGTAAATTCATTGATGTGGCGAAAACCCGATCTTGGGAAATAACTTATTTCGACGAATCAAAGTTGAGCTTGCGCGAAATACTTTCCCAAGTTTCACTTTTTGGAAAGGAGAGATTTTTTGTACTTCGCGATTATCTGAAATTAACAAAGAACGAAATAATTTGGTTAAATAAACAGTCACAACTTCAGGGGAATCTGATTATTTACCATGAGGGTACGCTACCCCTAGCGTTTCTGAAAATTCTCCCTAAAGATATAAAAACCGAAGAATTTAAATTAGCAAAAATTATTTGGTCTTTTCTGGATCATTTATTTGCCGGTAATGTCCAAACTTCCATCCGTGAACTCCATGAAGTTGTTAAGTCTGAACCTCCTGAGTTTGTTTTTTCGGTCATGGCGAAGCATTTTCGAGATCTTTATTGGGTAAAGACTGATGCTTCGACAATTCCTTACCAACCCTGGAGAATTTCTAAACTTAAGTCTCAGTCATCAAAATTTAGCGAGGAATTACTTAAGGATATAATTCCTGACTTGGCTCAAATTGATATTGAAGTCAAGACTTCTAAGGCAGATTTAGTTTCCGCCCTTGACCTTCTTATCATTAAAAAACTAAAATAGAGCAAGGTGAAACCGATAAGCGAATTAACAAAAGAGGATATAAAAGACATCAAAGTTATCTGTTTTGACGTTGACGGAGTTACGATAAAGAAAGGAACCGACATAAGTGAAGTAAAAACTTCCGAAAATACAACCCTTACGGTAAGAACTTCCAATTTATCCCCCGAGATGAAGAACGCACTTCTAGAATTAAAAAAATACTTTTTTATAGCTATTAATAGCGGAAGAAGTTCTATGTACCTGACTAAGGTATTTTCGGAGCTTCTCTGGGATAACATGGCCCTCATCAGCGAAATTGGGATATTTTCCCTACTAAACGGACAAATTATTCAGCATGAAAAATTTGATGAAGGAACCTTAAGCAAAATGAAAAATATCACGGTTGATCTCCAGGCTCTAGAAGGTAAAGTTAAGGATTTCAGAGCGTTTGAACCAAAACAATTCCTTATAACGCTGCATGCCTTTTCAGAAATACCTGAAGTTTACGATGTTCTTAAAAAAAATGATCCCGAGGGCGAGTTTTGTGCAATCTGGAATGGAGAAGCTTTTGACATACTTCCAAAGAGGCTGAACAAAGGAACCGCACTTAAAAATTTGTGCAAACATCTCAACATTGACGTCTCACAGACCATGGCTATTGCGAACGGCCCGAATGATCAATCTATGGTTGATGTGGCCCGATTAAGCGTCTCAACTGAACCCAAAGAGTTAAAAGCCGATTTTTATACGGAAAAAATACAAAATTTGGGAGGATTGGAACTTGCACTGAAGTTAGTGGAATTGAAAAGCTCATGAAAAACACATCCAAATTCAAAATTGAACCCTATCTGCTGAAAATTGAAAAGCCATGGGGATTTGAGTTGATATTGTCTCCAACGAACTCAAAAATTACGAGTAAAATATTACATATAAATAAGGGTTTAAGAATTAGTCTTCAATACCATGATATTAAAGAAGAAGTGCTGACGCTTCTGAGTGGGGATGGCATACTTGAACTGGAGGACGCATCGGGCCAAGTCAAGAAATTTAAAATGGAACTACGGAAAGCTTACTACGTAGTCCCCAACCAAATTCACAGGATCGGATCCGGTGAAACCGATTGCGAAATCATGGAAAGCTCAACGCCCGAGGTGGGAAATACAATCAGGCTTGAGGATGACTACAAAAGAACCTCAGAAACTCCTGAATCGCGCATGGGAAGAACCTCAGACGGAACCTACATGGGCTAGGGTTTTCCACTTTACCTTTTTACCTTTAGGCACTAACATATTATAGTAACTATGTCTGTCCAACCTATTGTAGTTAACTTCCGAGATATTGATAAACATGACACCCCCTTAGTCGGTGGCAAGGGAGCCAATCTTGGGGAAATGACCAAGGCGGGGTTCCCCGTACCCAACGGTTTTGCAATTACTATAAACGCCTACGACGCCTTTTTACAGGAAAACGATATTGCCAGAAAAATTTACGACATTTTAAAAACCACCGATGTAAATGACCCGACGCAGTTGGGTAGTGCCGGCCGGGATATACAAAAAATGGTCATTAACGGTCAAATTCCGGATGATGTTTCTAAGGAAGTTATCCTGGCTTATAAAAAACTTTCAGGAACCTTTAGACATGCTTTAGTTGCCGTTAGATCCTCCGCTACCGCGGAAGACGCAGGGACAACTTCTTTTGCGGGACAGCACGCGAGCTTCTTAAATATAGAGGGCGAGGCAAATTTACTGGTAAGTGTTAAGGAATGTTGGGCATCTCTTTTTACTCCCCGTTCTATTTATTACCGGGTCGAGAATAAGATTAAGCACGAAAGCGTGAAAATCTCTGTTATTGTAATGAAAATGGTTCAATCCGATGTCTCCGGAGTCATGTTTTCTATAGATCCTACAAATAATGACAAAGAGAGAATTATTATAGAATCGGTTTGGGGACTTGGAGAAACGATTGTTCAAGGTTCGGTAATACCTGATAAATATGTCGTTCAGAAGGGAACTTTTGACATTCTTTCTAAGGAGGTATCCGACCAAACGGTCCAATTAATTAAAGTTAAGGGTCAAACAAAAGAGATTGACGTGCCCAAAAACATTCGCGATAAACAGAAAATTACCGACGAAGAAATTATTAAATTGGCAAAAATATCGTCAAAATTGCAACAGCATTACTATTTCCCCCAAGACACGGAATGGGCCAGAGAAAAGGGAGAGCTTTTCATCGTTCAGACCAGGCCCGTTACGACCATTGCTGAAACAACTAAGATTGAAAAGTCAGAGAAAGGTGAATTTAAAATATCACGGGCGCCGATTGTTTCAGGAGCCCCCGCTTCTCCGGGAATCGGAACAGGGCCAGTAAAAATATTAAAAAGTCCCAAAGAAATCGGAAAAATTCAAAGGGGGGACGTTTTGGTTGCACCCATGACTTCACCCGATTATGTGCCTGCAATGAAAAAAGCAGCTGCCATAGTAACAGATCAAGGAGGACAAACTTCTCACGCTGCAATAGTTTCAAGAGAATTGGGAATTCCTTGTGTTGTCGGTACAAAACTTGCAACGAAAATACTTAGAGACAGTAGCATAGTTAGTGTTGACGGATCAACGGGGCAAATCTTTATGGGGGCATTAAATAAAATTATAAAATTAGAATCGGCAAAGCTTACGGAAAATAAAAAAAACAGCAAAATTAAAACCGCGACTAAAGTTTACGTTAACCTTGCCGAGCCGGAGCGGGCGAAGGAAATATCGCGTCTTAATGTCGATGGGGTGGGGCTACTCCGCGCGGAATTTATGATTGCCAACATAGGCATTCACCCTAAAGAGGCGATTAAAAATAAAGCGCAGGGTAAATTTATTGACAAACTGGCCCTGGATCTGGAAATCTTTTGTAAGGAGTTTAATCCCAGGCAGGTTATCTATAGAGCAACAGATTTTAAGACTAATGAATATCGAAGTTTGCCGGGCGGAAAGGCATGGGAACCTATTGAACCAAACCCTCTTCTTGGTTTTAGGGGCGCGTATCGCTACGTAAATAACCCCGAGGTTTTCAATCTTGAACTTCAGGCGATAACAAAAGTCCGCGAAAAATACGACAACTTAAATCTGATGATACCTTTTGTCAGATCTCCCGAAGAACTATCCAAAGTACGTAGAATTGTTGCCTCATCCGGGTTATTTGAAAAGAACTCTTTTAAATTCTTAATGATGGTAGAAATACCGGTTAATGTAATACAGATTGAGGATTTTATTAAAGTTGGGATAGACGGAGTTTCTATTGGCAGTAACGATCTCACTATGCTTATTGAGGGTACGGATAGGGACAACGCAGAAGTGGCCACTGAATTTAACGAAATGAGTCCTGCCGTTCTCTGGGCCCTTAAACGTGTTATAACTAAATGTAATGCGGCAGGGGTAACCAGTTCGATTTGCGGTCAAGCGCCTAGTGAGTATGAAGAATTGGTTAAAAAGCTGGTTAGATGGGGGGTGACAAGTATTTCTGTTAACCCTGATGCTATCGGAAGGGTAAGAGAAATTGTAGCGGAGGCGGAAAGGGATATTTAAGATATATGAGCAAAATTACACATATTTGGGCAAGAGAAATTTTGGATTCAAGAGGAATACCAACTGTAGAAACAGCTTGTATACTTGATAGCGGATCGGTTGCCGTTTCATCTGTTCCAGGGGGAACTTCAGCCGGAAGCCATGAGGCTTTGGAACTGAGGGATACGGATAATAAGCGTTATTTGGGTAAAGGGGTTTTGCGGGCCGTTGATAACGTTAATAAAATTTTGGCCCCCGAAATAATAGGAATGGATCCTCAAGATCAAGTGAGTATTGATAAAAAACTTATAGAAATGGATGGAACGGAGAATAAATCCAAATACGGAGCCAATGCAATTCTTTCGCTTTCTGAAGTAGTGGTTAAAAGCGGGGCATCGTCCGCCGGGCAGCAGCTGTATACATGGATTTACACATTGGCCGGCAGGAACGGTATGACTCATAAAGCCAGAATGCCTACCCCTCTTTTTAATATGATAAATGGAGGACTTCACGGTGCGGGAAATTTGGATTTTCAGGAGTTTTGGGTAATCCCCGCATCGTCAAAACCATTTTCTGAAGGACTTGAGATGGGTGTGGAAATCTACCTGACAATAGGAGAAAATCTAAAACGAAGGGGCGCCATTCATTCCGTGGGCGACGAAGGAGGATTTGCTCCGAACTTATTTACAAATGCGGATGCGTTTGAAATATTTGTTGAGTCGATTAAGCAAACTGAGTACTTACTTGGGCGTGATGTTTTTCTGGGTTTGGATGTTGCAGCTAACTCCTTTTTCAATAACGGCGTTTATTTGATTAAAGATAGAACAAACGGAATGGATGGAGAGCAGCTGCTTGAGTATTATAAAGGCCTTTGCAACCAGTACAAACTTGCTGTTTTGGAGGATCCCTTTCAGGAGGACGCCTGGGAGGATTGGTGTAAAATCTCCGTTGAAATGGGAAGCTCAATTATCATTGTAGGAGACGATCTTTTGGCAACCAATCCCAAGAGGGTTGCAAGAGCAATTCAAGAAAAAGCCTGTAACGCGATACTTATTAAACCCAATCAGATTGGAACCATAACGGAAACCTTTGAAGTAATTAAGATGGCTAAAGATGCCGGTTGGAAGGTCATAGTTTCACATCGGTCAGGAGAAACAAACGACAGCTTTATTGCTGATTTTGGAGTTGGAGTTGGCGCCGATTATATTAAATCAGGAGCTCCTTGCCGCGGTGAGAGAGTAGCCAAGTACAACCGTCTATCTACAATTGAAGTTGAGCTTTCACGAATGGTAACTGAAAAGTAGTATGAACCAAGTACCTCCTAAATTAGTTATGCTTGTAGTATTGGATGGTTGGGGAATCGCGGCGGGAGGTCCGGGAAATGCAATCAGTTTAACCCAAACACCAAATATGAATCGATTTTATGCTTCATATCCGCACTCAGAGCTGGGAGCTTCAGGAGAGAGTGTTGGCTTACCGAGAAGTGAACCGGGAAACACGGAGACGGGACACCTTAATTTGGGCGCGGGTAGGATTGTTTATCAGGACCTGCAAAGAATAAATATGAATATCGCTGATGGCAGCTTCTACCGAAATCAAGTTTTAATTGGAGCGATCGATCACGCCAGAGTAAGCGGCGGAAATTTGCATTATATGGGTCTTATTGGCGCAGGAGGAGTGCACAGTAATATTGAGCATCTTTACGCTCTAATCGAACTGGCAAAGAAACATGAATTTAATCGGGTCTTTTTGCACCTTTTTACCGACGGGCGGGATTCACCCCCAACCTCTGCAAAAACGTATGTGTCAGAGATAAGAAACGTAATAAATAAGCAGGAAATCGGTACCATCGCAACCATAATGGGCAGGTATTGGGCAATGGATAGGGATTTAAGATGGGACAGAACTAAGAAAGCCTACGAAGCACTTACAAAAGGTGTGGGTAATTTGGTCAAAACTCCGGAAGAAGCAATTGAATTTTCTTACTCCGAAGGAAAGACCGATGAATTTATCGAACCCGCAATTATTTCCGGACCAGACGGTAAACCCGTTATCACGGTGAAAGAAAACGATTCAATTGTTTTCTTTAATTTTAGAATTGACCGTCCCAGACAACTTTCCAGCGCTTTTGTTTTTGATGATTTTAGTAAAGCAAACATACCTGTCGGTTTTGATCCTTATCAGGCTAAGTACCTAAAAACCCATTTACCGCTTCCTACTCCTCCTGTAATCAAGGAGCCTTTTGCCCGCGGACCGAAGCTTAAAAATTTGTATTACGTGACCATGACAGAATATGGGCAAGCAATTCTCGAGGCGGGAGCCAAGGTAGCTTTTCCACCCGAAACAGTTGATATTCCTTTAGGAAAAGTTATATCTGATACGGGCTTTAGGCAGCTTAGGGCTTGCGAAAGCGAAAAGGAGCGCTTTGTGACCTTTTACTTTAATGGACAAAAGGAAGATCCTTTTCCCGGGGAAGATAGATTAATCATTCCTTCACTAAAAGTTTCAACCTACGACCTTACGCCCGAAATGAGTGCGAGAAGTGTTACTGATGGTGTCTTAAAAAAACTTGAAGCTTTTCCCGATTACAAATTTATTCTGGTTAATTATGCAAATCCTGATATGGTTGGGCATACGGGAAACATCGGCGCGGCTGCCAAAACCTGTCAAATTGTCGATGAGTGTTTGGGTAAATTGAGCCAATGGATTTTAGCATATGGGGGGCTAATGATTATTACGGCCGATCACGGAAATGTTGAACAAATGATTAATGATCAAACAGGAGAAATTGAAACAGAGCATAGTGGAAACCCGGTACCCTTTATTGCAGTTTCTAACGCATTTGAAGGCAATTCAACCGTATTGCCAACGGGGATATTGGCCGACATTGCCCCTACGATACTCAAATACCTGAAAATAGAAATTCCGACAGTCATGACAGGAAAAAATCTTCTTGATAATTTTTAACCATGAATATTATTTTATTTATAATTGATTTCATCCTTCACATAGATACTCATCTTGGAGAAATCATAAGTGCGTATGGTTTTATTACCTATACGATTATGTTTGTCATTATATTTATTGAAACAGGATTGGTGTTTACACCTTTTTTGCCGGGAGATTCTCTTCTTTTTGCTGCAGGGGCTTTTGCTGCATTGGGGTCTCTGAATATTTTATTTGTAATAGTTTTATTGATAATTGCCGCAATCCTCGGAGATACATGTAATTACTGGATAGGACATTTTTTTGGAGAAAAACTTGTAGCTAATCCAAAAGTTCCACTAAACAAAAACCATATAGCAGAGACTCAAAACTTTTTTGATAAACATGGAGGAAAAACTATTGTTTTGGCCCGATTTGTTCCCATTATCAGAACATTTGCGCCATTTGTTGCCGGCATTGGAAGAATGTCATATAAA
>Ga0209541_10005368_pt1 | contig 22379 bp, 25 predicted proteins | sample RifCSPlowO2_01_FD_184027 | JGI IMG/M metagenome (GOLD analysis project Ga0209541, IMG submission 184027) | Groundwater microbial communities from Rifle, Colorado - Rifle CSP2_plank lowO2_0.1 (SPAdes) (version 2) | ecosystem: Environmental > Aquatic > Deep subsurface > Groundwater | place...
GCCTCAGCAGCAACATAAACCATTGCATCAAGAGGATTGCTAACTATAATCAAGATAGAATTTAGGGAGTGTTTAACAACATTCTCAGTAACCTCTTTAACAATCTTTTTGTTTATCTCAAGCAAATCATCCCTGCTCATTCCGGGCTTTCTTGCTATGCCTGCAGTTATAACCGCTATGTCGGAATCCTTAGTATCTTCATACTTATTTGTTCCTATAATGCTGCAGTTAAAACATTCCAAAGGTGATGACTCATAAATATCCAAAGCCTTTCCCTGAGGCATGCCTTCAACAATATCCGCCAAAACAATATCCCCTAAATTCTTTAAAGCCAATAAATGCGCTGTTGTTGAGCCAACATTGCCTGCGCCAATAACGCTTATCTTCATTTTATCCCTTCTTTTTTATTTTTTGCCTAAATTCTTCTATTTTAGATTCTTTTATCTCCAGAAAATTGCCCCAGGTTTTGCAATCTGCGCAATAATCTTTTAGCGTCATTCTTATATCCATTCCTGCAGGAGGTATTTTAATATTGGTGCTTCCGCACCATGGGCATATCTTAACATATTTTTCTTTTTTCATTCTATCAATTTATCATAAACCTTTTTTGATTCTTTAACAATGTTATCATACAGGCTGTTTCCATTAGCATCCATTGTTACTATCACAGGAAAATCCTCAACCTCTAATTCCCATATCGCTTCTGGCAGTCCAAACTCCAGCTTATGGACATTTACAACTCTTTTTATATTTTTTGCCAGTAATATAGCCGCACCTCCAATTGCGCTTAGATAAGCGCAGCCATATTTCCTGCATGCTTCTAATGTTTTCTTTCCCATGCCGCCTTTACCAATTATTGCTCTAATTCCATACTCCTTGATAACATCTGCCATATACGGCTCTTCCCTTATGCTTGTTGTTGGCCCTGCAGCAACTATCCTCCATTCATCTTCTTTCTTAACGATTGGACCGCAATGATATATAACTCCATCCTTCAGCAATCTCTTAAACTCCTCTGGCTTAGATTCAACAAAAAACTTATGCGCCATATCGCGAGCAGTAAATATAATCCCGTCTAATAGTACATTATCCCCTATCTTTAGTTTTCTTACATCTTCTTCTTTTAATGGAACATTGAGTTTTATCATTTCTTATCAATCAATTATTTTATCATTAAAAAAATATCTTTTAAGGCAAAATTCGGATTATATGGTATATAATCAGCTCTGCCGAATCTACACCGAATTTTGCCAAGACTCATCGGGCATTTTTTGCGAAGCAAAAAATGCAGACTGACCTTTGTTTATTATTTTTTTATTGATTTTTTTTAATTTTATTGATTATTTTTTTCTTTATTGATAATTTTTTATTGATTCGTTCTTTATTGATTTTATTCTATCTTAATTTTATTACCCTTAACAATCAAACTTCCCCTTCTGCATGCCCAGCACATAAACGAAACTGCAACAAAAAACGATGCAGGATGCCTGTGCTGCTTGGCAGCTTTAACCCCCAATACAGTTGCACCACCGCCAAGACCCATTGGGCCTATGCCAAGCTTATTCAGTTTTTCAAACAGCTCTTCCTCAATCCCAGCCAAATCCTTATCATCATTAACATCATCAACTTTCCTGAGCAGCTGCCTCTTTGCTAATGCCATTGCAGCAGTTTTTGAGCCACCAATGCCAACGCCAACAATATTCGGGCTGCAGCCTTTTCCCTGCGCCTTAAACATAGCATCAATAACGCATTTTTTAATGCCATTAACATCTCTTCCGGCATTCAAATTAGAATCAGGCAGTGAATAGAGCATGCCAATATTCTCAGAGCCGCCGCCTTTGAGCATAAGCTCAATCCTCAAAAAATCATTGTCCCAGTGATGAAAATAAACAACAGGAAAATTTTCGCCAATATTATTGCCTGTGTTTTCGCCTGTTATCGGGTCAACAGCATTTGGCCTTAAAAAATTCTTTTCAGTAGCTTTCCTGGTCGCTGAAATTATAGCTTCTTTAATCTCTTTTTGCGAGCCATTGTAATTAACATAAAAAACAGGAACGCCAGTATCCTGGCATATAGGCAAAGAACTTTCTTTTGCTAATTGAATATTTGCTAGTATCCCATTAATAATATTTTTTGCCAATCCCTTTTCTTTGTTTTCCGCTTTTCTTAACCCTTCAACAACATCATCTGGCAATGAACAGGAAACATTTTTATATAATTCAAAAACAGAATCAGCTAATTTCATACATTTCCCCTTTTCTTTTCAGCTTCCATTATTTTGTCTATAGCCAGTTTATAGGCAGCCTTTCTCATAGTTGTTTTCATTTTCTTGGCTTTTTTATAAACATCATTGAATGCCTTTACCATCTTCTTATTTAACTTATCCAAAACCTCTTCCAATGACCAATACTTATCATCTAGATTCTGCACCCACTCAAAATAGCTTACAACCACGCCGCCAGCATTAGCCAGTATGTCAGGAACAACAGCAATCCTCTTCTTAAACAATATGTCATCTGCTTCTGGTGTAACAGGAGCATTTGCCAGCTCTAAAACAACCTTTGCCTTAATATTGGCTGCATTATCCTTATGAATCTGGCTTTCAAGCGCAGCAGGTATCAGCACATCACAATCTAACTCCAATAACTCTTTATTTGAAATCTCCTTGCCTTTAAACCCAGAAACCTTTCCTGTTTTATCTTTATGCTTAATCAATTTTACAATATCAATCCCATTCTCGTCATAAACACCAGAATTAGAGTCACTAATCCCAATTATCTTATAGCCTTCATCATAAAGTATCTTTGCTGCGCCCATGCCAACATTGCCAAAACCTTGGATAACAACCATTGGATACTTGCTCTTAAGCGCCTTAAGAGCCTCTTTTAAGACATAAATACCGCCTTGCGGAGTTGCAATATCCCTTCCTTTGCTTCCTCCCTTACACAGTGGCTTTCCTGTTATAGCAGCCGGCTCTTTTCTCCCTACTATCCTCTCATACTCATCCAGCATCCATCCCATTATCTCTGCATTTGTGTAAACATCAGGAGCAGGAATATCTGTTTTTGGCCCTAGGATAGCATATATCTCCCTGATATACGCCCTGCTTAGCCTTTCAAGCTCTTTCTTGCTCAGTTCTTTTGGGTTAACCTGGACAGCTCCTTTTGCTCCGCCATAAGGCAGCCCCAAAACAGCGCATTTCAATGACATAAGAAACGCCAAGGTCTTAACTTCCTCAAAATTAACCTCAGGATGAAACCTAATGCCTCCTTTAGTTGGGCCAAGTGCGTTATTGTACTGAACCCTATAACCTGTAAACAATTTTGTTTTCCCTGAATCCATCTTTACAGGAAAAGTAACAATAAGGCTTCTTCTTGGGTACTCAAGAAAACCAACAATCTCTTTTTTATCAACAGACCTCTTTAGCTGGGTCTGGCATGTCCTGCATATGTTATCGCTATTATCCATTTTATCTTATTTTCAGGGCATTCTTTATTTTTTCAGCATCAAAGCCAATAATTATCTCGCCATTTATATCCAGGACAGGAACGCCCATCTGGCCTGACTTTTTAAGCATATCCTCTCTTGCCTTTTCATCAGAAGAAACATCAAATTCCTTAAACTTTATATTATGCTCTCTCATGAAATTCTTTGCTATGACACACCATGGGCATGTCGGTGTGCTGTAAACCTTAACAACTTTTTCAGCCATTCTGTATAAGAAAGAAAAAGGGCATCTTTATAAATATTGCTGAACTGCAATACTCATTTTAGCTTTATCATAAAATAAGCTCCGGCAAAAAACATTATGGCGTTTAATATCTGCCCCATTGTCAGGCCTAAAAAAATAAATCCAAGTTGCATGTCAGGCTCCCTGAAAAATTCTATAAAGAACCTTAATAAAGAGTACATAACTATAAAAAGCCAGAATAAAAATCCTTTCTTGAGCTTCTTGTTGCGCAAAAACCACAATACAAAGAAAATAAAGAAATTCTTTGATGATTCATAAATTTGCGAAGGGTGCCTGAATCCATCATACCCCTTAAATTTAACAGCCCATGGCACATCTGTTATTCTACCAATAAGCTCGCCGTTCAAAAAATTCCCAATCCTCCCTAAAGCCAACCCTAAAGCCAGGGGAACAACACAAATATCAAGCATCTCATAAAAACCAATCTTTTTCTTCTTGCAGAACAGATAGCATGCAACCATGCCACCGATAAGCCCGCCATGAAAGCTTAAGCCGCCATGCCACACCATCAATATCCGGAGCGGATTTGCAAAATAAAACCATGGGTCATAAATAAGAACATAAAAGGCTCTTGCGCCAAGAACAACCCCGGCCAGAATATAAAAAAGCATATCCGCAGCATCATCTTTTTTCAGCCCAAGCTTTCTCTCTTTTGCCAGATATTTAATCATGAAATAGGCTATTACAAACCCGGCAGCGTAGATAATGCCATAATACCTTATCTCAAAAGAGCCAAGCTTAAGCAGCGTAGGGTCAATATTATTGTAAAACATATTGCCTGTTGTCATGCGCACCTATAAATACTTTAGTATTTCAAAAACTTTATAAACAACCAATCCATAAAAATATTCATGTATGATGTAATTTGCGCTGGCTCTGCAACTGTCGATGTTTTTGCAAGGACAAAATCTTCTGAACTAATCAAGATATTTGACAAAAAAGGCGAAACTGACCTGTTGGCTTATCCTGTTGGCTCAAAAATTCTTATTGAGGAGCTTAACTTCACAACAGGCGGCGGCGGAACAAATACAGCCGTTGCATTGGCAAGGCTTGGCCATAAGGTTGCATGGCTTGGAAAGCTCGGCAATGACGATAATGCCGGCCTTGTAGCATCTGACCTGAAAAAAGAGAAAATCGACATGCTTGCTGTTAAGGGAAAAACACCAACAGGCTATTCAATAATCCTTGACTCAATAGAGCATGACAGGACAATACTGGCGTATAAGGGCGCAAACGACTTTCTTGATTTTGGTGAAATCCCGCTGAAAAAGCTGAAAACAAAATGGTTTTATTTTTCATCAATGCTTAACAGGTCATTTGAAACGCTGAAGCAGCTTGCAAAATTCGCGCAGAAAAACAACATAAAGATAGCATTCAACACAAGCACATACCTCGCAGAAAAAGGGGCAAGCTATTTGCATGATATACTAAAAAGAACAGAGATATTTATCCTAAACAAGGAAGAAGCAGGATTTCTTGTTGATGGCAAAAATATTGATGCGTTATTGGCAGGTTTGCGAAAGCTAGGCCCAAGAATCGTTGTTGTAACAGATGGAAAAAGAGGCGCAAGCGCATTTGACGGCGAATATGTGTATTCAACACAGGCAAACAGGATAAAGGTTGTTGAAACAACAGGCGCAGGAGACGCCTTTGCGTCATCATTCCTGTCAGGCATCATAAAAAGAAATGACATAAAGTTTGCAATGCAGCTTGGCCAGGCAAACGCAGAATCAGTCATACAAAGCCATGGCGCAAAAACAGGCTTGCTGAAATACAGCGAAGCATCAGGCATAATAAAAAAGAAGCGTGAGAAAGTGGTTAAAAAGAAATGCGGCGTGGCTAAAAAAATAAGGCTGCCTTAATCTATCTTTTTCTCACAACAAAAACTATATACCAGATAATGACCAGCAGCAACAGAAAAAATCCCTGGCCATAGGTAAAGATAAACCAATGAATATTCCATGTTGTTTCTATGCTGTAAATTAATGATAATGGATATATCATAAATAATCTAAGAAAATTTGCAATTATTATTATTGGCGCAAAGCTCAAGAATCCTTTTATTTTTGTTTTTAAATCAATTCCAATAAAAAAAGAGAGCATAAAGAAAAAGAAGATTAATTGCTCAATGCCAACACATCCAGGAGCTATCTCTATATCCAAGCCATTATTATATATTAAACTGAATCTATCTATAACCACCTGAATTCCAAATCTATTCTGCAGGAAATGAATAACATCCCTCGTGATTAATTGTAAAGGATAAGTTATTTTTTGGTATAAATTATACATTATTGATAATCTATATGAGAAAATCAAAATTCCTGAAATGACTATGGCGCTAAATTCAAATTTGTCAAAAACCGACCCCGTGCTAAAGCACGGGGCGTGTTTTTGAGTGTTTGAAAGCTTAGAGCTTTCTAACAAACCAGAAATTTGCTTCGGCAAATTTCTCAGTTCATGCCCAGAAATCGCCCTCTTACTCCGAGCTGAAGCAGGGAGATTGCGAGTGGCGATTTCTGACATTTCAAGCTGTTTTAGGATTTTCTTGTACTTCATATTCATAAAATGCTTATTGCTAAATAAATAATATAGTCTTAACTTTAAAGAAATAACACACTTTTATATAAGCAAGAATTAAGTGGTGTTGTATGGATATCTCCCAGACAAAGATAAATAAAGCTCTAATAAATCAGTCAGTTGAGGTATCCGGTAAAGTAATTGATGCCCGCCCGGCAAAAAATGGCTTTTGGCTGAATATTAAGGACAGAACAGGAGCAATATTTGTTTTTTCTAAATATCCTTTTAAGGCTGATGAATTGTTGAAGATTAAAGGAATACTTAAATTTAGTTATAATAGCAGAGCATACATTTATGGCAATAGCATCCTTAGGGCATTCCAGCCAGGAGAGATTAAGGTAAAAAGAGAGTTAAATCTGCCTAAAATAAACATAAAGATAGTTGCTGTTGTTTTTGTAATATCTATTCTTGTAATAGCTGTTTTTTTTTATTTTAACAGGGAAAAACCTAAACCAAAGATACAAACAAAACAATCTTCTGAAATTCAAAAATTTATAGAATCTGTTAATACAGATTTTGAAGCAACACTTGAATCCTGCAATAAGACAGCAAATATGGCAGAAAGAGATACATGCTTCCATAGAATTGCGCCTTATGCCACAAAGCAAGATATTGATTTAGCAATAGATATATGCAAAAGGATTTCAGATAATTCTAAAGTTACTAAATGCCTGAATTTTTTAAGTTTATACACAAAAAGAAAAGACATAAATTTATCAATTGATATTTGTAATAATATAAACGATAGCTCTTCTAAAAATAACTGCATTCTTGCTTTAGTTCCTGATTTATTCAAAGAAGATGAAAACAAGGCCTTAGAATTATGCAGTAAATTCGATAATATTTTAAAGGATAACTGTTATTATAATATTGCTTTAAGCCAGATAGATTCAGAAGAAAACAAAGCCTATTGCGAACGAATAGTTAACTCAACCATTAAAGATAATTGTTTGAGCAGTTTTAATCAAAATATAAGCATAACTTAAAATGCAACTAAAAAAAATATTTTTGGTTTTAATGATTTTAATTATTTCAGCTAATCTTGTTTCTGCAGCTTTGATTGCGCATTACAGTTTTGATAATGATTTAATAGATGGCGGACCTGATGCTGTAATCTATGACGCCAGTGGAACTGACCCGCCAAATGATGGCACTTTTAACAAAAATACAAAACTACTGATGAGCTTTGATAATGATAATACTAATGATGAAAGCGGCTATGATAATAATGGAAAGCATTACGGCAACACAAGATTGTTGATGAGTTTTGATGGTGGAACAGCAACTGATTTGAGTGATTATAGGAATGATGGGGTCTTAAACGGAAATGTTGATTGTACCCAAGATACTAATCCTGCAACCCCCTTGAGTGGGAAATATTGCAGTTTGGATGGTGATGGTGATTATGTTTCGGTTTCAACCATAGACCTTAATACCTTCACGGCAGGAACGATGTCAGCTTGGGTTAAGTTTACTGTTGATAAGAGGATGGATGGTATTTTCGGTGATGTGAAGAAGCAGGATGTTGGCGAACAAGGCATTGGTTTTAGCAAGTATGACCCAGCGAGTCCTCCAGGCTCTGTGTATGCAAGAGTCAGTGATGGCACGGCTAGTAAATTGTGGAACTTAGGAGCTCCTACTTTTAACATTTGGTATCATTATGTTTTGGTTTGGGATAGAAATGGTTTAGCAGAGGTATATGTTGATGGTGTATCAAAAGGTTCACAATCAATTACTACTGTTACTGGTGATGTGTCTTATAGTAATAAATTTTTGATTGGTGCTGGTTGGGGTGGCGGTGGTAATATGTTTGCTGGCACAATAGACGAAGTAGCAATCTATTCAAAAGCATTATCCCCAACAGAGATTAACGCACTTCATGCTGCACAAAAAGCCAAATTCATTGATTTCATAACAGACACACCTTTGGAAGTAGAAGATGGTACCACCGCTTTGAAGTTTGATGGTGTGGATGATTATATTGATTTAGGAACAAAATCTGCATTTAATTTTATAGCTGCAAAAACTATTGTAGCATGGTTCAAAGCAAGTTCTGATGTTTCAGATTACAGGGCTATTGTAACGCAAGAAAAAACAGGAAATTATTGGCAAGTATTATTAGAGAAAGCAACAGGAAAATTGTATTTTGATGATGACACTAATGCAGTAGTAATAAAAAGCAATAACGCATATAATGATAATACATGGTATTTTGTAGCAGCAGTTACAGACACATCTATTAGCAAGTCAATATTATATGTAGATGGTGTTAAAGTGGCAAGTGCAAGCTTTACTTCTGCAGGAGGTAGCGGACATAATCCTCTAAGAATTGGCAATTCTAATTATTTGGGCGGAAATTATTATCCTTTTAATGGATTAATAGACGAAGTAGCAATCTATTCCAAAGCGTTATCAGATAGTGAGATTGACGCTCTTCATCAAGCACAAAAAGCCAAATTCACAGACTGGACAACAGATACTCATTCAGGCAGCGGATATGCTTTGGAGTTTGATGGGGTGGATGATTATGTAGAAATAAATCCTATTGGAATTGATTGGAATAATAATGATTGGAGCGTAGCTGTTTGGGCGAACCTAGAGGAAGAAGCAACTGACAACTATAGGGGAATATTTGGAAACAGATTTGAAACAGGGAAGGAAAATTGGTGGACATTGGGGGTAAGGCTTAACGGAGAGATTGTTGTGGAACTCGGTCCAGCATCAGAAGTATCCTACTTATCCACAGGTTTTAGTCCAGGAGGAAAAGGATGGCATCACTATACTGTTGTTAAATCTGGAACCACAGTTACTATTTATACTGATGGAAGTGATCCACATTCTGGAAGCAAAGAAGGTAGGAACTTAGGTTCCCAATCTAATACACTAAATATCGGAAGGTGGTTTGATGTTCCACAAATTTGGAACGGTCAAATTGACGAAGTCAAAATCTATGACGCGGCTTTAACACCAGAACAAGTATTCAATGAATTTACATACGGAAGTCCTGTAGCTCCACCACCCCCACCACAACCAAAAAGATGGGGCGCTCCTGGCTTTATGCCTAATTTGATAACATTAATAATTATATTATCATCACTAATTCTATTATCTTTCTATGATTTAGCAAGAAAAAAATAAATGCGAGCCGTGTAGGCAAGCAGATGGAGCTTAATAATTATCAATAAAAATTAATCCAATGGTGCAGAACCAACAGCACAACTATTTGTGAACGGGTTTTTGCGCAATAATTATAATTATTTTTTGTTTATTAAAATCCTAAAAAATCGCAAAGCGATTTTTGGGACACAAAAAATCCGAAGGATTTTTTAGTGTAATAATAAAAATAAATCTGCACAACTACTTACACAACTAATTGTGAGTGTGTAACATCACCAATGATAAAAGTATACTGATAAAAATTATTGATAACCATACTCGCCTTTTAAAGGAACAAAAACAAAAGAACCAAGATTCTGGGTAACAATCTTTCCCTTCTCTTTGACTAACTTAATCATCTCCTGGCCAAAAAATGAGCCAACTGGCGCCAAAATAATTCCACTCTCTTTCAGCTGCTCTATCAATGGCTCTGGAATTCTTGGGCAGGCTGCAGTCACCATTATTTTGTCATAAGGCGCTTCCTTTTCATAGCCTTTGCTTCCATCCCATTCAATAATTTCAACATTTTTAATCCCGCACTTTTTTATATTTCCCTTGGCAAATTCAACAAGCTCTGGAATTATTTCTGTCGTTACAGCCTTCCTGCATAATTTAGACATTATTGCAGCGCAATAGCCAGAGCCAGCTCCCACTTCTAAAACCTTATCGCTCTTCTTTAACTCCAAAGCATTTATCATAATCAGAACTGTTGTCGGTTGAGAAATAGTCTGGCCAAAGCCAATTGGCAATGGGTAATCGCCATAGGATTCCTGCAAATTCTCATCCCTGATAAATTTCTCGCGTGGAATGCTCTTAAACGCGCCTATAAGCCTCTTGTCTTTTATCAGTCCAGAATCCTGCCAGTATTCCGCAAGGCTATCTTTTTCTTCTTTTTTCATGGATATGATGATTGCCTGTTGACTTTTCAAAAAAATGGAGTATTTTCAAAAATCTTGGAATTCTCGTTAAAGGCCTCAGCAGACTTGGCTTGAATATCTCGGTAAAAAACCTTGTTCTGCTTATCTTGCCTGCTTTCTCTACCTCTTTGGCTAATTTTGCGCTTTCCTCCTCTAATTTTGCGCCTTCATGAAGAATCCTCTGCCCTTCTCTAATAGCTTCTGGAGATATAAACAAGTCAGCAACGCCTTCTATCATCCTGAAAAACAAAAAGAACGGGAAAATAGCAATAATATCAAGCCAGCTCTTCCTCAAAAAATCAGGAATATTTTTTGCCCTTATATATTTAAAAATAACATCAAGAACAAAAACAAAAACAATAAAACCGTCTGTCAGGGAAATTATTAGATGGTATTTCTCTGCAGCATCCTTAAAGAACAGCTCTGCAATGATAACTGCCAGCAACAAAACCATCAGCCAGGCAATTGACCTGTCTACCCATAGCTCAATCCTGTGCAGCCATTTTTTCATGTAATTCCACTTCATACAGGTATTTATTAACTTTTCGTATAATGAATTTTAATTTTTCTTTGTTCGCAAGAAAAAATAGCCTAAGAGGCAATCAGACCTTGAATTTTCTGTAGCCTATCCATATCAAGATAGCAAGAACAGTCCCAAGTATTGCAAACCTGCCAACATCTGCCAAATCGCCCCAGTATCTTATCGTGCCGTAGATTATGGATAAAACTCCGCCGCCCATTATGCCTGAGGATACGCTTTCAAGCTTTAGCTTGACCCCTCCAATAAGCACGCATACAAGCCCCGCTATAACAGAAATTATAAAGACATTCCTGTTATAAATTTCCCTCACATCCCTGTACTCTTTTTCGCATGTATAGTCCGGATAGCAGGACCCTCTTACAACTGTCTTGTTTTCCCCAACAATCTTTTCTGGAAAAACATTCCACTGCCCGCCAACCTCCAGGCATCCCTCTTCGCTGCTTATCATCTTGCTTCTTATTGATTCATTGCAGAAATTTTCATACCTGGGTGCTTTATAGAATGTGTTGATTCCATAGCCAATAAATAAAGCCAGGATTATCGCTATGCTTATTCCAAGTATTGCCCTCTTCAGCTTTGATATCTGTATCACCATGCTTATACCCCGAACAATAATATTATATAAATCTTGTTATTTTCCATATTGAAGAAAAGTTTATAAATAAAACAAGAACAACAGGCATCATGGCAAAAGGCAGGCCGGCAAAATCCCAGATAAGGCAGAACATTGTTGAGATCTTATTTTTTCTTAAAGAAGGCTATGGATATAATATTTATAGCGTATACAAAAACATCTTCCCTGATGTAACAATGCGCTCTATTTACTACCATCTCAAAAAAGGAACTGCCACGGGCGAATTCAAGATTAGCAAAGTCGAAAAGGAAAAAGGCGATTTTAGCTGGGGCTCTGAAGTGGAAAAGGTTTATTACGGCTTAGGCCCAAATGCAAAGCCAACTGGCAACCAGAGAATAAGAGAATTTGTAGAAAGCAAAAAATTTAAATAATGCCAAAAGAGATAGCATTCCATGGAATTTTTAAATGTAATCAATAAGGTTCTGTCAAAGCCAAGGGATTTTTTTGTAAATATAAAAAAAGAGAAAGGAATAAAAAACCCATTGGTATTTTTCATTGTATTTGCAGTAATCTTATCATTTGCTAACTCATTATATTTCTACAGGGTAATTCTGAAACTAAAGCCGCAAGCCATGGAGTTGACGCCAATTCTGGCTTTTCTTGCCATAACACTGATTTACATTCTGAACCTGTCTCTTACTTTTTTGTCAACCTTCCTTGTATCAGGGATCACGCATTTGTTTGTTTTGCTCATGAAAGGAAAAAACGGCTTTCACCAGACATTCAAGGCCGTGATTTACGGCGACACCCCGAGATATCTGGTATCCATCCTGCTGAGCCCCATATACATTTTTGTTTATCCGCAATTCTCAGCATTAAAGCAAAAGCCGCCTGAATTTTATTTCTGGTTTGTGCCTCTAATGGCAGTTGGCATTGCAGTAGGCTTTTACGCTCTTTACCTGAAAATAATAGGCATAAATAAACTGCAGGATATCTCAGCATTCAGGGCATTTGCAGCGGTTTTCCTGCTGCCTGCTGCGCTGGTTTTGCTGGTGGGCCTTATAGTATTCCTAATAATATTCTTGCTATAGTTTCTCGCTTATAACTTCCTTAAGAATCCAATCAGCGCAAAAGCCTCTCTTTTTGTCAAAAAAGCCTTGCCAACAACTCTTTTCCAAACTATTCTTTGCGTTTCTTTTTTCTCTTTGGTTGAGAATTCCATCTTCCCCAAAACCTTATAGGCATATCTCAAAATTATTTCCTTGTCTCTTTTTGTCGCAAAATTAATGTGCGCATTTATCTTTTCCTTTCCAAATCTCTTAAACAATTCATAAAGTATTATGGAGACAGCATGGCTCACATTCATTGTCGGATACTTTCCTGATGTTGGTATAGCAACAATAAAATCGCATTTCTTGATTTCCTCATTGCTTAAGCCAGCGCCTTCCCTTCCGATTAAAATGCCAATATTCCCATTAACATTGCTTACCTTTTCAGCAAGCTGCTCGGGCGTTAAGGGGCTTCTTGGTATGTTATAATCACTGCCAAGCATAGCCGTAGTTCCAATTAAATAATCAAACTTTTTAAGATAAGAAAAATCCTTAACCTTAGCTTTTTTTAGAATATCTTTTGCGTGTGTTGCCCTGTCTAGGGCTTCCCTGCCTAAATGATCCGCTTTGGGGTTTATCAATATCATCTCTTTAAAATCAAAATTCTTCATAACCCTGGCTACTGCTCCAATGTTGCCCTCTGTTTCTGGCTCTGCTAATACAATGCTTATCATAAAGCAAAAAGACAGGATATCCTTATTAAATACTTTCTATTCTCCAAAATATAACATCAACAATAATAAAGTATTTAAAGAATTTTATTGCGCTATAGGAAAAGACATTAATTTTCGTATATTTTCATGTCTTTTCCTAATAAGCAAATGACTTTGCCAAAGCTACGATTATTAAAGTCATTTGCTATAATTGCAGGGGATTTTTTTGAAAAAAACGCCATTATACGAAGAGCACCTGAAGCTGGGAGCCAAAATTGTTGAGTTTGGCGGCTGGCTGATGCCTGTGCAGTATACAAATGTTATTGACGAGCATATCGCAACAAGGACAAAAGCGGGATTATTTGATATCTGCCATATGGGAGAATTCTTTATAAGCGGAAATGATGCTTTCAAGCTGATTCAGGGGCTTATAACAAATGACTTAAGCAAACTCTCAGAAAATAAGGCATTTTATACAGCAATGTGCTATGAACACGGAGCAACCATTGATGACCTTTTTGTATATTGCTTTAATAATAACAAGTACATGCTTGTTGTTAACGCGGGTAACGCAGAAAAGGATTTTGCATGGATAAAAAAGCACTCTAATGGCTTGGATGTTGATGTTGAGGACAAAACAGCCAGCATAGCAAAGCTTGACATCCAGGGCCCATTCTCAGAAAAAATAATTCAAAAATTGACAAAATACAGCCTGTCATCAATTGAAAGATTTCATTTCACAGAAACAGGGATTAGCAAAACTAAAGCAATAATCTCAAGAACAGGCTACACAGCAGAAGATGGCTTTGAGATATATTTCGATTCAGCAAAAGCAGCAGAGATTTGGGATAGAATACTTTCAGAAGGAAAGCCTTTTGGAATTAAGCCAGTTGGCCTTGGCGCAAGAGATACGCTGAGAATTGAAGCAGGTTATTCATTGTATGGTCATGAGCTGAGCGAAAATATAACTCCAATAGAGGCAGGAATCGGCTTTATTGTTAAAACAGAAAAAGACGATTTTGTTGGAAAGGACATCCTTAAAAAACAAAAAGAGAATGGAACAGGCAGAAAAATTGTTGCTTTTGAAATGCTCGATAAAGGCATTCCAAGAAACCCTTATGATGTTATGAAAGATAATAAAAAAATTGGTTTTGTGACATCAGGAACTTTCTCGCCAACATTTAAAAAAGGGATTGGTTTAACCATGGTGGATATAAATGAAGCAAAAGAAAATAACAATATTTCTATCAGGATAAGGGAAAAAGATTATAAAGCAAGGATTGTTCACGGGTCTTTTTACAGCTATAAGGGAAGGTGATACAATGGAAAACCCAACTGACAGGAAATATTCAAAAGAGCACGAATGGGTAAAGGTTGAAGGTGACATTGGCATTGCAGGCATTACTGACTTTGCCCAGCATCAGCTCACAGATATTGTTTTTATAGAGCTGCCTGAGAAAGGGAAAAAAGTTGAGCAATTTAAGCAGGCAGCAGTTATTGAATCAGTAAAGTCTGTTTCTGACATATTCGCTCCTGTAAGCGGCAAAATTATAGAGGTTAATGAAAAATTAAAAGACAGCCCAGAAATTGTAAACAAAGACCCGTTTGGCGATGGCTGGCTCTTCAAAATCAAAATAGAAAATAAGAATGAGCTGGAAGGAGTAATGTCCGCTAAAGATTATGATTCTTACATAAAAAAAGAGAAGCACTGATAGGTAATATGCAATAAAAATTATTATTATTAGCCATAAAAATGAACTTTATACCAAATACAGAAAGAGACAGGAATGATATGCTTAAAGCAGTAGGAATTAGTAATATTAAAAAATTATTTGATGACCTGCCAAAAGAAATTCTTGTCAAAAATCTAAAAATCCCTAAAGGTCTTTCAGAGATTGAAATTAAAACTTTATTAAGAAAGATAAGCGAGAAAAATAATACAAGATTTTCTTATTTTTTGGGAGCAGGCGCATACAAGCATTTTATTCCTTCTGTTGTAAACCACATAATATCAAGATCAGAATTCTACACAGCTTACACTCCATACCAACCAGAAATCAGCCAAGGAATTTTGCAGGCAATATATGAATACCAGACAATGGTTTGTGAGCTGACTGGGATGGATGCTGCAAATGCGTCAATGTATGACGGAGCTAGTGCTTTAGCAGAAAGCTGCATAATGGCAGCAAATATCACAAAGAGAAATGAAATCTTAATCTCAAAAACAATCCATCCTGAATACAGGCAGGTAGTCAAAACTTATTGTGATGCGCATGATTTTGAATTAGTTGAAATTGATTTTGAAGATGGAGTAACATCTACCAACCAGCTAAAAGAAAAAATTGCTGAAAAAACAGCAGCTGTGTTAATACAAAACCCTAATTTTTTTGGCTGTATCGAAGACCTAGAAGAGATTGGGAGAATTACACATGCAAATAATGCTTTATTAAATGTTTGTGTTGTTGAGCCAACATCCCTTGGCATATTAAAAAGCCCTGGTGAGATTGGAGCAGACATTGTCGTTGGCGAAGGCCAGAGCTTTGGAAATGCGGTTAATTTTGGAGGCCCTTACCTGGGGATAATGTCAACTAAAGACAGGCACGCAAGACAGATGCCGGGAAGGCTTGCAGGCGCAACTGTTGATGCGCATGGCAACAGGGGGTATATTCTTACTTTGCAGGCAAGAGAGCAGCACATAAGAAGGGAGAAGGCAAGTTCAAATATATGCTCAAATGAGGCATTATGCGCTTTGGCTGCTGCAGCCCATCTGGCTTGTCTTGGCAAAAATGGCTTAAGAAAATTAAGTGAATTATGCCTGCAAAAAGCACATTACTTAGCAGACGAATTAGGAAAAGCAGGCTGCAAAATTATTTTAAACAGGCCATTCTACAATGAATTTGTTATCAAGGTGAGTGATGCTAAAAAAATCAATGAAGAATTATTAAAAAGCAATATAATTGGCGGTTTAGAATTAAGCAACTATTATCCTGAGTTTGAAAACTGCTTATTATTATGTGTTACCGAACTAAACACAAGAGAGGGTCTAGATAAGCTTGTTGAGGTTGTAAAAGAATGCAATTAATCTTTGAAAAAAGCAAAGAAGGAAGAGCAGGAGCCAGTTTGCCTGAACTTGATGTTCCTGAAAAAAAGGATATTATAGCCAAAGAATTGGTTAGAGAAGAGCTTAATCTTCCAGAGGTCTCTGAAATAGAGGTTATAAGGCATTACATAGCCTTATCAAAAAGAAATTTTGGCGTTGATAATGGCTTTTACCCATTAGGGAGCTGCACTATGAAATACAATCCCAAGATTAATGAAGATGTTGCAAAACTAGAAGGATTTACAGAGTGCCATCCATTGCAACCCCATAACCAGGGATGCTTACAACTAATGTATCATTTAGAAAGAATGTTATCTGAAATATGCGGGATGCATGCTTTTACATTGCAGCCAGCAGCAGGAGCTCATGGCGAATTAACGGGATTGATGATTGTAAAAGCTTATTTTAAGGATAAGGGTGAAAAAAGAACAAAAATCATAACCCCGGACTCCAGCCACGGAACAAACCCGGCTTCTTCAACAATGTGCGGCTTTGAAACTATCGAGCTTAAAAGCAATTCAAAAGGCCAGCTTGATATTGAAGAGCTGAAAAAAGCCATGGGTAAGGATGTTGCTGCTGTCATGCTGACAATTCCGAACACATTAGGCATTTTTGAGGAAAATATTCTGGAAATAACAAAAATAATCCATGAAAATGGCAGCTTGGTTTATATGGATGGCGCAAACATGAATGCGTTGCTTGGCATAGCAAAGCCAGGCGACATGGGAATTGATATTTTGCATCTGAACTTACACAAATCATTCAGCACACCGCATGGCTGCGGAGGCCCTGGCTCAGGACCCGTTGGTGTAACAAAAGAATTATCGAAATTCCTGCCTAATCCAAGAATAATTCTGAATGACAATATTTATGAGTTTGCAAATAATGAGAAATCAATAGGTAAGGTTAAGGCATTCTATGGAAATTTTAATGTAATGGTTAAAGCTTATACCTATATCAGAGCAATAGGCTCAGAAGGCTTGAGAAATGTTGCTGAAAATGCTGTTTTAAATGCAAATTATCTCAAAGAGAAATTAAAAAAGCATTATAATCTGCCTTATGATTATCTGTGTAAGCACGAGTTTGTTCTTTCAGACAAAGGGCTGCCAAATGAAGTAACAACAAATGATATTGCAAAAAGATTGATGGATTATGGATTTCATCCAATGACTGTTTATTTTCCTTTGATTGTCCATGGAGCAATGATGATAGAGCCAAATGAGACAGAAAGCAAGGAGATGCTTGATATTTTTATTGATGTTATGGTAAAAATAAAAGATGAAGCAAATTCAGACCCTGAAATAGTTAAAACAGCCCCCCACACCACCCCTGTTAAAAGATTAGATGCAGTAAAAGCTGCTAGGGAGATTGATTTGAGATGGAATCCTAAAACACACCCTTAAAAATAGCCAAAAATATATTGATTATTATCAAAAACAAAAACAGCACTCCAGTCGATTTCCAGATTCTGTCTGCTCTTTCTTTTTTAAAAAATTTAAGCAAAGCAAGCTGCAGCATCCTTCCGCCGTCAATCGGGCCAATAGGAACTAAATTAAACAATCCAATGCCTAAATTAAGAACAAACATCCAGTAGAACAAACCAAACAGCCAGAGCATAGCATTAACGGGCCATTCTCCAAGCCTTTGCTTAATGCTGTCTTTGGTTTTCTTGCTCTGCTGCACATAAACCCCAAGATAGCCTCTCTCTTTGTTTTCCGGGTTTTCCGCTAAGGCTATGCTATAGGCTCCCTTGTCTGTTTTTATTTTTGCAGCCTCGCCCGGCTTCCTGCCTGCCAGTGCGCTCGAAAAATTCAAAAGATAGCTGGTGTTTGTGCCGTCAATCTCTTTTATTACCTCGCCTTGGCTCATTCCTGCCTTTTCAGCTGGAAAATTGCCTTCAACAAAGCCGGTAACCAAAACGCCGTCAAGCTCTACCATGCTGCCAAGCAGGGGCGCAATCAGAAAGACTGACGCAGCCAGCGTAATAAATGCAATAATTATATTAGAGAATGGGCCTGCAGCAAAAATGCTCAGCTGCTCGATGTACGGCTTTTTCCTCAGCTTCTTTTCATCAGGCTCAACAAAGGCGACAGGCAGAACAGGCAGCAAAATCCCCAAAAACGCAAATCCGCTTGATTTTATCTTCAGGCCATACCTTACTGCCAGTATGCCGTGCGAGAATTCATGGACAATGGCAATAACAAACAGGGATATTATAAAATAAAAAAAAGGCACATAAACAGTTCCCGGAACGCCCTCCTTGAATGGCTGTATCACGCCAACGCCGGCAGGCGCCTCCGGATTTATTATCAGATTGTAAGAGCCTGCAACAAGGCTTGCAGCCATAAAAATCATGCCAAGAAACCCGATAAAAACTCCCGCATAGCCTGCATACTTAAGCGGCTTTGAAAATTTTTTTGCAGCTCCCCCCATAAGCTTTATTCCTATCTTTGTCCTGTACATTACAAGATACACCAAAGGGAAAAGTATTTTCTGCACCTGCAGCTTCTTTCTTTTTGCCGCTATAAACAAAGCCAAGAACAACACAAACAACACAGCAGAGATTAATTGTATATCCATCTTAGCAATTATAACCTGTTTATTTTTAAAGCTTTTGGAAATGTCAAGAACTGCGGACTAATGTCAGAAATCTGAGATTTCTGAGCACATTAGAAATTCTTCAATTTCAAATGAGTCCACAGCGTGCAGTTCTTGAGCATGCTCAGAAATCGCTGGCTTACTCTGAGCTGAAGCACAAGAGCGTGAAGCCATTAGCGATTTCTGACATGTTAAGATAGGCACGAAAACAAAACTTTGGAGTTAAAGTTTATTCTTATTATAGCAAATGACTTTAATAATCGTAGCTTTGGCAAAGTCATTTGCTTACAAAGAAATGCAAAAGCATTTCTTGCACAAAAAACACAAAGTGTTTTTTCGTATTAGGAAAAGACATGAAAATATACGAAAATTAATGTCTTTTCCTATAATTTACTGTTTATTGTGTGATAGGGCGATTCTATGCACAATAAACCTATTGTTTACAAGAAATATCTTATATCTATTTCTTTCTCACTGCCCTTAACGCTTTTCTTCCGCACTTTTTGCAGCTTATCTTGCCCTGAATCACCTTCATATTGGATGCTCTTATCTTGGTCTTGCATCTTTTGCAGACAAAAACATTCCTGAACATTCTTGCGTCAGCCTCATGAAATTTTACCATTTGAATCACTCACTGCCTTTTACCTGCTTCATAACCTTGTCGTTAAGCACCTGCCAGTACATAACAGAGCAGCCCTCAACAACCTGGCCTTTAAGCTCTTCAGGTATTTTCAGGTCAAATGTTTCGTATGTTTCAGAATCCATGACATTTGCAATATCGCTCTTTATTGACAAAACCTGGGCGCTTTTCTTCTCTATTATCGGCACCTCAACATTGTCATGGCCCGGCATAACCGAAACCCTTTTTTTCTCATCTATAAGCCCCATGGCAGAGATTCTTATCTTTGAATGTCCGTGCTTTCCTGGCTTTGAAACCTGCGTGTCAACAACCCTGCAAGCAGCGCCTTCTAATATGATATAGCTTCCTTTTTGCATACTGATCGCACTTGCAATTTTTGTTGTCATGAAAAACCACCTATTCCTTAGAAGCAAGCCTTATGTCCCCTTCCTTTACTGTCTTCCTTCCTGCGTGCATAGCGAACCTTACGGCTTTTGTAGCCATCTCTTCTGCTCTTTCCTCAACAGCATTCTTCAAAGCAACCTTTGCCTTGTCAGAAACCCTTTCAGCGCCGCAATTCTTCAGCAATTTTTCCATTGCTGCCAAAGGAAGTATCTTCTCGGTCATTCTAGCATCACCTTAATTTTTTATTTTAGAGAAGGAAGCAGGTATTTAAAGGTTTTGGTGAATTAAAAGATAATCTGTTTCAAAATCCAAAAAGCTTTCCAAAAAGCCTTTTTCTTTGTGAGGTTTTTAAGACCTTGCTAAGCTCTCTTTCAATTCTTTCGCTGTTTTCAAATTCTTTTTCATTTTTCCTGAATAACTGAGTATGATGGTAGTTTCTTCCGTTTTTTGAATTAAACTTGTGCTTTTTATGCAGGACTTCATGGTACATTATGTAGTCAATCATATTTTCGTCTGTTTCTTCCAATACCCTGCTTATTGTTATTGTGTCAGAGCCATACTCATAAGAGCCGAGCTTTCTTATTGAATTATTGCCCCATACTAGATTAGGCTTTTCAATCAGGCCATAAAAATATTTTTCATTTATCCTGTTAAAAGATTCCTCAAGAGTTGGATCAGTTTTTGTTTTTGGAACCGCCAAATGTATCTTCTTCATAAAAATATTGTATAAGTCAATATTTGTTGTATTTTTTTTGTCCTTGAAAATCTTTAACATTAATGCCTGTATCAACCCAATCTGTATCTCTTTGCTTATGCTTTTCCATTTCTTGCTTAGGTTAAAAACAAGCTCTTTTCCTCTTATCCTGACATTCGCGTTATATGGTTTGAATTTATTGTGGTACCTAACTGAGATATCATACTCTTGTTCTTTTTCAGGATATAATAAGCTGAATGCTTCTTGTGCTATGTTCATAGAGAAAAAGAAAATAAGGCTGTTTAATAAGGTTTTGGGAAACAACACTCTATTCCCTAACAATTTTGCTATGAGCTACTCCATTAAAAGCATTTCTTATATTCTCTTCTAGAACTCCTCGCCATCCTGTTTGTGGGTCAATGGTGACAACCTCGCCAGTCACAACATGCTTATATTGATCTCCTCCAATAGGATAATGCATTTCTTCAGGTGCGATATGAACAACTACAATCTCTTTAACATGCTCACATCTATCTCTCATATATGCTAATGCAGAATCCTCTATTAGATGCCCTGTAGAGCCATCAGATTTACCATCTATTCCAGTGCCTTCTCTTGAAAACTTATTACTTAAAATATCTTCCACAGTAACTATGGTGTGTCTTTCATTATGGCGCTGAGTCCATTGCCACCTATACCTATCCAACTTTCTAGTTAACCAATTCCCTGGTATTTGCTTGCCAAGTGGGTGGCCCCTATATGGGTCAAAATCATATATACCATCTGTTCTTTTTATTAAAATAACTCTTTCTGCCACGTAATGTTCACCCAAGGCCACTGTATGTGTATCAGAATCTTCTAATGGGATACCATCCCTCGCCATTACATAATGTGGAGCAGTTCCTATGAGAGGAATCCTTTGAGATGATGAATTAGGCTCAATATAATAAAAAGCACCCGTAGTCAATAATGATGCCTTATCACCAAAGTGCGGCTTAAGATTTTCTAGATTCGCCTGTAGGGCTAGAGCCATTGATCTTGGATATTGTTTTCTAACATCAGAATTATGGCCATATCTTAATGTATGTTCTTTTACAATGTCCCCATATTGTCCAGCCCCAACAGTCAGAAGTATTCTATTTACTCTTCTTTTTTCACGATTTTCATCCCGTTCTTGATGGATATTGGCAAGTATATCACATACATATTCTAGATTCAAACTACCGTTAATCTGCCTGTCAAAATCAAATGCGCTTCCACCAATCTTAACAACAGTTAAGTTTGGAAGTCTAACAGGTCGCCTGAATATCTTATTGACTATCTGATCTTGTGCTTCACTTAGCTCTTCAACAAAATACAAAACACCTGCTCTAGCGCATCTTGCTGCTAGAGCAGCCTCAAGTCTTTTACCCATAATCATTTGAGGCATAAAAGAATCGTATTTGTTCACATCCGCAATTACCCCAGCACTACCTTCTTGACCTACTTGCACTGCTTCATATACTACTACTGAATAAAATGGTACAGGATTTCGTGCTACTTCCTTGGCAATAGAATTCATATCTCCAACAACAGTGTACTCGACACCACCAACTTCAAATCTACCAAAACCATGCATAATTGCTGTATTTATAATACTTAGAGGTTCACCCTCACTAAATCTCTTATGGAGAATTATTGGT